>ERZ824600.45-NODE-45-length-175700-cov-18.606593_pt1 | contig 175700 bp, 156 predicted proteins | sample MGYA00519933_ERZ824600 | MGnify/ENA primary metagenome ERZ824600 (study PRJEB31778, sample SAMEA3449178) | human gut metagenome | biome: human gut; feature: human-associated habitat; material: faeces | place: United Kingdom | collected 2010/2012 ...
CCCTTTGTTTCGTGGCAGACGGGCAAGCCCGTGTGCCTCCTATAACCGGCAGGATGACCGTTAAGGGATGGAGGCGGATTGTTCGCGTTATACAATCTGTTTTCGACTCCCGGTTCAATCCACCATCGCCTGTGCCTTCGCCAGAAGCGATAAAAAGGGTTTGCGAAGCGATTTGAGGCGTTCTTGGTCTTCGTCCATGTCGAAGTCCGTCACTGATGCCTCGGTGTCGAGAATCAGCCCGGCGAGGTCTTTGGCGGACTCGATGAAAGCTGCCCATTCTTCGCCGAGGTCAAGCCGGAAGAAATCCACAAGCGGCGAACTGTCATCGAATCTCGACTTGTGCAGGATTTTTTGCAGGGCGGCGTGGGCGATGCAGCACAGGGCTGTTTCACGATGTTCCGTGACCAAAGTGCCGGAATGTGCGGAGGTCGTGATGGAATGGGTGTCCGAACAGTGTCCGGCGTCACGGTCGGCAATTTCAGCCTTTGCCAGACTTACGAGTTGTCCACACATTACGCCAGTTTCGGCAGCGGTCGTTTTGCCGATTACCCAATCGGACAATACCTCACGGAGCTGTCCGGCAAAGTCCGGCTGCTCCTGTGCATCGCGGGGCTGTGCTGCCTGACCGGATTGTACGGTCATGGTAATGACCACGCTTTTGGGAAGCTGGATGCGGGTCAGCAAGCCGAATGCCTCCATTGCACTCAAAAAAGAACGGACGGTAGCCCTGTGCCAATGCCACTCCGATGCGAGGTCGGAAACGGTCAGGTAGCACTGGTTGGGTTGCAGCACGTAGTCCTTCTTTCTTAAAAACGGGGAAACGAAACCTGCCAGTGATTTGTCCAACAGGTCACAGTACGCTTCGGTGCGTGTCTTGCGTTCATCCCCTTTCTCCTTGAGATATTCGAATACCTCCCTGTCTGCCAATATGGAAACAGGTATCTTTTGGTTATTTTTCATTTTCATTCGGTTTTAATGATTCATATTGTGCGGATATGTCAGTGTTGCCGCTGTCCGCTTCATGCGGCAGATTTGCGTGATGATTGTCGTGATAGGATTCTGACAGCATTCCGGGATGCTTTGCCCATCCGGAAAGTGTCCCCGTGTCCTTGCATTCGGACATGACCCGAACGGAGGGATAGAACAGGGCTGCCAGAAGAAGATAGGTAATGGTTATCGCCAAGGTGTACAGATGCGGCACAAAGCCGATGACCAGTGCGACCGATGCGAGTGTGACAAATGCACCGGGGCGGTCAAGCAACCTGCGTAACCAGTTGTCCGTCCATCGGAACGAGAACATTGCGGCACAGACACCGGTAGAGAGTAGGATTCCAAACTCACCCATATGTCCACAGGCATATACATAATGGAAAAGAAGCAGGCATATCAGCCATACTTGCACATACAGTTTACGGGCGTTGCCGCTTCGTGCCATTGCCATGTAAAAGGGTGTCATGAACCGCTTGTTGTTCTTGTACAATGACATTGATACCCCGAAAGGTATCGCGCAGAAAATGAGTAGCAGGATATTCAGTAACATAAGTAATAGGGCTTTTCGGGTATGGGAGTGGGGCGCACAATGAGTTCCAACTGGACAATACCGTATGTCGCCAGTCGGATAAGGGTTTCGGCATCCTTGGGCGAAAAGTACATGGCCGCTTTCTTGATGCGCTGCTTGAATGTACTGTCTTGCTTTCGGTAGATGGCCAAAGCCTTGTCCAGTTCGTGTTCGGGAATAGTCCATGTCGTACCCTCGGCGTGTATGCCGTTCGTCTTGAAGGCACGCAGCACCAATGTACGGGAAACGAGGTAATCGGTGCGGTCGGTTCTTGAGATGATATGCTCCTTGTAGAGATTGTCATCGGCAACCTCTATCCACGTCCGGTAGGTGTTGATGCAATAGACCATCTGTCGGTATAAACTTTCTCTCATATGAAATTCATCAGCACGTCGGACTTGTCTTTCTTGTATTTCAGGAACCCGCTTTTGGAGTGAAGTTCCAAATCGAGGCATAGGTCCCCGTACATCTGCTCCAAAGAATCATAGATGGTAACAAGGATGCTGTTTACATTACCCTCCGTATCAGTCTTGGCGTTCATCTTGAACATCTGTCCGAAAGCGGGATTCGAGTATGCACAAGTGCTATGACCGAATTTTTCCGTCCGCATCGGGATATGGTGGTAAAGCGTGATCAACTCCATGTCGTCCTCGAACATATCCATTACTTCGTCCAGTTCGTAAGGGGTGCGCAACGGAAACGTAAGCAGCACATAGTCGCCGTAGAACTGCGGTTCTTCCATCGTCGTCACATCGAGCAACTGCGGAAGTTGCAGGGGGACGAATGCCATGAAGTCATTATAAAAATGTCGTAACATATTCATATATTTTTCTGTTGTCATATTTTACAGCGTGTGTATGAATGCTTCCATCAGCATTCCGGGCAGCTCGTCCAAGCGGTTGTCTCCTGGGTGCAGCATCCTGCCCAACTCTCTGAAAGCGTCGGGTGTCTGCGAGGCAAGCATATCGAGTTGCTCTCTTTCTTCGGCTGAAAGCAACGCCAAGCAGAAACCGTCCAACGACGAATAAGGCTGGAGAAGCATCCAGATGTAGGCTTGTGCCTGTGCCGGTGTCTTGACTTTTTGATTGCAGATGTCGTCGATACAGGTTCGGACATTCTGAATCAGCCTGCGGTTGGTGCGCATGGCCAAATAAATCATGGCATTGCGATAGGTGATGTCGTTCCGTTCGGCGGCAAGAAATACCTGTGCGCAGCATCGTTCCGTGTCATGCGTGATGTCGGAAAGATTCTCGCCGTCGAAATCAGGCAGACGTGAAAGGAATGCCCGGTACACAGCATCCTCCTTTTCGATAAAGGTCGTCAGGTCTGCCATACAATGAATACCGTAATCAATCGTTTCAGCAAGGGTAGCTCGATAAGTGGCAAGAATATGTTGTCGGTTTCTCTGACTGACGGGCTGGTTATCCAATGAGGCAAAGAACGGCCGGATTGTTTCAGCCACACGATGCAACTCTTTGTCTTCAAGATGCGGCGAGATTTGTTCTTTTACCCACAGTATATCCTTATAAGTGCGTGTTTGAGACAGCACCATCCGTGAAAATTCCATGCGGATGGAATCATGTATCTGTTCACACTCTTCTCTTACAGTGGAATGAAGCCGGCCAAGCGTATCACATTCGAGATACAGGAATACGGAATCCCTCAATGTTTGCCATTGCTTGAGGTGTCCGGTCAATTCTTTAATGGAGAGTCTTTTCTGCCTGCGTATGTCAGACAGGTATTCCCTGTATGTTCCGGCAGGGTCATTCTTGGCTTTCGCCAATCGTTTGCCATTGCCGTTGTCGCATGACGCGCATAGGAATACGGCAATCGAAACGGCAATTATTTTGGCAAAGATTATCGGCTGTTTTAAGTTCGATTTTGATGTTTTCATACTATATTATTTCGTACTATTTAGTGCAAAACTATATATTATTTTTGATACTTCGCATCCGAAAAACCGTATTTTGCGCATTTTTTAATATCGTACTTAATAGTATGATTACCAATGAAAACAAGTGAAGATAAAAACATGAAAAATGTACGATTTTCGTTTTTTAATATAGTATGATTCAGATACTCGAATAAAACTTGTATATTTGCACTTGTTATCATGAATATTGTATATTGATATGGCAAAAGTCGGTTATATATTCGAGGCGAATTCCTACGATGCGTTTGATGCGGATAAGGAATGGATGCGCCAGTACGGGTGTGTACAAGTGGTTGAAGAATCGGTCGGACACGAGACGCTCAGACCGAGATGGAAACAACTGATGTCGAATCTTGAAAGAGGCGACGAATTGGTGGTGTCAAAATTCAGCAATGCCGTGCGTGGTTTACGGGAACTATCGGCATTGATCGAGCTATGCCGCATCAAGGTCGTGCGTATTATCTCCATTCACGATAAAATTGACACCGACAACAAATTGTTTCCGGACACGACACCGGCGGAAGTATTGGCCATGTTCGGGGCATTACCGGAGGAAGTGGCTGTTTTGCGGAAGTCGTCAGATAAGATTATACGCCTGCAGCAGAGTATCAGTATTCCGATTACCAAAAAAAGTATGAGTAAAACTGAACGGGACAAAAAAATCGTGGATATGTATAACAATGGGTATTCAATCCGTGATATTTGGAAAGAGAGCGGTGTCCGGAGTAAAAGCACCGTGTACAGCATTCTCAATAAATACAAGGTTCAGCTTAACCGAACACCGGGACGCGTGCCGGGCATCCGGAAATAGAACTTATAAATCAAATATGGATATTGAAAATCAGTAGATTACTTGCGTAATTCATTATTTTTTCGTATCTTTAAGTTGGATATAACTATAAAAAATAAGACCTATGGGAGATATTATAATTTTATTGTTGGTATTTTTGGTAGTGGGCAGGCTCTTGAGGGGCGTCTTCGGCGGATTCAGTAAAAGCAGTTTTCGGGATGACAAATAAGTTTGGATTGTTATAACAGGCGGATATTTGTTAATTTTGCACCGTATTCATTAAAATCAAGAACAATATGACAAAAGCGGAAATTGTCGCTCAGATCTCACGGCAGAGCGGAATTGAGAAAACGGTTGTGATGACTGTGGTGGAATCATTCATGGAAAATGTAAAAGAGTCGATGGTTGCGGGAAACGAGGTGTTCTTGCGCGGCTTCGGCAGCTTTGTTATAAAACGGAGAGCTGAAAAGACGGCCCGGAACATTTCGAAGAATACGACAATTAAAATTCCCGCTCACAACATCCCTGCATTCAAACCTGCCAAAGCATTTCTGAATGCGGTAAAAGAGAACAAGTAGAGTATAAAAGTACAGATGGTGCAACAACACCGTAATGAGTAAAACAAAAGCGACCCAAAGGCCGCTTTTGTCGTGATAAGGCAAGGATTATTTCTTGCCTTTTTTCGCTGGTTTGGCCGGCTTTTCAGGAGTCTCCTCCTTCTCGACGGGCGGATAGAACTTGACGGCGACTATCACGATACGGTTGTGTTTCACACCGCTTTGGTCGCTCCATTCTTCGGGCTTGAAATACCCCTCGACGGTCAGCATCGTACCCTTGGTCAGTTGGTCGAACGACCCGGTGTTCTCGTTTTTACGCCACGCCTCAAAATTCATAAAGGCGGAAACGCGTTTGGATTCCTCGCCATTATTCTCCAGTCGGCTTACTGCCAGAGGGAAACGTGCTACACTTGCGTTGGTGAACTGACGGATTTCTGCATCCTTTCCTACGAAACCGGTTACTACGAAATTGTTTTCAATCTTTTTCATAATGAATTGTTTTTAGAAGTTATTAAATCAATTTTACGCTGCCTCAAAAAGTAGGTGCAGTTAAGGGAATGCACCAAGGCCGGACGCATCAATACTCTTTATTTTTGTCCGTAGGCAAAACCAGAAGGCTCGATAAAGGAAGATTGTACGGCTGTGCCATTGGTCAAGACTTCCAAAGTCGTTCCCGTCTGCATACTATCTTTGCATCGGAAAATGATGATGACTTCGGCGGAAAACTATTCTGAAAATGAGCGGAAAGCCGTAGTTGCAGGGGAAGTGAAAGAGCAATCCGTCCACCGGCACAATGGTGCGCGTTTCGGCTGTAAGTCCGCAGAATCGGCAGGGATTTTCGTGTAATTCGGTCGGACTGAATAGAGGTGGCTACAAACAGAACACTGAACTGACAACAGGTGGCGATACCGCAGAAGGGAATATCAACGAAGTGGCGACAAAAGGCGGAACGGGGTATCGGGGTGCTGCCATGTTCCCGTCCGGCAGAAAGAATAGGGGACAAAAGGGAAAAAGGAAAGAACCCTGCTTTTCGGAAAAGCGGACGGCAGCTTTTCACGAATGGCTGGTTTTTACAAAAGGATATGGCGCAGCCAAAAGAGAGAGATAGATGTAAAAAAGGGAATGCGGCGTGGCAGGAATGGAAGATTATCCCGTTCCTGCCTGTATCATCAAAATTCTGCCATGATTACCCGATGCTCGAAAATCTTTTTTTGATTACTGGGACGTCTTTGGCAGACCCATAGGTGATGCTTGCCATAGCCGAAGACGAAATAATCATCAAGACGTGTTTTTTCTTGTAGGCGTTCCATGCCGGTACGCAGTTCCGTTTCATCGGTTGAGAAAAGAATCGTGTTGATGATACGGAAGTAGAGTTCTGTTACCTCGTCACAATAAGGACAAAAGCTATGCTCAATCGTTGCTTTCATGTTTCTTTGATTTTAATTATACTTCTACTACGTCTTCTATTCGACCATACAAGACAGAGCGCAACGCAGTCTTGTCAATGGCGCAATACTCGGTGATATGTCCGTGCTGTTTCACGAAATATCGTTTGAGAACATCGGAGAAATCAAAGAAGTAGCCCATCAATGCGATACCTCTTTTGAAATGGATGCACTCTTTCACGTTTCGGGTAATCCAGTTCTTGTCTTCACGGCTCAACTTGTCTCCGTTATCAAGTTGTTCCCGTAACTGGTAAACCCTGCAGCCTTTCAGCTTTTCTAATTCGGGTACGTCCCATTGGACGAATTTCATTGCTACCTGTTGCATCGCTCTTGGATTTAATCGTAAATAATCACTTCATCACGGTACTCGACCACCTCTTTGCCACTGCTAAGACGTACCACTATTTTATTGCCGAAGTCGCCGACAACTGTTCCCTCGGAGTAGCCTTTATAGGGGGTAAGCAGGGTGCAGTGCGCACCTATAATTTCGCTATCTTTTTCGTATTCGTACATAGTCTTGTCATTTTAGGGTTACAACTTGATATCCCATTTACCCTGTGAGAAGATTCTGAAGCTCACGTATTCGTCTGCAAATTCGTAGGACAGAATTTTGATATAAGTTTTGTCTTTGGCTTCCAACGAAGCTATCAGCCTGTCGATTTCTTCTTCCGGATAAACCCAACGAGAGGTAAACTCCGCATCCACGCTATCGCTGTGTCTATTGACAAAGCCGTCAAAAGTGTCATCCAAGAATGCCTCTATCTTGTCGAGGTCTGCTTTGTTTTCCGTCCTTGCGTAGAAAATGTTTGTTGCATAGTTTGCCATAATCCTAAGTTTTAAGTTTTTTATTTTCCCTCTTTTAGCATTTCAGCTACTTTCGGGCTTGATTGAAAATTATGTCGCCTCAAAAGGTGTTATGGCTCTTTATGCAGGGTTTCACGACCAAATACGACCTCTGCAAAGCGGAGCGTGGAGATTTTGTCGGGAACCGTCAGGCTGTGACCTTGAATACAAGAAAGACATGACAAGTACCTTTGCGACACAATTCTCATCAGGCAGACCGAAAGTTGGGATGCGAGGATAAAATGCCTATGGCAGAAGTTACGATAAAAGGAACTTCCGTAAAATTGGGATGCAGCGAAAAAAGAAAATATCGGTGCGATTATCTTCTCTTTTGACTGTGAATATAAAAGTAAGGGGGAGAACTTCGGTAAAGGTTTAGTTTAGTCTATTAGCTTATATATATGCTAAACTAAAGTAAACTAAATATAGGCAGATATATTGGACTGCCTGTATAGGTGTTTTGAGGGAAATGGTTACCTTTGCAAAAAACAATGTTCCTTGAAAGAAACAGAGATTTGTCCTTTTTTCTTTTGGCTGTGGTTATTCATCCATAGATGACTGCAACAATCACTCTTGGCGAGAGGATGAAAATCGTGTGAAATGACTTGGAAAAATACTCAAAGTACGAACAAGTGAAGAGAAAGAAAGGTAGTGCAAATAAAAAAACAAGAAAATATGATAATTCGTGTTTCTGTTCCTAATTTGTTCCTTGATAAAAACACATCACAATATAAATTGTTAATTTATAAGATATTAAGATGTGAAATTTTGAGATATAACTAAATCTACCAGATTCCCTACACGGAATAAAAGCAAAACACTTTCACTATCTATAATCGCTCACGCGACCCTACAAAGTTAAAAAATGTTTTTTCTCACTGCAACATTAAGGCGTCGATTGCCACAAAAAAAGTCGCTGTTTTATGCATTATAAGGCGGTTTTTCTACCGTGTGACTGACGGTTTTTTATTCGGATAACACAGGCTTACGGCTGAAAGAGGTGTCCGGAATGTGATGAAAGGGTTGAAAAGAGTGCGACAGCAAAATTGGGACAAGGGAGATAAAGCGTGTGCGGCACATTGGCACATTGCGAGAAGCACAAAAAAAACGACGACCCGCCATTCAAGCGAGTCGTCATTTCAATCTGAGGGGTGGAAGATGGGATTCGAACCCACGACCTTCGGAACCACAATCCGTCACTCTAACCAGCTGAGCTACATCCACCATACAGTCCGGAGTTCTCTCCGAACGGATTGCAAAGGTAATATACTTTTCCCTTTTCGCAAAATTTTACGGCACTTTTTTCTGCTTCAGATGCCCGCCCTGCAGTATCCGGGCCCCATATCGCACAGATTCGATGCCGGCAAGCACGATTACCGACCGATTGCGGCCCGTATCGTATCGGCCGAGGGTGCATGCGCCAGCACCGACGAGTTGTATTCCCGTACCGCCTCGATATCAAAGCCCGATTTGGCTATGCGGTCGCGGATCACGCGGGCGGCCCGCATCGATTTCTGCTCATACGGACGCAATGCCCCCATAATATCCCTTATCATGTCGATCCGCATGTAACGAGAGCCGTTGCCGCGCGTAATCGGGAAGACATCGCGTTTCAGCGACACGGCCATCCTGTTAAGTTGCGAGAGGCCCTCATCGGTTGCTGTTATACAATCTGCAATCTCGTCGCCGGCCTTGACCCATGCCGCTACGGCATATCCGCACGGCGGGTAACCCAGAACGCACCACAAGGTCGTCGCATCGGGATTTTCGCCTTTGCGGACTCCCTCGATAACGATCGAGGCGCTCGATGACTTGCGCGGTATGTAATCCTGGTCTATCGCCCAGCCGCGGCGGGGCATATCCTCCGGCGAGAGCAGGTCGGTATCGAGAATCGCATTGAAGAATGACCGCGAAGCCTCGGCGAAGATCCATTCGGGTGAGAGTTCACCGGCGGCATATCCGCGGTGCAGCAGATATTCGGCATTCTGATAGCGGATATATCCCATGCCGTCGTCCTGGATGCCCGAGAACGAATAGTTCGAGCGTATCAGGTATCCGTTCGGGGCCAGCGACACGTCATTGGCATCGAACTTCGTGTAGCCGTAATCCCACACCTCGAAATAGACGGCTCCGCCCTGGGCGTCGATCACTCCGAAGTTGGCTTCGAGTGCCCGCGGCTGCGGCATCTTGCGCAGATACTCCTCCACATCGTCGACCGTGGCGCATTCGCCGAGTATGGCCTTCATGACAATACCCTCGTTCTCGGGCAGATATTTCAGCGAATCGGGTTTCATGTTGTACGACGCGGTATTCATTATCGCCAGCCCAACCTCGTTTGCTCCGGCCCAGACCTCCTTGCGCTCCTTGTCGAGCGAATTGACCAGACCCGTAAACGAATAGCGCTTGCCGCGGAAATGTTCGATATGGTTCCATTCCGTGCCGGTATCGCGATGTTTCCAGAGAAGAGGACGGCCTGTCGGAGTTGCGCGGCCCGAGATGACGGCCGACGTGCAGGCCAACGTCCGATAGGATGCGGCGGCCAACGACAGGGCTATCAGCGAGATGACGAAAGTTCTTAGTTTCATAGTGTGTCGGTTTGGATTATGTACTGTCGCAAATTTAAAAAATATTCGCCACAATGCAATACAGGGCCGATTCTTTCGCACCTTCGGAACAAAATATTTACAAACGTCGGTCAACTGCGGCAGTGCGAGTGCCGGCGGCGCAGCCACAACAGATGGTTGACATACCGCCGGCCGCTGCCATCGGAGAGGATAACCATTATGACAGCCAGCAGGATTGCCGCGATTCCCAAGACCTGCAGCGGCACGAAACGCTCATAGAAAAAGATCATTCCCATCAGGACGGCCGTCAACGGTTCCATGCACCCGAGAATGGCCGTAATAGTCGAGCCGACCGACTGTATGGCATATATCAGGGTCAGGTCGGAGATCAGTGTCGGCAGCAGCGCCAGCAGCAGAAGCCGCAGCAAAGCTTCGGTATCGGGAATCGGATCGACATGCCCGCCGTGCCGGAACAGCAGATTGAGATAAAATATGACGGCCGATGAGAGCAGGACATAGAATGTCATCTTCGCGCCGTCCATGTTCCGCACCGGAAGGCGGTTGACACCGACGATATATGTGGCATAGGTCACTACGGTCACCAGCACCGCCGCCACGCCGCGCCAGGCGATGTTTCCGGAGGATACACCGCTGCCGCACAACAGGTAGACTCCGGCAAGGGCCAGCGCCGCCGCAACGAGCACCGGCCACGACGCGCGTTCGCCGAACATGAGGATCATGATCGAGGTTACGAGGATCGGATAGAGGAAATGTATCGTTGTGGCCATGCCGCTCGGGATATAGACATAGGATGAGGTGAGGCACATCGACGTTGCGGCGTAGAATATCGAGAGCAGGAATACCATTATGAATTCTCGCACGGAGATCCGCAGCGACCGCCGCCGCAGGAGCATATAGAGCCCCATCCCCACCGTCGAAAAGCCGAAGCGGTAGAAGCATACCGAATCGAGCCCCACCCCGTCGAGCAGTACCGGCAGCGAAAACAGCGGTATCAGTCCGAACGTGGCAGACGATACGATTGCCCACATAAGACCTCTTGTCTTGTTCATATCCTCGGTCGTTTTGCGGCGCAAATGTACGATTATTTCACCAAATTTCGCAACTTTTCCGGCCGCACGCATCAGCGAGCCGTTTTTCCGCCGCCGAAGGTTTTGCCGGATGCGATTTATTGGTATCTTTGTCCAAACGATTAACCTAACCTGAAACCGACACAATGTATGCCATAGGTCTGATGTCGGGCACCTCGCTCGACGGCGTCGATGCCGCCTTGATCCGCATCGAAGGACGGGGAACGGATACCTCCGTCGAACTCATCGCCTTCACAACAACCGAGATCCCCGCAGATATAAAAAGCGAAATAAAACGCGCCGTAAAACCCGCAACCGGAACAGTAGACCTGATCTGCTCGCTCAACTTCAAACTGGGATACCTCTTCGCCGAGGCCGCCAAGAGCGTCTGCCTCGAAGCCGGTTTCCCGATCTCGAAGGTCGACTTCATCGCCTCGCACGGCCAGACCGTATGGCATATTCCCAAGCCCGACGGTACGTTCGCTCGCTCGACGCTCCAGATCGGCGAACCGGCCGTCATAGCATACCAGACCGGTGTCAAGGTCATTTCGAACTTCCGGACAATGGATGTGGCTGCCGGCGGAGAAGGGGCCCCGCTCGTGCCGTACAGCGAATTCGTACTCTACTACTCGCCAGACGAGAATGTCGCACTGCAGAATATCGGCGGCATAGGCAACGTGTCGGTCATCCCGTCGACCGGAAACATCACCGACATATTCGCCTTCGATACGGGTCCGGGGAACATGATCATCGACGAGGCAATGCAGCGTCTCTACGGCAAGCCGTACGATGCCGACGGTGCTACGGCCGCTGCCGGAACCGTCAATCAGAAGATGCTGGACGAGCTGATGTCGCACCCCTACATTTCGATGCCGCTGCCCAAGAGTACCGGCCGCGAGATGTTCGGCGAACAGTTCACGGTAGACCTGCTCGGACGCTGGGCCGCAGTAGCCCCTGCCGACATAATAGCCACCGTCACGGCCTTCACCGCCGCGACAATTGCCGAGGCATACCGGCGGTTCGTGATCCCGCGCTACCCCATCGGCCGCACCATACTGGGAGGCGGCGGTGCCCACAACAGCACGTTGCGCCGCATGATAGCCGAGCGCCTGCCCGGAGTCACGGTAACCACGCAGGACGAAATCGGACTGTCGTCCGATGCCAAGGAGGCGATAGCATTTGCAATAATGGGAAACGAGACGCTGCACGGATACCCGTCGAACGTATGTTCGGCCACGGGGGCATCGCAGCCCGTCATTCTCGGAAATATCACTCCCGCTCCGACGAGAGCAGAATCTTAGCCTGTTCGAGGGCGGCCTGCGAAACAGACGAGCCACTCAACATCTTGGCGATCTCCTCGACACGCTGTTGGGGAGTGAGGCGTTTTATGCCGGTCGACGAGCCGAGAAGTGTATTCTCCTTGTAGACGAGAAAATGCGTGCGGCCCTTCGACGCCACCTGCGGAAGGTGGGTGATGTTGATCACCTGCATGGTCCGCGAAAGGTCGGCAATGATACGTCCCATAGCATCGGCAATGCGTCCCGACACGCCGGTATCTATCTCATCAAAGATGATCGTCGGCAGCTGCATACTTCGCGCCACCATCGCCTTCACGGCAAGCATGACACGCGAGATCTCACCGCCCGAAGCGATCTTCTCGACCGCCTGGAGCGGCATGTTGCGGTTGTCCGAAAAGAGGAACGAGATCCGGTCGCGGCCTGTCGAAGTCAGTTCGTCGAGCGCCGCAACCTCGACCGTAAACCGCGCATTCGGCATTCCCAACTCGGCCAGCACCGGTGTAATATGGGCCTCGATAACCTCGACCGCAGCCGTACGCGCCGCATGTATCCCGTCGGCTGCCTGCCATGCCTCCTTTTCGAGACCGGCCAGAGCCGATTCAAGCTCATCCAGGCGCTCCCGGTCATCATCCATCGTCCGCAACTGTTCGGCATAGCGGTCCCGGAAGGCGATCAACTCCGCCTCATCCGCCACCCGATGCTTCTGCTGCAGCGAATACATTGCATCCAACCGCGCCGTCACCTGCTGCAGCCGTTCGGGATTCGACTCTACACGTTCGCTGCGGTCGGCAAGCTCGGAGGATATGTCCTTCAGTTCGAGCAGCGCCGAGTGCAGCCGCGAAACCAGTTCCACGGCCGGCGAATAATTCTCCTCAACCTCCGACAGAGCCTGCTCGGTCTCCCTCAGACGTGCAAGAATACCAACCTCATCATCATCGAGATTGTTGCGCGAAACCGTTATCGCCTCGCCTATGGCATCCGAATTTGCCAATACGCTCTGCTCGGCCTCCAACTCCGCCTGCTCACCCTCACGCAGCCCGAACGAATTGAGTTCATCGACCTGGAACTGCAACCACTCCCGATCGCGGCGGCTGCGTTCGGTCTCCTCGCGCAACCGGGCCAGTTCGCGCCGCATGGAGGTCATCTTCGAATACAGCTCCCCGTACATAAGGGTCTGCCCGCCGCACCCGGCCATCGTATCGACCACCTTCACACGGAAAGCATCGTCGGCCAGCATCAGGTAGCCATGCTGCGAATGTATGTCCACCAGCCGCAATCCGATCGTCCGCAACACCGCAAGTCCGACCGGCAGGTCGTTGACATAGGCCCGCGATTTGCCGCCCGCCGAGATTACCCGCCGGATCGTAACCACCGGATCGTAATCGAGGTCGTTGCTCTCGAAGAGCTCCTGCAATCCATAGCGTTCGATATCGAATACGCCTTCGATCACGCAGTTGCGCGATTCGTCACGCACCGTACCGCTTTCGGCCTTGTTGCCCAGAAGCAGTCCCAGCGCTCCGAGCAGGATCGATTTTCCGGCACCGGTCTGGCCCGTAATTATATTCAGCGACGGATCAAGCTCCATTTCGAGCCGATCGATCAAGACATAGTTCTCTACCGAAAGATGACGTAACATAAACCGACGGTTTAAACACTCAAAAATACTCATTATTTCGATAACAGCATCTCCGTCCGTCAAAAAAACAACCGCCCGGAATCCCTACCACTGTTTCAACCCGTCCGCACCGACATGCTCCGCCGTTTTACGGCAGCCCCGGCCATTCACATTCTCCCTCAAATCGCTCCAGACTGAACTTCTTTCCCTGCACTTCAACCGACACCGGCCGGCAGCCCCCAAAAAACAAATAACTGCCGCCCCACAACCGGAGACGGCAGTTATTTACCAAACGGATCGCGGGATCCGCCGCGTCATCTGCGTTTCTGCGACAGCACCTGCTGCAACAATACGGGTTCATCGGTGGTGATGTAGTCAACCCCCAGGTCGATCATCTCACGCATCACATCCTCCGTATTCACCGTCCAGACATTCACGATCATCTTGTGCTCTTTGGCGAACTCGACCCACTGAGGGTTCTTGCGCAGAACCGTATAGTGCAGATCGAATCCATCCATGCCGTCGGCCAACATCTGTTCGGGCGTAGCCTCCTCGGTCGACAACGGAAGCACGACAGCCGTCGGGCACAGTCGCTTCAACTCCTTGCAGACATGATAGCTGAACGATATGAACTCAACATCCTTCATGCTGACACCGTACTCCTCCATCTTCGCCAGAACAGCCTCCACGACACGGGTTTCGAACTCGGGAGTCGAATGTTCCTTGATTTCGCAGATCAGCTTTGTCTTCTTGGCGTGGTTCCACGAGGTCAGATAGTCGTCCAGAGTGGGGATCAACTCGCCGTTGTCAAGTTTCGGGGCTTTGGCCCGCAGATCGGCGAACGTACTCTCCTCGATCAGAATACCGTTTGTTGTCTTGGCGTCGTGATGGACCAGCAACACGCCGTCGGCAGTCATGTTGACGTCGAACTCCGCCCCGTAAGCCTTGATCTCTATTGCATTGTTGAGGGCACTGACCGAATTCCGGGCCGAATTCTCGGTATTCCAGTACCCGCGGTGGGTAATCACTCGGACCTTGTTCTTCGCATCGACCGACAGGACGGTCATCAGCGACAAGGCAATTAACAGCATTCTGTATCTCATATCATTCTGTTTATAATCGTTTTCAGACTATTTGTCGGCCATGTTCGGCATCGGCTTGTTGTACTCGCCCGATTCGAGTTTCGAACGGATCGACGAGAAGCAATCCAGCGTATACTGCACATCTTCGAGCGTATGCGCCGCCGTAGGAATGATTCGCAGAATCATCTCGCCCTTCGGCACGACCGGATAGACCACGATCGAGCAGAACAGTGCATGATTCTCACGCAGGTCGACCACCAGGTTGCAGGCCTCGGGAATCGAGCCCTTCATGTAGACCGGAGTCACGGGCGACAGCGTACCGCCGATATCGAAACCGCGTTCGCGCAGGCCGTTCTGCAGTGCACGGGTGATCTCCCAGAGTTTCTGCTGGTATTCGGGGTGTTTGCGGATCAGGTCCAGACGCTTCAGGGCGCCCATAACCATCGGCATCGGCAGACTCTTTGCGTAGGTCTGCGAGCGCATGTTGTATCGCAGATAATCGACCAGCCACTTGTGCGACGAAACGAATGCTCCGATACCGGCCATCGACTTGGCGAAGGTGTTGAACAGTACGTCGACACCGTCCGTAACGCCGAAATGCGATGCCGTACCGCGGCCGCCTTCACCCATCGTTCCGAAACCGTGTGCATCGTCGACCAGCAGGCGGAACGTGAAATCCTTCTTGAGTTTTACGATCTCGTCCAGTTTGCCCAGGTCGCCCTTCATTCCGAACACGCCCTCGGTGATCACCAGCACGCCGCCGTTCTGCTCTTCGGCCAACTCCGTAGCATGCTGCAGCTGCAGGCGCAGGCTGTCCATGTCGTTGTGAGCGAAGACGAAACGCTTGCCCTTGTGCAGGCGCAGGCCATCGATGATGCAGGCGTGGGCCTCGGCGTCATAAACGGCCACGTCACGCGGGGTGAGCAGGCAGTCGATGATCGAGATCATGCCCTGGTATCCGTAGTTGAGCAGGAAGGCATCCTCCTTGCCCACGAAAGTCGCCAGTTCGCGTTCGAGCTGTTCGTGATATACGGTCTGACCGCTCATCATACGGGCGCCCATCGGGGCAGCCATACCGAATTCGGCCGCACCTTTGGCATCGGCCTCGCGGACCTCGGGATGATTGGCCAGTCCCAGGTAGTTGTTAAGGCTCCAGTTGAGCATCTCCTTGCCGCGGAACTTCATGTGCGGGCCGATGGGACCCTCGAGCTTCGGGAACGAAAAATATCCGTGCGAATACTTCTGATACATGCCGATAGGCCCGCCGGAGTTCTTTTTCAGTCGTTCGAAAATATCTGTCATAATCTACTAAGTTGTATATAAGTTTAAAGTAATAGTTGACACATTCGTATTCGGGCGGTCATTGTCCGATTTTTATGTACAAATTTACTACATTTCCCGCTATTCGGAACACCTAAATGCCAAAAGATTCGGTAAATAAGTATTTATACCCATCCCCGGCCGATACCTCGATCAGGCACTGCATCCCCGTTCCGTACACCAAAATACCTTTTATTTAGGCGACAAGCAATATATTTTTGTTAGAATCGTTAAATTTACATAACTTTGCAAGGTTGAATTGCGCCGTAATTCCAAATAACCGATGAGAAAAACGATCCTTCTGACACTCAGCGTCATCTGCTGCACCATCCTCGCAACCGGTTGCAGCAAGTTTAACAAGCTGCTCAAAAGCAACGACTATGAAACAATCTATGCCAGCGCATTCAAATATTACGACGAAGGCAAACTCAAACGTGCCCTGACCTGCTTCGAACAGGTCGAAGAACCTTTCCGCGGAACCATGCGCGAAGATTCGATCGAATACTATATCGCCCGCATATACTTCAAACAGAACGACTTCTCGACCAGCTCCGAACTCTTCGACGAGTTCCGCCGCAAATACAGCCGAAGCCCGTTCCTCGAGGATGTCGAAGGTATGTACGCCCTGAGCTACTACTACCTCTCGCCCGAACCTTCGCGCGACCAGGCCATGACCGAACAGGCTCTCGGCGCCATACAGGAGTTCATCGGCCGCTATCCCAATTCGACCCGCCGGGCCGCATTCGAACAAATGGTCAAGGACCTCACGCAGAAACTCTACGACAAGGTTTATCTCAACGCCAAAACATACTATACAATCCGACAGTACAAGTCGGCCGTCCCGGCACTGAAGAACGCCCTGAAGAAATATCCCGATTCGAACCATCGCGAAGAGCTGATGTACCTTATCGTGAAGGCGTCATACGAACTGGCCGACAATTCGATCGAGTCGCTGCAGCGGGACCGTTTCCTCAACATGATGGACTCGTACTACTCCTTCATTGCTGAGTATCCCGACAGCCAGTACCGCCCCGAGCTCGACAAGCTGCAGGAGGATGCAAAAAACTATATGGCCCGTTTCGAGACCGAGAACCCCGAACAACAGGCCGATACCGCAACTCCGGCAATACCGGGCGGCAATCCGCTGCAACAGAATTAGAATACCGGAAACTTACGGAATTAAACAACAAGATAGATTAAGATGGATCTGAAAATCAACAACATTCCGAACAACACGATTACCCGCAAATTGGTCGACATCGACCGCCCGACGGGAAACGTCTACAAGTCGCTCAACATCATTTCGCGCCGCGCCAATCAGATCGCCGTGGAGATGAAGCAGGAACTCAATCGCAAACTGGCCGATTTCTCGACCAGCACGGATGCTCTCGAAGAGACTTTCGAAAATCGCGAGCAGATCGAGATTTCGCGCTACTACGAACGTCTGCCGAAACCGACCATCATTGCAACGGAGGAGTTCCTCGCCGGAAAACTCTACTATCGTGACAACAACGAGGAGGAGATGAAGGAGGTGTAACAGCTCCATCTCTTCATGCACGACCCTTCCGCGCGTCGGCTGTTTTCGGATGAAAAGTAATCGGAACGGATAATTTCTTTATCCGTTCCGACATTTTTTTGCTTCAGACGAAGGCCAGGCCTTATCAATTTACATATCGGATGCGATACATTTGCAGTGCTTTATTTGCAGTGCCTCTCAGCCACAAAAAAAGATGTCGTCCGGCAAAACTCCGGACGACATCTTTCTGCTATATCACACTTCCCGGCGCAACCGCAATCACATCGCGGTCGGCAACCGAAAAGCCTGTGCGGATCGGACTAAAACTATTTGCGGGCCTCCTTGGCCTCGATACACTGTGTAGCGTGCGGCACACGCATCAGACGCTCCTTCGGGATCAGTTTGCCGGTATCCTTGCAGATGCCGTAGGTCTTGTTCTCGATCCGGACCAGAGCCATCTCCAGATTGCGGATAAATTTCATCTGGCGCTGTGCCAACCGGCCGTTCTCCTCCTTCGAAAGGGTCGCGGCTCCCTCCTCCAACACCTTGTATGTCGGTGAAGTATCTTCGGTATCATTGTCAGCCGTGTGCGTAATCGTTGCCCGCAACTGCTCGTAATCGGCTCGTGCACTCTCAAGCTTAGCAAGAATCAACGCCTTGAATTCGGCCAGCTCTTCATCGGAGTATCTAGTCTTTTCTACTTCTGCCATAGCTTTAAGGTTTTATTTGTTATCTTTAATTTGATAAAGATAACGATATATTGTCACATTACCAAAAATATCCGCCTATTTTTCCGCCTGTTTGCGCGTAACACCTATCCGGACCGGCTGATCATCGATATCCGTTTCGACCACCGACTCGCCCTTCACGTCGTCCACGGCCGACACCGAAACTGCCAGGGTCTGCGATGCAACGTAATCGCGGTATGATTCCAGGGCTTCGCATACGGCCGGCAGCGCCTCGATCTGGACATCGATCTTATCGGTAACCTCGAAGCCGCTATCCTTGCGGATATTCTGGATACGGTTTATCAACTCGCGTGCCATGCCTTCGCGACGGAGCTCGTCCGTAACGGTAATGTCGAGCGCCACGGTCAGCTTGCCCTCGGTAGCGACTAACCATCCGGGCATATCCTCGCTCGTAATCTCGAAATCCGAAGCACTTACAGCCAGTTGCTGACCGTCGATTTCGAGGTGGTCAACCGCACCGGACTCGATCTCGGCGATACGCTCCTGATCGAACGTGGCAACCAGAGCGGCAATCTGCTTCATGTACTTGCCGTAACGCGGGCCCAGGGTCTTGAAATTGGGCTTGATCCGCTTGGTTATGATGCCGGCGGTCTGCGAAATCAGTTCTATCTCCTTGACGTTGACCTCGTTCATAATCAACTGGCGGACTGCTTCGATATGGCGTCCCATGGCGGCGTCGAGCACCGGAATGAGGATCTTGGTCAGCGGCTGGCGGACCTTGATGTTGACCTTGCGGCGCAGCGCCAGCACCATCGAGGATACCTGCTGTGCCAGCGACATCATATCCTCCAGTTCGGGATCGATAACCGACTGGTCGCACTTCGGGAAATCGGCGATATGTACCGACGACTCCTCATGACGGCCGCTGACATCGTTCAGGTCGCGGAAAATCCGGTCCGACATGAACGGTGCGAAGGGTGCGGCAAGCATCGAGACGGTCTCCAGACAGGTATACAGCGTCTGATAGGCAGCCAGTTTGTCCTCGGTCATTCCGCCGCCCCAGAAACGTTTGCGGTTCAGGCGCACGTACCAGTTCGAGAGGTTCTCGCCCACGAACTCCTGAATCATTCGTGCTGCGGGCGTCGGGTCGTAATTCTCGAGCGAGGCCGTTACGTCGCGTACCAGCGTATTGAGCAGCGAGATGATCCAGCGGTCGATCTCCGGACGGCGGGCCAGCGGAACTTCGGGTTCGCGGCCCGTAAAGCCGTCGACATTGGCATAGAGCGCGAAGAAGCTGTACGTATTATAGAGCGTACCGAAGAACTTGCGGCGAACCTCGTCGACGCCCTCGACATCGAATTTCAGATTGTCCCACGGCTGCGAATTGGTTATCATGTACCATCTGAGTGCATCCGGACCGTATTTGTCCATCACCTCGAACGGCTCTACGGCATTGCCGAGGCGTTTGGACATCTTGTTGCCGTTCTTGTCGAGCACCAGGCCGTTCGAAATGATATTCTTGAAGGCCACCGAATCGAACAGCATCGTTGCCAGCGCATGCAGCGTGAAGAACCATCCGCGGGTCTGGTCGACACCCTCGGCGATGAAGTCGGCCGGATAGACCGTACGGAAATAGTCGCCGCCGTGTTCGAACGGATAGTGCTGCTGGGCATAGGGCATCGCGCCGCTGTCGAACCATACGTCGATAAGGTCGCTTTCGCGGTGCATCGGTTTGCCGCTGTCCGAAACCAGAACTATGTTGTCGACATACGGGCGGTGCAGGTCGAACCGCTCGTAATTCTCCTTCGAGTAGTCGCCCACGACGAAATCCGCCAGCGGGTTCGACTCCATCAGCCCCGCGGCCACCGACTTTTCGATCTCCTCCTTGAGTTCGGCCAGCGAACCGATACACTTCAACTCCGAGTAGTCCTCGGTAGCCCATACCGGCAGCGGCGTCCCCCAGAAGCGCGAACGCGACAGGTTCCAGTCGACCAGCCCCTCGAGCCACTTGCCGAAACGTCCCGAACCGGTCGACTCGGGCCGCCAATTGATCGTACCGTTCAGTTCGATCATACGGTCGCGCAGGGCCGTAGTGCGTATGAACCACGAATCGAGCGGATAGTAGAGCACCGGCTTGTCCGTACGCCAGCAGTGCGGGTAGGAGTGAGTATGCTTTTCAATACGGAATACCTTGTTTTCGGGCTTCAGCCCAACCGCAATGTCGATATCGAGCGTCGTGTCGCTGTCGGCCAGCGAATCGTCATAGGCATTCTTCACGTAACGCCCCTCATACACCGAATAGGCCTCTACATTCACATAATCCTTGACGAACTGCTCGTCGAGATCCTTCAGCAGGAAGAACTTACCCGTACGGTCAACCATCGGCTGCTGCTTGCCGGCTTTGTCGATCATGAACAGCGGGACGATTCCTGCAGCCTTTCCGGCGCGGTTGTCGTCGGCACCGAACGTCGGGGCGATATGCACGATACCGGTACCGTCGACCGTCGTAACGAAGTCGCCCGGAATAACCCGGAATGCATCTCCCATCGGGCGGACCATCGGCATCAGCTGTTCGTAACGGATGCCGACCAGCTCCTCACCCTTGTAGATTTCATCTTCAACCGTATATGTTCCCTCCATCTTCTTGGTGAAGATCGACGGCAGCAGCTCGCGGGCGATGATGACCGTCTCCCGAATATCGGTATAGGGATTCGAACACTTCACCTTCACATACTCGATCTGCGGGCCGACGGCCAGGGCCGTATTCGAAGGCAGGGTCCACGGCGTGGTCGTCCATGCCAGGAAATAGAGATCACCCTCGACATCCTTGAACAGTCGTTCGCTGCGCTCGTCGCGCACCACACGGAACTGCGCAATGCAGGTCGTATCCTTCACGTCACGATAGCAGCCGGGCTGGTTCAACTCGTGGGTCGAAAGTCCCGTTCCGGCCGCGGGCGAATAGGGCTGAATCGTATAGCCCTTATAGAGCAGGCCCTTCTTGTAGAGCTCCTTGAGCATCCACCACAGGGTCTCGATATACTTGTTGTCATAGGTGATATACGGATCATCCATGTTGATCCAATATCCCATCTGGCGGGTCAGGCGCTCCCAGACACCCGTAAACTCCATCACGGCCTTGCGGCATGTACGGTTGTACTCCTCGATCGAGATCTTGCGACCGATATCCTCCTTGGTGATGCCAAGCTTCTTTTCAACGCCCAGCTCCACCGGCAGCCCGTGGGTATCCCAACCGGCCTTGCGGTGAACCAGATAGCCCTGCTGCGTCTTGTAGCGGCAGAAGATATCCTTGATCGTACGCGCCATAACGTGGTGAATGCCCGGCAGGCCGTTCGCCGACGGAGGTCCCTCGTAGAACACGAACGTCGGATGTCCCTCACGTGTGGTTATACTCTTGTGGAAGGTGTCGTCGGCATCCCATTTGCCCAACACCTCGGCCGCCAGGCCCGGCAGATCAAGGCCCTTGTACTCGGTGAATTTCTTGCTCATATTTATATACTTCGTATCTTTTAATTCTTAATATCTGTCGGGGCAACACTCCGGACAACTCCACCAGCTCTCTTCCCCATTCTCCCTGTTTTCATTGCTCTCCATGTTCTCCTGGTCTTCACTATACTTCCAGTCCTTCCTACTGCCCTTCCTATCCGCTTCTACTTTCTCTTCTTTCTCTCATCTCCCCCCCCCACTCACGCTTATTATCCGGTTGCCGCCCGTCTATGACTGTGCAAACCGGTAGCTACGGATCATTGCATCTGTTCCAGCCGCTCGCGGATTGCCGAGATCTTGGCTTCGGCATCGGTCTTCTTGGCCCGCTCGTTGGCAACGACCTTCTCGGGCGCCGACTCCACGAAACGCTGATTCGAGAGTTTCTTCATCACGCTCGCCAGGAAGCCTTCGAGATAGTTCAGCTCGTCGGTCAGTTTCTTGCGCTCGACCTCGACATCCATCAAACCGCCCAGCGGTACGAAATATTGCGTGGTCTTGACGATGAAGGCCTCCGACGACGCATCGCGCTCGCCGATACGTTCGATCGACGACAGATTGGCCATCTTCATTATCACCGGTTCATACTCCGACGGGTAGTTCGCATCAGCCATAACCTTGAGCGACAGCTGCTCCTTGTTGGGGAGGTTCTTCTGCTTGCGGAGGTTGCGCAGGTGCGAGATAACCTCCTTTGCAAGTTCGAACCGTGCCAGCAGCGTTTCGTCGATCTCGCCGGCAACCGGCATACGGCTCACACAGATCGACTCGCCGGCCGCACGCGGAGCCAGGTCCTGCCAGATCTCCTCGGTCAGGAACGGCATGAACGGATGGAGCATCTGCATCAACCGTCCGAACAACGACCGTACCGAAGCCAGCGTCGTGCTGTCGGCCGGAGCGCCGTAGGCCGGCTTGATCATTTCGAGCAGCCAGCCGCTGAACTCGTCCCAGAAGAGGCGGTAAGCCTTCATCAGAGCATCCGAGATACGGTACGAGGCGAAATCCTCCTCGATCTGCGACAGCGTCTGCGACAGTTTGTTCTCGAACCACTCGATCGCCAGCCGGTTGCATTCGCTCTGGGCAAGCGTATTGTCCTCGGCCCAGCCGCAGATCAGTTTATATGCGTTCCATATCTTGTTGCCGAAATTACGGCCCTGCTCGCAGAGCGACTCGTCGAACATCAGGTCGTTGCCGGCCGACGAGCAGAGCATCATCGCAACTCGTACACCGTCGGCACCGTACTTGTCGATCAGGTCCAGCGGATCGGGCGAGTTGCCCAGCTGTTTCGACATCTTGCGGCCGATCTTGTCGCGCACGATACCGGTAAAGTATACGTTCGAAAATGGCTTTTCGCCGCGGTATTCGTATCCGGCCATGATCATTCGCGCCACCCAGAAGAAGATGATGTCGGGCGCCGTAACCAGATCCGACGTCGGATAGTAATATTTTATTTCGTCATTGTCGGGGTTGCGGATACCGTCGAAGACCGAGATCGGCCACAACCACGACGAGAACCATGTATCGAGCACATCCTCGTCCTGACGCAGGTCACCGATCTGCAGCGACATGTCGCCGCTCTTTTCGCGGGCCAGTTCCAGCGCCTTTTCGGCTGTCTCGGCAACCACGTACCCGCCCTTTGGCAGGTAGTAGGCCGGAATGCGCTGCCCCCACCACAGCTGGCGCGAGATACACCAGTCCTTGATGTTCTCCATCCAGTAGCGGTAGATATTCCTGTACTTCTCCGGCACGAAACGTATCTCGTTGTCGAGCACCGCCCGCAAAGCCGGCTCGGCAATCTCCTTCATCGACATGAACCACTGCATCGACAGTTTCGGTTCGATGGGCACGCCCGTACGCTCCGAATAGCCCACGTTGTTGGTGTATGCTTCGGTCTTCTCGAGCAGACCGGCCGCCTCAAGGTCCTTCTCGATCTGCTCGCGGACAGCAAAGCGGTCCATGCCGACATACATGCCGACCTTGTCGTTGATCGTACCGTCGTCGTTGAAAATATCGATTGTTTCGAGCGCATATTTCTCGCCGAGCATGTAGTCGTTGACGTCGTGCGCCGGCGTAACCTTCAGCGCACCCGTACCGAAACCTATATCCACATAGCTGTCGCGGATCAGGGGTATCGAACGCCCCACGAGCGGCACGATGACACGCGTACCCTCCGGCAGCGATGCATAACGCTCATCTTCGGGATTGACGCACAGCGCCGTATCGCCCAGAATGGTCTCCGGACGCGTCGTGGCAACTACGATATAACGGTCAGTACCCTCGATTGCATAACGCAGGTAGTAGAGCTTTCCGTGCGACTCGCGGTAGATCACCTCTTCATCCGAGAGGGCCGTCTTCGCCGCCGGATCCCAGTTGACCATCCGCACACCGCGATATATCTTGCCCTTGTTGTAAAGGTCCACGAATACCTTGATCACACCCTCGGTGCGAATCTCGTCCATCGTAAAGCATGTACGGTCCCAGTCGCACGAAGCTCCCAACTTGCGCAGCTGCTTCAGGATGATTCCACCGTGCTTCTCCTTCCACTCCCAGGCGTGGCGCAGGAACTCCTCGCGCGTCAGGCTCGACTTCTCGATACCCTCGGCCCGCAGTTTGGCAACAACCTTCGCTTCGGTAGCGATCGAGGCGTGGTCGGTACCCGGAACCCAGCAGGCATTCTTGCCCATCATACGGGCACGGCGCACCAGCACATCCTGCAGCGTATTGTTCAGCATGTGTCCCATGTGGAGCATTCCGGTCACATTGGGAGGCGGAATGACTATGGTATACGGTTCACGCTCATCGGGCGTCGAATGGAAGAGTTTGTTGTCTATCCAGTAGTCGTACCACTTGCCCTCGATCTCGCGGGGGTTGTACTTGTCAGTCATATTCATAACCTTCAACTTTCAGCTATTATTTGCAACCCGCAAAATTAGCAATTATAATTGAATTATCGGGTATCGCTCCCCAAAAAAGCCTGCCACATAACCAAAAAAGCGGCATCCGCATCGTCAATAATGGCGATACGGATGTCGCTTTGCCTGATATTCGGAACTCACGGTCCGATATTCACGGCCTGTTACAGCATCATATCCGACATTTGCAGCCCGTTATTCACGACCCGTTACAGCATCATATCCGATATTGGCAGCCCGATATTCACGGCCCGTTACAGCATCCCGGGATCTACTGTCAGCCCGTTCCACCAGGCCGATCCGGCAATCCACCGAACGGTGCCAGACTCCTCAGCCGTTAACGCCCGAGCTCCGTCACGAAGCCCCCGTGCGCTTAACCTGCGAGTCCCCTGCCAACCGTCCTACCGCAACCGACACTATTCGGCCGGTTCGAGAGCCAGAGCCAGAACCTCGTCGTTGGTGTTCACATAGTGGAACTTCAACCCTTCGACATACTCCGGCTTGATCTCGGAGATATCCTTCTCGTTCTCGCTGCACAGGATCAGATCGGTAATGCCGGCGCGCTTGGCCGCGAGGATCTTCTCGCGAATACCGCCTACGGGCATCACCCTGCCGCGCAGAGTCGTTTCGCCCGTCATGGCGATCCGTTCACGGACCTTACGCCCCGTATAGGTCGAAACGATCGACGTTACCATCGTTATACCGGCACTCGGCCCGTCCTTCGGGATCGCACCCTCGGGAACGTGGATATTCAGGTCGTAATTCTCGAACTTCTCGCGATCGATCTTCAGCTCCTCGAAGTGAGCCTTCACCCACTCGTGGGCTATGGTGGCCGACTCCTTCATCACGTCACCAAGATTTCCCGTCAGGTTGAGCTTGCCCTTGCCCGGGGTCAGGATCGACTCGATGTAGAGTATGTCGCCGCCAACCTCGGTCCAGGCCAGACCCGTCACGATACCCGTCATGCCGCCGATCTCGTACTGATCCTGACGGAACTTCGGCATTCCCAGAATCTTCTCGATATCCGCGGCCGTAACCTGCGGTTCGAACTCCTCGCCGAACCCGATCTGCTTTGCGCGGTGGCGGGCCAGTTTTGCCAACTGCTTGTCGAGCTGGCGCACACCCATCTCACGCGTATATTCCGAAATGATCTTCTCGATGACCTCGGACGTCAGCACCAGATTTTCGGGTTTCAGTCCGTGAGCCTCGATCTCCTTCGGAAGCAGGTGGTCGGTCGCAATATGTATCTTGTCCTCAAGGATGTATCCCGGGATATTGATCATCTCCATACGGTCGCGAAGCGCAGGACTGATCCGCGCGGCATTGTTGGCCGTGGCAATAAACATCACCTTCGACAGATCATACTCCGTATCGAGATAGTTGTCGTGAAAGGTCGTGTTCTGCTCGGGATCGAGCACCTCGAGCAAGGCACTCGACGGATCGCCGTGGTTGCTCTCCGAAACCTTGTCGACCTCATCGAGTATGATGACCGGATTGGACGACCCGCAACGCTTGATTGTCTGAATGATCCGACCCGGCATGGCACCTATGTAGGTACGGCGGTGACCGCGAATCTCGGCCTCATCGTGCAGACCGCCGAGCGATATGCGTCCGAACTTGCGGTTGAGCGCATCGGCGACCGACTTGCCCAGCGAGGTCTTGCCGACTCCCGGGGGGCCGTAAAGGCACAGAATCGGGGACTTGAGATCACCCTTGAGCTTAATCACCGCAAGGTGTTCCAGAATACGCTCCTTGACCTCCTCCAGACCGAAATGGTCATGGTCAAGCTGCTCGCGGGCGCAGTTCAGGTCGAGGTTGTCGACCGTAACGTCGTTCCACGGCAGGTCGAGCATCAACTGCAGGTAGGTCAGCTGTACCGAATATTCGGCTACCGCCGGATTCAGTCTTTCGAGCTTGGCCACCTCCTTCTCGAAGAGTTCGGCTGTCTCCTTGCTCCAGTTCTTCTTTGCTGCGCGCTCCTTGAGCCGCTCTATCTCGGCATCCTCACCGTCACCCAGCTCGTCCTGTATGGTGCGCATCTGCTGCTGCAGGAAGTATTCACGCTGCTGACGGTCCAGATCCTGCTTGACCTTGTTCTGGATCTCGGTCTTGAGTTCGGCCAACTGCTGCTCGCGGACCAGTATCTCCAGCAGGCGGCGTGCCCGTGCCAACAGCCCGGGCGCCTCCAGCAGATGCTGACGGTCGGCATCGCTCATCTCGATGTTCGAGCATGTAAAGTTGATTATCCCACGCCGCGAATCGATGTTCTTGATGGCAAAGGCCGCCTCCTTGGGCATCGACGGCGAGATCTCGATGATATTCAGCGCCACGTCCCGTATCGAATCGACCAGCGCATTGAATTCGACATTCGACTCGTCGGGAGCCGAATCGCGGATCGGAGTCACGGTAGCCTTGAAATAGGGCTCCGTGCAGAGATATTCACCCACCTCGATCTTCTCCAGACCGTTCAGGATTACGGTAAGCGTACTGTTCGGCATCTCCAGGATCTTCAGGATACGGGCCGCCGTACCGACCTTGTACATGTCGTCGGGCGTCGGATTCTCAACCTCCGACTCCTTCTGCAGCACCGCCCCCAGCAGGCCGTTCCCTTCGCTCACCTCGCGCACCAGCCGGATACTCTTTTCGCGGCCGACCGTAATCGGGGTTATGGCACCCGGGAAGAGCACCGAACTCCGCAGCGAGAGTATCGGAAGCACCTCGGGAACATTGACCGATTCGTCGGGCGTATCGTCGCCCGTCACGATCGGAATCATCTGATGCCTGCCCTCCGTCAGGTTTGGCAGGGCCGACAACTCATCTATTTCGTTTTTATTCTCTTTCGATTTTTTGCTCATAGTCTTTCACTCCTCCGTTCTATAAAAAAACACTTCGGCCGTACGGAGTACGATCGTCATGCCATCCTTTTTCCGGTCGGGCCACAGATCATCAACTCTTTTCGCCTCACTGCAGGCAGGAGCATCGAATGTTTCGTATCACACATCCTGCCAATCATGGTTTCACGGCCCATGGCCGCACTCCGTATCGTGCCGCAAAGATAACGAAAAAGAGCCGGTTTTTATTTCACACACAACATTTAATTGGAATTTTCCGGACGCCACAGCAGTTTTGCCGGCCGCCGCTGGGCGACAACCGCACTCCGCCAGGATGCATGCGCCCGACTGCGGGTCTGCTGCTCTGACCCCGAGCCGCCGGCGCCGCTCGTCTACCACCGTCACAACATTCATTATATCATTATCTTACAAGGCTTCTGCCGACATGCTGCCGCTACTGCAACCCGCCCCGTCCGGTCTCCGTCCGCACGTCATGAAACGTTTGCAGGAACAGATGCCGCGTTTTGTCAAAAATTGGCTATCTTTGCACCCCTCAATCGACATACACTTTTTTCACGACAAACAATTATAGCCAATGAACAGGCTCAAACATCAAAACTCACAATACGGCCCCATCCTGCGGCTGGCCCTGCCCGTCGTACTGTCGCAGCTCGGACAGGTCATCGTACAGTTCGCCGACAACGCAATGGTCGGGCAGCTCGGCGTACTGCCTCTGGCCGCCGTCTCGTTCGGCAGTTCGGTATTCTTCATACTCTTCATCTTCGGAATCGGCATCACCATCGGCATCACACCGCTTGTGGGGGCCCACTACGCCCGCAACGAACGTCTCGAAATGAGCGGATACCTCAAAAACGCAATCCTGTTCTATCTGCTCTCGGGAATCGCAATCACCGCCATCCAGCTTGCCTTCATCCCGGCGATGTACCATCTCGGACAACCGGTCGAAGTGGTCGACATGGCCCTGCCATACTACCGCTACGTGGCCTGGAGCATGATCCCGCTCATGCTTTACGGCGCCTTCAAACAGTTCCTCGAAGGCATCGGCAACACAACAACCGCAATGATCGTGGTCATTGCCTGCAACCTGCTCAACATATTCCTCAACTGGATCTTCATCTACGGACACTGGGGCGCACCGGCAATGGGGGCCGCCGGAGCAGGTTTCGCAACATTCATTTCGCGTATGGTCATGCCCGTCTCGATGATCGTGTACTTCTTCACAAACCGCCGCGTACGCCCTTACATGGCCCTGCTGCGCCGCGTATCGTTCAACTTCCCGCGCGTGCTGCAGCTCTTCCGCGTAGGTGTGCCCATCGCCTTCCAGATGACCCTCGAAGGACTCGCATTCGTGCTCACTTCGATCATGATGGGCTGGATCGGCACCACCGAAATCGCCGCAAACCAGATCACAATAACACTCTCGAATGCCGCCTTCATGATAATCCTCGGCATCGGCTCGGCCACGACCATCCTCATCAGCCATGCCTACGGTGCCCGCAACTGGCGGCTGCTGAGGCAGACGGCCCGCTCGGCATACCACATCGGACTGATCTGGAATCTCTGCTCGGCAACAGTATTCATCTCGGCCCGATACGTGCTCGCAAAAATATTCACCGACGATCCGGCCGTCCTTCAGATCACATCCTCGCTGCTGATCATCGCCGCCGTATTCCAGATCTTCGACGGCCTGCAGTGCGTCTCAATGGGTATCCTCCGCGGAATAAAGGATGTCAGCATAACAATGGGCATAGCATTCCTCTCGTACATCGTCATAAACCTGCCGGTCGGATACCTCTTCGCATTCGTTTTCGGTCTGGGGGCCGACGGCCTGTGGTGCGGATACATATTCGGTCTCTCGATTGCCGCCCTCCTGCTCAACATGCGCTACCGACGCCTCATACGACGGCTCTCGTCGCAACCCGAGCCCGCAAAATAAACACGCGCCACAACGGTCCGGCCAGATTGCAAGCACGGTCCTCTCCGGAACGTTCCGGCCCGCAAAATCGCGACCGCTGCCCGGCACTCCGTCCAAAATGTGACGGGGCGGCCGGCCGAAACTATTGAATAACCGCCAAAATTTCGTACCTTTGTCGAAAATAGATATTTCGATGGACAACAAGATAAATTTACCCGCCGGCTGCGACAATTTCGACATTGGCCGCGGATGCGGGTTCTGCAACGAAACATCCGACTGCCGGGCCATCCCGTGCGAGGGCGGATTCAAACTCCACTCGACCGACTGGCTCGAAAACTATCCGAACAACCTGCCCGACGAGATCGTCGAAGTGCGATTCAAGAATACACGCCGCAGCTACTACCGGAACGTAAACGGCCTGGAGCTGAAAAAGGGCGATATCGTAGCCGTCGAGGCGTCGCCCGGGCATGATATCGGCATCGTCTCGCTCACGGGCGACATCGTGGCGCGGCAGATGGCCCGCGTAGGCTTTACGCCCATGAACGGCGAATTCAAGAAGATCTACCGCAAGGCCAAACCCTACGACATCGAGAAGTGGCAGGAGGCCATAGCCCTCGAACATGATACGATGATCCGTGCCCGGCAGATAGCAGCCGAAATGGGGCTCAACATGAAGATCGGCGACGTCGAATACCAGGGTGACAAGATCAAGGCCATATTCTACTACATCGCCGACGAACGGGTCGACTTCCGCGAACTGATCAAGGTCTTCGCCGAGCAGTTCCGCATACGCATCGAGATGAAACAGATCGGAGCCCGACAGGAGGCCGGACGCATAGGCGGTCTGGGAGCCTGCGGCCGCGAACTTTGCTGTGCTTCGTGGATCCCCTCCTTCTCGTCGGTCACCACAAATGCCGCCCGAGTTCAGGAGATATCCCTCAACCCACAGAAACTGGCCGGCCAGTGCAGCAAACTCAAATGCTGCCTGATCTACGAATATGACTCATACTCGGATGCCCGCCGCGAATTCCCGCGCGTCAAGGAGCCGCTGCAGGCTCTCGACGGCGAATACCATCTGGTCAAGAGCGACATCCTCTCCCGCACGATGAGCTTCAGCAGCGCCCCCAACTCGATCACAAACCTCATAACCCTCCCCATCAGCCGCGTCAAGGAGATCATGGCCTTGAACCGCCGTGGCATCAAGGTGGAGAGCCTTCAGGGCGAGGTGACCGAACAGCCTGAACAGGAACCGAATTTCGTGAATGTGATCGGCGAGGATAGCATTACCCGTTTCGACAAAAGCAAGAAGCGCCACAACCGTCAGAAGGCAGGCAAGGGAGCAAATGACAAAGCGGCCAATGACAAGTCGGCAAAAGACAAGGGCGGAGCAGACAAAGCACCTGCCGACAAACCGACCAGCGAAACCACTGCGGCAGCCCCAAAGCGTGATAGTGACTCCAAGCGCGACCGCGACAACAACCGTCCACGCAGGAACCGGCAGGAGCAGCCCGCAAAGGAGACGAAGCCGCAGGCCGAGGCTGCAGGACAGGGCGAACCGGCCCGCAAGGATGATCAGCAGCGCCAGAACGGCAGCCGCAACGGCGACCGTCGCCGCAGCCACCGTCCCAACCGCAACCGCAAGCCTGACAGCTCAGCCGTAAACGGCCGGAGTGCCAACGAAAAACACGATGACAAGAACCGGCAATAGGAACGGTACAAGTTCCTGCTCACACACCGGCCGACACTTGTTAACCATATGGTCGGCCATGGTGGCATCGATTGCCGTTGTCGCCATGTCGTTCACGGGGTGCATGGCGCAGGTCGACTCGACGGTCGTCAGCGTCAATCCCGTTTCGTGGCGCAGCGCCGACCCCAAACAGCTTGTATTTCAGAATGACGATACCATGTCGCTGAGAACCATTTCGGTCATCCTGCGGCATACGCCCGACATCGAACCACGTACCGTAATCCTGCGCATAACGGCCATGGCGCCCGACTCGTCTCAATACTCCGACCGGCTGGAGATCACTCTGCCGGCAACCGAAACAAATACGTATCGGCCCGCCGAATCGGTCACGCCATACCGGCTGCACAACACTCTCGCCATGCTGGGAGAATACAGATTTACGGTCGCGCCGTCACACGACATATCCGGCATCGATGCCGTCGGAATCCGCATCAGCCGCGAAAACTAACTTCACAAATACAATGGGAAAGGACAAACTCAGAAGATTCGCCGAGAATCTGACATTCAAGAATATGGTTCAGCCTCGTTTCGAGGAGATCTTCCACCGCGACCACCCGCTCAAGGGGCATTGGCGCGACCGGTTCTTCGGGAACGACAACCCGATAGTTCTGGAACTCGGCTGCGGCCGCGGAGAGTATACCGTCGCACTGGGCGCACGCAACCCCGGCTGCAACTTCATCGGCATCGACATCAAGGGGGCCCGAATGTGGCGCGGCGCCAAGACCGCAACCGAAACCGGCCTGACAAATGTCGGATTCCTGCGCACGCGCATAGAGTTTATCAATTCGTTCTTCGCCGAGAACGAGATCGACGAGATATGGATCACCTTCCCCGACCCGCAGTTGCGCAAAAACAGGATCAAGAAACGCCTCACGGCACCGCTGTTCCTGGGGTATTACAGCCAGTTCCTGAAACCCGACGGGCACATAAATCTCAAGACCGACTCGCAACACCTGCATCTCTATACCCGCGCCGTGGCCGAGCAGAACGGTCTGCAGATCGAGGTGGCCGACAACGACATCTACGGGCACGGTACGGCCGACGAACAGCTGTCGATCAAGACCGCTTACGAAGAGAAGTTCCTTGCCGAAGGGCTGCCGATCACCTACCTGCGGTTCCTGCTGGGCGGACACCGGGAGTTTGAGGCTCCGGTATTCGAGCCGGACAACGAACTGCGCTGACACCCTCCGGACGCCTCACCTGCCGGGAGATCCGAGGCCGAAAGATTGGCCCCGTATATTGTATTGTCAGGCGTGTTTCTTGCGGACTATGCGCAGCGTCGAGATCGTCCGCTGCGAGATATAGACATCCTGCGCCTCGACGAACCGTTTCAACATCTCGGTATCGTACCCGCGCACCGTCAGCAACTCCATACCCTCACTGCACAGCACATCATAACCCTCACTGCGCAACTCCGCCACGGCCTCATCCAGCCGCCACGAACGGTCGATACAGAGGCTCAGATTGACGGCCGAATTGTGTATGAGGTTGGTCCGGATCCTGTGACGTTCAAGCAACCCGAATATGTCGGCAAACCGCTCCTCCAGTATGAACGACAGGTCGCGCGCACGGACCGTCACCAGCACCTGGTCATGCTTGACGATCAATATCGGGATATCGATGGTGCGTGCCGTGCTGCGGATCACCGTCCCGGGCTTGCGCTTGTCCCCGAAAGGTCTCACATACAACGGTATTCCCTTGTTCTGCAACGGCTTGATGGTCTTCGGATGGATGATCGAGGCGCCGCTGTACGACAGCTCGATGGCATCCAGATAACTCATCTCGCTGATGTGGCTGGCATCGGGGAAGATCCGCGGATCGGCATTCAGCACCCCGTCGACATCCTTCCACACCGACATGCTCTCGGCCGAGAGGATATTTGCCACGGCCGCCGCCGAATAGTCCGAACCTTCGCGCCCCAGGGTAGCCGTTTCGCCGTCCGGTGTCGAGCCGATAAATCCCTGCCCAACAAAGAGAGGCGACGGATCATTGTCGACAGCGGCATGCAGCAGCGGCAACGAAGCCTCGAGATCGATACCGGCATCCTTGTGACGGGCGTCGGTCACGATACAGCGCCGCATGTCGATCCAGCGGTTGGCGACGCCCGTCGCCGAAAGGTATGCCGAAATGATTGTCGTCGAGAGCAGTTCACCGTAGCTGACGATGCGGTCGTACCACATCTCGCCCTCATGGGGGGCGTAGACGCCCGTGCGGATATGGTCCTCCAGCTCCGCAAAAAGGTTTTCCACTTCAGGCAGTGAAGTAACTCCGCCGGCAAACAATTCGCCGATCACCTCGCCATGATAACGCCGCAGTCCGGCAACATGCTCCATCGCCGCCGGCCGGTCGCCCGACTGCAGCGACATGAAGACACGTTCCAGAGCATTGGTCGTCTTGCCCATCGCCGACACGACTATGAACAGCCGTTTCTCATCCTTGACGATCGAGCGTAAATTGCGTATTCCGTCGGCCGTCGAAACCGATGCGCCGCCAAACTTGTAAACTTTCAATTTCTATCGTCCGTTTAAGCGCACCCCGCCACCGCGGAACCGGTCCGAAGACCTGTCCCGTCGGGGCAGGGAGGCACAAATCAAAATTCAAACAAATCAGCCTGCGAAAACCTATTTGCTGACCGGCTTGTAGTCGACACCGATGTTCCAGAAGAGGAACGAATAGATGTCGGTTGCTTCGTCCAGACGTTTCGCGATCGGTTTTCCGGCGCCGTGTCCGGCATTGGTCTCGATGCGGATCAGCACCGGTTCCGGACCGGCCTGCGCATGCTGCATCGTCGCCGCAAACTTGAACGAGTGGGCCGGCACAACACGGTCATCATGATCACCCGTCGTGATCAACGTAGCCGGATATTCGACCCCATCCTTTATATTGTGCAGGGGCGAATACTTATATATATATTTGAACTGTTCGGGATCCTCGCTCGAACCGTACTCAACGGCCCAGCCCCAACCGATCGTAAACTTGTGGTAGCGAAGCATGTCCATCACACCCACGCTCGGCAGGCAGACCGCATAGAGATCGGGACGCTGCACCTCGCAGGCGCCGACAAGCAGACCGCCGTTCGAACCGCCGGCAATGGCAAGCCGCTCGGACGACGTATAACGCTCGGCAATGAGGTACTCGGCCGCGGCGATGAAGTCATCAAAGACATTCTGCTTGTTTGCCAGCATGCCGGCCTTGTGCCACGCCTCACCGTACTCGCCGCCACCGCGCAGTACAACCTGTGCATAGATGCCGCCCTGCTCCATGAAGAGAATGTGGTTGGGCGAGAAGGCCGGCGGCATGTTGATATTGAAACCGCCGTAACCGTACAGGTATACGGGATTCTTGCCGTTGAGTTTCATATCCTTGCGGTGAACAATGAACATCGGGATCCGCGTACCGTCCTTGCTCGTGAAGAAGACCTGCTCGGTCACGAACTGCTCGGGATCGTACTTCACCTCGGGAGCCTTGTAGAGCGTCGATTCGCCGCTCTTCAGATTGTACGAGTAATAGGTGGCAGGAGCCGTGAAGCCGTTGGCCGAATAGAATACCGTCGTATCCTCCTTCTCACCCGCAAAACCGGCTATGGTACTCATCGCCGGAACCTCGATCTCGCGGATCAGACGACCCGACATGTCGTACTGCCCGGCCTTGTTCACGGCATCCTTCAAATGAATGGCAATGAAACAGCCGCCTACGGACTGAACCGATTCGAGCCGCACCTCGGGATCCTCGGCAATCACATCCTGAAGGCCCTTTTCGGGAGCCTTGAGGTCGATCTTTGCCAGGCGGCAGTTGGGAGCATTGTCGTTGGTAAGCACATAGGCGATATCATCCTCGACAGTCACGATCGCATAGTCGTAGTCGAAACCCTCGAACAGCACCTTGAACTCTCCACGATCGGTCGGACGGAACAGCACCTCGCTGCCCGACGTACCCTCCGAGGCGTAGATGAACTGCCACTTGCCGTCCGCACTCTCGTTGCCCGAGAAGTAGCGCAGCGGGTGTTCGTTGTCGGCATATATGAGACGGTCCTGCGACTGGTCGTCGCCCAGCTTGTGGTAGTAGACCTTCTGGTACTGGTTCTGCGACGAGTAGACCCCCTTTTCGGGTTTGTCGTAGGCACTGTAATAGAATCCTTTCGAATCGGGCGCCCAGTCGGCAATCGAGAACTTGACCCATTCGATACGATCGGGCAGATCCTCGCCCGTAGCGGTATCCTTCACGCGTATCTCAACCCAGTCCGATCCGGCCGACGCTATCGCATAGGCCATATATTTGCCGTCCTTCGAGAAGGCCCAGTCGGTCAGCGCCGCCGTACCGTCCTCGGCCAGCAGGTTCGGGTCCAGAAAGACCTCACCCTCGGCATCCAGCGAGGGCTTGCGGTAGAGGATGCTCTGGTTCTTCAGACCGTCGTTGTAAAGGTAGTAATAGTAGTCGCCGTGGCGCGAGGGCATACCCTCTTTGGGATAGTTCCAGAGTTCGGTCATGCGCTGGCGAATCTGCTCGCGGAACGGGATCTGCGACAGGTAGTCGAAGGTCACCTCGTTCTGGGCCTTGACCCATGCGGCCGTGCGCGGCGAATTGTCATCCTCGAGCCAGCGGTACGGATCCGCCACCTCGGTCCCGAAATAGTTATCCTTGACCCCTTCGCGTTCGGTCATGGGATAAGGCTTGAGCGTAATGCTGCGATTGCTCTTACAAGCTGTAAACATAGACAGAATGCTTAAACCAACTGCAAAGTAAATAATCCGTGATTTCATCTATTTATCTTGTTTTGAATTAGTATGCCGGTCGATATCTGCGGCAAAATTACAAAACTTACCCGAAAAGCTTCTCGTTCGGACAAAAATTCATACATTTGTCCGTAACAAAATGTTTTGGCAATGGATCAGATCGAAGAGTTGAAAAGCATCGTGGAGGGTGCCTGGGACGACCGTTCGCGACTGTCGGACGACGATGTCCGCACCGCCATACGCCGCACCGTGGCACTGCTCGACAGCGGCCGGATACGCGTGGCCGAACCCGCACAGGAACCCGACGGCCAATGGACCGTCAACGAGTGGATCAAGAAAGCTATCCTGCTCTACTTCCCCATACAGCCGATGCATACCATCCGCGCCGGCGAACTGGAGTTCTACGACAAAATTAACATAAAACGCGATCTCGATACGCTCGGCATACGCGTCGTCCCGCAGGCCACCATGCGCTATGGGTCGTACGTGGCTCCCGGAGCAATACTGATGCCCTCGTACGTCAATATCGGTGCATACGTCGACAGCGGAACCATGGTCGACACGTGGGCTACAGTCGGGTCGTGCGCCCAGATCGGGAAACATGTCCACCTGAGCGGCGGCGTCGGCATAGGCGGAGTCCTCGAACCCGTACAGGCCGCCCCCGTAATCGTCGAGGACGACTGTTTCATCGGCTCGCGCTGCATCGTGGTCGAAGGGGCCCGTATCGGCCGCGAAGCCGTCCTCGGTGCCAATACCGTCATCACCGGCTCGACACACATCATCGACGTCACGGGCGAGGATCCGGTCGAATACCGCGGATACGTCCCGCCACGTTCGATCGTCATCCCAGGCACATACCCGCGCAAATTCGCAGCCGGAGTCTACGGCGTACCGTGCGCCATGATCATCGGGCGCCGCAAGGAGTCCACCGACAAGAAGACCTCGCTCAACGCCGCCCTGCGTGACTACGGCATCCAAGCCTGACAAACAGCTATTTCAATCCGAAAAAACACACCGACACCATGTTCTATCACCTTGAGCAGACCACCTCGACCAACGACGACGCGCGGGATCCGAAATACCGGCACGGCGATGTAATCTCGGCAGAATACCAGACCGCCGGCCGCGGACAGCGCGGCCACAAATGGCTCAGCGCCGCCGGCCGCAACCTGATGTTCAGTCTGGTTCTCGAACCGCGGCACATCCCGGCCCTCCGGCAGTTCATGATTTCGGAGGCCGTGCCTCTCGGAATCGTCGACACGCTTGCCGAATACGGGATCGACGCCCGCATCAAGTGGACAAACGACATATACGTCGGCGACAAGAAGATCACGGGAATGCTCATCGAACACTCGCTCGCCGACGGCCACCTGGCCCGTACCATCGCCGGCATCGGGGTCAATGTCAACCAGACGGAGTTCGATCCGGAACTGCCCAATCCCACCTCGATGCGGCTGCTCACCGGCCGCGAATACGACCGGCAGGCGTTGCTCGTACGTCTGCACGACAATATCATGGAGCGTTACGAGATGACCGGAAGCGGTCACCAAACGCAACTCCATGCGGATTACAAGCGCGTCCTGTACCGCATCGACGAACCGCATACGTTCCGGCTGCCCGACGGCACGGCATTCACCGGCATCATCCGCGATGTCGAAGCCGACGGCGCACTCGTCGTGGAACATCCCGACGGCATCCGCCGAAACTACCTTTTCCGCCAGATCGAGTTCGTCATCTGAACCGGCACGTCTCCGCAACACCGCTGCTGCACAACCGCCTGCATCGGTCCCGAAAATACAGGTCCACACTCCTGCGGCCCCGTCCGGCAGCACGCTGCCCGGGTGGCGCAATTATTGTGAAAAAAATAACAAAACCTGTGCGATATATGGGAAATATATCCTATCTTTGTATGTTATTTGCAAGCAAACAGTACTCATTTAGATAAAAATACGACCATTATGAACGTACCATCCAACCTGAAATACTCCGACGACCACGAATGGGCCCGCGCGGAGGGTGAAATAGCCTACATCGGAATTACCGATTACGCACAGAGCCAATTGGGCGATATCGTCTTCGTCGATGTCACCTCGGTGGGCGAAACGCTCGAAAAGGGCGAGGCCTTCGGCACTATCGAAGCCGTCAAGACCGTCTCCGATGCCTTCATGCCCGTCGGCGGCGAAGTGCTCGAATTCAATGCGGCGCTCGAAGACGATCCCGCTCTCGTAAACAAGGATCCATACGGCGAAGGCTGGATGATAAAGGTCCGCATGTCCGACCCCGCACAACTCGACCAGCTCCTCTCGGCCGACGACTATGCCAAGATCATCGAATAGGCTCCAAAAAAACTATAAAACTATAAAACTACTATGGGAAAAGTAACAGTTGTAGGCGCCGGCAATGTAGGCGCCACGTGCGCAAATGTGATTGCCACGCACGGTCTGGCCAACGAAGTCGTTCTGATCGACATCAAGGAGGGCTTCGCTGAAGGCAAGGTTCTCGACATGTATCAGGCTTCGGCCCTGTTCGACGGCGGAACAAAAATGACTGGCGTTACAAACGACTACTCAAAAACAGCCGATTCGGATGTCGTAGTAATCACCTCGGGCCTCCCCCGTAAACCCGGAATGACCCGCGAAGAGCTCATCGGTGTAAATGCCGGTATCGTAAAGAGCGTTATGAGCAGCGTACTGAAATACTCGCCCAACGCCATCTGTGTCATCGTCTCGAACCCGATGGACCCCATGACATACCTCGCTCTCAAGAGCAGCGGTCTGCCCAAAAACCGTGTCATCGGCATGGGCGGAGCCCTCGACTCGTCGCGCTTCAAGTGCTACCTGAGCAAGGCCCTCAACGCAAATATCAACGATATCGACGGTATGGTTATCGGCGGTCACGGCGATACGACCATGATACCGCTGGTGAGCAAGGCCTCGTTCCGCGGCAACCCCGTTTCGAAATTCCTCGACGCCGAGACTCTTGCCAAGGTCGCTGCCGACACGATGGTCGGAGGTGCTACGCTGACCGGTCTGCTCGGAACTTCGGCTTGGTATGCTCCGGGTGCCGCCGCAGCATCTGTCGTTGAGGCTATCCTCTTCGACCAGAAGAAGATGATCCCCTCGTGCGTATATCTCGAAGGCGAATTCGGACAGAATGACATCTGCATCGGCGTGCCGGCAATCATCGGCAAGAACGGTTGCGAGAAGGTTGTCGAGATCGAACTCACCGACGAGGAGAAGAGCAAGTTCGAAGCTTCGGCCGCTGCCGTACGCAAGAACATCGCCGTACTGCATGACCTGAAGGTGCTCTAATTCCGCACTTCACAATTATTCAAGGCCGCCCGGGTCGTCCGGACGGCCTTGAATCGTTTTTGTCGCGCCCGGCAAAAAAATAGCTCCGACGTGCAACGAATCCCGGCTGAAGTTTGTCTTGACCATAAATGCCAAACCTGAATATTGACATCAATCGCATCAAACAACATATTATGAAGAAACTTATCCTGACTACTCTGTTTGCAGCCTTCGGCATCATCTGCTACGGTCAGACTCCGCCGGATGCCACGTTGCCGGACAAGGCACTGCACAATGCACTGTCCGGAACGAAATCCGAGTTCGAGAGGCACGACCTGCGTTTGACGGTCGGAGCCTTCGCCATTCTCAACGGCGACTACTACTATTTAGGCTCACGCCATAATGACGTATATTACGAGGGCCTCAGCATCCGAGACAACTACCGCCGGGGCAATCAGGTCACGGCCGGAGCATACTCGCTTTCGTACCACTACAGCCCGCTCAGGTGGCTCGCCGTGGGTGCATACCTCACCTTCGCCAATGTCCACCAACGATCGTTCAACCGTCTGACCGGAGAGGCCGGTCCTCAGTATGCCGACAACCATCTCATATTCACGCCCACACTGCGGTTCCAGTACCTCAACCGCCCAATGGTCAGGATCTATTCGCAGATCGGTGCCGTAATAGGCCGGATGCGGTCGAAAAGCACCTCCTTTTCGGGCGACCAATACACCTATCAGGAACGATACGTCACAATACACACAACCATTCTCGGTATCTCGGTGGGCCGTAAGCTCTATGGCTTTGCCGAATTCGGCGCCAGCTCCATCGGATGCATGAATGCCGGCATCGGATACCGTTTCTAACCCCACCCGACAATCTCCGACAACCATGAAACATGTAATAATACGACTGACAGCCGTGGTAATGGCAGCGACAATGCTCTGCGGCTGCGTAATCAAAAAGGGCGAATCCGAATCGGATCGCGACCGTTTTGCACTGAAGACATTCGGATACACCAACCTGTCACTTGCCGAGTACCTGCGCATAATGAGCCTCGCACAGATCGTCAACCGGTACATCGAGGCCGACGAGGCCGAGCGGCAGGCGATCGACGAGCGTTATTTCCCGACGATGAAAATCCGTCAGGATGACAACGGGATATGGTGCCTGCGGCGGTCGGGCGAGGTACTCTACTCGTTCAGCTGCGACGGGAGCCTCAATACGTCCGGCAGCCGGTGGGAGGCATCGGCCAACAGCGATCCGTTTGTCTCATCCAACAACAAAATCACGATAGATTGCCTTGCCGAAGGCAAATGGCAGATAGACATAATCAACGTCGTGTCATACCCCTTCATCGGCAACGGGAGCTACGAGATAACCGGCGGTACGGAGATCTACGATGCCGATCTCGAATACCAGCCCATATTCGAATATGAGATCTCCGGCAGCGGATATATCGAACAGCGCGCCTCGCTGACCAGCGGCGAATATTTCAAGGTCAAGTTCGACATCGTTGAGCCGCTGGCCTATCGTGCCGACGGCGGATTCGTCGAGGGGAAGAGCCAGATCGTGGTTACCGACGGCACCGGCGCAAAGCCAGTGCCCGATTTCACGGCCAACCTCACCGGCGGAACCGCATCCATCCAATACTCCATTCACAACACCGCAGTACGATAAAAACAGCATTGGCGCAGACTGTATAACACAATCTGCGCCAATACTGTTGCGCCACTGTCGTTTTCAACGCCGTCCATGCCGCCACTCCGGCACCACAACGGCCATAACGGTCACGCTCATTTACCTGCCTCCGTACTCCGTCCGGGCCAGAACTTCCGAAGTTCAATTGCAGCTGCAGACTACTCTGTCAGGCATCAGAAAAACAATCCGGCCGAGAACTGCCACATCCAGTTCCGTTTCATCCGGACATACCGCCGCGATCCGTCAACCGTAAACAGATTGTAGCTCGCCCTCGGGTAGGCAATATAGCGTGCGTCGATGAAGAATTTACCGATGTCGAACCCCGCTCCGGCCATCAATGCCACATCCGAATCGTTGTAATGCACATCGAACCCGAGATCCCTGCGGTAGCTCTGCTCGGAGTGCGCCAGTCGGAACACCGGCCCGCCGAACAACCTGAATGCCGAAATGTTGAACCCGATAATCACCGGCAGCTCCAGCCTCTTGACCGATATCTTCACATCGCCGTAGCGTTCGCCGCTGATCCGGTAGGAATAGTCATGCGAAGTGAACTGCAGTTCGGGCGCAATCTGAAGGAATTTCGGAATCGTCAACCGCGTCACCAAGGCAACCTGATAGCCGGGAGAATCCTGCCCGCGCGAAATGCGGCACCCCTCCAGCGTCACCTGATCGAAACGCGTATCGGCAATATTCACACCTCCGCGTACGCCGATACGCAACATCTGCGCCGAGGCCGTACCAAATGCCGTCAGCACCAAACACAATGTCGTAAAAAGAGTTCTCATAACCGTAAAATTTAGAGTCGTTACGGTTTCGACATCCATTCAATCGGGGAAAGAGTTGCCGGGGTGCGGGAATGCTGGATTGCGGGAGTGCAAGGGGCGTGCGGCTACAGCAATGGACTGAACAGCCGTGCCAGCGCCTCGAGCATGCGCTGCCCACGCGAACGTCCGTACCACTCGTCGGGCATGACACGACGGCTGTGGGAGATGTAATCGTCAAGCGTCGCCGAAAGCTGACGCACAACCTCGCGGTCGTAGATGAAGGTCGAGACTTCGAAATTGTCCTCCAGGCTGCGGATATCCATATTTGCGGTCCCGACCGAAGCCATACGGCCGTCGACGGCGATAAGTTTCGAGTGCAGGAAGCCTGCCGTATAGAGATAGACCTTGACGCCGGCGCTCAAAAGCCCGTCGACAAACGAACAGGTTGCAAGATGCACCAGACGGCTGTCCGACTTGGCCGGTATCACTATCAGGACATCAACGCCCTTCAGCGCGGCCACCTTCAGGGCTTCGAGCAGCGCCACCGACGGTATAAAATAGGGAGTCGAGATGGTTATCGTCCTCGCCGCGCCGGTAATGGCCGCAAAGAAAGCCTGCGAGATGGCCGACCACCGCGAACTGACACTCGACCAGACCACCTGCATCGGAGCCTGCTCGGTCACCTCGGGCAGCGGAAAATATCGCGGCGAATCGATCGTAACTCCCCGCACCAGCGACCAGTCCGACAGGAACAGCCGCTGGAAGTCGGCAACGGCATCGCCCTCGATCCGCAGATGAACATCGTGCCAAAGGCCCATCGTATCGCCCTTGAGGTAGCGTTCCGCAATATTTATGCCACCCGTATAGGCCACTTTCCCGTCCACAACCACTATCTTGCGGTGGTTGCGGTAGTTGAGCCGGTGGGTGAACCACGGGAACGATACCGGCGAGAAACTCCCCACCTCGACACCGCTCGCCCGAAGCCGGCTGATGAAGGCCTTGCTCAGCTTCCAGCTTCCCACGGCATCGAAGATCAGACGCACCTCGACACCCTCGCGGGCCTTCTGTTCGAGCAGCAATGCAATCTGCGTACCGACCTCGTCCTCGCAGAAAATATAATATTCGATATGGATCGACTCGCGGGCCCGGGCCAATTCGCGGGCTATCGACGAGAAGGTGTTGTCGCCGTTGTGAAGCACCTCCAGACGGTTGTGTATGGCCAGTTTGGCGTCGGAGTTGTTTTCGAGCAGGGTGATGAACGGAATACGTTCGCTACGTTCGATATGCGGCGGGGCGGTCTTGCGCTGGCGGGCAGGCCGGTAGCCGATCAGAATGAACAGCAGCAACCCCACAACCGGAATGAAGACGATGGACATCATCCATGCGAAACTCCATACCGGTTCCCTCATCTGTTCGATCACCAGAACGAGCGAAACCAATACCACGATTGTGTATACGATCGTCAAGATAAGCCACAACCCCGTCATAGACACTCCATTATTCCTCCGGCAAACGGCATCTCAATACCGATGTCCGGCCGACCTGCGACCCGACCGACAGTCGGCCGGCAGGTAACGCAAAACAAAGATAGCGAAAAATTTTGTGATTTCGACAATTATTCCCTATCTTTGCATTACAGATGATTTGGGTTCCGGCCGAAAGGTCGGGATTCATGTTTTTTTACGTTTGAACGTTAACCAATAGCACTAACAGAAAACTATGGCTAAAGAGATTATTTACCTGACCGAAGAGGGTTACAAAAAGCTGAAAGACGAGCTCGATCACATGCGCTCGGTCGAACGCCCTGCCATCTCGGCAGCGATTGCGGAGGCCAGAGACAAAGGCGATCTGTCGGAAAATGCCGAATACGATGCCGCCCGTGAGGCACAGGGCATGCTCGAAATGCGTATTGCCAAACTGGAGGCGACGCTCACAAATGCCCGAATCATAGACGAATCGAAAATCGACAAAAGCAAAGTCCAGATATTGAGCAAGGTCACACTGCTGAACCACAACAACGGAAAACAGATGACCTATACCATCGTATCGGAAAACGAAGCAAACCTCCGCGAAGGAAAACTGGCTATCGGAACCCCGATTGCCCAGGCCATTCTCGGAAAAAAGAAGGGCGATCGCGTGAATGTGGTCGTGCCCGCCGGAACTATCGACTTCGAGATCCTCGACATCTCGATCTGATCCGGCATGCGCAGCCGGCAAAACCCGGCCCAAGCCTCCTGAAAACCGAAAGCCGTGCGGCCCGACCCCACAAAAAGGTCTGCCGCACGGCTTCTGTTATTACTCATAGTCCCCTCACCCGGAAGCAAGAGGCAATGTGCGCCTGAAATACGGAATCCAGGGATCACTCCGCCTCGGCTATAACCACGAAGGTCGGAACCCGACGCTCGACAGGTTCGGCACGCTTGCCCGTATCGCTCGGACGGTTCATCAGCTTACCGTCGGAATCAACCATCGCCGACGACCCTCCTCCATCCAGATTGATCGCCTCGACGGCCCCAAGTCCAATCATGATATCGGCCAGTTCCGACAACGTACATCCAACGCTGCCGTTCATGCCGCGGCCATCGGCCACAAGCAGTATCACCTTTCCGTCACCGGTCACCCCGACTGCCGTACGCGGATGACGAGCCGCACCGCCAATTGTCCGGTAATACATCTCGCCGCACGAACTCGCCAACGACACGTCCCGTCCATCCTTGACCAGCATCGGTCCGGCACCCACAGCCTCGACCGCATCCCAGCGATAGGCCCCGTAGGCTCCCAGAGCCGGTCCTGTCGGAGAGTAGCACTTCAGCGAATCGTCGTTGCCGACGGCAAACGGATAGACATACGGTTCACGGTTGTCCGCCTCGTGGCAATAGATCCACTGAGCCTCGAAACGGCCGTCGGGCATCTGTCCGAAAGCGGCATGGATCGGGCGCGCCGAAACCACGCTGTCGGACGAAATCCGGCGCGAAGCACTGTTGTTGTCCGGGGCCTCGGTCTTCGAATCCGAAACCAGCAGGCTCACCGACTCGAACGTCCGCATGTTGAAGAAGCCGGCATTGGCAACAGCAACGGGACGCCCCTTCCTCGAAGCCTCATATTCGGCAAAAACCTTCGACGGGGTCGAGCCGCCATCGACCAGCACTGCATCGAAGCGCAGGTCGGGATTGGCCTTCATGTCGGCCACCACGGCGAACCATACGCACGGCTTGCCGTCGGCCAGAGTATCACAACTGCGGATGAAATGTACGCCGTCGACCGGACCGGCCGCAGCCGCAGAAACTGCCCAAAAAGCAGCGAAGAGTAGCAGAAACGTTGTTTTCATATTTGCACACGGTTTTTTGGAATGATACCGCAAGATAGCCAAATGAATGCACATTTCCAAACGGGCACATCCCCACAGCACGGCATCGTCCGGCTCCGGTCTGCCGCCCCAAAACTCCTTCCGACAGCATATTGACTATGCGCACAAAACATTGCGGGCGTTTGCTTATTCGGCATAAAATTCATAGTTTTGTCTCAATTAACCAGACCCGCGACCCGTTATGACGATCATACAACTCGAATACCTGCTGGCCGTAGCCAATTGCGGCAGTTTCTCCCTCGCCTCCGAACACTGTTTCGTGACCCAGCCCTCGCTGAGCATGCAGATCAAGGCCCTCGAAGAGGAACTCGGCGTCATATTGCTCGACCGTTCGAAAAAACCGGTCATCCCAACCGAAGCCGGACGGGTCGTCATTGAACAGGCCCGCGAAACCCTCGCCGCATACAACTACATCAAGGAGGCGGTAAACGAACTCAAGGGTGAAACCTCCGGAAAACTGCGCCTGGGCGTCATCCCTACAATAGCGCCGTACCTGCTCCACAAGTTCATTCCCGAATTCGCACAGCGCTACCCGCGCGTCGAACTCGAGGTCAAGGAGATGGTTACGCGAGACATCGTCACGGCACTCAAGCACGACGCCCTCGACGCCGCCCTGGTCGCCAGCGGCACCTGCGGCGAAGGCATCGTCGAACAGGAGCTCTTCGACGACCGGTTCTACGCCTACGTCTCGCCCGAAAACCCGCTCTTCGAACGCAACAACATCCGTATCGAGGATATCGACCTCAAACAGCTGCTGCTGCTCAGCGACGGCCACTGCATGCGCGACCAGATAATCGAACTCTGCCAGGCCCGCAACTCCATCCCTTCGCACTACTCTTTCGAAAGCGGTTCGCTCGACACCCTCATGCGTATCGTCGACTCGACCGCCCTGCTCACGATCATCCCGCAGATGGCCGTCGAGTTCGTCCCCGAAAACCACCGCTGCCAGGTCAAGATGCTCGCCAAAGGAGCCACCTCGCGAAAAATCGCCGTCGCCGTCCGCCGCACCTACGTCAAGCACTCCATCATAGAGGCCTTGAAGAAGATCATACTGGAAAAAGTGTCCGCAGGTGCACAATCCGCATAAAGCTTTGCAGGATATTTGTTAGAAATCGTTATCTTTGCAGATTCGAACTGCTGTCGGGAATCAACTCCCCCGGCCGTCCGGAAATGTAACACGTAAACTAACAGCATCCAATAAAAGCAAGCAGCAATCTATTATCTATGAAAGAACTGATAGAAGCCATCGTAAGCGCCATCCAGGACAAAAAAGGCAAGCGCATAGCATCGCTCGACCTGACAGGATTCGACGGCGCCATATGCTCCTATTTCGTGATATGCAATGCCGACTCCACCACACAGGTGGCTGCCATTGCCGCAGGTATCGAAGAGAAGGTCCTCGAAAAAACCGGCGAAAAGGTCCGCCGTGTCGAAGGTCTCAACAATTCGGTATGGGTGGCCATGGACTATGTCGACGTAATGGTACACATCTTCCAGACCGAAATGCGCGATTTCTATCGCCTCGACCAACTCTGGGCCGACGCTCCCCGTACGGAATATCCCGACGAAGAGTAGCGCCGGAAAACTGATCTCGCTCCGCCACAAAAAACGTCCGAAAAGCGGCGGAACCCGTTCAAACAAAATTCAAAAACAACTTATGGCACAACAAAAACCGAACATACCGTTCAACTCGAAAAACTCCTACATGTGGATCTTCTGGGGGGTATTGCTCATCGCCATACTCACGTGGGGGATGTTCTCCGGAAACGGCGGCTCCCCGGTACAGAGCGACTGGAACACCGTCGCTCAGATGATCCAGCAGAATGAAGTCAAACAGATCACCATCGTAAACCGCGAAACGGCCGAGGTACAGCTCACCGACCAGGCCATCGAGAAGTATCGCAAGGAGCAGCAGTTCCGCACGATGCCCGAACGCGGCACAGCACAGCTTGCATTCACGATCGGCTCGGTGGATGCCTTCCGCGAGGACCTCGCCAAGGCCGAAGCCCAAACCCAGAATGCTCAACCCGTAATCGTAAAATACGAATCCCGTACAAATACGTGGCTCAATATCATCGGACCGCTGCTGCCGTGGGTGCTGCTGATCGGATTCTGGATATTCATGTTCCGCGGGGCTCGAAATTCAGCCGGCGGTGCGGGCGGCATCATGAATGTCGGCAAGGCCCGCGCACAGGTATTCGACAAGGATAACTCCAACAAAGTAACGTTCAAGGATGTGGCCGGTCTCGAAGAGGCCAAGGTCGAGATAATGGAGATCGTCGACTTCCTCAAGAAACCGCAGAAGTACCGCGAACTCGGCGGCAAAATCCCGAAGGGAGCACTCCTCGTAGGCCCTCCGGGAACCGGTAAAACCCTTCTGGCCAAAGCCGTCGCCGGTGAGGCAAACGTACCTTTCCTGTCGATCAGCGGTTCCGATTTCGTCGAGATGTTCGTCGGCGTCGGCGCCTCACGTGTACGTGACCTCTTCCAGCAGGCTAAGGAGAAGGCCCCGTGCATCGTTTTCATCGACGAGATCGACGCAATAGGCCGCGCCCGAAGCAAAAATGCCGGATTTTCCGGTAACGACGAACGCGAAAATACCCTTAACCAGCTGCTTACCGAAATGGACGGTTTCGCCACCAATTCCGGCGTAATAGTCCTCGCAGCTACCAACCGCGCCGATATCCTCGACAAGGCCCTCATGCGTGCCGGACGTTTCGACCGGCAGATCGACGTCGGCCTGCCCGATGTCAAGGAACGTGAAGCCATATTCAAGGTCCACACCCGAAAGCTCAAGTGCGCTCCCGATATCAGCCACGAATTCCTCGCCAAACAGACTGCTGGATTCTCGGGCGCCGATATCGCAAATGTCTGCAACGAGGCAGCCCTCATCGCAGCCCGCCACGACAAGCATCTCATCATGCGCGAAGACTTCCTCGCCGCAATAGACCGTATCGTCGGCGGCCTCGAGAAGAAGAGCTCCGTAATGACCCCGCAGGAGAAGTATGCCACCGCAATTCACGAGGCCGGACATGCCGCCGTGATGTGGATGCTCGAAAAGTGCGACCCCGTGGTCAAGGTGACCATAATCTCCCGCGGAAAAAGCCTCGGCGCAACATGGTATCTGCCCGAGGAGAAGGTGCACACCACTTCCGAGGACTTCAAGCAGAACATGGCCGGACTGCTCGGCGGCCGTATCAGCGAGCAGATAAATCTCAACTCGATAAGCACCGGCGCCCTGAATGACCTCGAACGTGCCAGCAAGATTGCATATTCGATGGTCGTATATTTCGGCATGAGCGACAAGATCGGAAATGTCAGCTTCTACGACTCGACCGGCCAGCGCGACACCTTTACCAAACCCTTCAGCGAACAGACTGCTCGGGATATCGACAACGAGGTCCAGTCGCTGGTAAACGAAGCCGCCGCAACGGCCCGCAACATCATCGAGAAGAACCTGGACAAGATCAAGGCGATGACCCAGTTGCTTGTCGAACGTGAAACGATCTTCCCCGAGGATATCGAAAACATACTCGGTCCGTCGGCCCGCGAGAGATTGAAAAAACAGGCCGAAGAGACTGCTTCGCAAACGTCGCAGCCCGACTCCGACACCCGGAAAGCAGAGCCGGAAGCAGACACCGCTTCCGGCAAGTCCGCAACGGAAGCCGGCCGGCAAACAGTATCGGCAGCGCCGAAAGCGGCGGCCCCGGACTCCGCTACAAAACCTGACACCCAAACCGAAAATCAAACCGAAACCGGCTCCGAACCTGACGGTGCCAACAAACAATAATGAACGGCAAGTTAAAAGACATAACGATTCGCAGCGCCTCGGGTGCCGTCATGATCATCATAATGGTGGCGGCCACGCTCTATTCCGAATGGAGCTACGGCATATTGCTGCTGGTCATGATGGCAGGCATGCTGCATGAACATTTCAAGCTGTCGGCCCTCTGCGGCGCAGCACCTCAAAAACCTATGGCATTCGCCGTCAGCATTGCCCTGCTCCTGTTCGCGTTCATCGCCTCGACGATGAACGCCTCGATGGCCGTAAACAGATATCTGGCGGGGCTGTTGCTGTACACGCTGCTGCTGATCCCGCTGATATTCATCTGCGAACTCTACCGTCGCAGCCAAAACCCGATGTGGAATATCGGCTCGACGCTGCTGGCCGTAATCAATGTCGCCATTCCGGTCTCGCTGCTGGCAATGCTGCCCGTCGTCGGCAGCCATGACGGAACGTGGAACTCAAAAATCGTCGTGGCATACTTCTGCATCATCTGGGCCAACGATATTTTCGCATTCCTGATCGGAATCACCCTCGGCCGTCACAGACTCTTCGAAAGGATCTCCCCCAAGAAGTCCTGGGAAGGATTCGCCGCCGGAATCGTTGCGGCTACGGCCGCAGCCGCCCTGATCGGCCACTATGCCTTCCACATGAACGTGTGGGTGTGGGCCGGACTCGGTCTTGTCACAGCCCTCTCGGGAGTTGCGGGAGACCTGGTCGAATCGATGTTCAAACGCGCCGCCGGCGTCAAGGACAGCGGCTCGATAATGCCCGGACACGGCGGCTGGCTCGACCGTTTCGATGCAACGATCATGTCGGCCCCATTCGTGTTCGTCTATCTGCTCATCTTCGGAAACCTACTCTAAAAAATCGCCGGTGCCATGAAAATCAACAAGGAAGGATTCCACATAATAACCGTAACGGGGATAATCGCCGTTGTCGCATACGCACTCGTGCTCACACTGGCCGCCCCGCACATGCCCGTATGGATCTCGATCGCAGTGGGAGTGCTGCTGCTTGCGATGTGGATATTTGTCGCAGCATTTTTCCGCGAACCCGCCCGGCCTCGACTCTCGGACGATAAAACAATCTTCTCGCCCTGCGACGGAACGGTGGTCGTCTGCGAGCCTGTCGACGAAACGGAGTATCTCGGATGCCGCTGCATGCAGGTTTCGGTCTTCATGTCGATCACAAACGTTCATGTAAACTGGTTCCCCATAAGCGGCCGCGTCGAGTATTTCAAATACCACCCTGGAAAATACCTCGTCGCCTGGCACCCAAAGTCATCCGAAGACAACGAACGTACAACAACCGTTATCGATACCCCCTACGGGAAGGTGCTCATGCGTCAGATCGCAGGGCTGGTGGCCCGCCGCATCGTATCCTACGCAACGCCCGGGACTCAGGCCGTTCAGAACGACAAGTGCGGATTCATCAAATTCGGGTCGCGGGTCGACCTGCTGCTGCCGCTCGATACCGAAATCCTCGTCAAGATCGGCGACAAGGCCGTCGGATCGCAAACCCCGATAGCACGCCTGAAATAACCTCCGGAAAAACAATTCAAGCAGCCTCGACATGAACCGCGCGTTACCGATACAGATGCGTTACCTGCTGGGTATATTGGCAGCAGCTGTGGCCGGATTCCTGATCTGGTACTTCAGCGACATTGTCATATACATACTCGTATCGGCCGTGCTGGCCATCGTCGGCCGTCCGATGATGGGATGGCTGCAGGCTATCAGGATACGCGGGAAACAGATGCCCAGATGGCTTACCGCCCTCATTACGCTGCTGGTCATGTGGATCGTTTTCGCCGCATTCTTCATGATCTTCATCCCGCTAATACTAAACAAGGTAAGCCAGTTCTCGCAACTCGATATCGTAGAGGTGATCAGTTCCATAAACCGACCAATAATCGCCCTGCAGGAGCGCCTGAGCGAAATATTCTCGATCCCGGTACACCAGTTCTCGCTCACCGACGCAATAGCCTCCTCGATAAAGGGTTGGGTCGACGTCGACGTGATAAACAAAATGTTGGGGTCGTTCGTCTCGATGGCAACGAGCTTCTTCGTGGCCATCTTCTCGATCACATTCATCACGTACTTCTTCCTCAAGGAGGACGGATTGTTCTATTCGATGGTCACCGCAATATTCCCGAGCCGTTACGAAGAGAACATTATCCGCGCACTCGACTCGGTAACAGTACTGCTCGTACGATACTTCACCGGCATACTGGCCGAATCGTTCATACTGATGATCGTCGTCTCGACCATACTGCTCATCTTCGGCGCTACGGCCGAAAATGCATTCTTCACAGGACTTATCGTTGGTATATTCAACGTCATACCATATGTCGGTCCGCTCATCGGACTCGCCCTTGGACTATTCGTCGGCGTAGTAAGCCCGATCGAAGGGATGACTATTCTGCAAACCCTGCTCACAATAGGCTGTACCATTATGGTCGCTCAAGGGATCGACAACTTCGTCCTACAGCCCGTGCTATACTCAAACCGCGTAAAGGCACATCCGCTCGAGATATTCCTCGTAATCCTGATCGCCGGAAATCTGGCCGGCGTAATCGGAATGCTGCTCGCAATACCGTCGTACACCGTACTCAGGGTCTTCGCCAAGGAGTTCTTCTACAACTTCCGCCTGGTGCGAAAACTGACCGATAAGATTTGACCGCAAAACCCATCCGGACAATGAAGACTCTTCTGAAAGGCAAGGTTACAAACGGAAACAGACTCGGGCATACACTCGGTTTCGCAACGGCAAACATCATTCTCGGCGAGGAGCAACAGGTCCGGTCCGGCGTATATGCCGCCCGCGTCACGATAGACGACAACCGGCAGTTCGATGCCATGGTCAACATCGGCCGCCGTCCTACCGTGACCGACAACGGCGAACTGAGGCTCGAAGCCCATCTGCTCGACTTCAACGAGGATATCTACGACCGCACAATAGAGATCGAACTGGTCGCCAGAATCCGCGACGAACGCCGTTTCGAAAATATCGAAGCGCTGCGCCGCCAGCTCGAACAAGACAGACAAAATACGATAAAAATATTAAGGAAAGGTATCAAAAACATGTTTATCGATTCGACAATTCCCTACAAGGTGGCCGACATGTCGCTGGCCGAGTGGGGCCGCAAGGAGATCGAGATCTCCGAACACGAAATGCCCGGACTGATGGCCCTGCGCCGCAAGTACGGCAAACTGAAACCTTTGAAGGGCGCCCGTATCATGGGGTCGCTCCACATGACCATCCAGACCGCTGTCCTCATCGAGACGCTCGTCGAACTGGGCGCCGACGTACGCTGGTGCTCATGCAACATCTTCTCGACGCAGGACCATGCCGCTGCGGCGATTGCCAAGGCCGGCGTTCCGGTATTCGCATGGAAGGGCGAGACTCTGCCCGAATACTGGTGGTGCACCGCCATGGCGATGAGTTTCCCGGGCGGCAAGGGTCCAAACCTGATCGTCGATGACGGCGGCGACGCAACCCTGCTCATACACCAGGGCTATGCAGCCGAAAACGATGCCTCGACCCTCGACCGAAAACCCGAAAGCTACGAGGAGAGCGTGATCATCTCGACCCTGCGCACGCTGCTCGACGAGGATCCCGACAAATGGCACCGCACGGTGGCCGAATGGAAGGGCGTCTCGGAGGAGACCACAACCGGTGTGCACCGTCTCTACCAGATGCAGGAGCGCAATGAACTGCTCGTCCCGGCCATCAACGTCAACGATTCGGTGACCAAGTCGAAGTTCGACAACCTCTACGGCTGCCGCGAATCGCTGGCTGACGGTATCAAACGTGCTACGGATATCATGATCGCCGGCAAGGTGGTTGTCGTGTGCGGATACGGCGATGTCGGCAAGGGCTGCGCCCGCTCGATGCGTTCGTACGGCGCCCGCGTCATCGTCACCGAAATCGACCCCATCTGCGCGCTTCAGGCTGCAATGGAGGGCTTCGAAGTCATGCGCGTCGAGGATGCACTGCCCGAAGGCAACATCTACGTCACCACGACCGGAAACTGCGACATCATCACCCTCGAACACATGCAGGCCATGCGCGACCAGGCGATCGTCTGCAACATCGGCCACTTCGACAACGAGATCCAGATGGCCCGCCTCGAGGCTTCGGATGCCGTCAAAACCAACATCAAGCCGCAGGTCGACAAATACACATTCCCCGACGGCCACTCGATCTTCATCCTGGCCGAAGGCCGTCTGGTCAACCTCGGCTGCGCTACGGGACACCCGTCGTTCGTGATGAGCAACTCGTTCACCAACCAGACCCTCGCACAGATGAAACTGTGGCAGGATCGCGAAAATCCGGTTGTCGGCGTTACCCGCCTGCCCAAACACCTCGACGAGGAGGTGGCACGGCTTCACCTCGAAAGCATCGGCGTGCGGCTCACAACCCTCACCCAGAAACAGGCCGACTATATCGGCGTGAAGGTCGAGGGTCCGTACAAGGCCGAGCACTACCGGTATTGATACTTTGCGGGAATTCCCGGCCGCAGAGTCACTCAGCGACTGGAGGATAACATAAGCACAGCGGGCTGCATCCGATGATGCAGCCCGCTGTGTTATCTTTTACCCCCCCCCACACACAATATCCGCTCCTAAAGGCCGGCAGGATCCGTCAGATCCCTCGCAATACGCTATCCGCGCGTCTTGAGGCGTTCCACCTCCCGGCAAAGATAGGCGTCGATATCGTTGCTCAACTTGTGATACAGAAAACAGTCAGTATAATTCTCATTGTCGAGCAGCACATCGCGCACGTTACGCAACTGGTTGTTGTAATTGCTCATCTCGTTGTTCAGCGCCTGCCCTCGCTGCGACGAAGAGGTGATCCGCGAAATTGACAGCGACCGCAACCGCTCGCAAACAGCATTCAGGGCCACCATCACCACATTGTCCATCAGCGTGTGGCCGTGCATGTAGAGATACGTGTCGTCGGGCTCCACGCCCATCTGCTGCAACTCCCGCCCGAAATCGTCGATACGTTCCGCAATGTCGGGACGCGCATTCTCGAGCGCCGTACGTCGCCGTGACACCTGCCGCGCCAGCCATGTCAGCGTCGTCGAAGCGTTGTCATCCGGCTCCAGGTAGTTTATCTTGACGCTGTTCTTGAAGTCGACCAGCTGGAAGACGCTTGTACTGCTCTCACGCGCCGAAAAGGCATACCACAGAAACAGCGGATAGATCGTCCGCGAATAGGCCGCCATGAAGCGTTCGAAATCGAATATGCGGGTATCGTTCTTCGTCGCCCGCACGCACACGTTGTGCAGCGACGGCGCGTAACATACATAATTCTCCGTAGCATAGGCATAGGTGTGGAACATGTACGGAGAGTGCGTTATGCGGTATGACTCCTCGTGCACCGACTGGAACAGATAGTCGAAGTCGCTGTCGACGCACAGCAGCAACTGTTCGTTGCTCGAGGGCAGCATCGCTTCGAGGACCTTCTTCCCCTTGGCCATATCGGGCCGGTTGGGCACCGAGATCTCGAAGACATAGTAGGGATTGTCGAAGCGGTCGAAGATTCCACGCCAGAAGGCCACATCTTCATACCCCTCGACATATACCTTCACCAGCCGCTTCGAAGGGTCGATGGGCAACGCCTCATACGCAACCTCCCGGTCCTCACGTTTCGAGCGCCCGGAACGGTGCCCGCGATTGTCGAAAACTACCTTTGTCATATTGACAAATGTAAGAAAAAAGAGTATATTTGCAAAGGAAACAATTCGACATTTATGGATCGAAACGACTGGAAGGCCAGATTAAACGTAGTTTACTCCACCAACCCCGACTTTCAGTATACACTGGACCAAGAACCGGAGTGCCAGACCCTGCCGCCAAAAGATCAACAGCTCCGCGTATGGCTCGACCGTAAACAACGAGCCGGAAAGGTGGTAACGCTCGTACGGGGATTCGTCGGAACGGACGAGGACCTGAAGGCTTTGGCTTCACTGCTCAAGAGCCGTTGCGGAGTGGGAGGATCGGCTAAAAATAGAGAAATTATCATTCAGGGCGACTTTCGCGACCGCGTGACAGAGATACTCAAACAGCAGGGTTACAACGCAAAAAAAGCCGGAGCCTGAAACTGACTCCGAACCCCCGTCGAAACCTTCACGCAATTTCCGGCCTCAGGCGTCCGTTTCCTCTCCGAAGAGTATGCTGAAACGCTGGCTATACATATTGCTGTCATCCGTGGCGCTGCTGACTGCCGGCATCGCTCACGGACAATATTACGACTGGGGTGTCGATCCGGCATCGATCCGCTGGAACCAACTCCGCAGCGATTCTCTGCGCATACTCTACCCCGCTTACTTCGAAGCCGGCGCCCGCCGCGCAATGCTATACTTCCAATCCGTAAAACCCGACATCAGTTACGGTTTCAATCGCCCGGCACTCCGAAATATCCCCGTGGTGATGCATACCGAAAACTTCGCCTCGAACGGACTGGTCATCTGGGCCCCGAAACGGATCGAACTGCTTACCGTCCCGTCGGTCGACACATACGCCATGCCGTGGCTCAAACAGCTCGCCGCACACGAGTACCGCCATGCCGTACAATACAACAACCTCAACCGACACACCCTGCGCGTATTCTACTACCTGCTCGGACAACAGGGCGCTTTCGTCAGTCTGATGGGACTGCCGCTATGGGCGCTCGAAGGCGATGCCGTAATGGCCGAAACCCAGATGAGCAGCTTCGGCCGCGGTCTCCAACCCTCATTCTCAATGGCATACCGGGCCGCCGGAGATGCCATACTCGAACGGCGAAATATCGACAAGTGGTTCTGCGGATCGTACCGCGAATATATTCCCGACCACTATGAGTTAGGGTATCAGCTCTCATCATACGGCTACAACCGATACGGAAAGAGCCTCTGGAACGATGTGGCCGACTATGCATCGCGATACCCGTTCCTGATCGCCACAACCGACATCGCCCTGAAAAAATATTACGGCACCGGAGTCAAGCGGCTTTTCCACGATACGTTCAACGACCTGCTGCAATTCTGGCACTCCCGTCCCGAACAACACGACAGTGCCTCGAAGATCGAGACCCCGTTTACCTCCTACACTACATACACATACCCGCAGGCGGTCGATTCGACACATATTCTGGCTTTGAAAAGCGACTTCGACCGCCACAACCGCTTCGTACTGGTCGACACCCGAACAGGCGACGAACAGACCCTGGCCTACGTCGGATCGGTCAGCACCCGCCCGACCCTTCTTGACGGCCGCGTATGGTGGACCGAATACCGCCGCAGTACGCTCTGGGACCAGCGCTACAATTCGAAAATCTGCTGGATGGACCTCGACTCGAAAAGCAAGCATACCGTTTCGGGACTCCGCCAGACACTATACCCGACCCCCACAGGCCGTGATTCGCTGGCATGGGTCGAATACGACTACACCGGAATCTACTCCATCGTAACCGCCTCGAATGGCGCCATACACAGCTCGACCCCGATGCCCGAAGGGGTGCAGCTGCATGGACTGGCGTGGGACAATGCCAGCCACAGATTCTATTTCATAGCACTCGACGACGATGGAATGTGGATCGGCAGCCTCGGCCCGAACGGGGAGATCGAAAAGGTCACTCAACCGTCATACTCGACATTGAGCGACCTGAGGGCCGCCGACGGACGCCTCTATTTCGGATCGATCGCCTCGGGGAAGGACGAGGTACATCTCCTCGATCTGGCCAGTGGCCAGCAACGACAGCTATCCGTTTCGAAATACGGTTCATTCGATCCGGCCCCCCTCGCGACTCCGGAGGGCCCGGCCGTCGTCATGACCGTCTATGACCGAAACGGATACCATCTGGCAATGCAGCAGGTCGACAGCGCAGGGTTGATCCCGGTCGCCCAATCCCGATTGCCGCAGAATACCGTCAATCCGCCGCGTGACCGTTGGCCGGTCGTAAATCTCGATACGGTGAAGATGACCGCCCCGATCCAAAAGGCCCAACAAGCCAAAATCCCGGCAAAACGCTACCGCAAGGGGCTCAACTACTTCAATGCCCACAGCTGGGCGCCATTCTCGTTCGACGTGTTCGACCTGATGGAAGACTACCGGTTCGACCCGCAGCTGGGGGCTACGATCGTATCGCAGAACCTGCTCTCATCCACCTCGTCGTTCCTGACCTACGCCTGGAACCGAAGCTGGGGTTCGATGGTCAGAACCGGTATAAAATACTATGCCCTCGGGCCGCATTTCGAACTCGAAGGGCAGTACGGCGGCGGCAAACAGCCAATCTACAAACCCGCCAGCGACCTGCCCGACCCCAACTTCGACAACCTCAAAACGTTCTTCACCATCACCGGCCGGATATCGATGCCCATGCAGATCGGCGGCGGATACCATATCCGCTATCTCACCCCGTCGGTCGAATGGCAGCACTACAACGGACTGATGTACAGCATATCCGACAAGAGCTACTATCAGGGCGTCAACAAGATGACCACATCGCTCTACTTCGGCGACAATGTCCGTACGGCATATCGGGACTTCATGCCGCGATGGGCCTACGCCGTAAAGATAACGCATACGTTCAACCCCACGGACAGCGATTTCGGCCAGCTCCTCTCGATATACGGGCAGGTGATCATGCCGGGACTCTTCATGCACCACAGCCTCAGGCTGCGGTCGGTATACCAGTTCAGCGAAGAGGACAAACCGTATGCATATTACAGTCAGGAACTCTATCCGCGCGGCGCACGATACGACTACAACATTCAGCCGATACGCTATGTCGCCGGAGCAATCGACTATCAACTCCCGATAAGCTATCCCGAAGGCGGAATACCATCAGTACTATATATCAAGCGCATACGGCTGAATCTGGGATTCTACTACGCCTGCTCGAAGCAGTTCAGCACACAGGCCCGGAAATACGTGTGGAACAACATCACATCCTACGGTGCCGACCTGCTTTTCGACGTCAACCTGTTCAGGATGCCCGATGCCGCCACATGTACCCTCAAGCTGTCGCTCTACAAACCAAGCAACCGCCACGGAATATATTGTTCGGCAGGCGTCGGACTCCCATTCTGACACCTCGTCCGACAACTCCGCCCCGACACCACGCGCATATGACTCGAATCAATTGCCATGAAACCAATTAATCGATCGCATATTTCGATTTTTGAACGGAATGTTATATTTTTGTCGAATATATAGCCCCATACAAAGAATATGAATAAAACAACAGATACCCTCTGGCAGAAACTCCAACGCCCGCGTGTAATCAAATGGCTGTGGATCATTGCCATGTTCCCCTTCGGACTGCTCTTCCTCCTGCTCATACTCACCTCGCTGGGAATGTTCGGAAAACTGCCTTCGTTCGAGGAGCTCGAAAACCCCAAAAGCAATATCGCTACCGAAATATACTCCGAAGACGGTAAAATGATCGGTTCGTTCTTCGTCCAGAACCGCTCGTTCGTCGAGTATGCCGACCTGTTCCCCGAAGACAGCGCAACACTGCTGCCCCTCGACGGTGAACAGGTGCCTCCGCTCGTCGCAGCCCTCGTCTCGACCGAGGATATCCGCTTCGAACGCCATTCGGGTATCGACATCCGCTCGCTCATCCGCGTCGGCGTCAAGACTATCGCCCTCGGCAGCTCGAGCCAGGGCGGTGGAAGTACAATAACCCAGCAGGTAGCCAAAAACCTATTCCCGCGCGATACCACCTCGTCGAGCGGCATAGTCCGTAAAGGCAAACTCGTACTGGCAAAGCTCAAGGAGTGGATCACCGCCGTAAAACTCGAATACAACTATACAAAGGAGGAGCTCGTGGCCATGTACCTCAATACGGTCGAATACGGCAGCAACGCCTACGGTATCAAGTCGGCCGCCCAGACCTTCTTCAACAAGAGCCCCGAACAGCTCAATATCCAGGAGGCGGCCGTATTGGTCGGCGTGGTCAACAAGCCGACCCGCTACAATCCGGTCCTCAACTACGACCATTCGATTGCCCGCCGCAATACGGTCATGGCCCGTATGCGGGACAACGGGTGCATAACCCGCCAACAATACGACTCGCTCTCGGCACTGCCCATACAACTCAACTACCACCCCATTTCGCACAATGACGGTACGGCAACCTATTTCCGCGAAATGCTGCGCCTGGTCATGAACCAGCCAAAACCAAAACGAAACCAGTTTGCAAACGACTGGGACTACCGCGTGGCGGTCGAAGAGTGGGAGACAAATCCGATTTACGGCTGGTGCCAGAAAAACCGCAAGGCCGACGGTACGCCGTACAATATCTACCGCGACGGTCTGAAGATCTACACCACCATAAACTCCTCGATGCAGAAGTATGCCGAAGAGGCACTGCTCGAACACATGCGGACAGATGTGCAGCCGCGCATGGAACGTCAGGTTAAGAATACCAAGGTCCTCTTCCGCGGACAGTCAAAGGAGCAGATCGAACGCATAATAAACAACGCTATACGCTATTCGGACCGCTACCGCGAGATGAAAAAGGACGGCAATACCGAAGAGCAGATTCTGGCTTCGTTCGACCAGCCCTGCCAGATGCGCATCTTCACCTATGACGGCGAACGCGATACGGTCATGACACCGCGGGACTCGATTCTGCACCACAAGAAGATCCTGCGGGCCTCGTTCGTAGCCATGGACCCCCATACCGGGTATGTCAAGGCATACGTCGGAGGGCCGAACTTCCGATACTTCAAATACGACGTGGCAAAGCAGGGCAAACGGCAGATCGGCTCGACCATCAAGCCCTTCATCTATACCTTTGCCATCGACCACCTGGGTCTGACCCCATGCACGCTCGTGCTCAATGAACCCGTGACCATCGAAACCGACAACGGCAAACCGTGGACCCCGAAAGAGGCCAACCGGAATCCCTACGACGGCAAGATGCACCCGTTGAGCTGGGGCCTCGCAAACAGCCGTAACAACTACTCGACATGGATCATGAAGCAGTCGAAACAGCCTGCCGCCGTTGCCGACTTCATCCACAAGATGGGCATTCACAGCTATATCGACCCGCAGTGGGCACTCTGCCTCGGATCGTCCGAATCGTCGCTCTACGAACTCGTCGGCGCTTTCTGCACCTTCGCCAACGCAGGTGTCTATACCGACCCGATATTCGTAACACATATCGAAGACCGTCAGGGCAACCTGCTCGCCTCGTTCGTCCCCACTACCCAGGACGCTATCAGCGAACAGACCGCATATACCATGCTTACGATGTTGCAGAATGTCGTACGGGCCGGTACGGCAGGTCGCCTGCGCTGGAAATACCAGGTCATGGGCGAGGTCGGCGGCAAAACCGGCACAACAAACGAAAACCGCGATGCATGGTTCGTCGGAATAACCCCGAATCTGGTTGCCGGTGCATGGTGCGGCGGCGAAGACCAGTCGGTACACATCTCCGGTGCCGGCGAGGGCGGTGCGGCTCTGGCATTGCCGATGTTCGGGCTCTTCATAAACAAGGTCTACGCCGACCCGCGACTCGGTGTCAGACCGACCGATACGTTCGCACGTCCAAACAACCTCGTCGAATACAACTGCGACTCGGAATACGACCAGGAACAGGCCGGAGACCGGTCATCGTACGAAGACGAATTTTTCGAATAATATCACCCCTTTAATCATTTAACAGACTCACGATGAAAGTTGCTATCGTAGGTGCAAGCGGTGCCGTAGGTCAGGAATTCCTGCGCATACTTGCCGAACGTCGATTCCCGATCGACGAACTGGTGCTGTTCGGATCCCAACGGAGTGCCGGCCGCGAATACCGTTTCGAAGACCGCTCCCTGAAGGTAAAGCTCCTGCAGCACAACGACGATTTCAAAGATATTGACCTGGCTCTGACCTCGGCCGGAGCCGGAACCTCACGAGAATTCGCCGAGACAATTACAAAATACGGAGCCCTGATGATCGACAACTCCAGCGCATTCCGAATGGAGAAGGATGTCCCGCTGGTCGTTCCGGAGGTTAATCCCGAAGATGCCGTCAATCCGCCGCGCCGGATCATTGCCAACCCGAACTGTACAACTATACAGATGGTCGTGGCATTGAACGCCATCGAACATGTCTCGCATATCCGCCGCGTGCACGTTTCGACATACCAGTCGGCCAGCGGTGCCGGCGCCGCCGCAATGGACGAACTGGTCGAACAGCATGCACAGCTCGCGCGCGGCGAGGAGCCTACGGTCAACAAGTTCGCTTTCCAGTTGGCCTACAACGTAATCCCGCATATCGACGTCTTTACCGACAACGGCTACACAAAGGAGGAGATGAAGATGTACAACGAAACCCGAAAGATCATGCATTCGGATATTGCCGTAAGTGCCACCTGCGTACGGGTTCCGGTGATGCGTGCGCACTCGGAGAGCATCTGGATCGAAACCGAACGTCCGGTATCGGTCGAGGAGGCCCGCAAAGCCTTTGCTGAAGCCGAAGGTGTGGTGCTGATGGATGAACCGGCCGAAAAGATATATCCCATGCCGCTGTTCATGGCCGGCAAGGATCCGGTATATGTCGGGCGTATCCGCAAGGACCTGACCGACGAGAACGGACTTACCTTCTGGTGCGTAAGCGACCAGATCAGGAAAGGGGCCGCCCTCAATGCCGTACAGATCGCCGAATGGCTGATCCGTAACGGAAAACTGAAATAACGGCAGCTCAATCTCACAGCTGTACGCAGAGAAGGCAGGCTCCGGTACAATGATTGAATCGTTGTACCGGAGCCTGCCTTCTCTGCGGGTTCATTGTTTTTCTGCGGGCTCATTCGGGCCGCATACCTCTGCGACACACAACTCACGCCGGATCAGGGTCCAGACCTTCATGGGCGCATATGTTTCCCAATTTGGTCTCGATGATGCCCGACAGCTCTTCCTCAACCACCTGGTCGTCGTCACTGCCGTTCACCGAAAAGAACTTGCCCGGCTGTGAACAGTAGTGAACCGTACTGAAATCATCTCCCTGTATGCCTATAACCGCGTCGATCCGATCCTCATATTCGGCCATGTGTCCGAACAGCTGCAAACGCTGCTCTTCGCTCTCCATGCGGGGCAGCAGGATGATACAGTTGTTGTCAAGCTCGTCAAGCGAATGACGCAGTTTCAGATGATATCGTTCGGCGATGTGCGCTGCACACGTTGCCGTAAAGCCGGATAGTACAATATTCATAACGGTAAGGTTTAAGCATGTAATTATGTTATACGCCGACGGCCTCGATACGGTCATGCCATTCAACCCGTTCCGCCACACATCCGTACTGCCGTCCGGAATCTCCGCACTGCCGGATACAATACCCGGTCAGCAGGCAGAGTCTTGAGGATTATCCACCTCCCTTCCGGACAAATATACGAAGTTATTTCGAGAAACTCCCACTCCGACCTGCAAATTCGGTTCCGCAGCATGGCAGCCGGCATCCCCGGCAACACGAAAACGCCCCGAAGACCATGACGGTCTCCGGAGCGCCTCTCACATAACAATCAAATGGATAGCGTCATCGGACCAAACGTCTCCGACACTATTTAATCACTCCGGCTCCCGGATCCGACGGCCCGCCTTGCGGACGGAGCCTCCGACCGTCCCGGACAGCTGCGGAATCAATAGGCCCCGCCGCCCAATGCCTGATAAAGGGTTATCGCACTCGAAATCTCCGACAACTTATTGGCTATACGGCCTATCTGCGCCTCAAGCAACGTCTGTTGTGCCGTCAAGACCTCAAGATAGGTCGTCGAACCGTATTTCATTGTCAACTGCGTATCACGTACCGCCTTCTCAAGATTCTCAACCTGCTTGTCGTAGTTCTCGCACTTGGCCTGCGCACTCTTCACCGCCACGAAAGCATCGTTAACCTCGATACCGGCATCGATCACCTGCTGGCGGAATGCCAGTTCGGCCTGCTGTTGCTGGGCCTTGGCAATCTTAAGGTTGGCATTCAACTGGCCGCGCTTCAACAGCGGTTCCAGCAACGACCCCAATGCGTTGTACAACGTGTGGCGGAAATCGTAACTGCCCGAAATCGTCAGCGACGGATAGAAGGCCGACCGCGCCGCATTGGTCACATAGAACGCCGATGCCAGGGCATACTCGGCCTGCCGTACATCAGGACGGTTGGCCAGAACACTGACCGGCACTCCGACCGACAGCGTCTCCGGGACACTCCATCCCTCCAACCGGCCGCGTTCAACCGTACGGGGCGTCCACCCCAACAGCGAACACAACTGATTCTCGGTCTGCCGGATCTGCTGGTCTATATCTATCAGATTGTTGCAGATGCCGTAGTAATTGGCCTCGGTCTGATTAACCGATGCCGAATTGTAGCGCCCGGCCTGCATCAACTTACGCATTACATCGACATTCTTACGCCAGCTCTGTTCGGTCAGTGCATATATCTCCTTCTGCGCGTCGAGTGCCAGCAACGTATAATAGGTCGTCGCCACTGTAGCGATCAGCTGCGAACGTACGGCCTGCGCATAGGCATCCTGTTGCAGCAACTCGGCCATCTTCTCCTTCTTGGCATTGCGCAGCGACCCGAACAGGTCGATCTCCCAACTTGCGTTGACAGGCAGCTGAACAGACCACGACCCGTCGTAGGATGCGCTCGGCGACACATCTACCGAAGGCAGGAATGCCAGCTTGGCACTCCGCAACGATGCCTGCGCCTGCTCGATCTGCAACAGCGCACTCTGAAGATCGACGTTGTTCGTCAACGCCGTATCGATCAATGCACACAGCGTCGGATCGCCGAACATGTCACGCCAGTCGACACTCCCCAGCGAAACCGTATCTCCATCCGCGATATCGCCGTAGGCATCATCGGTTATCTCGTACTGCGGGCCCTTGAATGTCCCGTAAATTCCGCAGCCCGTCATGACGAATGCTGCGACGGCTGCCAGCATGAATCTCAAAAACATGCCCGATATTCTGTTATTCATATTATTCAACTCTCTTTCTGCGTATGACTAATCCGTATTTCTCCTGGAGGAGCTGCATGATGATGAACATCGACGGCACAACGAACAGCAAGGCTATCGTTCCGATCAGCATACCTCCGACAACACCTGCTCCCAACGTACGGTTACCGTTGGCACTGGCACCCGTCGCATACAGCAACGGCAGCATACCGAAGACAAGCGTCAGCACCGTCATCAGAATCGGTCGCAGACGTACCTTCGCGGCATCGAACGCCGCCTCTTCGATACTCATACCCGCTTCACGACGCTGGGCCGCATACTCCGTAATCAGGATTGCCGTCTTCGACAACAGACCGATGATCATGATCATACCCGTCTGCAGATATATGTTGTTTTCGATTCCGAAGATCTTCGCCGCTACAAAACATCCCAATACTCCGAACGGTACCGACAGGATCACCGCAAACGGAACAAAGAAACTCTCGTAGAGCGAACACAACAGCAGGTAGATGAAGATCACGCAGACAATCAATATGTAAACCGTATTGTTCGAACTGCTCTCCTCACGCGAAGAACTTCCGAACTCATATCCGTAACCTTCGGGAAGGGTCTCCTTGGCCACCTCGCCTATGGCAGCAATCACATCACCCGAACTGTATCCCTTGGCAATGGTGACGTTGGCCGAGATCGAGTTGAACAGGTTGAAACGGCTCAGGCCTTCCGGGCCGTATGTCTTGGTCAGCGTCACGAACTGACTCACCGGAGCCATCTCGTCGCCGTTTCGGAAGTAGATGTTGTCCAGCGAATTGGGATCGAGCCGGTATTCGGGCGAGGCCTGGATGATCACCCGGTAAACCTTCGAGAAACGGATGATGTTCGAGGCGTAAATACCGCCGTAGTAACCCGATATCACATCGAGAATATCCGACGGCGATACTCCGGCCCTCTTGCACTTGGCCGCATCGACATCAACAACATACTGTACATAGTCAACCTCAAACGAACTGAAGGCCGCCATCACTTCGGGCCGCTGGTTCAACTTCGCCAGGAAACCCTGCGTAACGTTGTAGAAATCACGTATATCGCCACCCTTGCGGTCCTGCAGATACAACTCCACAGCATTACCGGTTCCGTAACCGTCGATCATGCTCGGCGCCATCACGAAGATCTCGGCATCGGTAATCTTACGCGTATCCCTGTTCAGACGCGCCATCACACCCGTCGACGAATGCTCGAACCCGGGTCGCTCACTCCAGTCCTTGAGCTGCAGCACCAACATACCGCTCGACGATCCGCTGCCGCCGGTCATGCTGTGGCCGACCAGTCGCGAATAGGCCTTCACTTCGGGATAGGTACGGATGATATCCTCAACCTTGTCAAGAATGCCGTCCGTAAACCGCGAGTTGCTGCCCGGAGCCGTGCTGATCGAAACGAACAACGCTCCGGTATCCTCGCTCGGAATTAATCCGGTCTTGGTATTCTTCATAAGCAATACTGCACAAACAGCCGCCAAAACAATCGCCAGGGCCGAAATCCATTTGCGGTGCAACATGAAGTGGAGTCCCGATTCATACTTGCGGAACAGAGCCTGATACGATACGTTGTATGCCTTCTTGACCAGTTTCTTGAACTTTCGGTCGGGGGTATTCCGCTGCAGGAACAACGCACTCAGCGCCGGACTCAGCGTCAAGGCATTGAGCATCGAGATCGCCACGGCAACCGCCATCGTAAGTCCGAACTGCCGGTAGAAGATACCGCTCGTACCGCTCATGAACGAAATGGGGATGAACACGGCCATGAAGACGATGGTCGAGGTGACAACCGCCGCCGTAACATCATGCATGGCCGATGACGTTGCCTTGACGGCATCCGTTTCGCCCTCCTCGATTTTGGTCTGCACCGCCTCGACAACCACGATCGCATCGTCGACCACGGTTCCGATAACCAGGATCAATGCAAACAGTGTCAACAGGTTCAGACTGAAGCCCAACAGATAGATCACAGCAAACGATCCGACCAGCGAAATCAACAACGAGAGGGTCGGGATCAATGTCAGCTTGTAGTCGTGCAGGAAGAAGAACACAACCAGCACAACCAGTATGACGGCCTCGATGAGGGTTTTGACCACCTCCTTTATCGACGCGAAAAGGAAGTCGTTCGTATTCTGAAGATAGACATACTCCAATCCGGCCGGGAACGATTCGGACAACTCCTCCATCAGGGCTTCGATCTTCATGTTGATCTCCGTGGCATTCGAACCGGCCGTCTGGTTGATCATCATCATCACTCCCGGATGACCGTTCAAACCACCTATATAAGAATAACTCTGGTCGCCCAGTTCGATCTTGGCCACATCGCGCAGACGCAATACCTGACCGTCGGCCGTCGAACGTACAACCATGTTCCCGAACTCCTCGGGTGTCTGATAACGGCCGCGGTACTTCATCGTATAGGTGAAGACATTGTCCGAATTCTCACCGAACGAACCGGTCGACGCCTCGATATTCTGTTCGGCAAGCACCGCCGTAATGTCCGAAGGCACCAGTCCGTAATGTGCCATGGTCTCGGGATTCAACCAGATACGCATGCTGTATGTAGCACCGAAACAGTTGACCTCACCGACACCCTCGATACGCTGTATCTGCGGTACAACGTTAATATTCAAATAGTTCGTTATGAACGAGTTGTCGAACGAATCATCCGGACTGTATACGCCGATCATCGCCAGCGTACTGATCTGTCGTTTCGCCACACGGACACCTACCTGCGTAACCTCGCTCGGCAAGAGTCCCTGGGCCTCCGAGACTCGGTTCTGAACATTCACCGCAGCCTGATCCGGATCAGTCCCCTGCGTGAAATAGATATTGATGCTGGCCGAGCCCAACGATGCACTCGACTCCATGTAGGTCATGTGCTCGACACCGTTGATCGACTCCTCCAGAGGTACGATCACGGCCTCCTGAACCGTCTCGGCACTCGCTCCCATGTAGGAGGCCGAAACGTGAACGGTCGGCGGCGCTATGTCGGGGAACTTCTCCACCGAAAGCGACGTCAACGCCAATATGCCCAAAAATACTATGCCTATCGAAATACAGATGGACAAGACCGGTTTTTCGATAAATCGATTCCCTTTCATGACTTGCTACTCTTCCGATTTAACGTTCTCATTTGACTTCTCAGTCACACCGGCAGCCGATGCTACAGACTGTTCCGGAGCCGACGCAGTTGCAGCCGCCTTGACATGCATGCCTTCCTTCAACAGACCCGCTCCGGCAGCAATGATCTGGTCTCCAACCTCCAGACCGCCCGTAACGATGTACTTACGACCGTCGTTGATCGGCGAAACGGTGATCTGCGTCGACCGCGTCACGCCATCCACAACCTTATAGACCAGAACCTTGTCCTGCAACTCGAAGGTCGATTCCTGAGGTATGGTGATCACATTGTCGTAATGTTCCGGGAAGAGTATGCTGCCATTTGCGCCGCTGTGAAGCAGACGGTCGGGATTGGCAAAGATAGCCCGCAGCGAAACCGTTCCGGTCGTCTGGCTGATCACGCCGCTGATACTCTCAACACGGCCCGTATGGTTATATATGCTTCCGTTGCTCAACTGCAGCTGAACGTCGGGCATCTGTGCCAACGCCTTCTCTACCGAACCGTACTGTTGCAGCATGTCCAGCAGCGAATTCTCGTCCATCGAGAAATAGACATACATCTCCGAATTGTCCGAAACTGTCGTCAACGGCGTGGCCATCGAAGCGCTTACCAATGCACCTTCACGATAGGGAATTGTCCCCACAACACCGTTCGAAGGACTCGTAACCTCGGTATATGAGAGATTGTTGGCGGCATCGATCTGCTGTGCCTCCATCTGCGCCAGCGTAGCCTGCGCCGAATGCAGCGAATTGAGCGACTGCTGCAACTCATAGGATGATACCACATCATTCTCGAACAGCTCCTTGGTGCTGTTGTATTCGAGTTCGGCCGATTCGACCCCGACCTTCGCAGCTGCCAGATTGGCTTCGGCAACTCGCAACGCCGCCTCATACGGAACCCTGTCGATAACGAACAACGTCTGTCCCTTGCGGACAACCTCGCCCTCCTTCACACGGACCGAGGTGATCTTGCCCGAAATCTGCGGATAGATATCGATATCCTGACGTCCGCGGATGGTTGCCGAATAGGATTTGTCCAACGTTTCGTTGCTGGTCGAAACCGACAGGATCGGATATTCCACCGCCTCGCCCGACTCCGTGGTGCCTCCACAGGCACTCAACAGCATTGCCACGACACCTACCGATATCATGGCTCCAAAAATTCTACATTTTCTCATTTTCGATCATTATTGATAATTTTATTCAATTCACTTCGTCCCCGCTCCGTGCATATACCCGCCAGACATGTCCTGACGGCGTATGCAAAAGCTTCGTATCGGACTCCGGCATCGGTTTCCGTATCGGGAAACGTCACCGGCAGGGTTTCGAAAAGCACCAAAGCCTTGTCGTCATCCGTATCGGCCGATATGAACCCATCCTGCTTGGCCTGCTGCAGGCATCTCTTCATGAGTTCAGCCAGCGGCTTACGATACTCTTCCACAAGTACTTTCCGGACAGCGACCGATCTGGCGAATTCTCTTCGGACAGCCGGCCCCGGAAGTTCAAAAAAGGCAAATACCGAATCATTGATCCGCAAGATCGATTCAAGGCTTCCGGATGCTGCAATCTCCGCGCGAAGGGCCGCCAGACTCGATTCCATGCGTTCTTTCAGGCAGTCTCTCAACAGACTCGCCTCGTCCGGAAAAAACTCATAGAGCGTACGTTTCGAAACATGCATCTTCTCGGCTATACGTTCCATTGTCGTACCCTTGATCCCATACTTCACAAAACACTCTTCTGCCGCATGTACGATACGATCCTTCATCCAAAATCCATTTTTTTGCCTGGCAAATAACGGGTTTATATCGCACAATAGTTTGTTGAATCTTATACATTATTTGTCAAAATAAAACCCCACAACAAGATTGCACAACCCATTTGGCAATGCATAAACACCATTTGTCAAAATGCAAACATAAAACTTTACGGAATATCCGCTTGGCAGCCAAACATACTTTGCATGCTCAATTTTTCGTTATATTTGCCGATAGATACTGCTGAACGATGGATTTTCATGACTTCATACTGCTGCACGGCCGCGATTGTCTGTTCATGGACGAAGGTTTCGCCATGTGGCGAATATCACACAAAAGCCTGTCCCAACAACCGTTACGCTTCGAACACACCCACTCGATACTGCTCGTCTGCTCCGGCAGCCTGTGCATAAATGTCGACGACCACCCATACCAATTGCAAAAAAACGGAATCGCCGATATAATCGACACCGTCCGAATCGAACTGACCGAAGCTTCGCATGATCTCGAAGCATACCAACTGATATTTACACATGCATTCCTCACCGACCAGATCAAACACCGGCCGCCGTTCCCGTTCTCATACGTTCTCGAAGCAAAACAGAATCCCGTCTCCATTGTCAGCAACCAGATCATGAAGACATACATGATGAGAATTGCCGCTATCGAGAGTGTCCTGCAGAACCATACCCACTATTTCCGGCTCGAGATGCTCCGCAGCACATTCTGGATGCTTCTGCTCGACATTGCAAACACATATCTCCACCATGCCGAAAATGACCGCACTCAAAAGGAGTCGGGCCGAATGCGCGACATATTCGAACATTTCATATCGCTGCTGCCGAGGCACATCATGGAGAGCCATACGGTCGGCTTCTACGCCTCGAAACTCTGTATCACGCCTCAGTATCTGAGCCGAATCGTGCGCAAGATATCGGGTCAATCGGTGTCGGAGATGATCAACCGGCTGTTGATCGGCGAATTGATCAAACTCCTCGACGACACCGACAAGTCGATGCAGGAGATCGCCGAACAGCTTCACTTCGCCGATCAGGCCACAATGACAAAATTCTTCAAACGGCACAAGGGTATCTCGCCTACCGAATACCGAAAACTGAACAAGTAGCATCCTGGCAACTTCCCATATTTATTATAAAAAATGTGCATGGCACATGGTATGCGCATGACTCAGGCGCAGGTATGTGCATCGCTCAGACACAGGCCTCACTTCCCATACGCATGTATATCTTCGTTGTGCCGACTGCAAGCCCGAGCACCTGGCCGGTACGAATCTTGCCACATGACACGATCGGCCATACGACAGACAACGATTTGTCCAAACTTTGTTTTCTTTGGGACGAGGCGAAACAAAACAAATAAAAAGTCCCTATTCGTTGTTTTCGGAATAAAATGAAACAATTTTGCTTTCATTTTATTTTGTTTGCATGAAAAGTGTTACTATATTTGCAGGAAATCAATTTACCAACCTATGAACAATACGTATGATGTCATCATCATCGGTGGCGGAGCTACCGGAGCAGGCATTGCCCGCGACTGCTCCCTGAGAGGTATCAAAGCCCTCCTGCTCGAACGCTCCGATATATCGACCGGCGCTACCGGCCGAAACCACGGATTGCTTCACAGCGGCGCCCGATATGCCGTCACCGACCAAGAGTCGGCCGAAGAGTGCATCCGCGAAAACATGATCCTGCGAAAAATCGCCGCTCACTGCGTCGAGGAGACCGACGGCCTGTTCATCACACTCCCCGAGGACTCCCTCGAATATCAATCCGTTTTCGTCGAGGCCTGCCGGAAAGCCGGTATCCGTGCCGATGTCATCGACCCTAAAGAGGCTCTCAGACTCGAACCGTCGGCAAATCCCGACCTCATCGGTGCCGTACGCGTTCCAGACGGTGCCGTAGACCCGTTCCGGCTAACGGCCTCGAACATCCTCGATGCCCGGACGCACGGCGCCGAAATCCGTACGTATACCGAAGTCATGGAGTTGCTGCGGGAACAGAACCGCATAATCGGCGTCTCGGCATACGACCACCGGAACAAATGCAATTTGAAATTCTATGCCCAGGTAATCATCAATGCCGGCGGAATCTGGGGCCACGGAATCGCCGCCAAAGCCGGAATTACGGTGAACATGCTCCCCGCAAAGGGAGCTCTGCTCATCTTCGGCCACCGCATAAACCACATGGTTCTCAACCGTTGCCGGAAACCGGCCGATGCCGATATCCTTGTGCCGGGCGATACCATATCGCTCATCGGAACCACATCGAGCAAAATCCCGTACGACCAGATCGACAACATGATCATTACTCCCGACGAGGTAGACATACTGCTCCGCGAGGGCGAAAAGCTTGCTCCGCAACTGGCCACAACACGTATTCTGAGAGCCTATGCCGGAGTACGGCCCCTGGTCGCCTCGGACAACGACCCGACAGGGCGTACCGTAAGCCGTGGAATCGTTCTGCTCGACCACGCCACACGTGACGGCATGGAGGGCTTCATCACCATAACCGGCGGAAAACTGATGACATACCGTCTCATGGCCGAATGGGCCACCGACCTGGTATGCAAGAAGATCGGCAACAGTCAAAAGTGCCGTACCGCAGAAATTCCGCTTCCCGGATCGGCCGAAAAACGGAAGGATGTCGAAAAGAAGATTCTCGACAAGCCGGTTGCCCAACGCCGTTCAGCCATATCGCGTCACGGCGATCAGGCCGTCAACATCGAAAGCCGCACCTCGATACAGAAGAGTCTGGTCTGCGAGTGCGAGGAGGTCTCGATCGGCGAGGTTGAGTATGCCCTCGAGAAGCTCTCGGTAAACAACCTGGTCGACCTGCGGCGCCGAACCCGAATCGGAATGGGTACCTGTCAGGGCGAACTGTGCGCATGCCGCGCCGCAGGAATCATGGGCCGCAGGGATCCGATCTGCGCCCGAAAGGCCAAGGCCGATCTGGTATCGTTCCTCAACGAACGGTGGAAGGGAATGGAACCGATCGCATGGGGCGACACCCTGCGCGAAAGCGAATATACAACCTGGGTCTATGAAAGCGTATGCGGATTGTCGGACGAAGAAAAAACTATACAACAATGAAATTCGATAGTGTAATAATCGGCGGCGGATTGGCCGGAATGGCGTGCGGAATCCGTCTTTCGGAAGCCGGTCAACGTTGTGCGATCATTTCGCAGGGACAGAGCGCCATTCACTTCTCGTCCGGATCGTTCGATCTGTTGGGACATATGCCCGACGGCGAGCAGGTTCTCGACCCGCTGGAGGGTATCGCCCGTCTCGCCGACATGGCTCCAACCCACCCATACTCAGTAATCGGTACCGAAAACTGCGCCCGTCTGGCAGGTGAGGTTCCGGCACTGTTGCGCAGCGCAGGCATCGAGGTCGTCGGCGACTGCCACCGCAATCACTTCAGGATTACCCCGATGGGAAAGGCTAAACCCACATGGCTCACCATAGACGGCTACCTGACCTCGGAGAGCGACGACCGGTTGCCCTTCAAGACGGCGTGCATCGTAAACGTCGAGGGGTTCCTCGATTTCTACCCCGAGTTCATTGCCGAGGAGTTTGCAAAACATGGCGTCGAATGCCGTTTCGAGACCATCAACATGCCCGACCTGGAGCAGATACGGCGCAATCCGAGCGAAATGCGGTCGGCAAACATCGCCCGCGTCTTCGACCACGAAGCCAATCTCGAAACACTCGCCGAAAAACTCCGCCGGCTCGCCCCCAACAACGACGTACTGATCCTGCCGGCCATCATCGGCATCAATCGCAGCGATTCGTTCGCATATCTCCGTTCGCGCGTCGGCCACCCGCTCCACCTGCTGCCCACGCTGCCCCCTTCGATTCCGGGCATACAGGCACAGCAGGCGCTGCAGCACCGTTTCCGCGCGCTGGGCGGCGAATATTTCCTCGGCGACAGCGTCATCTCGGCCAACGTCGAAAGCAGCCGCGTCAAAGAGATCTTCACCGCAAACCACGGCAACATCCCCTTCCAGGCCGACAACTTCGTCCTCGCCACGGGAAGCTTCTTCAGCAAGGGGCTCGTAGCGACTCCTGACCGTATCGTGGAACCGGTCTTCGGCGCCGATACCATATCCAACCCCAACCGTGCCGAATGGTATACGCTCCGATTCTTCGACCGCCACAACTATCAGGCCTTCGGCGTCGCTACCGACAACTCTCTCCGCGTCCTCAAGAACGGTTCCGCTTTCGAGAACCTATACTGCGCCGGAGCAGGCCTCGCCGGTTTCCACCCGATTCAGGATGGATGCGGTGCCGGCGTATCGCTGCTCTCGGCCCTCCATGTCGCAGATTTGATTCATAACAGCTCAAAACAATGAATATCCAGCAGAACAGCGTCAGCGAAAACAATTTCGAACAGTGCATCAAATGTACCATCTGTACGGTGTACTGCCCCGTAGCTGCGGTCAATCCAGATTATCCGGGCCCAAAACAGGCCGGCCCAGACGGAGAACGGTTGCGCCTCAAACAACCCGATTTCTTCGACAGCGCCCTGAAATACTGCCTCAACTGCAAACGTTGCGAAGTGGCTTGCCCCTCGAATGTCCGTATCGGTGATATCATCCAGTCGGCCCGTATCAAATACGGCCCGCAACACAATACCTCGATCCGGAACTTCGTGCTCGCAAATACCGACCTGGTAGGATCGCTCGCATCGCCCTTCGCACCGATCGTAAATACCGCCGTCGCTCTGAAACCCGTCCGTATGGTGATGGACAAGGTGATGGCTATCGACCATCGGCGCGTATTCCCGAAATATTCACACGGGACCTTCACTTCGTGGTACCGCAAGCACGCCGCCCAGCAACAGGCCCAGTTCCCGAAGCAGGTAGCCTATTTCCACGGGTGCTACGTCAACTACAACAACCCGCAGCTGGGCAAGGATCTGCTGCGGATAATGAATGCCCTCGGTTACGGCGTGCAGCTGCTCGACAAGGAGAAGTGCTGCGGCGTGGCCCTGATCTCCAACGGCCTCTACAAACAGGCCCGCCGGCAGGCACAGACAAACCTCCGGTCGATCCGCACCTCGGTCAGCCAACGTGACCTGGATGTCATTGCCACATCCTCGACCTGCACCTTCACGCTGCGCGACGAGTACCCGCACCTGCTCAACCTCGGCAACGAAGATGTCCGCGACCGAATCGAACTGGCTACGCGTTACATCTACCGCCTGCTGCAGGAGGGAAAACACAATCTCCGGTTCAAGGATACAACCCCGCTGCGTGTGGCATACCATACCCCCTGCCACATGGAGAAGATGGGCTGGGGGTACTATTCGATCGAACTCCTGCGCATGATGCCCGGAGTCGAGGTAACGGTACTCGATTCACAGTGCTGCGGCATCGCCGGAACATACGGCTTCAAGAAGGAGAACTACAAAACGTCGCAGGCTATCGGCGAACCGCTTTTCAAACAGATCGAGGCTTCGGGAGCCGACATCGTTGCAACGGATTGCGAAACCTGCAAGTGGCAGATCGAAATGTCGACCAGCAAGCCCTGCGAGCATCCGTTGCACATACTCGCCTCGCGCCTTGAGTAGCCGCAAAAAGAGACATACCGATACAACAAAACCAATAAATATACAAAAAACTACAAAACCTGCTATGAAACAGTACATTCTTGCACTCGACCAGGGGACGAGCAGCTCACGCGCCATAGTCTTCGACCAGAAAGGTACACCGTGCGCCGTCGCCCAGAAGGAGTTCCGTCAGATCTTCCCGCAATCGGGCTGGGTCGAACACGATCCTCATGAAATATGGTCGTCTCAGGCGTCGGTGATTGCCGAGGCCATCACGATGATGGATATCAACGGTCTGAACCTGGCCGGAATCGGTATCACCAACCAGCGCGAAACTACAATCGTATGGGACTCCGAAACCGAAGAACCGATCTACAATGCCATCGTATGGCAGGACCGCCGCACGTCGGACTATTGCGACGAACTGAAAAACCAGGGTCTCACCGACACCATCCGCCAGAAGACCGGTCTGATCATCGACGCCTACTTCAGCGCAACCAAGATCAAGTGGATCCTGGACAACGTCCCGGGTGCCCGCAAACGCGCCGAACGGGGCAAACTGATGTTCGGTACCGTCGACACCTGGCTCATCTGGCGCCTCACCCGCGGCGAAATACATGTTACGGATGTCAGCAACGCTTCCCGTACCATGCTCTTCAACATCAATACCCTCGACTGGGATCAGGAGCTGCTCGACCTGTTCGGCATTCCGCGCTCGATGATGCCCGAGGTGAAATCCTCAAGCGAAATATACGGCCATACCAAAACCACTATCTTCGCCCACAAGGTCCCCATTTCGGGTATCGCCGGCGACCAGCAGGCCGCCCTCTTCGGCCAGATGTGCACCGAACCCGGTATGGTCAAGAATACATACGGAACGGGATGTTTCCTGCTCATGAACAGCGGCGAAAAACCCATTCTCTCGAAAAACAACCTCATCACGACCGTCGCCTGGAAGATCGGCGACAAGGTCAACTATGCTCTCGAAGGAAGTATCTTCGTCGGCGGCTCGGTGGTACAGTGGCTGCGCGACGGTCTGGGCGTAATCAACTCCTCTTCCGAGGTCGAGGAACTCGCCTCACGCGTCCCCGATACCAATGGCGTATATTTCGTACCCGCCCTGACCGGCCTCGGTGCACCGTGGTGGGACCAGTATGCGCGCGGCACGATCGTCGGCATCAGCCGCGGTACGAACACCGCACACATCGCCCGCGCCGCACTGGAGGGAATCGCATACCAGACAATGGATATCACGGCAGCCATGTCGCGCGACGCCGGAATCCCCCTCAAGGAGTTGAAGGTCGACGGCGGTGCCTCGCGAAACAACCTGCTCATGCAGTTCCAGGCCGATATTCTGGGAACGCGCGTCATCCGTCCGCAGGTCGTCGAAACTACCGCAATGGGGGCCGCCTACCTGGCCGGTCTGGCCGTGGGATACTGGTCCAGCATCGACGACATTCGCAAACAGTGGCAGATCGACCGCATATTCGAACCCTCGTGGGAGCAGGAGAAGATCGACGATGCCAAAGCCCACTGGGCCGATGCCGTAAAACGTACCCTGAGCGACTATACTAAAAAATAGACCAACCCACCACAACCCGAACTTTAAAACCTTTTACCAATGAACGACGTCTTTGTAAAGTGTCTGTTCGAATTTATCGGAACAGCCATTCTGGTACTTTTCGGTGACGGCGTGGTAGCCTCCAACAGCCTCAAGAAGTCAAAGGGTGAAAACGGAGGCTGGATCGTCATCACCCTCGCCTGGGGCCTGGCCGTAATGCTGGGCGTATTCATCTCCGGCCCATACTCGGGCGCTCACCTCAATCCCGCAGTTACCCTCGGCCTCGCCGCCGCAGGTACATTCAGCTGGGGTCTCGTACTGCCTTATATCGTTGCACAGATGCTGGGCGGTTTTGTCGGCGCAATCCTCGTCTACCTGTTCTACAAGGACCATTACGATGCCACGGACGATCCGCAGGCTAAACTCGGCACATTCTGTACAATCCCCGCCATTAGGAAATACGGACGTAACCTCTTCAGCGAGACTCTCGGCACTTTCGTGCTCGTATTCGTGATCCTCGCACTCTCGATCCGCGGAAATACTCCGGAAGTCGGAATGGGCGCACTCGGCGCATTCCCCGTAGCAATGCTCATCGTGGCGCTGGGTATGTCGCTCGGCGGTACTACAGGTTACGCGATCAATCCCGCCCGCGACCTCGCTCCTCGTATCGCTCATGCCATATTACCGATCAAGGGAAAGGGTTCGAGCGACTGGAAATACTCATGGGTTCCGGTCCTGGGACCGATTCTGGGCGGTTTCATCGCCGCCGCTCTCTACTGTATGATATATTGCTGATGAACGCCGTGCCATGAAAACCTGCATACGTAATATAATCCTGTCGCTCATTGCGATGGCTTTGTCGAGTGCCGCCTTCGGGCAGAAGCTGCACCTCAACGGTACGCTCCAGAACATGCACCTGTGGCGGGGGCTGCAGGTGGCCGACGGAGGCGTCCTAGCCGCCGACCTGAGCCTCGGCCTTGCCAACGACAGTTTCAAGATCGGTCTGTGGGGCGGTTCCGACTTCACGGGTGACTACAAGGAATTCGACTACTATCTCTCATACTCCACCCACGGATTCACGGTGGCACTGTGGGATATCTTCAACTTCTCGCCCGACCTGCCATACAGCAAGAATATCTTCAACTACAACAAACGCTCTACATCCCACTTCCTGGACCTGAGTCTCGGCTATAACTTTGAGGCAAGCCTCAAGATACCGCTGCGACTCACCTGGGCTACAATCATCGCCGGCCGCGACTTGAACGCTCTCGACGAGAACCGCTTTTCGACCTGGGTCTACGCCGAATACAGCGTATTCCGGAATGAACACTGGACGGTCGATCTGGGAGTCGGCGGGACATTTGCCCTCAACTACTCCAGCCAAGACCGCTCGGAAAACTTCTACGGCACAAACAACATCAACCAGATCTCACTGCGCACGACATACAACCTGCAGTTGGGACGATTCGCGATGCCGGTCTTTGCGCATGCCATGTGGAATCCGGATCTGAAAGACGGTTTTCTGCAGGTGGGCATCAACCTGTTCGCTTTTTGATTATTTTTGCAGGAAATTGTTTCACCCATGATGACGCTCTCGGAACGACATAAGGCAATACTGGAGTCTCTTCGGAACTCGGGCAGCGTGGATGTGGGAGTCCTGAGCCAACAGCTCAAGGTCTCGGCCGTGACGATCCGAAAGGATCTCGACATGCTCGAGGAGAAAAAACTCCTATACCGCACCCATGGCGGAGCCATCATCGCCGACCCATACATAGCCACACGCAAGGTCTCGGAGAAGGAGAAGCTCCACCCCGAACTGAAACGTCGTATCGGACAACGTGCCGTCGAGCTGCTTTCACCGCAGGATGCCTTGATCATCGCATCGGGAACTACCGTGCAGGCCTTTGCCCGCTGCATCCCCAACATGAAGATGACCGTTATCACCTCGGCAATGAACGTGGTAATGGAACTGCTCGACAAACCCGACATCGAGATCATTCAGTTAGGGGGAATCATACGTCACTCCTCGGCTTCGGTGGTGAGCGAGTATGCAATCCGTATGCTCGACAACTTCGCCTGCAACAAGCTTTTCCTCGGCGTCGACGGCATCGATCCCGAATACGGTCTCAGTACGACGCATCTGCAGGAGGCCAGTCTGAACCGTATGATGATCCACTCCGCAACGAAAACCATCGTATTGGCCGATTCGTCGAAATTCGGTCGCCGGGGCTTCAGCAAGATCTGCGACATGAGTGACATCGATCATGTGATCACCGATTCGGGGACTCCGGCAAAGATGCTGGATGCCATGGCCGAACAGGGTGTCAAGGTGACAGTTGTACCGTAACTGAAGTTGACCCAAATACTCAGCAGACAGAGCCTGTAATCTCGATTTACAGGCTCTGTCTGTTTACATCCCGACTCGGAACTAAACTCTCCTCAAACGCCTGCAAAGGATATCCAGAAGTTCCTCATTGGCAGCAAACATATCGCCGAATACGGACACAGTCTGTGCTCAGATTCCGTAATCGAGGTTATAAAACAGTGATAAATCCGTAATCCGTCTACATAACGAATCAAGAAAAACGCGATCTTTGCACAGCCTTAAAGAAATTATGCCGGATAACTTGCCCGGGATTGGCAGCAAGTGGGACAGTCGGCAATCGCAGGGCGCAACCCGCCGGACAGCAGACCGATTCACCTGATGACGGAACTGCCGGAATGCCGTCTGCGAATATCCCCGCCAAAGCTGAAGCATCCAAACCGGTCGGAAAAAATATTTACACTAAACGATGAGGCTGGCAGCCAAAACAGACAAACTACTCACGCTGATCCGTGAAGGCAAACCGATGACCATGGGACAACGGTTGCAACTGACCGTGCGGCTCAGTATTCCGGCCGTCATAGCCCAGCTCTCATCGATCATCATGCAATATATCGATGCGGCGATGGTCGGGCACCTCGGGGCCGAGGCATCTGCATCAATCGGACTCGTCTCGACCACAACATGGCTGTTCTGGGGCCTCTGCTCGGCAATCACGGCGGGATTCTCCGTTCAGGTGGCTCACAGAATCGGGGCCGGAGACATGGCCGGGGCCCGGGCCGTACTGCGACAGTCGCTCACGGCCACTCTCGTTTTCAGCCTAATGCTGGCTGCAATCGGAATGTCAATCAGCGGAATGCTGCCCGTATGGCTCGGCGGAGACCCCTCGATCCGCCATGATGCATCGCTCTACTTTTTCATCTTCTCGCTCTTCCTGCCCGCCATGCAGATGAATTTCCTGGCGGGAGGTATGCTGAGATGCAGCGGAAACATGCACATCCCGAGCATAATGGGTGTAACCATGTGCGCTCTGGATGTCATCTTCAACTTCCTGCTGATCTTCCCGACCCGGCCGCTCGACATCGCCGGAATAACATTCACAATGCCCGGCGCAGGACTGGGCGTGTGCGGTGCCGCATTGGGAACAGTCGCTGCCGAAGCCCTCGTCGCCGGAATCATGCTCCGATATCTATGGACACGCTCCAGTACATTGAGACTGACCGGTGAGCGCGGCAGTTTCCGCCCTCAGGCAACAACCCTCAAAACCGCTTTCCGAATCGGATTCCCGATGTGTATGGAACATGTGGTCATTTGCGGCGCACAGATCATGACTACGGTCATCGTAGCCCCGCTGGGAGTCTTCGCCATTGCGGCAAACTCATTTGCAATAACCGCCGAAAGTCTCTGCTACATGCCCGGATACGGAATTGCCGAGGCCGCAACAACCCTCGTCGGGCAGAGCATCGGCGCCGCACGCCGAAAACTGACCCTCAGTTTCGCCCGAATCACCGTATTGATGGGCATGGGCATAATGGCCCTGATGGGAATACTCATGTATATTTTCGCCCCGGGCATAATCGGCCTGATGACCCCCGTCGAGGAGATTCGCCAGCTGGGAGTCATGGCACTGCGAATCGAAGCCTTCGCCGAACCCATGTTTGCCGCCTCGATCGTTGCCTACGGAGTCTTCGTCGGGGCTGCCGACACCATTGTACCGTGTCTGATGAACTTCTTCAGCATATGGGCCGTACGTCTGTCGCTGGCTGCCTGGCTCGCTCCGACGCTGGGACTGAAGGGAGTATGGATCGCCATGTGTGTCGAACTGTGTTTCCGCGGTGCGATATTCCTGATCAGGCTCACACGGGAGAGATGGTTGAAACTGAAAACCGCCTGAAGAGGCCTTCCGTAATTCGGGGAATACAAACCGTAATTCATCTACAACATGGAACCGTAAGATTACATAATTTTGCAGCGTGAAACCAAACCCGCAGACAACGGGAATACATAAACAAGCCCGCACCCGAACGATTAGACACCGATGTTCAACCACGGTTCAACCGGCTACACTTGTCCGGGGCGGCAGTGCAAACATAAATATTGAGAGTTATTATTTGACAAAGAGATATGAAGCTGATTAAAAACAAAGAATTCGGAGGTGAACGCCCCTTGTTCGAATCCCACAACCTACGACTGGAGAATGTCATTATCCGTGCCGGGGAGTCGGCCATCAAGGAGTGCAGCAATATCGAAGCCTACAACTGCCGTATCGAAGGCAACTATCCGTTCTGGCATGTCCACGGCTTCAAGATCGATCACTGCTATTTCGACGTCGGCGGCCGCTCGGCCCTGTGGTATTCCGACCACCTGAAAATGACCGATACGGTTATCGATGCGCCCAAGATGTTCCGCGAGATGGACCATATCGAAATCGAAAACGTAACGATGAATGATGCCGATGAGGTATTCTGGCGCTGCAACAACATCCGCGTCAGCAACCTGACCCTGCATGAAGGCACCTACCCGTTCATGTTCAGCAACAACATCTATGTGGACGGTCTGGACAGCGACAGCAAATATGTGTTTCAGTACGTAAAGAACGCCGAGATCCACAACGCCCGAATTACGACCAAGGATGCCTTCTGGGAGGTCGAGAACGTTACGATTTACGACTCCGAACTCAATGGCGAGTATCTGGGATGGCATTCGAAGGACCTGCGCCTGGTCAACTGCCACATTACAGGCGAACAGCCGCTCTGCTATGCACGGGATCTCGTTCTGGAAAACTGTTCATTCGGGCCGGACTGCGACCGAGCCTTCGAATACAGCACCTTGCAGGCCGATATCCGCGGAGCCATAACCAATATCAAGAACCCTATGTCGGGACATATCGTTGCCGATGAGATCGGTTCGGTGACCATCGACGAGAACATCAAGGCTCCGGCCGATTGCGAGATACGTCTTCGCGACGGGCGCATCTGCGCCTCCGGCCGAACCGTAAACCAATGACCGACTGATGTGGTGATGTAGTGGGGGGGGGAAATCTGGAAAATAAAAATCGCTTAATTCGTCTATATCAACAAATTAAGCGATTTTTATTGGTACCCGGAGCCGGGGTCGAACCGGCACGGATCATCTCCATTGGTGTTTGAGACCAACGCGTCTACCGATTCCGCCATCCGGGCGCGCTCTCAAAATGTTTCGAGCATGCAAATATATGTATTTTTTCCCGTTCAGCAAAAAATATAGGTCCGAATTCTTATTCGCCTACTGTTTCGCGCCGAAGCTGATCCATCAAAAATGCATGCAATCTCTGCCGGCAAACATTACGGCTGAAAATACCACCTAACCAGAATTCTGTCGATCAGTTAACGTCACACCGATCGGCGAACATACAGCCAACATCCGGCCGGCGCCATATCGTAAGGGACTCCGCGAACAACCTTCTCAATTGAAAAAGGCCGCAATGATCTCCTTGAATACATAGACCAGCATGACTAGCGATGCGATCAGTTTGAGTCCCGTCCCGACGATAAAAGACATGAATGCCCCGAATCCGACACGCATGGCACGAGAGGTATCCTCACGGTTGACAACGAGTTCGCCGACAACGGCTCCGACGAATGGTCCCAGGAGTATCCCGACAGGCGGGAATACGAAAAATCCGGCTATCATGCCGACCGTAGCCCCGATCTCACCGGCCCGCGAACCGCCGAAACGCCGTGCCATCCATGCCGGCAGGAGGAAATCGAGAACCGTAACCGCCACCGTGATTATGAAGAATACGACCATTGGGGTCCAGCCGAGATCCGAGTAGCTGCAGCACGCAACCAGGATCATCGCCGCGTAGCTCATGGGCGGTCCCGGGAGCATCGGGACGATACACCCCAGGAGGCCGACTACGGCAAACAATACGGCCAATATGCTCAGGAAAACATCCATGCGTGTGGTTTGCGGGGGGATTACGGCACGGTTTTTTCGTCGCCTCGTCCCAAGACAAATATAGGCAATATAACGCAATCCGCAAAAAAAGAGCTATCTTTGATGCGTTAAAGAGTCCAAGTCAAAAACCGTTAACCCGAATCGTAATGAAAAAATTATTGACACTGTGTATGATTACAACAATGTTGGCGGCTTGTTCAGACAAACCGAAACAGTCTGAAAACGAAGCCGATTTCAAATGGGTCGTCGACCGGTTCGATGATATCAAGATCATCCGTTATCAGGTTCCCGGATTCGAGAACCTCCCGCTCGACCAGAAACTGCTCGTATACTATCTCGGCGAGGCCGCAAAATGCGGACGCGACATAATGTTCGACCAGAACTTCAAGTACAACCTGGCCATCCGCCGCACACTCGAGGCCATCTATACCACATATGAAGGCGACCGTGAGGCAGCCGAGTGGAAAGCCCTCGAGAAGTACCTCAAGAAGGTATGGTTCGCAAACGGCATTCACCACCATTACAGCAACGACAAGTTCCAGCCCGAATTCTCGCAGGAGTATTTCGAACAGCTGTTCGCCGCAACACCCGATGAGGCTCTGCCGCTCGACTTCGGTTCGCGTGAGGAGCTGGCTGCGGCAATCATCCCCGCCATCTTCGATCCGACGCTCTACCCGCGCCGCCTCGACCAGAGCGAAGGTGTCGACATGATCCTCGCCTCGTCGAACAACTACTACGAGGGCGTTACGCAGGCCGAGGTCGAGAAGTTCTATGCCGACATGATCGACCACAACGATCCGCAGCCGATCTCCTACGGCCTCAACTCGAAACTCGTCAAGACCCCCGACGGTAAGATCGTCGAGCGCACGTGGTATCTCGACGGCATGTACGGCCAGGCAATCGAAAAGATCCTCTACTGGCTCGGAAAGGCTTCGGAAGTGGCTTCGGAGACCGAAAAGCAGACTATTGCAGCGCTGTGCGACTACTACCGCAGCGGCAACCTGCGCGATTTCGACCGCTACAACATCCTCTGGGTCAAGGATACCGTCTCGACCATAGACTTCATCAACGGCTTCATAGAGGATTACGGTGACCCGCTCGGCCGCAAGGCCGCATGGGAAGGCAACGTCAGCATCCGCAACGACGAGGCTACGAAACGTACCGAGATCATCAGCGCAAACGCCCAGTGGTTCGAGGACAACTCCCCGATCGACCCGCGTTTCCGCAAGCCGCACGTCAAGGGCGTATCGGCCAAGGTGATCAACGTGGCGATGCTCGGCGGCGACTGCTACCCCTCGACCCCGATCGGAATCAACCTCCCCAATGCCGACTGGATCCGCCGCGACTACGGCTCGAAATCGGTTACCATCGACAACATAACCTACGCATACGATCAGGCTGCAAAGGGTGACGGATCGTTGCAGGAGTTCGTGCTGCGCGACGAGGACCGCAAGCTGATCGAAGAGTACGGCGCACTGGCCGACAACCTCCATACCGACCTCCACGAATGTCTGGGCCACGGTTCGGGACAGATGGCCGAAGGCGTCAAGGGCGGCGAGTTGAAGAACTACGGTTCGACCCTCGAAGAGGCCCGTGCCGACCTGTTCGGGCTCTACTACCTGGGCGACCCGAAAATGGTTGAACTCGGGCTCATCCCCTCGCTGGATGTCGCAAAGGCACAATACATCACCTACATCGTAAACGGCATGATGAAACAGTATGCCCGAATCGAACTGGGCAAGGATGTAGAGGAGGCCCACATGCGCAACCGCAAGATGATCGCCGAGTGGTGCTACGAGAAGGGCAAGGCCGACAACGTGATCGAATGGGTCGAGAAGGACGGCAAGCGTTATCTGGTAGTCAACGACTTCGACAAACTGCGCACGCTCTTCGGCGACATGCTCCGCGAGGTGCAGCGCATCAAATCCGAAGGTGATTTCGAGGCCGGAAAGGCGCTGGTCGAGAACTACGGCGTCAAGATCGATCCCGAACTCCATAAGGAGGTTCTGGAGCGTTACGAGGCCCTGAATATCGAGCCCTTCGGCGGTTTCATCAACCCGGAACTCGAACTGGTCGAAAAGGATGGCAAGCCGGTCGATGTCAAGATCAGCTACCCCGACAGCTACATCGAGCAGATGCTCCACTACTCGAAAGACTATTCGTTCCTGCCCACAAAGAACTGATCGCAGAACGACATACCGTAATTCATAACAATTGGCCGGAGAACCATTTTCTCCGGCCAATGTTTTTTTGTAGGCCGTTTAAAATACGGGCAATGGAATCCCCGCCGCAGAATGGACGCGGTCATAACCGCCTTTCACCCCCCCCATATATCTGTACACACAGCCATTACCTCTGCATCCGCCATCCGCGACTTAACTCTTCAACATAATGGCCGGCACACTCAAACCTGCTGCCAATGCCGATTCCTGAACCGACAATGCGTATCCCATTTCAGACTTCACGCATAAAAAAATTCGTCCGGCCTTACCGACCGGACGAATCCACTATGGTTCAAACAGACCGACTATTTTGTCTCAATCTGCATATCGGGGAGCAGCAGAGGAGCAGTTATCCGTCGTGCCGACGACTTTGCAGCACTGCCCTCGGGAAGCTCACCCTTGTATACAAGCGAACCGCCTGTGCCTACCGTATATCCCGACAGAGCGCCCTTATACGTCGAACCGGTGATGGAACTTTCTGAGGTCAACGCTCCCAGCAGGAACTTGGACGACGTGTAAAGCAACTTGCCATTCTCGATATTGAACTCGATCGAGCCCTTCGACGAAACCAGGTTGCCATAACTGTTGACCGTCAACAGACGTACATAATAGCTGCTCCATTTGCCAATAGTATAAGGGATCTTGTAAGTAGTCGACTCCTTCGACGAACGGCCTACGATCAACGTATTACGATCGGGATCGTAGTATGCCGGCAGGCTCGTGCCCTCGGTAACCTGAATCGGTTCATCGCTATACACGCCACCTTCGGTATCGAGGTTGAACCAGTTGGATACGGTGTACGAACCGTCTTCATTCTTCTTGACATGCAGGTCGAACGGGAACTTCTTATCGTTATCATTGAACAGGTCGTCATACGATGCCGTAAAGGTATAGACGCCTTCTATAACACCCGTGATCTCCTCGTCGGGATCGCTCGCATCACCCGTATAGGTCCATGCCTGACTCTCAACACGGGCATTGTAGTTGCCGTATTCGGCCGTTACGGCCTCTTCTTCGAGAACCAGTTTGACAGTGGCGTTCTGGGCCGGACGACGCGGCAGTTTTACACGCAGTTTGCCGTCGACAACCTGATACGAAGTCGCTGCAACCTCACTCTGTACACCATTTTCGTCATAGATGAACTTTATGCCGTTACCCGGTCCGTATACATACTCGTCGATCGGACCCGCATCACGATATGCAACAGCTACAAACGCACGCCAAGTGTCGAACGAAGTACCTTCGAATGTCGTTGCGAACTTGATATCATCAATCGGTTCGACATCGTTTTTCCAACCATACCCATAATAGAAGCCCCAATCATCGAGACCGTTCACTTTCGGTTCCGACAGGCACTCGACACTCGGTTTGCCATTTGCTCCTACGAATGCACCCTCTTCGATCGAGTAGGATATCATCGTATTTCCGGCCCACGGCTCATTGAACGTAACGTTTACTTTCGTACCGTCGAAGCTATTGGTCTGGTTGAAGTCTGCACCCTCAACCCACTCTTTGTCTTCCGCTGGTGTATAGATATAATACGGGGTATAGAGGTCGACATAAATTACGTAGATCTGGCCTTCGCCGCGCGATGCCACCGGACGGTCGAATACCAGAGTACAGCCGTTTACCGACGTATTCTCAATTCCCAGCAGGATCGGGCCGCTCTCTTCCGTGGTGAACGGAACTGCCGTAACCTCGGTAAGCTTGCCGGTAATCGATTTGGCTGCTGCGACGAACTTGTAATCGGTCAACTCGGTCAAGCCGGTCACTTCGGCTTCGATATCATATTCGCCCTCCTTGATATCCTCAACAACGGCACCTTCAATGGTCCCGTCGAACAGATCTTCGGCCAGGATTTCCGAATCAGCCGAGACTACCGCATATGCCAATTGCTCCGTAGCATCCGAAACAGTAATGGTTGTCATGACCGAAACGGCGTCGTAAACAAGGTCGGCAATCGTGAACTCGGCAGTTACATTTGCCGAAACGGGCAGCTTCGAGACGATGCTGAAGCCGGTCTTCGACACTGCTATCACCTGAATCTCACCCACCTCCTCGGCAAAGAGATTATCCAGCACAGGTGCCGTCACGGTCAGCACATCACTCTTCAGCGAGGCCTTCCAGCCGTCGGGAGCTACGATTACCGTACTTGCGATATTCGACATCGTAACATTGATCTGCTTCTGTTCGCCACGGTCGAAATATACAACCTCGTCGACATCGTCGAAACTGAACATCATATCCTTGGCATAGGGTATCGACAGCGTATCGCCGTTCAGGAGCGTAATGATAAAGAGATTCTCCTCCTCATCGACCTCCATACCGGTGACCAGCTGATCGGCCGAAGCCAGTTTGACCCAGCCCTTGCCGTCGACCGAAATATAGTACGAATCGGCTTCATAATCCGCACCAAGCGTACTGCCCAATACGATATTGGGAGTCAAAGCCGATGCGCTTACAATATCGAGAACCTTACCATCCGACATTGTAAGAGCATAACCGTCCTCGGTTTCGACATACGACGAAATAGCGACACTGTTTTCGGCCGCCTGCTTCAAGGCTGCAATCGCCGTAGCATTCTCCGAACATTTGGTTTCGAGCTCATCCACACGCGATTCCAGACTGTCAAGACGGTTCTCGACATCGGTCAGGTCCGTCTCGCATCCGCCGATCAGCAGCAAGGGAAGGCTCATCGCCATCAACATGACTCGTTTAAATTTCATCACAAGCATAAAATAGATTATTAGAACGTTGAACATAGGCATGCCACCGAAAGGCTTTCCGGTGGCACTATCAGTCACAAATTTAAACAATGTGATTATTTTTCACATAAAATTTCACATTTTTTTGCCGAGTACAATGTATTTTAAGGCAATTCTGGAGACCATACCATACACTTCCGGGCCGGCCGAAGGCAATACCCCGACAAGCCGCAACCCGAAAACCGGGCCGGTCACGGCAAAACCGAGACCCCTGTTGCCTGCCGCTCGGGGGGACGCTACAGTTTCAGTTTGATATGCAGTCTTTCGAGACCCATCGCCATCAGGACCATCACAAACGACCAGGCCAACGACCCGATTATGGCCAGAGCAGCACTATCGGGCTGTTTGTAGAACAATATATGGAACGGGCACATCCAGATCAGATGATAGACGACGCTCGGAGCGATGTAGGTTGTCATCGAGTTGCGGCCGGCAGCCGTCAGCAGCGACGTGCCGCGCGTCTTGCCGCAGACATCCGTCCGCCAGAAGACCAGCGACAGCAGGATCATGCTGATACCGTTGCAGATCAGTCCCCAACTCGGCGTAGCGTATATTTTCGAGATGATAAACCACTGCCGCAGAAAGAATCCCAGCGCCAGCGATACCACTCCCGCCGCCAGAATAACCAGTGTCTTTCGGCGATTGTCGGCCGACGACTCCTTGATGAAGGTGCCGAGCGTCATTCCGGCCAGCACGATCATCGGGGTATTGCCCTGTATGAGCGTCCCTATCACCGGCTGGAGGCAATCGGCGAAGTGCATCAGTCCGAGCGAGGAGAGAATATTCAGTATCAGGAAAAACAGCCATCCGGCCACAGCTCCCCACAAACGGCCGCGGGTCACAAGCGAGATTACGGCAGCCGCCAGATAGCCCCAACCGATCAGTCCGAGAATGCCCCACCAGCTCGGCACCAGCCACGAAGGATCTTCGGGCGTACCGGCCCGGAAAATGGCAAGCAGCAGGGCAATACCTATACCGCCCACCGCACGCAGCGTCTTGAACAACACTCCGTAACGACTGTTGCGGGGATAGCTGTTCCAGAACAGGAACAAAAACAGGTAGAAGAGCATTGACCATGTACCGGAACTCATGCCGGTCATTTCGGGGTTCAGCCGCGAGGCGTTGAGCAGAGAGACGCCAATCAGAATGAGGCTGAAGGTCCGCCAAAGGATGTGGAGCAGGATACGCCAGGCGTTGTCGCCGCGACGGTAGCGAGCTGCAATCGCATAGGGCACCGACATGCCCACCATAAACAGGAAGCTCGGGAAGACCCAGTCGGCGAGGCCCATGCCATCGGTATCGGCAGCCATATGCCCCATCCATGCCGGCACGCCGGGCATATAGAGGTCGTTGACGAGGAGCATCAGAAACAGTGTCAGGCCGCGAACGATATCTATCGACACGACCCGCTGCGAGGGTTGTTGTAATACGTTGTTCATTGTTGTGTGGAGTTTGGATCGGAACAAAGTTAATCCAATTGGCCGGAAAAACAAAGCATCAGCCCGATTTGCCGATACTGCCTCTCCGGCATCTCCCAAACAATGATGACGGCGGCCGTTATCGGTCGCCGTACATGTGCTCGTAATATTTCTGATATTCGCCCGAGGTGACGCTGTCGAGCCACGGCTGATTAGCCAGATACCACCTTACGGTACGCCGGAGTCCCTCCTCGAAATCGACACTCGGCCGCCATCCCAACTCCCGCTGCAATTTGTCCGAGTCGATCGCATAACGCAGATCGTGGCCGGCCCTGTCGCGAACGAAGGTGATCAACCCCTCGTCCTCGCCTGCACTGCGCCCCAGCTCCTCGTCGACAACCCGAATCAGCAACCGCACCAGATCGATATTACGCCACTCGTTGTTGCCACCGATGTTGTATGTGGCGGCGACCGCCCCGCGATGGAAAATCGTATCTATGGCCCGGGCATGGTCTTCGACATAGAGCCAGTCGCGGACATTCTCGCCTGTACCGTAGACCGGCAGTGGCTTCCGGTGGCGGATATTGTTTATGAACAGCGGGATCAGCTTTTCCGGGAATTGATACGGGCCGTAATTGTTCGAACAGTTCGTGACAATGGTCGGCATGCCGAACGTGTCGTGGAACGCGCGGACAAAATGGTCGCTCGAGGCCTTGCTGGCCGAATAGGGCGAATGCGGATCGTACCTGGACTCCTCGTCGAAGATGCCTTCCGCTCCCAACGTCCCGTACACCTCGTCCGTCGAGATATGATAGAAAAGTTTGCCGGCCCACTCCCCCTTCCAATGCTCCTTGGCCGCCTGCAGCAGCGTCAGCGTACCCATCACATTCGTCCGTGCAAACAGGAACGGGTCGTCGATGCTGCGGTCAACGTGACTCTCCGCCGCAAGGTGTATAACCCCGTCGATGTCGTAACGTGCAAAAATTTCCCGCATCCGTCCGAAATCACAGATGTCCGCCCGTTCGAAAACATAGTTCGGCCGTTGCGCCACATCCTCCAGATTGGCAAGATTGCCGGCATAGGTCAGCTTGTCGAGATTCACGATCCGGTACTGCGGATATTTCGTAACCAGAAGCCGCACCACATGCGACCCGATAAAACCCGCTCCGCCCGTAATCAATATATTGCGTTCCATAACTTCACGTGTGATTTAACAAATTGCTACGGCCGGTGTGACTCGACCGTCTTGAGCAGATAACGTCCGTATTGGTTCTTTTCGCCCATAGCCGCAGCCATACGGCGCATACGGTCGGCATCGATCCACCCTTTGCGGTAGGCAATGCTCTCGAGACAGGCGATCTTCAACCCCTGCCGCTTCTCGATCACCTCGACGAATATCGAGGCCTCGGCCAACGAATCGTGCGTCCCCGTATCGAGCCATGCAAAGCCGTCCCCGAGCGTATCGACATGCAGCTCTCCGTCGGAGAGGAACTGCTGGTTTACCGAAGTTATCTCCAGTTCGCCGCGGGCCGACGGCCGTATTCCCTTGGCGATCTCCACAACGCGGTTCGGATAGAAATAGAGCCCGACAACGGCATAATCGGATTTGGGATGAGCCGGCTTCTCCTCGATCGACAGGCAGCGTCCCGCCGCATCGAACTCCGCAACGCCGTAACGCTCCGGATCGTCGACCCGATAGCCGAAGATCGTCGCACGGGAATCCCTTTCGGCACGCTGCACGGCCGCCGCAAGCATAGGTTCGAATCCGGCCCCGTGAAAGATGTTGTCTCCCAGGACCAGGCATACGCTCTCCAACCCGATAAACCGCTCGCCGATCAGGAAAGCCTGAGCCAGGCCGTCGGGCGAAGGCTGTTCGGCATATTCGAAGCGCACGCCGAAATCCGAACCGTCACCCAGCAAACGCCGGAATGAGGGCAGATCGGCCGGGGTCGAGATAATGAGGATGTCGCGTATGCCGGCCGACATCAGCACCGAAATCGGATAATATACCATCGGCTTGTCATAAATTGGCAGCAACTGTTTCGACACCCCCCGCGTAATCGGATACAACCGCGTTCCGGACCCGCCGGCCAAGACTATACCTTTCATAACATGCAAATATTAGCACCGACGGCTTCCCGGGCCATTGCCGACCGGCCGTCAATACAAAAATACAAGATTAATGTCTAAAAACCAAGGCCCGGCCATGTATTGTCGGCCAATGACAGCCTCCGAAACAACCGGATCGCTTCCCGTGCGGCGGATGATCCGGAGCGCCTTCATCTGTGCCGGATACCCCGGCTCGCGCCTAACCCGTGGTCAAGGTATCTCCGGCAACCGGTGCCGAATCAACGTCACGGCTTTGCCGCAACCGGAGTTTCGCTCCTCACATAGGGAACCGTAACCTCGATAATTCCCATCGAATAGGGCGCTATGTCGTACTGGTTGTAGACAAACGTGACAGAGTCTCCCGCAATCCGGAAATTCCCATTATGCACAATCCCCTCCACCGAGAAGAATCCGGCCGTCGGCAGCGAATCGACCATAACCCCGAAATCCGAAGCCAGCCTCTCACGGATCGTCTGGTCCAGCCCGTCGTACTGCTCCGGCGAGTAGAAATCCTCCAGTCCGAGAGGCCGGCCGTCGCGCAAAGAGAACAGATAGACCAGATCGGCACTCATACCGTGGGCGCCGCCGTAATAGCAATAGCTGTTCACCTCGTACTGGAACAGCGTATCGGACGGGAATGTTATCGCAGACTCGATATCGGCCGTGAACGGAACGACAAAATCGCGGTTTTCGAAGTCAGGCGCCGAAGCTGCCAGCGACTCATGGTACTCGGCCACAAACTCCTCGAAACTGCGATCCGCCCGATCCATCAGATGCTCCTCCCCGACCGCTCCGAAAAACAGCGCAGGCAGTTGTCGTTCGATCTCGCCGAATACGGGAGACCGGTCGGCATCGGCCATATGGGCATAGTAATATGATGTTTCGTAGCGGCAGTTGCCCGCCTCGAACGTGGTATCCATCTCAATGACGGCTGTTTGAGGCAATTCGATTGTTTGATTCCGGCCGCAGCCGGTTGCCAGAACCCCGACAAGGAGCACTCCGACAAAATAGATCGATCGTTTCATAAAACCTGTTTTTTGTCGGCCGTCAAACAGCGACGGCTCACGGCAAATATAGGCATTCCGACAATATATCCTGCCTCGCCGCCGGACATTTCCTCATCGCATTGCGCAATTTTGCCGCACAGTACATCCAAACGGCAATCAGGCTGCCGTTTTTTTCGTACCTTTGTCCGGCAATCGGAATACCCGACAAGAATGCACAAACCCTCATACATAGCGTATCATGTGCTGGCTCTGGTCACCGCCGCCGTGTGGGGATCGACCTTCGTATCGACAAAGATCCTGCTCGCAAACGGTCTGTCTCCAGCCCAGATTATGGTCATACGTTTTTCGATTGCCTACCTGCTCATCCTGCTGCTCTCGCACCGGCCGCTGTTCAGCCGCAAACTTTCAGACGAACTCCTGATGATCGGCGCCGGAATAACCGGCGGTTCGCTCTACTTCCTGGCCGAAAACAGCGCCCTGATATATACCCAGGCCTCAAATGTGGCAATCATCATAGCCGTCACGCCGCTCCTTACGGCCATTGCGGCACACTTCTTCAGCCGCGGCGAACGCTTCTCGCGAACGCTCGCAACGGGTTCGGTCATTGCACTTGCAGGCGTGGTGCTGGTGGTGCTCAACGGCCGGTTCGTGCTGCATCTAAACCCAAAGGGCGATATGCTCACCATCGCTGCAGCAGTGCTGTGGGCCCTGTACAGCATAATCATTGTCCGGTTACAACGGCGCTATTCATCGCTCTTCATAACCCGCAAGGTCTTCTTCTATGGCATCGTAACCCTGCTGCCATATCTATTCATCCATGAAGCCGCACTCGATTTCGGTCTTCTGCTACGCCCGGCCGTAATCGGCAATCTACTGTTTCTCGGGCTCATAGCCTCGTTCACCTGCTACTGGGCCTGGAATGCCGCCATAGCCCGCATCGGGTCGGTCAACGCCAGCAACTACCTGTATCTCAACCCCGTCGTAGCACTGATCACCTCGGCGATAGTCCTCGACGAGCGTATCACGGTTACGGCACTCATCGGCACGGCACTGATCATGCTGGGTGTCGCCGTCTGCGAGAAACTCCCCGCCCGAACCTCCGCCCGACGGAGACGATAATCCGGCCCGCAACGCCATCCGCCCTCAAATCCGGCCGCCTAACAGTAAATACCGCCGGCAATTACACAAATCCCCCCGCCGCCGTATTGTTGCGTCGCCCCGGCCGCTGCCCCCCCCCGATTCCGCCAGCCACCCCGCCCTGCGCAACCCAATGCCCCCCACGACATCTCCGCGTCCACTCTCCCGTCCGATTCTCGCCAGGTATTCCCCCAAAGGGCCTCGTATCGTACACGACAGGCAATAATTTCTCCCATCGGATATTGCATTTGACGAAAATGGTTGCTACTTTTGCACGATCGACAACCGTATCGCAATGAATATCTATAATTCCGGATTCAGCCTTTCCATGATGCCGTCGCTCCGACAGCAGGCCTCCGTATTCATGATGTTCGACATGGATATGCGAATGTGCCGGTAGGCACTCTATTTCACACAGGTAATCACGTGTTACCAACACCGCTGATGCGGCTGACAAATCCCCGAGCGATCGAAAAAAACAGAATGTGTAAAAAACAAATCTATTGTCATGTCCGAAAATAAACTTCATTTCGAAACAAAACTTATCCACGGAGGTTACCACCCCGACCACACCGGCTCCCGCGGCATAGCCATCTATCCCACCGCCGCATACCACTTCAAGAGCTGCGACCATGCGGCCCGGCTCTTCGAACTGAGCGAAGCCGGGAACATATATACCCGCCTGCAGAATCCGACCACCTCGGCATACGAGGAGCGCATGGCCGCACTCTACAACGGTACCGGAGCGCTGGCCGTATCGTCCGGCATGGCCGCAATACTCATTACGGTCACCTCGCTGGCCGCCCACGGCGACAATATCGTCACTTCGCCCTACCTCTACGGCGGCACCCACAACCAGTTCAAGATCTCGCTCCGCAATGCGGGAATCGAGTGCCGTATCGCATCGGCCGACGACCCGAAGGCGATGGAGAGCCTCATCGACGACCGCACAAAGGCGATCTACGTCGAGAGCATGGGCAATCCGACCTGCGACGTGCCCGACCTGGCGGCGCTGGCCGAGATGGCACACCGGCATGACATACCGTTCGTTGTCGACAACACGTTCGGTGCCGGAGGCTACCTCTGCAACCCGTTCGAGTGGGGGGCCGACATCGTCCTCGAATCGGCTACCAAATGGATCAACGGCCACGGCACCGCAATGGGAGGTATCATCGTCGACGGCGGTTCGTACAACTGGGGCAACGGCAAGTTCCCGCAGATCGACGGCCCATCGGAAGGGTATCACGGCCTGAACCTCTACAAGACCTTCGGCAACCAGGCCTTCATCACCAAATGCCGCGTCGACGGTCTGCGCGACCTCGGGTGCTGTCCCTCGCCATTCGACTCATACCTGATGATGCTCGGTCTCGAAACACTCTCGCTCCGCGTACGCCACTCGGTAGAGTCGGCCCGCCGCCTGGCAGAGTACTGCCGAAACAGCGACAAGGTCCGAAATGTAAGTTTCGTCGGCTTCGAAACGCATCCCAGCCACGCTAATGCCGCAAAATATTTCCGCTTCGGCTCGTCGAGCATCTTCACCATCGAACTCGAAGGTTCGCTCGACAGTACGGTCCGCTTCGTCGAGGCCCTCAAGCTGGTTGCAAACATGACAATGATCGGCGACTCGATTACCGTCATTACCCACCCCGCCTCGACCACCCACAAACAGCTGAGCGATGCCGACCAGCTGGCTGCCGGAGTCACCCCGACCCTGCTCCGAATATCGCTCGGACTGGAGAATGTCGAGGATATCATCGCCGATTTCGAACAGGCATTCGCCGCAATAGGTTAAAACGACGCAGATGGATCAGACTCAATATTTCCATTACGAACACCCGTTCGAACTCGAAAGCGGCGCCGTACTGCCGTCACTCACCATAGCGTACCACACCTTCGGTGAGATGAACAGCCGTCGCGACAACATCGTCTGGGTGTGCCATGCGCTTACGGCAAATTCGGATGTGGCAGAGTGGTGGCAGCACACCGTCGAGGAGGGCAAGTTCCTCGATCCGGCCCGCCACTTCACCATCTGTGCCAACTTCCTCGGTTCGTGTTACGGGACTACCGGCCCGCTGAGTATCAATCCCGAAACCGGCGAGCCCTATTACGACTCTTTCCCGCTCATCACCGTCCGCGACATGGTGCGCTGTCACCGGCTTCTGGCCGAGCATCTCGGAATAAAACGGGTCAAGTTGCTCATCGGCAGTTCGATCGGCGGATACCAGTGCTGCGAATGGATCATCCAGCAGCCCGACTTTGCCGAAAACCTCGTCCTCATAGCCACCCTGTCGCACGTCACACCGTGGGCAATAGCCTTCAACGAGTCGCAGCGGATGGCTATCGAGAGCGATGCGGAGTTCGGCCAGCACCGCCCCGACGCCGCAATGAAGGGCCTTGCCGCAGCACGTTCGATCGCGTTGCTGAGCTACCGCGGGCAGCAGGCTTACGACAAGACGCAGGACGACCCCGACGCCCGCACAAAACTGATCGGGCTGCGGGCAACGACCTACCAGCGTTATCAGGGCGAGAAGCTCTGCCGGCGTTTTAATGTCTACTCCTACTACACGCTTACGCGGGCTATCGACTCGCACAACATCGCCCGCGGTCGCGAGGCTACTGAAAATGAACTGCTGGCTTCGATACGCGCCCGCACGGCCGTGATAGCGATCTCGACCGACCTGCTTTTCCCCAAGGAGCAAATCTGCGAGATGGCCCGACACATTCCCGGTGCCCGATACCACCTCATAGATTCGGATTTCGGCCACGACGGATTCCTGATCGAACACCAGAAACTGAACACCATAATACTCGATCTGCTCGACCGCAGGGACTGACATGAAACGGATTCTGTACCTTATTTTTCTGCTTGCCGCCTTCGTGACAGCCGGCAATGCGGGCCATGCGCAAGAGAAGTCGATACGGATGATGAGCTACAACATCCGCAACGGCAAAGGCATGGACGGCATACGCAACCTCGACCGCGTGGCTGCCACCATCGAACGATACATGCCCGACGTGGTGGCGTTGCAGGAGGTCGACAGCATGACCACCCGCAGCGGCAAACAGGATGTCGCCGCAATACTCGGCAGCAAATGCCGCATGAAGCACTTCTATTCGAAAGCCATCGATTTCGACGGCGGAGGGTACGGGATCGCCGTTCTATGCCGCCGCAGGCCCATTGCCATAGAGCGCATCCCGCTTCCGGGCCGCGAAGAGAAACGAACTCTGCTGATTGTCGAGTTCCGCGATCTCGTATTTGCCGACATGCACCTCTCGCTGACCGAAGCGGATCGGGACGCCTCGCTGCCTGTAATCCTGAAGGCGCTCGAACGGTACGGCCGCAACAAACCGGTATTCATTGCCGGAGACTGGAACACCGAACCCAACAGCCGATATATTGCCGAACTGTTGAAGCACTTCGACATAATTTCCGACACCACCGTGGAGACGTTTCCCGCAGACAACCCGACCGTTACGATCGATTACATAGCTGTTGACCTGAACAGCCGCGCGGCAATCGAATGCGACGCCTCGGTAATCAACGAACCGCTGGCATCGGACCACCGGCCCGTGTTGGTCAATGTCACATTCACGAAGTACAAAAAAGTGGAATAACCGGCCGACAATAACAGCCCTGAAATACGGCGGGGCGCTGCAATCTGATTATAGTTCAGTTGCAGCGCCCCGCCGGTGCGTTTGACGTCAGTCCGTTTGGCGACATTATAACTTTTGCGGTCCGGTCGACGTTGATGCCTTCACTCCTCTTCGCAGAAAGCCGCCACGGCGTCCGGTTCGCGTCTTGTCGTCATCGAGAAGCCTCCGGATACTGAAGCACGCCAACAGGAAATAGACTCCCACCAGAATCCACAGCGTACATACCTGCCGGCTCACATCGAAGAGCGAGGCTCCCATGGTCTGAATGCGCACGAAACCGTCGACGCCACTGGTCGAGGGAAATATCAGACCGATCGTGTAGAGCCACTCGGGAATCGCCTGCCGCGGGAATGACGCTCCGCTCAGCAACAATACCGGTATCGAAGTCCAGATCAACAGCATGATCGACTCCTCGCGCTTCCTGAAACAGGTCGACAAGGCTATGCCCATGAATATGCAGGCCAGCAGGTAGGGTAGCAGCAATCCGACAACACTCCAGAAACTGCCGTTCATCGGGAAGTGGAATATGCGGTAGTGTATTCCGAAGACATAGAGCATCGTAGCGGCATAGATCGAGAAATAGGCCAGGCTCTTGCCGAGGATCAGCGGCACAACCGACAGCCGCCGTTCACCCGGTACGACCAGCTTGCGGTAGAGACCCTGTTCGCGCCACGTCCCGCCGATCATGCCCAGTCCGATGAGCAGGGTCTGCTGTATGATCACGATGATGATGGCCGGCATGATGAACGAACCGTAACCAAGATAGGGATTGAACAGCGTTTTGGCCTGGAACGTCACCGGATTGGTCACGACACTGGCCGTCGGCGGAATCACACCCTGCGCAACCAACCGGTTGTATTCGACCTTCACGCCCGTCAGGGTCAGGCTGCTGACAACCTCCTGAAAAACCTGGCGGTACATCAGAAAGTTGCTCGCATCGACATATACCCCGACCGTCACCGGACTCCCCGACAGCAGATCGGTCTCATAATCGTGCGGAATATAGACTATACCGTATATCTTGCGGGCAAAGAAGAGCTCTTCGGCCTGCTCCATACTCTCGGGATTATAAGCCACATACATGTTCGGGCCGGCATCGAACAGACGCCCCAGCTGCCGGCTCGACTCGGTATGGCTCATGTCGACAACTCCGATCGGAACGTTTCGCAGCACCTGATTGTTATAGGCCAGCGAATAGAGCGTCGAATAGAGCAGGAAGGCTATGATCAGGACAAGTATCACACCGCCGTCATGGAAGATGTGATAATATTCGCTGTTGACCACAGCCCGCAGTTCGCGCCACTTGACTCTGAATCGATTGAACTTCATCATCCTACATCCTCCCCCAATATTTTTGATCGGTTGCGACGCGCTTCAACCGCGGCAGACACAACATCGGCAATATTACAAACATGGCTATGCAGGCCAGATATTTCAGCGAATAGACCGCCGGCGCCCCGCGCATGGCCTGATCGAGGAACAGATCGGTATAGTATGTGAACGGGAATATCTTGCTGAACCAGCGCATCGGCCAACTCATGGCCATCAGCGGGAAGGTCAGACCCGAAAAGGTAAAGGCCAGAACCGAATAGCCGCCGCCGATCGAAAGGGCCAGCCGCAGATTGCACAACATCGTAATGAACAGTACTCCCAGCGACTGATAGGCCAGGATGAACAGTAAACTGCCCGCCAGAAGCAACAGATGGCTTCCGGCCATCGGCACCCCGATCCATTTGTACATTATGGTATCCATGAGCAGGCACATGGCCGACATCATCACCGTCGTCGGCAGGAGTTTGCCGATGAGGGCCGCCAGCACGCTCCCGCCCGAAACCCGCATCCATTCGCCGGCCGTCTTCTCCTTCAGCTCGATGCCGATCACGAAGATCGTCGCCACCAGCGCAAAGATCATCAGCATCATCGGCATGAAACTCGGCACAAGATAGTAGGCATAGTTGATATACGGATTGAACAGTACGTGGCAGTCGAACGATACGGGCATCATCTGTGCATAGGCCATCTTCTCGCTCAGCCCCTTCTTCATGAGCATCTGTATCTCGACTCCCGCCGAGAAGGTCGACACCACAGTCTGCAGATCCTTGTTCAGCAGGCCGTTGACCGAGATGTTCATACCGCTGATATAGGCCACCACCTCGGTCGGCGACAGCGACAGTATCGATTTCTCGAACTCGCGCGGAATCAGCACGATCGCCTCCACCTTGCCGCGATACATCAGCTCCTCGGCCTCGTCCATCGACGCGGGCATGTAAGCCACCTCCGAGGTAGCCGTGGCATCGAACATCTGTACCAGCTGCCGCGACAGTTCGCTGTGGTCGTTGTCGACAACCGCAACCGGAAGATTCCTCGGAGCCCCCTCGCGGAATATGACCCCGAAGAACAGAAACGCAACCAACGGTAAAAACAACGTCACGGCCAACCATATCGGCCGCCGGCAGACGGTCTGCAGTTCACGGTTGAGCGCTGCGTATATGTTTCTGAAGAATTTCACTTTCGTATCCTCTCCAATCTCGAGTTACAGACATCGGCAACAATGCACCGACGCCTCACGAATATCTATTCCACGCTGTCCCAGTTTACCAGGACGCTCATTCCCGGGCGAAGGTAGTCGGGCGCCTCCGAATCGAACCGGGCCTTGACATTGAATGTCCGCACATCGAATCCGCCTCGCGTACGCGTCGCCGACCATGTTGCGAAATCGGCCTGGGCAGCAATGTAGTCAACCACCAGGTCGACATCGCGATCGAGGGCCGGAACATAGGCCTTCATTCTGGTACCCTTGTGAATCTTGGGCAGCAGGTCCTCGCGGATGTTGAACGACACCCAGACATCATCCATGTCGATCAGCGCAACAACCGGATATCCCGAACCGACCAATTCACCCTCCTCGGCAATTATGGTCGACACCTCGCCCGAAACAGGCGAAAAGACCTTCGCATCCGACAGATAGACCTCAACCTCGCTTACGACGCTGGCCGCCTGCTCAAGAAGTGCCGCCGCAGCAGCCTTGTCCTCCTTGCGGGTACCGGCCACAGCCATGTCGTACTGGGCCTTGGCCGCAGCAGCCGTAGCCTTCATCGCCTCGTAGTTGGCCCGGGCCTCGTCATACTGCTGGGCCGGAACAACTCCCTCGTCATACAGGTTTTTCACACGCTGGTAACTCTTCTCGGCCAGCGAAAGTCCCGCCTCGGCCTTCTGCCACATGTTGTGGGCAGCATCGATCTGCTCGACCCGCGCACCCGCCATCGCCTTGCGGTCCTGCGCACCGGCAGCACTCCGCGCCGCCTCGGCCTGACGCAACTTGGCATCTATCTCGGGAGTCGACAGGGCATACAGCAACTCTCCCTTCTCGACCATGTCGCCCTGACTGACATACATCTTCTCGATACGTCCGGCGATCTTCGACGAGGCATTGTAGCCCGTCGCACAAACCTCCCCCTGAATAATCATCGGTGACGCCTTGGTCAACAGCCAGCTGGCAACCGATACGATCACGATTACCGCAACGGCGGCAACGATCACGGCAATGATATTACTTCTCTTCATGCTCATATTCTCTACTTTTTTAATCTTTCAACACTATCTGCGATGCCCCTTCGCGGCGGGCATACGACATGAATTCGTCACTCAGACCGGCCGCCTCGAGCAGCTGTGCCAGTGCAACATCGTAATTGAATGCCGCCTGCATGCGTTCGATACGGATTGCGGCCAGATTCAGCTGTGCATCTATCACATCGGCCGACGAGGCCAGCCCCTCGCGGAATGCCGCAGTCTTGATACGCAGGTACTCGTCGGCAAAGGCCATCGACGACTCGATCGATGGTATCCGGTCGCGATAGTTGCAAAGGTTGTTGTACAACTTGTCAACCAGAACCGTTATGTCGTTCTGAGCCTTGGTCTGCATCGAGGAGACATAGCCCACCGTGCGTTTTGCGGCAGCCCGCTTGTGCTCGCGCGACAGTCCGTCGAACAGCGTGATGTTCACCCCGACACCTACAGCCCACCTCGGCAGTATATTGCTCAACTGGTAGTTCGCAAAGATACCTCCGCCCATCAAGGCCACCTGCGGCATGTAATCCGCCGTATGGAGCTTCACTCCCTCTTCGGCCAGCTGGCGTTTGGTCTCCACCTGACGCAACAGCGGGTTGTGCTCCAGGGCCGCCGACTTGAAATAATCGACACTCTCAATATCCTGCAGCACGAACATCGCCGATACCGGCAGATAATCCGCCTGGCTGTTCAACGTATTTGCCAATGCGCTGCGCAGGGTTTCGAACTGAAGCTTGGCATCCTGAAGGTCGCGTTCGGCCTCGGCCATCTTCACCTCGGCATAGAGACGTTCGCCGCGGGCGATGATACCGTTCTTCTCGAGTGCTATGGCATCGTTCAGATGCACCCGGACGCCGTCGACAACCTGCTGACGGACCTCAACCGCTGCCAGCGACAATGCCAGGCCGTAATAGCGTTCCACCAGCTCCGACACCAACGCATTACGGCTCTGGGCTCCCTGTTCCTCGGCCGTCTGCAGATTCAGACGCGCCGCACGGTTGGCAACGTTGATCTTGCCGCCCGTGAACAGAGGCACCGTCACGTTGCCGCCCACGAATGCCACATTGCGTTCCTGAAGCGTCATGCCCCAGTTGGCACCCATCAGCTGTCCCATCATTCCCGACAACTGATCCATCACGCCGGCCGGAAGCTGGATACCCGCCTGTCCGAGACCTCCGATCACCTGATTCACGGTATTCGAAACGGGTGTCTTCAGGCCGTTCATATCGACCTCCATGTCGCGGTTGAAGTAGGCATACGATCCCATGACGTTGATCTTCGGCATGCGAAGGCCTATGGCGGCCTTGCGTTCATAATCGGCTGCCTCGCGGTTGTACTCCGCTGCCTGGAGAGCCGGATTGTTCTCTTCGGCCATCATCAGGGCCGCCTCCAGGGTTATCCCCTCTCCGGCTGGAATCTGTGCCGACAACGGCAATGATGCAACCATCAGGAGCATGATTGCCAGGTATCTAAAGTGTGTGACTGACATTTTCATAACTAATCATTTATCTCATGCCGCAAAGATATATTGTTTAACCGACCGAAAATACACCATTTTGACATAAAATTGTTCCATTTATCTCATAGCGGTAAAAAATGGTTCTGCCGTGACCGAATGCACGACAGAACCATAAAAATCCTCAACAAATAACAAGCCACAACCGGAGAGGTTACCCCTATCCGGCTTCAGCCCGTATATTATAAGGTATTGACTGTGGCCCTCTGCGGGCCGGCTCATTGCGTTTACCGTCCCCGGATCAGACAAACGGGAGTTTGACCACCTCGGCCTTGATGAACCGGTTGCGGATCACAACCGTCAAGGGGGTACCGACAGCCGCATGCTCCGAAGCGACATACCCAAGACCGATACCGACATTGAGCATCGGCGACATGGTCCCCGAAGTTACATGGCCGATAACCGCCGCTCCGTCTCCATCGGCAAGCTCATAGCCGTGACGGGGCACTCCGCGTTCAACCATCTTGAAAGCTACCAGCTTGCGCGATACGCCTTCGGCCTTCTGACGGGCCAACAGCTCACGGTCGATAAAGTCCTTGCCGTCGACGAATTTGGTGATCCAGCCCAATCCCGCCTCGATGGGCGATGTGGTATCGTCGATATCGTTGCCGTAGAGGCAGAAGCCCTTCTCCAGGCGCAACGTATCGCGAGCCCCAAGGCCGATATTCTTCAGTCCGAACTCCTCGCCGGCCTTCCAAAGCGCCTCCCAAAGACGGTCGGCATCCTCATTGGCCACATAGATCTCGCAACCGCCCGCACCGGTATATCCCGTCGCCGAGAGAATCGCGCCGCCGATACCCGCAACCTCCGTCTTGCAGAATGTATAATAGGTCATATCCTCGATCGGCTCCGGACACATCTTCTGCACCAGTTTCATCGCCAGAGGGCCCTGAACCGCCAGCTGGCAGATCTCATCCGAGGCGTTGTACAACTCCTTGCCGCGGCCCGCCTCCATGCCGAAAGCCCGTCCCTGCTCGCAGATATGCGCCCAGTCCTTGTCGATATTGGCCGCATTGACCACAAGCAGATAGGTCTGTGCGTCGATACGGTAGACAAGAATGTCATCCACGATACCGCCGCGGCCGTTCGGCATGCACGAATACTGTACCTTGCCGTCATAAAGCTTCGACACGTCATTGGTGGTGATGTGCTGCAACAGGTCCAGCGCCCTGGGGCCCTTAACCCAGATCTCGCCCATGTGGCTCACGTCGAAGACACCAACGCCGTTGCGGACGGTACGGTGCTCGTCGTTGATGCCCGAAAACTCGATAGGCATGTTATATCCAGCGAACTCGGCCATCTTGGCTCCGGCTGCGATATGATACTTGGTAAATGGTGTAGTTTTCATATTAGATTGGCTTATATATTTTTCTCAACTATCTATGCTCGGCGCTTGATACCCAGCGACGGGCAGCGATGGAACTCCCGGGTGCGGTCGAACAGATAGCGGAACGTAGTGTGCATCTTGTGCCGCGTCGCGCAGACGTAATTCTCGACCATGCGCATCATGACCGGATTGAAATCGCCGATCCAGGCCAGTTCGAGAGTCTTGTAGTGCAATTTGCCCGTGGCAACCTTCTTCTCGAACTCGCGGATTATACCGGCTTCGATACCCTTTCCGTGGTATTCGGGCGTCACACCGAAGATCAGTCCGAAAACCCGATCGGTCTTGTGGGCCACCTTCAGCAGCCACAGGAACCGCAGCTTGTTGATCAGTCCGAAACGGCCGTTGAAGCGGCCGATGATACGGTTGATGTCGGGTATCATGATGAAGAAACCGATCGGCTCGTTGTTGAAGTAGGCGAAATAGATCAGCTCGGGATCGATGATCGGCCGCAGCTGCTTCATCACCTTGCGGGCATGTTCGCGATCCATCGGCTTCACGCCCGTGAACATCGCCCATGCCTTGTTGTAGATCATCCGGAAATCCTCGGCCACCTGATCGAGATTCTTCATGTCGATGTGCTGGAAACTGTACCCGGGCGTCTCCTCGAGCCGCTTCACGCGCGCATAGACCGATTCGTTGAAAATTCCGGCCTTCAGTTTTCGCACGTAGGTATGCTGGTTGAAGTAGACCTGGAAACCGTAATGCTCAAACAGATCGCGGTAATATGGGGGATTGTACGGGTTGGCATACAGCGGCTGGAATTCGAATCCCGACGTGAGCAGTCCCCACCACTGGTCGCGAGACCCGAAGTTGACCGGTCCGTCCATCGCCTCCATTCCGTTCTCCTTCAGCCAGTCGCGGGCCGCATCGAACAGCATGTCGGCTATCTGCTGGTCGTTCTCCGATTCGAAGAACCCGCAACCGCCCGTCGGCTGTTCATTGTCGAGCGATGCCGTCTGGCGGTTATAGAATGCCGCGATACGTCCGACCGTCTCCCCGCGATCATTGTACACGAGCCACCGGCGGGCATCCCCGTCGACAAAAAGCTCGTTGCTCGCCGGGTCGAAGACCGAACGAATATCGTTGTCCAGCGGGCAGACCCATTGCCTGTTCCCCTTGTAAAGCCGTTTGGGCAGATTCAGGAACTCCTGTTCGTCGCGCCGCGAGGCCACCGTCTTGATATTATATCCCATATTGTTACGTATGATCTTTATTTTCGAAATGATAGCAAATATAGCAATATTTTTTTACTTTTGTAGGCAGATGACCTTTTTCTCGACCAACTTATGACCGATAACACAAATCCTTCCGAACGAAACGAAATACAGTCAGGTCAACAGACCTTCCAGTTCATGCAGTTCCGCATCCACAAGATTCTGCTGGTGTGCTGCAGCTACGACGGATACATACTCGAAGAGGACGGACATATCGAATCGCAGATCAATCAGGAATATATCGACCTCAACATGAGCAACCCGCCATCCTTCACGCGGGTCAGCTCGACAGTCGAGGCACTCGAACTGCTCGAAAAGGAGGAGGGGTTCGATTTCATACTGACGATGTACAACGTCGGCGAACTCGATGTATTCTCGTTCGCACGCATCGTCAAGACCCGATATCCATCGGTGCCGATCGTCCTGCTGACAAGCTTCTCGAAGGACATATACCGCCGCATCGAGGAGCAGGACCGGACAGTCCTCGACTACATCTTCTGCTGGCACGGAAATACCGACCTCATAATAGCCATCATCAAACTGATCGAGGACCGCATGAATGCCGACCGCGACATACTCGAAGGCGGCGTACAGTCGATCCTGCTGGTCGAGGATTCGATCCGATACTATTCGACATACCTGCCGGCGATCTACAAGCTCGTACTGCTCCAGAACAGCGAGTTCCTCAAGGATGCCTACAACGAACAGCAGCAGATCGCCCGAAAACGCGCCCGCCCCAAGATCCTGCTCGCGACAAACTACGACGATGCCATACGCATGTACGACCGCTACAAGACCAACCTGCTCGGCGTAATTTCGGATGTCGGCTTCGTGCTGCACCCCAACGACCGCAGCCAGGACGAAAAGGCCGATGCCGGCATCGACCTCTGCCGGAAGATCAAGGCCGACAACCCGTTGATGCCCTTCCTGCTGCAGTCCTCACAGAGCGAATACCGCGAGGTGGCCGAATCGCTCGGCGTGGGCTTCATCCGCAAGAACTCGAAATCGTTACTCTCCGAACTGAGCGAATACATCAGCCAGGAGTTCGCATTCGGCGACTTCATCTTCAACGACCCCTCGACCGGCGAGATTATCGGCCGCGCCAAGGACCTGCGCGACATGCAGAAACTCATCGCCTCGATCCCGGACGACGTCTTCGAATACCACACCTCGCTCAACCACCTCTCGAAGTGGCTCTATTCGCGGGGCCTCTTCCCGCTGGCCGCCTCGATACGCGCCCTGAGCAGCGACCACTTCCGATCGACGGCCGAACACCGCGAAGCGCTGGTCAACCTTATCAAGGATTACCGTACGATGCTTGGACAGGGTGTGGTGGCGCGTTTCGACCCCGACACCTACAGCAGCACCATCGGTTTTGCACGTATGGGCGAAGGTTCGCTCGGCGGCAAGGCCCGCGGACTGGCTTTCATCAACAGCATGCTGCAGAAGTACCACGAATACAACAAATATCCCGACATACGTATCCTCATCCCCCGAACGATAGTCATCGCAACCGACTATTTCGACATGTTCATCAAGGAGAACGGACTGCAATATGTCATCAACTCGGACATGAGCGACGAGGAGATCCTCTCGGAGTTCGTTGCGGCACGCCTGCCCGAAAAGCTATACGCAGATCTGCAGGCATATATCCGTACGGTCGACTATCCGCTGGCGGTGCGCTCCTCCTCGAAACTCGAGGATTCACACTACCAGCCCTTCGCCGGCATCTACTCGACATACATGATTCCCAATACGCCCGACAACGACCAGATGCTCCGCCTGCTGATCAAGGCTATAAAGAGCGTCTATGCATCGGTCTACTTCGCGGCGAGCCGGGCATACATAGCCACCTCGTCGAACCTGCTGAGCGAGGAGAAGATGGCCGTCATCGTGCAACAGGTGTGCGGTACGGCCGACGGCGGCTATTTCTTCCCGACGATGTCGGGCGTCGCCAGGTCGATAAACCACTATCCCATAGGCGACGAGCGTCCCGAAGACGGTATCGTCAACATCGCATTCGGTTTGGGCAAACTCGTTGTCGACGGCGGCCGTACCCTGCGCTTCTCGCCCAAGGCCCCGCAGAAGGCTCTGCAAACCTCTACTGTCGAGCTGGCACTGCGTGATACCCAGAAAGAGTTCTATGCACTCGACCTGCGGCCGTCGGCATTCCGGATCTCGATTGACGAGGCGGTCAATCTGGTTCGGATGGACATCTCGAAAGCCGCCTCGATGCGGAACATGCGCTACGCCGCCTCGACATGGGACATGGCCGACAACAGGATCAGCGACGCCCCGAATGAAAAGGGGCACAAAATAATCACATTCAACAATATTCTGAAATACAACTCCTTCCCGCTGGCACAGATCATCAACGATCTGCTGCGGATGGGCGAAAACGAGATGCGGTGCCCCGTGGAGATGGAGTTCGCCGTAAATCTGGACGTGCCCTCGGGCAGCAAACGCATCTTCAACTTCCTGCAGATACGCCCCATCATATCTGTCAACGACAACATCTCGGCCCACTGGGACGAGCACTCCTCCGACGGTGCAATCATATATGCGGAAAAGGCCCTCGGAATAGGCCAGATGTATGACATTTCGGACATCGTCTACGTCAAGCCCGACACCTTCGACACGCTCCGGACCGAACAGATCGCAAGCGAACTGCTCGAACTCAATACCGTCATGCGGGACCGACATGCCGGTTACATTCTGGTCGGCCCCGGACGCTGGGGGTCGAGCGATCCGTTCCTAGGGATTCCGGTAAAGTGGTCGCACATCTCCGAAGCCCGCGTAATCGTCGAATGCGGAATGGAGACCTTCCTCGTCGAACCAAGCCAGGGAACCCACTTCTTCCAGAACGTCACCTCGCTCGGAATCGGATACCTCACAATAAACCCCTCCAAGGGCGACGGCATATTCAATCTTGATCGGCTCGATGCAATGCCCGCCCAGTACGAAGGCGAATTCCTGCGGCACGTACACTTCGAACGACCGCTCTACGTCTGCATCGACGGTTGTAACAGCCGCGGCGTCGTAAAAACAGACAATTGAAACTTTTTTCCGCCAACTGATTACAATATATAAGAATAATTATTAGTTTTGTCAACAGATTAAAACCTACAACTTACACTACTATGAACGTCAACAATCTTATGGCGGATCTCGAACGCCGCCATCCAGGTGAAAAAGAGTATCTCCAGGCCGTTCGCGAAGTCCTGATGACCGTGGAGGAGACCTACAATCAGCACCCTGAATTCGAGGCCAACCGAATAGCAGAACGTGTCGTCGAACCCGACCGCAGCTTCACGTTCAAGGTCGTATGGGTTGACGACCGCGGCGAGGTTCAGGTAAATACCGGTTACCGCTTCCAGTTCAACAACGCTATCGGCCCTTACAAGGGCGGCCTGCGTTTCCACCCCAGCGTGAACCCGTCGATCCTCAAGTTCCTCGGCTTCGAACAGATATTCAAGAACGCCCTGACAACCCTCCCGATGGGCGGTGCAAAGGGCGGTTCCGACTTCAACCCCAAAGGCAAGTCCGACCGTGAGGTGATGCGCTTCTGCCAGGCCTTCATGACCGAACTCTGGCGCCACATCGGTCCCGAAACCGACGTCCCCGCAGGCGATATCGGCGTAGGCGGCCGCGAAATCGGATACCTCTACGGAATGTACCGCAAACTCGCCCGTGAAAATACCGGTGTCCTCACCGGAAAGGGTATGACTTACGGAGGTTCGCTCATCCGTCCCGAAGCTACCGGTTTCGGTGCCGTATATTTCCTGCGCCAGATGCTCCAGACCGCCGGCGACGAAATCAAGGGAAAGGTCATCGCAATCTCGGGCTTCGGAAACGTTGCATGGGGCGTAGCCACCAAGGCTACCGAACTCGGCGCAAAGGTCGTTACCATCTCCGGCCCCGACGGTTACATCTATGACCCGGCCGGCCTCGACAGCGAAAAGATCGCCTACATGCTCGAACTCCGCGCTTCGAACAACGACGTCGTTGCCCCCTATGCCGACCGTTTCCCCGGTTCGACATTCTATGCAGGCCGCAAGCCGTGGGAGCAGAAGGTCGACATCGCGATGCCCTGCGCTACGCAGAACGAACTCAACGGCGACGATGCCAAGGCTCTCGTAGCGAACGGAGTCGAGATTGTTGCCGAGGTTTCGAACATGGGTTGCACCCCCGAAGCTATCGACACCTTCATCGCAGCCCGCATTCCGTACGGACCGGGCAAGGCTGTCAATGCCGGCGGTGTAGCTACATCGGGCCTCGAAATGACGCAAAATGCCCAGAAACTCAACTGGACTGCCGAAGAGGTCGATGCAAAACTGCACCAGATCATGTCATCGATCCACGCCGCATGTCTCGAATACGGCCAGGAGGATGGTTACATCAACTACATGAAGGGCGCAAATATCGCCGGATTCATGAAGGTCGCAAAATCGATGGTCGAGCAGGGTATTATTTAATTCCGGCCGACTTGTCGGACACAAAACGGTGTCGGTTCCGTCGAAGGACCGGCACCGTTTTTTACTGCCGTTGCCTCTGCACGTGTGCAGGAGCAATGCGGCCGGTCCAATGTTTCGGGCCGGCGGGGCGGATTTCAGTCACCACGATCACCCGGACAAGGCATTGATACGGCCATCAATAGGAGTATTTGCGAAAAAAGCGTATCTTTGCCCCGCAATACAAAAAATAAACAGACAAAAAAATGAGAAAGTTCACACTGACACTTCTTTTCATCTCGGCAGCCATGCTGACCGCAGTATCGTGCTCGAAAGACGAAGAGCCCCAGACCGTTACCGTAACCTTCGACATGGCCCAGATCGACGACTCGGGATATATCAACGACGGCACCTATACCGAAAACGGAATCACCTTTGCCAACTCGTATGATGCGACATACGGCTCCTGGAGCGGGTTCGCACTGTCGAACTGCACCGACATGCAGACTACCGGTTACGCCAACCAATACAGCGTCTACGCGACCAGCGGTGCAGCCAATTCCAGGAATTTTGCCGTGGCATACTACGAAGCATATACAAATACCCCTGCAAAATTCTCGTTCGAGGCCGGAAAGGAGTTTACAATCAAGTCGCTGGCCGTAAACAACTCGACATACGTCTATCTCGACATCCTCAACGGCAGCGCATACTCGAAGAAATTCACCACGGGCGACTGGTACAAGGTCATCTTCACCGGTTACACTGCGGCCGGGACCGAAGCCGGAAAGGTCGAGTTCTATGCCGCCGACTATCGGGGCACCACACCCTACCTGTGCGACAAGTGGACTACGGTCGACCTCAGCTCGCTCGGAAAGGTTAACCGGATCGAGATCTCGATGGATTCGTCCGACACGGGTGAATACGGCATCAACACCCCCTGCTACATCTGCATCGACAACGTAACCTACCAGCTCTGACGGTCCGACAGCACACGGGAGTCGCTCCCGCCTCGGCCGCCGCAACGCTGAACAGCCCCCCAAAAAACACACAGCCATACAATCCATGCCTGAAGTCACCATATATACCGACGGATCGTCGCGCGGAAACCCGGGCGCAGGTGGTTACGGGGTCGTGCTGATCTCGCACCCCTACCGCAAGGAGCTCAGCGAGGGATTCCGCCTCACAACAAACAACCGCATGGAGTTGCTGGCCGTAATCAAGGGGCTCGAAGCTCTAAAGATCGACGGCACGACAGCTACCGTATACTCCGACTCGAAGTATGTAGTCGATGCCGTCGAGAAGGGTTGGGTCTTCAACTGGGAACGCAAAGGCTTCTCCGGAAAGAAGAATCCCGACCTGTGGCGCCGGTTTCTGGCCGTATATCGCCGGCATCGGGTCCGGTTCGTCTGGATCAAGGGGCACGCCGAAACGGTCGAGAACAACCGCTGCGACCAGTTGGCCGTAGCCGCCGCCACCGGCAGCAAACTGCTTGAAGATACAGGGTATACACCCGAATAACCCCCATAACACCAACTGACACATGATGGAAATATTGCTTACCATCGCAGGATTGGCGCTGATTCTGGTCGGCGCCAATTACCTTACCGACGGTTCGGCAGCCCTGGCCCGCAGATTCCATATCTCGGAGTTCATCGTCGGCCTGACCGTCGTCGCAATCGGGACCTCGACGCCGGAACTGATCGTCAGCGTCATGTCGGCAATCCACGGAAGCGGCGAAATGGCAATCGGAAACGTAACCGGATCGAACGTCTTCAACGGATTGTTCATACTCGGAATCAGCGCACTGATCGCCCCGGTTCCACTCACCGGCAACAACATCAAGAAAGATATCCCGTTCGGAGTACTGGCTTCGGTGATCCTGCTGGTGGTCTGCTGTGACGTGGCTCTCGGCAGCGACTCGTCAGACAACGTCGGCCGCGACGAAGGCATCATTCTGCTTCTGCTCTTCATCGTCTTCATCTGCTATTCGATATTCTCGGCATCGGGGCAGGAGGCCAAAACCGCCTCCGAGCAGCAATCCACCCCCCAAAAGACAACCCCGCTGTGGCTCACCTTCGTGATGATTATCGGAGGCCTTGCGGCACTGGTTTTCGGTGGCAATCTGTTCCAGACCAATGCCGCACAGATGGCTCGGTCGTTCGGGATCAGCGAGTCGGTCATCGCCATCACGCTCATGGCCGGCGGAACATCGCTTCCCGAACTTGCCGCAAGTGTTGTCTCCGCCCTGAAAGGGAAACCCGAAATGTCGATGGGAAATGTCCTCGGCTCGAACATTACCAATATCTTTCTGGTGCTCGGCGCTTCGGCAACGATCACCCCGCTCTCGCTCGGAGGTATTTCGATCACCGACCTGGCGGCCGTACTGCTCGCTTCGGTACTGCTATGGCTCACCGCGTTCACATTCCGCCGCCGTGTAATCGACCGCTTCGAAGGGGCGTTGTTCGTCATTCTATACATCGGATATATCTGGTATGTGGTAGCCTGACTACTACGGCCCATTAAGGCCATATGCCGTACCGGCCCATCCCGCCGTATTCAGTACCGACACGCCCTGCCGTATTCATTACCGGCCCCGGGCGGCCACAATACACATCACGAGCGGCGCTATACCGTCCCATACGGCAATCGGGCCTCGATGCAAACCAATAAAAACAAAAAACGGGTCTCAGTCTCCTGAGACCCGTTTTTTCAACCCGCGTATCGGGTACGCATCACTACATCATGCCACCCATTCCGCCGGCCGGCATTGCCGCAGCAGGATTCTCCTCCTTCTTCTCGGCCAGAACGCACTCGGTGGTAAGGAACATCGACGCAATCGAAGCGGCATTCTCCAGCGCTACACGAGCCACCTTGGTAGGATCGATAATACCTGCAACCAACAGATCCTCATAGCGGTCGTCACGGGCATTGTATCCGAACGTACCCTTGCCCTCGCGGACCTTGTTGACTACAACCGAACCCTCACCGCCGGCATTCGTCACGATCTGACGCAGTGGCTCCTCGATCGCACGTTTTACGATGTGGATACCGGTAGTCTGATCCTCATTCTCACCCTTCAGGTTGTCCAGAGCTGCCGTAGCGCGGATGTAGGCTACACCACCGCCCGGGATGATACCCTCCTCGACGGCTGCACGCGTTGCTGCCAATGCATCGTCCACGCGATCCTTCTTCTCCTTCATCTCAACCTCGGTTGCCGCACCGACATAGAGCACTGCCACACCGCCGGCCAGTTTTGCCAGACGCTCCTGCAGCTTCTCCTTGTCATAGTCCGATGTCGACTTCTCGATGGCGGCACGGATCTGGGCTACACGCGCTGCGATAGCCTCTTTCTTGCCTTCGCCGTTTACGATGGTCGTGTTCTCCTTGTTCAGGGTAACCTTCTCGGCGCTTCCGAGCATTGCCAGCGTAGCATCCTCGAGTTTCATGCCCTTGTCAGTCGAAACTACCGTACCACCCGTCAGCACAGCGATATCCTCGAGCATCTCCTTGCGACGGTCACCGAATCCGGGAGCCTTGCAGGCAGCGATCTTCAACGTACCGCGCAGCTTGTTGACAACCAGGGCCGACAGAGCTTCGCCGTCGACATCCTCGGCAACGATCAGCAGCGAACGGCCACTCTGAGCAACCGGCTCCAGAATACCCATCAGCTCCTTCATCGTGGAGATCTTCTTGTCGGTAACCAGCACATAAGGTTTGTCAAGCACGGCCTCCATCTTCTCGGTATCGGTGATGAAGTATGCCGAAATGTAACCGCGGTCGAACTGCATACCCTCGACAACCTCGACATGCGTATCGGTACCCTTGGCCTCCTCGACGGTGATCACACCCTCCTTGTTGACCTTGCCCATTGCCTCGGCAATCAGTTTGCCGATATTGGGGTCGTTGTTGGCAGAAATCGTAGCGACCTGCTCGATCTTGGCGAAATCGGTGCCCACCTGCTGGCTCTGCTCCTTGAGCGATGCCACAACGGTCTCGACGGCCTTGTCGATACCGCGTTTGAGGTCCATCGGGTTTGCACCGGCGGTAACGTTCTTCAGACCCACGCCGATGATCGACTGTGCCAGAACCGTTGCGGTAGTGGTACCGTCACCGGCATCATCATTGGTCTTCGAAGCGACCTCCTTGACCATCTGTGCACCCATGTTTGCAAAGGCGTCGTCCAATTCAACCGCCTTGGCTACGGTCACGCCGTCCTTGGTCACCTGCGGAGCACCGAACTTCTTGTCGATAACGACGTTGCGGCCCTTGGGACCCAGCGTCACCTTCACTGCGTTGCTCAATGCGTCGACACCCTCTTTCAACATTTCGCGGGCTTCGACATTATATTTTATATCTTTTGCCATAGTTGTTGTGATTTTTCAATTGAACCGATTAACATCAAATAATTGCCAGAATATCGCTCTGACGCATGATAATATAGCTTTCGCCATCGATCTGGATCTCCGTACCGGCGTACTTGCCGTACAGGACCTGATCGCCGACCTTGACCTCCATCTTCACCTCCGAGGTGCCGGGGCCTACGGCTATAACTTTGCCTGCAAGGGGTTTCTCCTTGGCCGTGTCAGGAATAAACAATCCGCCGGCCGTCTTCTCCTCTGCCGGGTTGGGCAGGATGAGAACTCTGTCTGATAATGGTTTTACATTCATTGTCGTATATTTTTAAATTGTTTGCAAATACTTATTCGCTGAACAAAGTTCGCTTCCTGATTCATCAATCGGTATGCCAAACGGTTTTTGACACAGTTTTGTGACAAAAAATGCCATCCGGGCACCGGTTTTACAAATATTATGGCACGCCGCTCTGACACTTTGTCACCCGACGGTCCGCACCGCTCCGAAATAACCGCCCCCGCCGTGACGGATCGTGCCGCAAAACTGTCAATAGCCCCCAACGTGCAGGCATCCTCGCCGACATTGGCAATACCGGTACGGCGGCATGCTTCCTATCGCGAGCGCCGTTTCATCTTACGGATAACAGCCTTGTCGGCATCGCTCACGCGGTACGACTCGATTATCTTCTGCAATGCCCTGTTATATGTACGGTCATCGAGCGGACACCCTTCGCCGAGCCACTGCATCGTCCGCTGCGGGAACTTCACACAGCACACCGAAACCGCCCACGCAACACCCATACTGGCGTAATAGGCCTCGCAACGGCACTTCCCGAACAACTTCAACAACGCTTCCAGATGCTCCCCGTCGATGAAGTTCCCTGTCGCCATCACCACCGCAAACCGTATTTCGTATTCCGCCACAGAATGGAAATAGGGCTGTATGAACTGCCACATCGGCTCCCGTTCATCGGCCCGCAGCCGCCAGCAGAAACAGTCGCATACCGCCCAGTTGTCGATCTCGGGAACGAACCGCGCGACATGCTCCAGCTTCTCATCCGTCGGACATTTGGCGTACCCGATCACCATTCCCTTCAACATCCGCTCCTCGAAGTATCGGCACTCGGTCTGACTGACGAATCTGCGCCAATCCCCGCGGGCAATTTCGCGGGCCAGCGCACGCAACCGTGGAATCCGAACACCGAGCATCTCGCCGGCGCCGGGAATCAGTGAGGCATTGAAATCACGATAGGCCGGATCGGCCATTTCGTACAGTTTTTCCCTGACAGTCATATTCTCTTAAGCATTAATCGTTTCACGGACAAAGATACACTTTTTAATAATAAAATCCGGAATCTATCGGCCACCCTCCGGCAGCGACAGGCCTGACTGCCCAAGCATGGCGCAACTCCTCAGGCACCGACAGATCTGACTGCCCAAGCATGACCCCTCGGCAGCGACATACGAAGTCTTTTTCCGCCCCTTCCCACACCCACACACCGCTCCGGCAAAAAAATAAAAAGGGTGTCTTTTGTGAAAGACACCCTAAAATCTCAAATCCTTTATATCGCTACACGTTCCTCACGGAGCATCGATTCTAAACACGCTCCGCCCGCGCCCGGGAATCCCGAGATTAGAGCGAATTGACGTGCAACTGCAGGCTGCTCTTCAGGTTACCGGCCTTGTTCTTGTGAATGATGTGAAGTTTGGCCAGTTTGTCGAGCATCGAGCTTACCTTCGGCAGCAATGCCTCGGCTGCGCTCTTCTCGCTGGTATTGCGAAGCGCCTTAACGGCATTGCGGGCCGTCTTGTGATAAAGACGGTTGTGAGCACGCTTGGTAACGGTCTGACGGATTCTCTTTTCCGATGACTTATGGTTTGCCATAATAACTCTTTTTTTAATTCTCTTGTTTTTCTCTCGATTCGTAGCCCATAGGAGAATCGAACTCCTCTTTCAAGAATGAAAATCTTGCGTCCTAGCCGATAGACGAATGGGCCATCATGCTATAATTTCGTCCCGTTACGGAGATTTTTAGCGGTGCAAAGGTACGTAAAAAACTTTTACCAACAAACTTTCCGGCAATAAAAAATCGAAATATCGCTTTTTTTGTCATCCGGCCAATGCTTTTGCTGGCAACTGTCCGTCTCCACGCGTGCAGACAAACTCCTCGCCCAACGGCAGCAGACCTACACCTCCGGACTCGGCCAACAGATCTTACCGCCCCCCACTTTTAACATCGATCAGAGCGGGGCGAACCTTCTCCCCCCCCTCACTTCGGTCAGAACTGGCCGACACTTTTACGCGACAGCGCCCTTACCAACATCCCGTACCACATGGTCAGCGACGTGGCGGCGATTACGATTGCCCAGTCACGCAGACTGATGGGGATCGTACGGAAAACCACTCCGCCGAACTCGACAATGAACCATTGTCCGACCGCAATCACCAGCAGCACGAAAAAGAATGTCCGGCACTGGCTCAGCCCCTTGAACATCGATCCTGCAATGCCGTATACACGCACGTTGAACATGTTCCAGAACTGCATGAACACGAACGTGGTAAAGAACAATGTCAGGTGGCGGGTATCGATTCCTCCGCCCCGGCTCCACACGAACAGCATCGTGAGCAGAACCACCGTAAAGAGTGCAGCCGTCGACAATATCGTACGGAACATCGTGCGCGAGACGATGAAATCGTCGTTATGGCGCGGCGGGCGCTGCATCACCTCGCGGCGCGGCGGCAGCGAAGCCATGGCCATAGCCGCAAAGGTATCCATAATCAGGTTTACCCACAGGATCTGGGTTACGGTCAGCGGGAGGGCCTCGCCGAAGAGCGACCCGATAAAGACCACCGCAATGGCCACGAAATTGATCGTCAGCTGGAACATCACGAAACGGCGTATGTTGTCATACAGCGACCGGCCCCACAGCACGGCCGTAGCAATACTGCGGAACGAGTCGTCGAGCAGCGTGATGTCGCTCGCCTCTTTTGCCACGGCGGTTCCGGTGCCCATCGACAGTCCGACATCCGCAAAATTCAGCGCCGGAGCATCATTCGTACCGTCGCCCGTCACGGCCACGACCTCGCCCAACTGCTGCAACAGCTTGACCATGCGCTGCTTGTCGAGCGGGCAGGCACGCGACATGATCTTGATATCGCGCACGCGGCCCAACAACTCATCGTCGCTCATGGCTGCAAACTCCGAGCCGGTAATCTCATTGCGCGGGCCGTCCGTCCGGTCATCCCACAACCCGATCCGGCGGGCAATCTCGCGGGCCGTTGCCGACGTGTCACCCGTAATTATCTTGACCGCAATACCTGCCGAAAGACATTCGCCTACGGCTGCCGGCACATCCTCACGAACCGGATCAAAGATACCGGCCACTGCCACGAAGCGCAACTTCGCCGAAGCGATTGCCTCCTGACAGTTGTCCGACGCCGTTTCGGCCACGGCCATTGCAATCGTACGCCGGGCTCCATTCTGCATGCGCCGCAGATCCTCCAGCACCGCATCGTCACGGCCGTCAGCCTCGCACATCGCACGTACAATCTCCGGTGCTCCCTTCACGAACAGCCGCCGGCCAGTCGGGGTATCGGCTATCGTAGCCATATATTTACGCTCGGTAGTGAAGGTCAGACGGTTCACTATCTCGCATTTCTCGCGTTCCGCCGCATAATCGACACCCTGCGCCCGCATCCACAACAACAGAGCACCCTCGGTCGGATTGCCGATCGGTGCACCGGCCCCGTCAAGGAATGCCGTCGTATTGACCGCTATCATCTCGCCCAACGCCGCCATACCGACATTGCCATAGTCGATCAGTTCGTCGACCTGCATGCGGTTCTGGGTCAGCGTACCGGTCTTGTCGGTACAGATCACCGTCGCCGCACCCATCGTTTCGCAGGCATGCATCTTGCGCACCAGGTTGTTGGTCTTGAGCATCCGGCGCATGCTCAGCGCCAGGCTCAGCGTGATGCTCATGGGCAGCCCCTCGGGCATGGCCATGACAACCATCGCCACGGCAACCATGAATATCTGCAGCACCTCGTTTACGGCATGCAGCCAGCCATATTCCAACATAGTCCCGAAAACGGCCGACTTGACAATCAGCGCAACGAAGACAATTCCCGAAAGCACCATTCCGACGCGTCCGATCTTCTGCGACAGACGCTCCAGCTGGCGGGCAAGCGGGGTCGGCTCCTCATGCTCTACGGTAGCCTGCTCGGCCACCTTTCCGAACTCGGTGCGGTCACCAACGGCCGTAACCTCCATAACGCCGTATCCGTCGACAACGGTCGTACCGTAGAATACGGCATTCGAGGCGTATGTGGCCTCCTTGTCGAAGAAGCGTTCATCAACGGTCTTTTCGGTCTGGGGCTCGCCCGTCAGGGTCGATTCGTTGACCGACAGCGAAACTGCCTCAACCAGCGTTCCGTCGGCCGGAACCACCTGTCCCGTCTCGATGAAGACAACGTCTCCTACAACAACCTCACTCTTGCGGATACGGGTCATGGCACCGTCGCGCATCACCGTAACCTCGACGTCGTCACCCTCGCGGTTGAGCCGCCGGAACCGGCGCATGGCATCGTACTCGAACAGGAATCCGACCACCGTCGACAGAATGATTGCGCAGAAGATACCGATCAGCTCAGTCACGCTCGACTCCTCGTCGACAAGCACGACGATAAGCGACAATGCGGCCGCTATCATCAATATACGTATGATCGGATCATTGAATTTTTCGGCGAAGAGTTTCCAGACCGATTCACCTTTGGGGGGAGTAATGATATTTGCGCCGTAGAGACGACGGTTTTCGGCTGCCTGTTTCGAAGTCAGACCTTGCGGTTGATGTTGTTTCATGCTCTATACATGGGATTCTGCAAAATATGTTGCAAAATTAACCAGAGGTGCGGCTCTTCACAAATTCCGCACACAAATGTAATCGTATTGTAACACCCGTTTCTACTCTTCGTATCGGCGGCGCGAGGCATCGAAACGTATTGCTATGAACAGCAACAGGGTAAATGCCATCAACGACGACCCGCCGTAACTCATGAAGGGCAGCGGGATGCCCATGACCGGGAACAGTCCGATTGTCATGCCTACGTTCACAAACAGATGGAACAGCAAGATCGCTGCCACACAGTAGCAGTATATGCGTCCGAAAGGCTCGCCCTGCCGTTCGCCCATACGCATCAGGCGCAGGATCAGCGCACAATACATTCCCAAAACAATCAGACACCCCAGGAAGCCCCACTCCTCGCCGACCGTACAGAAGATGAAATCGGTATGGTTCTCCGGAACGAAGTTGTACTTGACCTGCGTGCTGCCCAGGAATCCCTTGCCGAACAGGCCTCCCGAACCGATTGCGATTTTCGACTGGTTGACGTTGAAATCGATTCCCAGCGGGTCGTTCTTGATGCCGAGAAAACTGTATATGCGGTCCTGCTGATGGGGCTGCAGGATCTTGTTGAAGATATAGTCCGTAGTGGGCAGGAAGATCATCGCCCCGACAAACATAGCCACCGAAATGAGAATATTGCGCAGGTTGCTGCGGAAGGCGTAGACCACTACCACCACAAGCGACAGCAGCGTTACGGTCAACAGCGAAGCATAGGCCGACAGCGACGCTCCGAATACGAAATTGACAAGTACGTACAGCAATTCGGCAGCCAAAGCCAGCGCAGCCAGATACCGCACCCGCGACCGCCACATGCCGTTCATGGCAGCCTCGCTGATCACGCAGATCAGGATCATCAGCACGAGCATGGTCATCCGCGTCAGTACGAACGAGCCGATGAACAGCGCGGCAATCAACAGTATCGGGATACAGAGCCACTTGTTCAATCCCTCGCGGTAGAGCACGAAGATGAACGAACAGAGTACGATTCCCGAACCAGTATCATTCTGCAGCACGATTATTATCAACGGTATGCCGATGATGGCCACCACGCGCAGCAGATCGCTCGTCCGCCGTATCGAAAACGTATAGGAGCTCATCACGCGGGCCAGGGCCAGCGCCGTTGCGATCTTCATCAACTCGACAGGCTGGATACTGAAAGCGCCGAACTCGATCCAGGCCTTGGCGCCGTTGACGGTTTTGCCGAAAAAGAGCGTCCCGATCAGGATCAACAGACTGACCACATATGCCGGATAGGCCAGCATGTGATAATACTTCCCGTCGAGCAGCATCACCACCAGTGCCAGCGCAAAGGACAATCCGATCCAGAGTATCTGCTTGATATAGAAGTGGCTGAACGAGAAGGGCTGCAACGATGTCTCGTCATACGAGGCGGCACAGATGCTCAGCCAGCCGACAGCCACCAGACCTGCATATAAAAATATGCTGATCCAGTCGACGCCGCCCGAGAAAAGGGAGCTTTTGTGCCGGGTTTCACTGTCGTTTAGCATAGGACGGATAGTAAATCTTCATCTGTTTGACCTGCTCGACCATCGCCGGACGGGTAATCGTATCGGTCAGGTACTGTTCTATGAGCAGACTGGCGATCGGCAGCGCAATGGTTGCGCCGAAACCGCCGTTCTCGACATAGACCGATATGGCTATCTTGGGATCATCCTTCGGTGCAAAGCTCAGGAATGTCGAGTGGTCACGGCCATGCGGGTTCTGGGCCGTACCGGTCTTGCCGCAGATGTCGAGACCGGGCACTGCCGCCCGCCACGACGTTCCGGCCACATTCACACCGTCCCACATGCCCTGGACAATGGGCTCGAACCAGGTCGAGTCGACCATCGTGTACTGACGCTCGTAAAAGCGCCGGTCAATCGAATCCTGCCCCTCGATCGAACTGACTATGTGCGGTATGTAGTAGTATCCGCGATTGGCTATGATGGCAGCCAGATTGGCCATCTGCAACGGCGTACAGCCCAACTCGCCCTGACCGATCGAGAGCGAAATGACCGTCTGCGAACGCCACGAATTGTTATAGACACGGTTGTAGCGTTCCGAAGTCGGGACATATCCGCGGGTCTCGTTTGCGAAATCGGAACCCAGCGTGCGTCCGAACCCGAAACTGCGTACATATTCGGCCCAACGGTCCAGCCCCACCTTGACACTTCCGTAGCGCGGATTATCGATGATGCTGCGGAAAACATAACAGAAATAGGCATTGCAAGAATTTGCCACAGCAGCCTCCAGATCAAGCGGCGAGGCATGCGAATGGCACTTCATGATACGGTTGCCGTAGACATATCCGCCATGGCACGGATAACGGGTCTCGGGCGTCAGGACACCCTCCTGCAACCCGATCAACCCCTGCACCAGCTTGAATGTCGACCCCGGTGGATAGTGCGACGACACCGCACGGTTGTAGAGCGGCCGATGCGGGTCCTTCAACAGCTTCGAATAGTTTGTGCGCAGATTCTTGCCGACCAGCTCGTCGGGATCGTACGTCGGCGAGGAGACCATCAGCAGGATCTCGCCCGTCGACGGTTCGATGGCCACCACGCTGCCGACCTTGCCCGCCATCAGCTCTTCGGCCAGCTCCTGCAAACGGGCATCGATCGTACATACAATCGACTTTCCCGGAACCGGCAGCGAATCGTACATGCCGTTGCGATACGATCCCTTGACCACTCCGTATGTATCTATCTCATTGACCTTGACGCCCTTCTCGCCGCGCAGCACCTCCTCATAGGCCGACTCTATACCCGAAATGCCTATATAGTCGCCGGCCCGGTACTCCGGATGCCGCCGCAACTGCTCGGCATTTATCTCGCCGACATATCCCAGCAGGTTGCCGCCGATCTTGCGCGGATAGGAGCGTATCGTGCGGTAAACCGTATAGAATCCCCGGAAGTTACACTCGTCGAACCGCAGCTTCACCTCCTTTGGCAACTGGTTTATGACCATGAACGGAACCCGCGACCGGGTCTTGGCCTTGTCGAGCTGCCTGATCAGCTCCTCCTTTTCAATCCCGACGATACGGCACAGCCGCATCGTATCGAAACCGTCGCGCGGCAGCTCGCGGGCCACAACCATCAGATCGTATGCCTCCTTGCTCTGGACCAGATACTCGCCGTTGCGGTCACGCACCTCGCCGCGCGGCGGGTACTGAACCTCATGGCGCAAGGCATTGTTGGCCGCCATCTCCTTGTAACGGTCATCGACCACCTGGATGTAGAACAGCCGGCCCAGCATAACCACCACAAGCAACAGAACGATTGCCTGCAGTGTCCGCATCCGCATATAGCCCTCTCTCGACTCCGTCATACCGTATTAGACACCTGTGTTGTGAAGATCTTGGCTGTGAAATATACGAGCAATACCGTTACCGTGCTGCTGATCAGCACACGCAACAGCGTCAACAGGAAATAATCCATCGAGGCGCGCTCCATGATGAAATATATCAGTGCATGGACCGTCACCGCAAGTATGATGTAGCGCAAAAAGCCCTTCTTACCCAAACGCCGCACCGACGGTATTCCGCCATCCGAGATGCTGTCCTTCGAGCAGGTGAGCCGCAATGCCGCCCCGCGCATGAATGCCACGGGAAGTACCGAGAGCGTATTCAATCCGGCGGCGCCGGTCAGCAGATCCACCGTAACGCCCGTAGCCAGTCCCAGCAGAAGCACCAGTATCGGGACAGTCTCGACCGGCAGCAGCAGTATGAATGCCATGTAGATCATCGGATGCAGATAGAGGCCCGTATCGAGATTGTCGAACAGGAACACCTGCAACACCACCACAACCAGAAACAACAACAGATAATCTAACATTCGCCGCATCATAACACCATTCTCCTATCTGATTTGATATATCGAATCGGCTTCGGCCTCCAGGGCCTCCAATTCGTACAGATCGACATTCTTTATCAGCACCACATCGTTCAACCGCGTCATGTCGGCCGCCAGGCGCAGCTCCAGATCATATGACGAGGTTGTCTGATCGGCCGACACCGAGGTCACGTAACCTATCGCGACATCCTCCGGGAAGAAGTGCGAATAGCCGGTCGACACAACCGTATCGCCCACCTCAACGGCCGCATATTTCGACAGTTCGTGCATCTGGACATTTTCGGTCGACTTGCCGTCCCAGTAGATCGATCCCGAATGTCCGTCGCCCGCCAGCTTGCCGCTCGCATTGAAGTCGACATTCAGGATCGAGATGCAAACGGCATAACGCTCCGAACAGCTGATCACATACCCGACCATCGCTCCCGAAGGGGTCAGCACGGCCATGTCGGTCTCAACCCCATCGCGCAGCCCCTTGTTCAGGGTAATGAAGTTGCGCATCCGGCCGACACTGTTGCGGATCACGCGGGCCGTCATATAGGTATATTTGGTCTCTATTTCGCTTCCGAGCGAGTCGAGGAGCTGATAAACCTCGTTTTCGCGATAACGGGTCAGTTCATTGTTCAGCCGGGCCACCTCGTCGAGCAGAAGCCTGTTTTCGCGACGCAGACCGAAGTAGTCACCGATTCCGGATATCGACCCGTAAACACCGCCTACGATCCTGTTGGATGCCGTCAGCAAACGGGCCTCGGCATAGCTGCTCGAATGTGCATAGTAGCGCAGCGCCACTATCTCGAAAATGATGAACAGCAGCGGAACATAAACCCGTTTGATGAACAATATCAGTTTCTGCATATCGCGTAATATTTCGCACGGCCGCAACGCATCCCCGACCAATTCAAGCGTTGTCTCAAACCCAAACGACAGGCGCATATATTACAGTATGTGCCTGTCGTTGTTTTTGAATAATATCCTCCGCTCCCGGCGGAGCCCAATTCCTGTAGCGGCTTCCGATCCTGCCACCGCCTTTCCCGTCTGCCTTCTTTTTCAGCAGCCCCCGGTCCTGGTCCCCTTCGTTTCCAATGACCGCCTTTTTCAGCAACCTCCGGTCTGGTCCCCACCTTTTCCTGTGGCCGCCTTTTGCGCAGTCTCCATTTCCGGCCCCTTCGTTTTTAGAAACCTCCGGTCCGGATGGTCTTCTTTTCTGGCGACCTCCAGCGCGGAAAGCCCCCTCGCTGCGACTACCGCATCAGGAACGAGAAGCGGCCTGTATTCTTCAGGGCTATTCCCGTACCGCGGACCACTGCACGCAACGGATCTTCGGCCACAATGAACGGAATGTTGGTCTTCTTACTGAGACGTTTGCTCAGACCCTTTATCAGGGCACCGCCACCGGTCAGATAGATACCATTCTTGAAGATATCGGCATACAACTCGGGCGGCATCTCCTCGAGCACCTTCATCAGGGCTGCATCGAGTTTGACGAGCGACTTCTCCAGAGCATAAGCTATCTCGTGGTAATTCAGAGAGATGGTCTGCGGCAGCGAGGTCAGCAGGTTGGGACCCGTCACCTCGAACTCATCGAGTTCCTCATCCAATTCCGGTACAGCCGCTCCGATCGAACACTTGATCGCTTCAGCCGTACGCTCGCCGATACGTATGTTGTGCTGCTGGCGCACATAGGACTGAATGTCGGCCGTAAAGACATCGCCGGCAACATTGATACTCTCCGAGCAGACCAGACCGCCCAGCGAAATGCAGGCGATTTCGGAGGTTCCGCCGCCGATATCTATCACCATGTGTCCCTCCGGCGCCTCGACATCGAGCCCGGCACCGAGGGCCGCCGCCATAGGTTCGTAAATCAGAAATACCTCACGGCCGCCGGCCCTGTCGGCCGAATCGCGCACCGCACGTATCTCGACATTGGTCGAACCGGACGGTATGCCGATCACCATCTTCAACGACGGCGCAAAGAGGTGACTGTTTGTCTTGACCTTGTTGATCAGGCCGCGGATCATGAGTTCGGCGGCCGTAAAATCGGCTATCACGCCATCCTTCAACGGACGTATGGTCTTGATGTTCGGATGTGTCTTCTCGTGCATCATCCGGGCCTGATGGCCGATCGCCATCAGCTTGTTCGTATGCACGTCCAGAGCCACGATCGACGGCTCATCGACAACCACTTTGCCATTATGCATTATCAAGGTATTGGCCGTTCCCAAATCTATGGCCAACTCCTGCGTCAACGAAAAAATTCCCATATCTCGATCTCCTTGTTTTCTGTTTCCTCAACCGGCTTGGCAACCCTGCCGGATAAAATCAGTGTTTGAAATGGCGCAGCCCGGTGAACAGCATCGCCATGCCATTGGCGTTGCAATAGTCGATGCTCTCCTGGTCGCGGATCGAACCGCCCGGCTGGATGATGGCATCCACACCCTCGCCATGTGCGATCTCGACGCAGTCCGCAAACGGGAAGAAGGCATCGCTCGCCATCACGGCCCCGTGCAGGTCGAACCCGAACGAGTGGGCCTTTTCGATGGCATGGCGCAGAGCATCGACACGCGAAGTCTGTCCTATGCCGCTCGCACAGAGCTGTGCTCCCTTGGCCAGAACGATAGCGTTCGACTTGGAGTGCTTGACGATCTTGTTCGCAAAGATCAGATCGGCCATCTGAGCCTCATTCACGCCGCATTCGGTCTTCTGTTCGGGCGTCGAGTCCAATCCGCCCAACTTGGCATCGCGCTCCTGAGCCGCCATGCCGTTCAACAGCGAACGGTACTGCATGGCCGGCCGTTCGATATTCTTCAGGCGCAGCAGGATACGGTTTTTCTTGCTTTCGAGGATCGTGAGTGCTTCCGGTTCGAAATCGGGCGCCATGAATACCTCGCAGAAGAGCTTGTTCACCTCGTTGGCCGTAGCAACATCGACCTTGCGGTTGCAGACCAGCACGCCGCCGAATGCCGATACCGGATCGCAGGCCAGCGTTGCCGTCCATGCCTCAAGCAGAGTCGGGCGGGTAGCCACACCGCAGGCGTTGTTGTGCTTCATGACCACGAAGGTCGGATCGTCGTTCCAGAACTCGCCGATCAATCCCAGCGCGGCATCTATGTCGAGCAGGTTGTTGTACGAGATATCCTTGCCGTGCAGCTTCTCGAACACCTCCGACACGTCACCGAAGAACGAGGCCTTCTGATGGGGGTTCTCGCCGTAACGCAGCGCCATTCCGCCGTTGTAGCTCAAGCGCAGTGCCGGCAGCTGCTCCTTGCGGTTGAAATAGTTGAAGATTGCGCTGTCGTAGTGCGAGCTGACACCGAAAGCCAGGGCTGCAAAACGGCGGCGTTGCTCCAACGTGGTCGAACAATCCTGGCCGCGCAGCAGTTCGAGCAATTCGCCATACTGCGCCACCGAAGGGATGATGACCGTATCCTTGTAGTTCTTGGCAGCCGCCCGGATGAGCGAAATACCGCCTATATCGATCTTTTCGATCACATCCTGCTCTTCGGCACCGCTTGCCACCGTCGCCTCGAAAGGATAGAGATCGACTATCACCAGGTCTATCTCCGGAATCGAATATTCGGCCATCTGTTTCAGGTCGCCTTCATTGTCGCGTCGCGCCAGGATACCGCCGAATACACTCGGGTGCAGGGTCTTGACGCGGCCGCCCAGAATCGACGGATAGCCTGTCAGCTTCTCCACCGCCGTGGCATCGACCCCAAGGGCCGTTATGAAATCCAGCGTTCCGCCGGTAGAGTATATCTTGACGCCGGCAGCCGCCAATGTACGTACAATTTCATCGAGTCCGTCCTTATAATAGACAGATATCAAAGCACTTTTTATTCGTTTCACTTTATTTGCGTTTAAGAGTTATCGAATCCGACCGACGCACCGTGCGTCTTCCACATGCGAACAGCTTCACGGCGACCTATTTTCGTCAAATAAAAGCCTCGGAAAAACAGCTGTTCATACGAAGGTTTTTCCCTCACACAAAAGTATTTCAAAATATCTCTTCCACCAAATTTCGAAGGCAGAAAAAAGAGAAGATTTATTATATGGTTCTTACGATTTTTTACCTAAATTTGTAAAACATTTTAAACGAGTCTTTAATGAACTTCAAATTAAACGACCAGGCACAATGTGCCGTAATAGGATACGGCAGTTGGGGTACGGCTCTGGTCAAAATATTAACCGAAAACGAACGACTCGTACGCTGGCACATTGGCAATCCGGTGGTCGCCGACGGCATACACCTCGACGGCCATAACCCAAAATATCTGAGCGATGTCGAATTCGACACCTCTCACCTGTACATATCCCAGGACATCGACCGGATCGTACAGGAGGCCGACGTCGTAATCCTGGCAACACCTTCGGCATATCTCAAGAAGACGCTCTCCGAAATGACCGTCTCGCTGGCCGACAAGTTCATCGTTTCGGCAATCAAGGGCATCGTCCCCGATGAATACGTTACCGTGGCCGAATATATCCACAACAATTACCAGGTGCCGTTCGGCCGAATCGGAATCGTTACCGGGCCCTGCCACGCCGAAGAGGTCGCCCTCGAACGCCTGTCCTATCTGACGGTCGTCTGTAGCGACATCGACAACGCCCAGACCCTGCGCAAAAAGATCACGACAAAATATATCCGCACCGTTCTATCAAAGGACATTTACGGAATCGAATACGCCACCGTTCTCAAAAACATCTATGCCATATCCGTAGGCATTGCATCGGGGTTGGGATACGGCGACAACTTCACGGCCGTACTGATCGCAAACTGCTCGATCGAAATGGACCGATTTTTGTCAGAGACCTATCCGGACGAACGACAGACAGGTGCTTCGGCCTATCTGGGCGACCTGCTCGTAACGGCATATTCGCTCTTCAGCCGCAACCGCCGTTTCGGAATGATGATCGGCCGCGGATACTCCGTCAAGGCTGCACACCTCCAACTCGGGATGGTTGCCGAAGGTTATTTCGCCGCCGAATGCATCCATCACATAAACTGCCGCTATAACGTCGAAATGCCTATCGCCGACACCGTCTATGACATACTCTATCGCGGCGTCCCGGCTGCAAAAGCAATGAAATCTTTAACAACTAAACTGATATGAAACAGGAGATCATAAAACTCGATATCTCGAAAACTTCGGTCGAGATCTCCGAACAGATGAAAACCGAGGCAGCCAAATGCAATACGCTGCTCCGTACGCACCAGGGCATCGGCAATGACTTTCTGGGATGGGTCAACCTGCCGTCGGCAACATCCGAAGGACTCCTCAACGCCATAAAGCAATCGGCCCGACGTATAACCGGACTGGCCGACGTAATCATATGCATCGGCATAGGAGGATCATATCTGGGCGGCAAAGCCGTAAGTGAAGCCTTGAACGGCTCATTCCCGCTGCTGCACCGCAAACGGACCAAACCCATACTTCTTTTTGCCGGCCAGAACATCAGCGAAGACTACACATACGAACTACTTGAGGCTGTAAAGGAGTATTCGATAGCCGCAATCGTGATCTCGAAATCGGGAACCACAACCGAACCTGCCATCGCTTTCCGGATCATCAAGCGGGAGATCGAACAACGATACGGCAAACAGGCCGCTGCGCAAAGGATCGTGGCCATAACCGACGAGAAACACGGCGCCCTCAAGGCCATGGCCGACAAGGAGGGATATGAAACCTTCATCATTCCGGACGATGTCGGAGGCCGATATTCGGTTCTCACCCCCGTCGGGCTGCTGCCGCTGGCGGCGGCCGGGATCGACATCGACCGCCTGATCGCCGGAGCCCGCGACATGGAGCAGGAGACATCGGATCAGGTCCCCTTCGACAGGAATCCCGCCGCAATCTATGCCGCCGTCCGCAATGAACTCTACCGGCGCGGCAAGAAGATCGAGATCCTGGCCAGCTACGAACCGAAACTGCAATATATCGCCGAGTGGTGGAAACAGCTGTACGGCGAGAGCGAAGGCAAGGACGGCAAAGGGCTTTTCCCTGCAAGCGTAACGCTCACGGCCGATCTGCACTCGATGGGACAATATATCCAGCAGGGTGAACGAATCATGTTCGAGACGGTAATTTCGGTAGCCGAACCCGACCACTGCGTGACAATCGAAAGCGATGCCGAGAATCTCGATGACCTGAACTATCTTGCCGGCAAGCGCATCTCGCAGGTAAATCGCATGGCCGAACTCGGAGTGCAACTGGCACATGTCGACGGCGGCGTCCCCAATATCCGGATCGCGATCCCGCGTATCGACGAATATTATATCGGAGCACTGCTCTACTTTTTCGAACGTTCGTGCGGCATAAGCGGATACCTGTTAGGCATCAACCCCTTCGATCAGCCGGGCGTAGAGGCATACAAGAAGAACATGTTTGCCCTGCTCGACAAACCCGGATACGAAAAAGAGGGCGCCGAACTGAGAAAACGGATCGAATAACGTTCCCTGCGCGGGCGCGGAACGTCCAGGCTGTTGATGTCCGGACGCATAAGAAGCCCCGGTGCGGACTATGTCTGAGCATATAATCATTTTCGGGCCCAGGGCATAAACAGGCATTCTCAGACCAGCCACCAGGATAACGACACGCCGGCATCCCGGCTCCTGACCTCCGGGGACAAAGTGTCCCTCACGAATCGCCCCGCCTCGAAACATCCAACATAAAAAAGAGAGGCCTCCGTAACATGCGGAGGCCTCTCTTTTTATGCTTCAACAGTGCGGTTATTTGGCCGCCTGCATCTGTTCGTATTCCTCTTTCGAGCCGACTACCAGATTGTTGTACTCGCGCATACCGGTTCCGGCAGGGATCATGTGACCGCAGATCACATTCTCCTTCAGGTTCTCCAGCGGATCGGTCTTGCCCATGATGGCAGCCTCGTTGAGCACCTTGGTCGTCTCCTGGAACGATGCCGCCGCAATGAAGCTCGACGTCTGAAGTGCCGCACGTGTGATACCCTGAAGGATCTGGCTCGATGTCGCGGGTATGATGTCGCGCACCTCAACCAGTTTCATATCCTTGCGCTTGAGCACCGAATTCATGTCACGCAGTTTGCGCACCGTAATGATCTGACCGGGCTGTACCTCGGTCGAATCGCCGGCATCCGTAACCACAACCTTGTCGTAAAGGTCGTCGTTGACCTCCATGAATTCCCACTTGTCGACAACCTGGTTCTCGAAGAAGCGGGTATCTCCCGGATCCTCGATCTGAACCTTGTTCATCATCTGGCGGACGATAACCTCGAAATGCTTGTCGTTGATCTTAACGCCCTGCATACGGTATACGTCCTGTACCTCGTTGACGATGTACTCCTGTACCTTCGTCGGGCCCAGAATACGCAGGATATCGCTCGGGGTGATGGCTCCGTCCGACAGGGCCATACCGGCCTTGACGTAGTCGTTCTCCTGCACCAGAATCTGTCGCGACAGCGGTACCAGATATTTACGCACTTCGCCATCCTTTGCCGTCACGATGATCTCACGGTTACCGCGCTTGATCTTGCCGAACGAAATCTCGCCGTCGATCTCCGACACGATGGCAGGATTCGACGGATTGCGGGCCTCGAACAGCTCGGTAACACGCGGAAGACCTCCCGTGATATCGCCGGCCTTGCCGATGGCACGCGGAATCTTGATCAGAATATCGCCGGCCTTGATCTTGGCGTTCTCCTTGACAACGATATGCGCCGAAACAGGCAGGTTGTACTGTTTCTGTTCCACACCGCTCTTGTCGAGGATCTTGATCACCGGGTTGCGGTTCTTGTCCTTCGACTCGATAACCACCTTCTCGCGCAGACCGGTCTGTTCATCCGACTCTTCACGGTAGGTGACGCCCTCGATCACATTCTCGAAGGCCACCTTACCCTCGAATTCCGAAATGATGACGGCATTGTAGGGATCCCATTCGCAGATCATGTCGCCTTTCTTCACCTGGTCGCCATCCTTCATGAAAAGCGTAGCGCCATAAGGCAGGCTGTGGGTATAGAGCGTTATGTCGGTCGTGGGGTTGACGATGCGGAACTCCGACTGGCGGCTGACAACCACATCGATCTCCTCACCCCTCTCGTTCTTGCTGCGAACGGTTTTGAGTTCGTCGATCTCCAGACGGCCCTCGTATTTCGAAACGACGTTTGTTTCAACCGTGGTACCGCCTGCAACACCTCCTACGTGGAACGTACGAAGAGTCAGCTGCGTACCCGGCTCGCCGATCGACTGTGCGGCGATCACGCCGACAACCTCGCCTTTCTGAACCATACGTGCCGTGGCCAGATTTCGGCCATAGCACTTGGCGCAGACTCCGTGACGGGACTCGCACGTCAGCACCGAACGTATCTCGACCTGCTCGATCGGCGATTTTTCGATCGCTTCGGCAATCGGTTCGGTAATCTCCTCGCCGGCCGCAACCAGCAACTCGCCCGTAATCGGGTGATATACGTCGTTGAGAGCCGTACGGCCCAGGATACGTTCGTAAAGCGTCTGAACCACATCTTCGTTCTTCTTGATGGCCGTAGCCACCAGACCGCGCAGCGTTCCGCAATCCTCTTCGTTGATGATCACGTCCTGAGCGACGTCGACCAGACGACGTGTCAGATAACCTGCATCGGCCGTCTTCAACGCCGTATCGGCCAGACCCTTACGGGCACCGTGCGTCGAAATGAAGTACTCGAGCACCGAAAGACCCTCCTTGAAGTTCGAAAGAATCGGGTTTTCGATGACCTGACCGCCTTCGGCACCGCTCTTCTGCGGCTTGGCCATCAGGCCTCGCATACCGCTCAGCTGTCGGATCTGCTCCTTCGAACCACGGGCTCCCGAATCCAGCATCATGTAGACCGGGTTGAAGCCCTGCATATCTTCGGTCAGGGTCTTGGTCACGGCCATCGTCAACTCGTTGTTGATCTTGGTCCACACGTCGATAACCTGATTGTATCGCTCGTTGTTGGTGATAAGACCCATATTGTAACTCTCGGTAATCTCGTCAGCCATCTGATAGCCCTTCTGTACAAGTTCCGCCTTCTCCTTCGGGATGATAACCGCATCGAGGTTGAACGACAGACCGCCCTTGAAGGCCATCTTGTAACCCATGTTCTTGATATCGTCCAGGAAGTTGGCAACCTTGTCGGCACCGGCCTTCTTCATCACTACCGCGATGATGTCACGCAGCGAACGCTTGGTCAGCAGCTCGTTGATGTAACCGACCTCCTTCGGAACAACCTGGTTGAACATGATACGGCCGATCGTGGTCTCTTTCAGCTCGCGGATCGGATTGCCCTGCTCGTCTATGTCATCGACCATGCAGCGCACCTTGGCATGCAGGTCGGCACGGCCTTCGTTGTAAGCAATGATAGCCTCTTCCGGACCGTAGAATACCAGACCTTCGCCCTTGACACCGGCCTTGGGTTTGGTGATGTAGTACAGACCGAGTACCATATCCTGCGACGGCACCGTAATAGGAGCACCGTTGGCCGGGTTGAGCACGTTGTGCGAACCGAGCATCAGCAACTGCGCCTCCAGAATGGCGGCATTGCCCAGCGGCAGGTGGACTGCCATCTGGTCACCGTCGAAGTCGGCGTTGAATGCCGTACATGCCAACGGGTGAAGCTGCATTGCCTTACCCTCGATCAGCTTGGGCTGGAAGGCCTGGATACCCAGACGGTGAAGCGTCGGGGCTCGGTTCATCAATACGGGGTGTCCCTTGATGACATTCTCCAGAATGTCCCAGATCACCGGATCCTTGCGGTCGATTATCTTTTTGGCCGATTTGACGGTCTTGACAACGCCTCGCTCGATGAGCTTGCGGATAATGAACGGCTTGTAGAGTTCGGCCGCCATATCCTTCGGAATACCCATCTCATGCATGCGCAGCTCGGGGCCGACGACGATGACCGAACGGGCCGAATAGTCGACACGCTTACCGAGCAGGTTCTGACGGAAACGTCCCTGCTTGCCCTTCAGCGAATCGCTCAGCGACTTGAGCGGGCGGTTGCTTTCGGTCTTCACGGCATTACTCTTGCGCGAGTTGTCGAACAGCGAGTCGACAGCCTCCTGCAACATACGCTTCTCGTTGCGCAGGATCACCTCCGGAGCCTTGATCTCGATCAGTCGCTTAAGACGGTTGTTACGTATGATGACGCGGCGATAGAGGTCGTTCAGGTCCGACGTCGCGAAACGGCCGCCATCCAGCGGAACCAGCGGTCGCAACTCGGGCGGGATGACCGGAATCACCTTCAGCACCATCCATTCGGGCTTGTTGACACCCTTCGATGCGCGGAACGATTCGATAACGTTCAGACACTTCAGAGCCTCGCTCTTGCGCTGCTGCGAGGTCTCGATGCTGGCCTTGTGGCGCAGTGCATACGACATCGAATCCAGGTCGACCTGCTGAAGCAGCGTATAGATCGCTTCGGCACCCATCTGTGCGATGAACTTGTTGGGGTCGCTGTCATCCAGAGCCTGATTACCCTTCGGCAGTGCCGCCAGCACATCCAGATACTCCTTCTCGGCCAGAGTCTGCAGCTTCTCGATACCCTGAGCGGCTGCCGCACCGGCCTGTATGACCACATAGCGCTCGTAATAGATAATCGCCTCGAGTTTCTTGGAGGGGATACCCAGCAGATAGCCTATCTTCGAAGGCAACGACTTGAAATACCATATGTGAACCACCGGAACCACAAGCGAAATATGGCCCATACGTTCACGACGAACTTTCTTTTCGGTGACCTCGACGCCGCAACGTTCGCAGACAATACCCTTGTAACGGATACGCTTGTACTTGCCGCAATGGCACTCGTAATCCTTCACCGGACCGAAGATACGTTCGCAGAACAGACCGTCGCGTTCGGGCTTGTAGGTACGATAATTGATCGTCTCGGGCTTGAGCACCTCACCGCTCGAATTCTCCAGAATCTCTTCGGGAGAGGCCAATCCTACGGTAATACGGCTGAAGTTCGTAATCTTATTATCTTTATTGAATGGCATATTCTATCAACTTTTTTATTTATCCTTCTTGTTTTGCCGCTCCTATTCGAGCTTCACGCTGATGGCCAGACCGCGCAGTTCGTGCAGAAGCACGTTGAGCGATTCCGGTATTCCGGCAGGCGGCAGATTGTCACCCTTGACGATGGCCTCGTAAGCCTTGGCACGTCCCACGACATCATCCGACTTGATGGTCAGGATCTCCTGAAGGATGTTGGCCGCACCGAACGCCTCGAGTGCCCAAACCTCCATCTCTCCGAAACGCTGTCCACCGAACTGGGCCTTACCGCCCAACGGCTGCTGGGTAATCAGAGAGTAGGGACCTATCGAACGGGCATGCATCTTGTCGTCGATCATGTGGCCGAGCTTCAGCATGTAGATCACGCCCACCGTTGCCGGCTGGTCGAACCGCTCGCCCGTACCGCCGTCATACAGATAGGTACGGCCATTACGCGGAACACCTGCCTTGTCGGTATATTCGTTGATCTGCTCGAGCGACGCTCCGTCGAAGATCGGCGTTGCGAACTTAAGGCCCAACTCACGGCCGGCCCATCCGAGCACGGTCTCGTAGATCTGACCCAGGTTCATTCGAGAAGGCACACCCAGCGGGTTCAGTACGATATCGACGATCGTTCCGTCATCCAGGAAAGGCATATCCTCATCGCGGACGATCTTGGCCACGATACCCTTGTTACCATGACGTCCCGCCATCTTGTCACCAACCTTCAGCTTACGCTTCTTGGCGATATAGACCTTGGCAAGCTGGATAACGCCTACCGGAAGCTCATCTCCGTTGGTGATGTTGTACTTCTCGCGCTTGATACCCGCATCGTACTTCTTCCACTCAATGATATAGTTGTTGATGACCTGTTCGATCAACGAGTCAATATGGGCATCGCCGACCCACTTGTCGGTCGAAAGATCCATATAGTTGATCTCCTCGAGCATGCGCTTCGAGAATTTCGTACCTTTGGCATACAGCTCGGCTCCGAAGTAGTCCTTGATACCGATCGTGGTCTTGCCCTCGAGCAGCGACCACAGTTTGGCTACCAGACGATCCTTCAGTTCGGCAGTCTCGGCCGCGAACTTCTGGTCGAGCTGGTCGAGCTGGGCCTTTTCGGCGCTCTTGCTCTTGCGGCCGTCACGGTTGGCACGGCTGAAGAGCTGTGTCTTGATAATCGTACCGTAAAGCGACGGCTGGGCCTTCAACGAGGCATCCTTCACATCGCCGGCCTTGTCACCGAAGATCGCACGCAGCAGTTTCTCCTCGGGCGAAGGATCGCTCTCACCCTTCGGGGTGATCTTGCCGATCAGGATATCGCCCGGCTTGACGTTGGCGCCGACGCGGATGATACCGTTCTCATCGAGATCCTTCGTGGCATCCTCGCTGACGTTCGGAATATCCGACGTAAGCTCCTCGACACCGCGCTTGGTATCGCGAACCTCCATGATATACTCGTCGACATGCACCGAAGTAAAGAGGTCCTCACGCTGAATACGCTCCGAGATCACGATAGCATCCTCGAAGTTGTAACCCTTCCACGGCATGAATGCCACCTTCAGGTTTCGGCCGATAGCCAACTCGCCGCCCTGAGTCGAATAGCCTTCGGTCAGGATCTGGCCCTTGGTCACCTTGTCGCCGGTCAGTACGACGGGCTTCAACGTAACCGAAGTATTCTGGTTGGTCTTGTGGTAACGCGGCAGAGTATAGGTGGTGATCTCCGGTGCGAAGCTTACCAGCACCTCATCGGGCGTACGCTCGTAACGGATCTGGATCTGAGAGGCATCGGCAAATACGACTTCGCCATCCTTCTCGGCCACGATCTGAATACGGCTGTCCGAGATCATATCCTTCTCCAGGCCGGTTCCAACGATAGGTGCCTCGCACGTAATCAGAGGTACCGCCTGGCGCATCATGTTCGATCCCATCAACGCACGGTTTGCGTCGTCGTGCTCCAGGAACGGGATCAGGCTCGCAGCAATCGAGGCGATCTGGTTCGGAGCCACGTCCATCAGGTTGACCTGGTCGGCCGTAACCTGCGGGAAGTCGGCCTCGCAACGCGCCTTGATACGGTCGGGCTGCAGGAAGTGGCCTTCGTCATCCAGCGGCGAGTTGGACTGGGCGATAATCTTGCCCTCCTCCTCTTCGGCACTCATATATACTATATGGTCGTTGTCCAGATCGACCTTTCCGTTTTCGACCTTGCGGTAGGGGGTTTCGATGAATCCCATGTCACTGATCTTGGCGAATACGCACAACGACGAGATCAGACCGATATTCGGGCCTTCAGGGGTCTCGATCGGGCAGAGACGGCCGTAATGGGTATAGTGTACGTCTCGCACCTCGAAACCGGCACGCTCACGCGACAGACCGCCGGGGCCGAGGGCCGACAGACGGCGTTTGTGAGTCATTTCAGCCAGCGGGTTGGTCTGGTCCATGAACTGCGACAGCTGGTTGGTGCCGAAGAACGAGTTGATCACGCTCGAGAGCGTCTTGGCATTGATCAGGTCGATCGGCGAGAATACCTCGTTGTCGCGGACGTTCATACGCTCGCGGATGGTACGTGCCATGCGCACGAAACCTACCGAGAACTGGTTCGACAGCTGCTCGCCCACCGTGCGCACACGACGGTTCGAAAGGTGGTCGATATCGTCGACATCGGCCTTCGAGTTGATCAGCTGGATCAGGTATTTGATGATGGCGATCATATCCTCCTTGGTGAGTATCCGCACCGAAGGATCGATCCCCAGATTCAACTTCTTGTTAATGCGGTAACGACCCACATCGCCCAGGTCGTAACGCTTGTCCGAGAAGAACAACTTCTCGATGGCATCGCGCGCCGTAGCCTCATCGGGCGGCTCGGAGTTGCGCAACTGGCGGTAGATATATACTACGGCCTCCTTCTCCGAGTTGCAGGGGTCCTTCTGCAACGTATTGTATATGATCGAATAATCGATACCCGATTGATTCTCCTTGTGCAACAGAATGCTCTTTGCGCCGCTTTCGATGATCTGGTCGATGTGCTCCTCCTCGAGGACGGTCTCACGATCGACGATCACGTTGTTTCGCTCGATCGAAACCACCTCACCGGTATCCTCGTCCACGAAATCCTCGACCCATGTGCTCAGGACACGTGCGGCGAGTTTGCGGCCTACGGCCTTTTTCAGGTTTGCCTTGGTGACCTTAACCTCGTCGGCCAGGTCGAATATCTCGAGAATCTGACGGTCGGTTTCGAAACAGATGGCGCGCAACAATGTGGTAACCGGCAACTTCTTCTTGCGGTCGATGTATGCATACATCACATTGTTGATGTCGGTGGCGAATTCGATCCATGAGCCCTTGAACGGAATTATACGCGCCGAATAGAGTTTTGTTCCGTTCGTATGCATGCTCTGACCGAAAAAGACACCCGGTGAACGGTGCAGCTGCGAAACGATAACACGTTCGGCACCGTTGATGACGAACGTACCGCGAGGGGTCATGTAGGGGATCGTACCGAAATATACGTCCTGCACGACCGTATCGAAATCCTCATGCTCCGAATCGGTACAATAGAGCTTGAGTTTCGCCTTGAGGGGTACGCTGTAAGTCAGACCGCGCTCCAGGCACTCGTCAATCGAATAGCGGGGCGGGTCGATATAGTAATCGATGAATTCCAGAACGAAATTGTTCCGAGTATCCGTAATCGGGAAATTCTCAGTGAACACCTTGTAAAGGCCTTCATTCTTACGGTTTTCGGCCGTAGTGTCCAGCTGGAAAAAGTCGTGAAATGATTTGAGCTGCACCTCCAGAAAATCAGGATACGGCATCCTGTTTTTGACCGAAGAGAAGCTTATTCGTTGGTTGTTTGCTTTTGCGGACATAAAAAATCCTTTATTGGTTGAAGGTGTGAGACATATGTCGAAAAAAAGAGGTATCTAAAACAATTTTAAGACACTCTCACTAAGGCCGTCAGCGTCAACGCCTTGCGACTGACGGGCAGAGCTGTTGCAAATCACCGGTCCGCGGTGGGTAGATGCGGTCGTACAAACCGGCGCTTTGTTAGACGAGAAAAGGCATAGAGCTTATGATACATAAGCTCTACACCCAATATGTCCTGAAACTATAAGTAAATGATTACTTAACTTCAACTTCAGCACCAGCTTCCTCGAGTTGAGCCTTGATCTGCTCAGCCTCTTCTTTCGATACACCTTCCTTAACAGCCTTAGGAGCGCCGTCAACCATATCCTTGGCCTCTTTCAGACCCAGACCGGTGATCTCCTTAACGGCTTTGACTACCTGCAGCTTGGCCTGGCCGGCGTTCTTCAGGATTACATCGAATGCTGTTTTCTCTGCAGCAGCGGCCTCTCCGGCAGCAGCAGGAGCAGCAGCAACTGCAACTGCAGCAGCAGCGGGCTCGATACCGTACTCTTCTTTGAGAATAGTAGCCAACTCATTTACTTCCTTAACTGTCAAATTTACCAATTCTTCAGCCAATACTTTTACATCTGCCATAGGGATATAAATTTATTAAATTGTTTTTTACGTGTTTTTGTTTTTGATTAATTTCTCTCTTCGAGACTCTTAACGAGACCCGCAATCTTCTGTCCTGCATTAGCCTGCAGTGCCGAGATAACGTTCTTGGCAGGCGACTGCAACAGTGCGATGATGTCGCCGATAAGTTCTTCGCGACTCTTGATGTTGCACAGTTCTTCGATCTTGTCGTCACCTACGTAGACGCATCCCTCGACATAAGCCGCTTTCAGAACGGGTTTGTCGTTGCTCTTGCGGAACTCCTTGATCATCACAGCCGGAGCCTTGGCCGTCTGCGTGAACATGATCGAGGTCGATCCCTCAAGAACCTTCACCAAATCAGCATCAGCCTTCTCGACATTTTCGAGAGCCTTGTTCAGCAGCGTATTCTTGACTACGATCAGCGAGATGCCGCTTTCGAAGCACTTGCGACGCAACGATGCCGTCTGTTCGGCATTCAGGTCGGCTATGTCGGTCAGATAGAAGTGAGGATACTCGTTGAGTTTCGCAGTCAGGTTGTCTATAACAACTCTTTTTTCATCTTTAGTCATCGCGATCCTCCTTATTTAGTTTCAACTGATTTGGAATCGATCTGCAAACCCGGGCTCATGGTCGTCGACAGATAGATGCTCTTGACATACGAACCTTTGGCTGCAGCCGGTTTCAATTTGAGTATCATTCCCATGAACTCCTTGACGTTATCGGCGATCTGATCGGCCGTGAACGAGATCTTGCCCACCGAAGTGTGTACGATACCGAACTTGTCGACCTTGAAGTCGATCTTACCGGCCTTGACCTCCTTGACTGCCTTGCCGATCTCCATGGTTACGGTACCGGTCTTGGGGTTAGGCATCAGGCCGCGGGGACCCAGAATACGTCCCAGAGCACCGACCTTGCCCATAACGTTGGGCGAGGTGATGATCACGTCGACGTCTGTCCAGCCGCCCTTGATCTTTTCGATATACTCCTCCAGACCCACATAGTCGGCTCCGGCCTCTTTGGCTTCGGTCTCCTTGTCGGGAGTGCAGAGTACCAACACACGTACCTCTTTACCGGTTCCGTGCGGGAGAGTCACAACGCCGCGCACCATCTGATTCGCCTTACGCGGGTCTACACCCAAGCGTACGTCGATATCTACGGAAGCATCGAATTTCGTAAAGGTGATTTCCTTCAGAAGAGCTGCAGCCTCGGCGAGTTTGTATGCCTTTCCGGGTTCAACCTTTGCGTAGGCTATTTTTTGATTTTTGGTCAGCTTACTCATTTCAGTAATCTTTTAATTACATTTCGGGAAATTCACCTACGACATTGAGACCCATACTGCGAGCAGTACCTGCAACCATACGCATGGCCGATTCGAGCGTAAAGCAGTTCAAATCGGACATCTTGTCCTGTGCGATGGTCTTCACCTGATCCCACGTTACCTGACCTACCTTGGTACGGTTAGGTTCGGCAGAACCGCTCTTGATACCGGAAGCCTCTTTGAGCTGAACGGCTACGGGCGGTTGTTTTACTATGAAATCAAATGACTTGTCGCTGTAAACGGTGATGATTACGGGCAAAACCTTGCCTGCCTTGTCCTGTGTCCGGGCATTGAACTGCTTGCAGAAGTCCATGATATTGACTCCCTTCGAACCCAATGCCGGGCCTACCGGAGGCGAAGGATTGGCGGCACCACCTTTGATCTGCAATTTAATAAATGCAGCAACCTCTTTTGCCATAACTTTCCTGTGGTTAATTATTCTTTTTCAACTTGCATAAAGCTCAACTCCATAGGAGTCTTGCGTCCGAAGATCTTCACTGACACCGTAAGTTTCTTCCGTTCGTTGTCCACCGCCTCGATCGTGCCCGAGAAGCTCGAGAACGGTCCGTCGGTGACCTTGACTATTTCGCCTACGAAGAAAGGAACTTCGGCCTCCTCCTCGCCTGCGCTCATCGCGTCGACGCGGCCCAGAATACGGCTAACCTCCTGTGGACGCAGAGGTGTAGCGATCATTCTGGCGCTCTCCTCTTTCGAGTCGCCGAGAAATCCAAGCACATTGGGGGTATTGCGAAGCATGATCGGTATTTGTCCCACAAGGGCGGCCTCTACCAGAACATATCCCGGATAAGACACCCGTTCCTTCGAAACCTTCTTGCCGTTACGAATCGTAAAGACCTTTTCCGTCGGAATGAGCACCTGCGATACGTAATCCTCCAGATGTTCCTGGCGCACTTCAGCCTCGATATACTCCTTGACCTTCTGCTCCTTGCCACCTATGGCACGTATCACATACCACTGTTTCTGAATTTCACTCATGATTACGTAAGGTATTATTTACCCAGTTGTCTATAAATGAACTCCATTATGTTCTCGAACGACAGATCCATAACAAGCACAACAATCGCGAATAGAAGGGAAGCAATCATAACAACTATCGTTGAACTTTGCAGTTGTGGAAATGTCGGCCAGCTCACTTTGTGAACCAACTCCTTATAGGACTCTTTTATGTAATTTATCAATCTTTTCATGATAATCTGCCTCTTATTTTGCAGGAGCAGAGAGATTCGAACTCCCACCAACGGTTTTGGAGACCGTGATTCTACCCTTAAACTATGCTCCTATAAGGGCAGCGCGATCATTTTCGCGCTGCCTGGTGTTTATTCCGAGAGTAACCTTGGATTACTCGAGGATCTTCAGGATCTGACCTGCACCTACCGTACGGCCACCCTCGCGGATTGCGAAACGCAGACCCTCGTTCAGGGCAACAGGGTAGATCAGTTCTACGGTGATGGTCACGTGGTCACCCGGCATAACCATGTCTACGCCTTCGGGCAGGTGAATCTCACCGGTTACGTCCATCGTACGCAGATAGAACTGCGGGCGGTACTTGTTGTGGAACGGAGTGTGACGGCCACCCTCTTCCTTCTTCAGCACGTAAACCTCGGCGGTGAACTTGGTGTGGGGAGTGATCGAACCCGGTTTGGCAACGACCATACCACGTTTAACCTCTTTCTTGTCGATACCACGCATCAGCAGACCTACGTTGTCGCCAGCCTCGCCCTCATCGAGCAACTTGCGGAACATCTCGACGCCGGTGCAGGTCGAAGTCTTGATCTCCTCTTCCAGACCTACGATCTCGACGGGATCACCAACCTTGATGACACCGGTTTCGATACGGCCGGTAAGCACGGTACCACGACCGGTAATCGAGAAGACGTCCTCGACAGGCATCAGGAACGGTTTCTCGTTCTCACGCGGCGGAATAGGAATGTATTCGTCTACGGCATCCATCAGCTCCATGATCTTTGCCTCCCATTTCGGATCGCCGTTCAGGGCGCCCAGAGCCGAACCACGGATGATAGGTGCATTGTCACCGTCATAGTCATATTTGTTCAACAGATCGCGAACCTCCATCTCTACCAGGTCGAGCATTTCAGGGTCGTCAACCATATCGCACTTGTTCAGGAAGACAACGATACGCGGAACGTTCACCTGACGGGCCAGAAGCACGTGCTCGTTGGTCTGGGGCATCGGGCCGTCGGTAGCTGCTACAACCAGGATGGCACCGTCCATCTGAGCGGCACCCGTTACCATGTTCTTCACATAGTCGGCGTGTCCCGGGCAGTCTACGTGTGCATAGTGACGTTTTGCAGTCTGGTACTCTACGTGTGCGGTATTAATCGTGATACCACGCTCTTTCTCTTCGGGAGCGTTGTCGATCGAGTCGAACGAACGGAGTTCCGAAAGACCCTGCTTTGCCAGAACGGTCGTAATTGCTGCGGTAAGGGTAGTCTTACCATGGTCAACGTGTCCTATCGTACCAATGTTCACGTGCGGTTTGGAACGATCAAATTTTTCTTTTGCCATAACTTGTAAAGTATTTAAGATTTCTGTTCAAAAATTCCCTTAATTCACCTAATCAGTAGTGTCATTTCAGCAGAAAAGCGTGTGATGCAACTCCCTCCCCCCCCTTGTTTGGTCGGCGGTCCGAAACCGCCCTGGCAGGAATGCCGGCACCACGCGTAATTCTTTTCTCAGAGCGGAAGACGAGGCTCAAACTCGCGACCCTTAGCTTGGAAGGCTAATGCTCTATCAACTGAGCTACTTCCGCATTTCCCGGACCCTCTTGAGGCCGGCCGGCTTTCGTACGGGAGCAGTTGCGAACCTGCGCCCACCCTTGGCCTATTAACTCGAAAGTCCAATCCACGGTCGTGAATCGGATTTCCGAATTTGTGGGAGAAGATGGATTCGAACCACCGAAGACGTACGTCAGCAGATTTACAGTCTGCCCCATTTGGCCACTCTGGTATTCTCCCAAAATTAGTATGTATCAAGTCGTCTGCAACACTCACTCAATCTCCCCCCCCCACTCCGCGTCTCGTCATGGCCTCACATCGGGCCACCGGCTTTAGTGAGCCGATGGAGGGATTCGAACCCCCGACCCGCTGATTACAAATCAGCTGCTCTGGCCAACTGAGCTACATCGGCAGAGACCGTTTTGGGTTGCAAAAGTAAGAATTATTTTCCATTCCGCCAAATATTGGAACGATAAAATTCCACTCTTACATGCGACTTGTCGTATTCAAAGAACGGTGTTTCCTTTCAATATTCGGGAAATCGGCCACAAAGGTAGAATAGTTTTGCAAATAAAAAAACAGATAGGCCATTTTTTTGATCATTTTTCATCAAAATGATTGCACCGAAGGACTATGCGGTCGTCACACGACACACCGGGCAGGCCTGCAGGAGTGCCCCCACAGGCATTTTGCTCGGATACAAGTTGTTCGCAACTCCCGATACGGGCGTTTTTAGCCACCGCAAGTCCCCGTCACCACTGAATCCGAGATCCGGCAAGGCCCTTCACACTCATTCCAGGTCCTACGCTCCCGACACCGTGTCAGCGCGCAACCTCCCACCCCTGCTGACAAACCTTCCACCCACAATCATCCTCCGCAAGAGTGCCGCATACAAACCCGAATCGGGCCGCCGGACAAAAGCCCGACAGCCCGATTCAACACTATGTTCATTGTTTAACCTGATATGCCTTACATCAATATGGTGCGGCCAACATAGAAGGTCAGCGTTGCCGACGTGATGCCGTCATCGGGATATGCCGCCTGAACCTCGGAGGTCAGATCGGTGGTGAGTTCCACAAGATCTGTATTCTTGACCTTGAAGGTAAAGACCCGCGATGTATTGCCAACCGTCAACGTAAGCTGGTCCCCATCGGTCTGCCATGCACCTTCGCTCACCTTGCCATCCAGCGAACGGGCATACTGGCCATCGGCATCGAATTCAAGCTCCGCTCCGGCCAACGCTCCGCGGATTTCGGTCAGCAACGTACTCTCAAGAGAGGAGGCGGTGCCGACATTGTTGCCGGTAAGATCCAGCGAAATGTCATATTCCGAATTGTTGCCGCCGACAATCGTCCCCCACAAACCGGGGAAACCCTTCACTCGTACCAGCATCTGAAGGAATATCTGGTCCGTAGTGATATAGATAGTCGTTGCACCGATCTTGACGCCCTCGATAATCAACGTAAGGCTGTGGGCCGAGGCAACTGCCACATCGGTATTCCCCGACATGACATCCAACGTATTGCCGAACTGCGCCATCGATATAGCCGATTGCGAACCAACCCATACGGCGGTCGAACCCTGGAGATAATCGAGTCCGTCATTGTTATCCGAACAACTCATTGTGCCCGCTGCCAGAACCAGGCAGACGAGAACCGATAAAAATCTTTTCATACTCTGTATCGAATTAAAAATATTCTTTGTTTGCATGTTCATATAATTGATGCCGGAACGCGCTATTTCGTTGCACAACCACATCGACTTGATCGATTTTTCGCAGCCGCTCCCCGACACACATTACTGCAATACAAAATCCGCTCCAATTGTATCGCACGCGCGAATATTTTATCGATATGTCCCGATTACAGACAATCAGCGGGCCGTATGGCAGACGTAAAGTCTCTTTGTCCCTCCGGTCTTCATAATTCGTGCCCCCGTTGGCCCGTTATCGCACCCATCATTCCACACCGTTCAGCATGTCGCCATCCTTATACGGTCCTGCTCTCCGTAACTACACATCATGTCTGCAGCGACATCGCTTCCACGCCCCTCCCCATGGCGCCACATACATCCCGCTCTTTCAACCTCCCGCACTTTCACGATCAAAAACAAATGAGGCCGTACGACTTTCGCCGACGGCCTCATTTATCGAATCCGTAACTATATATTACATCTTCTTACCCACATTTGTCTTTGCTGCAGTAACCTTGGCACCGGTATTTTTGGTAGCCTTGGGAGCTGCGGCAACAGGTTTCTTGGCGGCCTTGGGTTTGGCCTCGGCTGCAGGAGCAGCGGCATTAGCCTCTTCTGCACCCTCGCTCTTCTTGGCCGGACGACGGCTGCGACGAGTCTTCGGCTTGGTCTCGGTCGATACGACACCGGTCGTATAAGCCTCGTTGAAGTCGACGAACTCGATGATGCACATGTCGGCGGCATCTCCCAGACGGAAACCGGTCTTGAGGATACGGGTGTAGCCTCCCGGACGGTCAGCAATCTTGGGAGCGATCGTACGGAAGAGTTCCGTAACGGCCTCCTTCTGCTTCAGGTAGCTGAATACCACACGACGCGAATGTGTTGTGTCCTCCTTCGAACGCGTCACCAGAGGTTCTACGAACTGACGCAGCGCCTTAGCCTTTGCGACAGTCGTCTCGATACGTTTGTGCAGAATCAGCGACGATGCCATGTTCGACATCAACGATTTGCGGTGGCCGCTCTGTCTGCCAAGGTGATTGAAATTCTTATTGTGTCTCATAATTAATCTTTATCAAGTTTGTAGATAGATACGTCCATTCCGAAATGGAGATTGAGTGAAGCCAGCAGATCGTCGAGTTCGGTGAGCGACTTCTTGCCGAAGTTGCGGAACTTCAACAGATCGTTGCGGTTGAAGCGTACCAGATCGCCGATCGTATCGACCTCGGCCGCCTTCAGGCAGTTCAGTGCGCGCACGCTCAGGTCCTGATCCGAGAGTTTGGTCTTCAGCAGCTGGCGCATGTGGAGAACATCCTCGTCGAACTCTTCGGCGCCGCTGTTATCCTCCATGTTGAGCGTGATCTTCTCGTCGGAGAAGAGCATGAAGTGCTGGATCAGAATCTTGGCTGCCTCCTTCAGGGCATCCTTCGGGTGGATCGAACCATCGGTCGTGATCTCCAGATTCAGTTTTTCGTAGTCGGTTTTCTGCTCGACGCGGTAGTTCTCGATCGAGTACTTGACATTCTTGATCGGGGTGTGGATCGAATCGATGGGCAGAACGCCGAATTCGGCATCCTCCGGAGCATTCTCCTCGGCCGGGACATATCCGCGCCCCTTGCCGATGGTCAGATCCATCTGCATCTTGGTGCCCGGAGAGAGCCGGCAGATTACCAGATCCGGATTCAGAACCTTGAAATAGGAGAGGAAGTTCGAAATATATCCCGCTGTCAGTTCGGTTACGCCGGCGACATTGATCGAAACCTTCTCGGCCTCCATGTTATCGACCGTACGGATAAAACGCACCTGCTTGAGATTGAGTATGATGTCGATCATACCCTCCATCACGCCGGGGATGGCTGCGAATTCGTGATCTACTCCGGCAACTTTCACCGTCGTAATCGCATATCCCTCCAGCGACGAGAGAAGAATACGACGCAAAGCATTGCCGATGGTCATCCCGAAGCCGGGTTCCAACGGACGGAACTCGAATTTACCGAAATTGGGGGTCGATTCGAGCATGATCACCTTCTCAGGCTTTTGGAATGCTAATATTGCCATAATTGTGTACGGTTTTGTTTAGTTACTATTTAGAGTACAGTTCGACGATGAGCTGCTCCTTGATGTTTTCGGGGATCTCCTCGCGTTCGGGTTTCTGAAGGAATTTACCCGACATCGTGGCTTCGTCCCACTCCAACCATGAGTAGCGGCTCTTGCGACCTCCGGCCAAAGAGTCGGTAATGACTTCGAGGCTCTTCGACTTCTCTCTAACTGCAACTACGTCTCCTGCCTTGAGGCTGTACGACGGAACGTTTACGACGTTTCCGTTCACACAGATGTGGCGATGGCTGACCAACTGGCGTGCGGCTGCACGGGTCGGAGCGATTCCGAGACGGTAAACTACGTTGTCAAGACGGCATTCGAGCAGCTTGAGCAGGTTCTCACCGGTGATGCCGCCCAGACGTACCGCATTCTCATACGTATGTCTGAACTGTTTCTCGAGCACCCCGTAGGTACATTTCACCTTCTGTTTCTCCGAAAGCTGAGTGCCGTATTCCGAAGTCTTCTTGCGTTTACGGGCCAGACCGTGTTGTCCGGGAGGATAGTTTTTCTTCTCAAGAACTCTATCCGTGCCGTATATAGCTTCGCCGAACTTCCGGGCGATTTTGCTTTTTGGACCTATATATCTTGCCATTGTCCTTTAATTTTTACTTTTTTGTCTAATTAGTGTTAAATATTCATGTCATGCTGCGCTGAGGCATCCGTTCCCGAGGAATCAGACGCGACGGCGGTTGGGCGGACGGCAGCCGTTGTGCGGCAGTGGAGTGACGTCGATGATCTCCATCACTTCGATACCTGCGCCGTGAATCGTACGGATTGCCGATTCGCGACCTGCGCCGGGACCTTTGACATAAACTTTAACCTTACGCAATCCAAGGTCGTAAGCAACCTTTGCGCAATCGGCTGCTGCAGTCTGAGCTGCATAGGGAGTGTTCTTCTTAGAACCGCGGAAACCCATCTTGCCTGCCGAAGACCAGCTGATAACTTCGCCTACTTCGTTGGTCAGGGTTACTATCACGTTGTTGAAGGTCGAATGTACGTATGCTGCTCCCAGTGCGCCAACCTTGACAACCTTCTTCTTAACTGTTCCAGTCTTTTTTGCCATAACTCTCTAAAATTACTTGGTTGCTTTTTTCTTGTTAGCGACAGTCTTTTTCTTGCCCTTGCGGGTACGGGCATTGTTCTTGGTGCTCTGTCCGCGGACGGGCAGGCCCAGACGGTGACGTATCCCGCGATAGCAACCGATATCCATCAAACGTTTGATATTGAGCTGTACGAGCGAACGGCATTCGCCTTCGACCTTGATACCGCTGGTCGCTATCGCATTTCGGATTGCGCCGACCTGTTCATCGGTCCAATCCTGGACTTTGAGGTCGTAGCTTACGCCTGCCTCGTCGAGTATCTTGCGAGCCGTGCTGCGACCTATTCCGTAAATATACGTCAGGCCGATCTCGCCTCTCTTATTCTTTGGTAAATCTACACCGACTATACGTGCCATAAATCTTTACTTCTTCGTTTTTAATGATTTAAACATTACCCTTGGCGCATTTTGAACTTAGGATTTTTCTTGCAGATCACATAAAGCTTTCCTTTGCGCTTCACGATCTTGCAATCCTCGCTTCTTTTTTTGATTGATGCTTTGACTTTCATTTTAAGCAATCTTAATTATTTGTACCTGAAGGATATCCGACCCTTACTCAAATCGTACGGGGTCATTTCCACTTTTACTTTATCTCCCGGCAGGATCTTGATGTAGTGCATCCGCATCTTGCCTGAGATATGGGCCGTGATAACGTGTCCGTTATCCAATTCCACCCGGAACATTGCGTTCGACAATGCTTCGATGATGGTTCCGTCCCGTTCGATAGCAGCTTGCTTTGCCATAGAGTTTTCAATTGTTAAGCGCTTGTTCGATCACTTTAAAATCGGTAAGCACGTCGGGGCCGTTGTGCGTTATGGCAACGGCGAATTCGTAATGTGCTGCCGGTTTGCGGTCGCGCGTCCGGACGGTCCATCCGTCACGCTCGAATACTACGGCTTTGTTGCCCATGTTGATCATCGGTTCGATACATATGACCATGCCGGCCTTGAGCAGTGGCCCGCGGCCGCGCGCTCCGTAATTGGGAACCTCCGGGTCTTCGTGCATTTTCCGACCCAGGCCGTGTCCGACCAATTCGCGAACGACCGAATAGCCTGCCTTTTCGGCATGATCCTGAACGGCTGCCGAGATATCGCCTATGCGATTCCCGACCTTAGCCTGTTCCGTACCCTTATAAAGAGCCTCTTTGGTTGTGTCCAGTAATCTACGGACTTCGGGCGAGATCTCGCCCACCGCAAACGTGTATGCGGAATCACCAACAAACCCCTTCATAAACGTACCGCAATCGACCGATACGATATCGCCCTCCTTGAGGGCATAATCCGACGGTATACCGTGTACAATCTGTTCGTTAACCGAGATGCATAGCGTCGCCGGATAACCACTGTACCCGAGGAAAGCCGGAACCGCTCCGTGAGAACGAATGAACTCTTCGGCTATGGCATCGAGTTCGCGAGTGGTGATACCGGGCTTGATGTGGCGTCCCACCTCGGCCAATGTCGCGCTCACCAGCAAATTGTTCTCGCGGAGCAGCTCTATCTCTTCCTCTGTTTTTAAGTAAATCATCTCTCTCTTTTCAAAAACTCCTCTCTGAAACATTAACGTCCCTGTATACGGCCGGTCTTCATCAGGCCGTCGTAACGACGCATCAGCAGTTGGCTTTCGATCTGCTTGAGAGTGTCGAGGATCACTCCGACCATGATCAGCAGCGAGGTTCCGCCATAGAAGTAGGCGAACTCCTGGTTGATGTTCAGGAACTTCATTGCCAGAGCCGGCATGATGGCGACGATGGCAAGGAAGATCGAACCCGGAAGGGTGATTCTCGTCATGATGGTGTCGATATACTCGACGGTCTTTTTGCCTGGCTTGACGCCGGGGATGAAACCGCCGTTGCGACGCATATCGTCAGCCATCATGGCTGGATTGATGATAATCGCCGTGTAGAAATAGGTAAACGCTATTACCAGCAAGGCGAATGTGAAGTTATACCAGAAGCCCTGATAGGCGAAGGCCGCTGCAAAGTTGGGCGCTACGCGGACGAAGAGCATGGGAATGAACATCAGTGCCTGGGCGAAGATGATAGGCATCACATTGGCTGCATTCATCTTCAGCGGGATATACTGACGCACACCGCCATACTGTTTGTTGCCGACGATACGCTTGGCGTACTGCACCGGAATCTTGCGCACTGCCTGAACCAGGGCTATCGTAGCCATGAAGACCAGATACAACAGTACCAACTCGATGATCAGCATGATCATACCGCCGGTAGCCTCCGTAAAACGGGTGTTGAACTCTGCCAGCAGCGAATGCGGCAGGCGCGCTACGATACCGACCATGATGATGAGCGAGATACCGTTACCGATACCGCGATCGGTAATCTTTTCGCCCAGCCACATGATGAACATCGTACCGGCAATCATGACTATGGTGGCAAACATCACGTACAAGAACGAATTCCCGTAGACGAATGCTTCGGGAACCTCGCGATGCAGATTGGCTACATAGGCCGGGCCCTGAAGAATCAGTACGGCGATCGTCAGGAAACGAGTCCACTGGTTCATCTTGCGGCGGCCGCTTTCGCCCTCCTTCTGCATCTTCTGGAAGTAGGGAACGACGATGCCCAACAACTGAATGACAATCGACGCGGTGATGTAAGGCATGACACCCAGCGCGAAGACCGAAGCATTGCTAAATGCACCACCGGTGAAGATGTTCAACAGTCCGAGAAGACCGTTGCCTTCGACCTGGTTAGCAAGGTTCGACCCTGCACCCAACGCATTGGGGTTGATACCCGGTATCACCACGAAACTGCCGAACCGGTAGATCAGAAGCAGCCCCAGCGTATAGAGAATACGTTTGCGGAGCTCCTCGATCTTCCAGATGTTCTTGAGCGTCTCAACCAACTTTTTGTTGGTCATAAGTGCTGCGATGATCAGCACTATGACAACAGCAAAAGCGATTATTTTATACATAATGGTTGTCGATTTATTGGTATTACAACTTTATCACCGTACCGCCCTGTGCCTCGATGGCTGCAACGGCGCTTTTCGAGAATGCGTGAGCCGTTACGGTCAGGGATTTGGTCAGGGTGCCGTTGCCGAGGATCTTGACCTTGTCGCTGCTCGAAACGAATCCGGCCTCGATCAGCGTATCAACTCCGATCTTGTCCAGGTTTTTCTTGGCGGCCAGATCTTCGAGTGCACCAAGGTTGATAGCCTTGAACTCGACTCTCTTAAGGTTCGTAAAACCGAACTTCGGCAGACGACGCTGCAAAGGCATCTGTCCGCCTTCGAATCCCAGCTTGCGCGAATAGCCCGAACGGGATTGAGCTCCCTTATGTCCACGAGTCGAAGTGCCACCGTGTCCCGAACCCTGTCCGCGACCGATTCTCTTTTGGTGATGCGTTGCCCCTTTTGCGGGCTTCAATTCATTAAGATTCATCTTCTAAACTCTTTTAATTCTTGTCCTACTTAACTTCTTCGACCTTGACGAGGTGCTTTACACGCTCGAGCATACCCAGAATGATTGCCGAGTCGTCGTGTTCGACGGTCTGATTGATCTTGCGCAGACCGAGTGCCGCAAGATTCTTGCGCTGGATGGCCGAGCAACCGATACGGCTGCGGACCTGAGTTATTTTCAATTTTGCCATAATAGCCTCTACGATTAACCGTTAAACACCTGATTCATCGAAATGCCGCGCAACTGGGCCACGCTGTAAGCATCGCGGAGCTCGAGCAGGGCATTGACCGTTGCCTTGACGAGGTTGTGCGGGTTCGACGAGCCCTTGCTCTTTGCGAGCACGTTCTTGACGCCAACCGACTCCAGTACGGCACGCATTGCACCGCCGGCGATGATACCGGTACCGGGAGCGGCCGGACGGATCATCACAAGCGAACCGCCGAAGCGCATCTCCTGTTTGTGGGGAATGGTTCCGTTGATGATGGGCACCTTGACCAGATTTTTCTTTGCATCCTCGACGCCTTTGGCGATGGCAGCGGTAACTTCGCTTGCCTTGCCCAGTCCGTAACCCACAACGCCGTTTTCGTTACCGACAACGACGATGGCCGAGAAGCTGAACGTACGTCCACCCTTGGTTACCTTCGTAACGCGCTGTATGCTGACCAGCCGGTCTTTCAGTTCGAGATCGCTGGTTCTTACCTTTTTTATGTTAGTATTTGACATATCGATTTAGAATTTAAGGCCACCTTCGCGGGCAGCATCCGCCAACATTTTTACTCTTCCGTGATACAGATAACCGTTACGATCGAACGCTACGGTCGAAATACCTTTGGCCAGAGCCCGTTCTGCGGCCAGTTTGCCTACGAGCGCTGCAACCTGTGTTTTGTTGAGTCCGGCTGCCTTTTCGGCGACCTCCTTGTCGCGCGACGATGCTGCTGCCAGGGTCACTCCGCGGGCATCATCCACAAACTGTACGTAAATCTGCTTGTTGCTACGGAATACAGTCATACGAGGTTGTTCGGCCGTGCCGTTGACAATCTTGCGGATACGCATCTTGATCCGCTCTCTTCTTTCTATCTTATTCAATGACATATCTGTACGTTTTTACTATTTAGCACCTGCAGACTTGCCTGCCTTGCGACGCAGGGTCTCTCCTACGAACTTGATACCCTTGCCCTTGTACGGTTCAGGCTTACGCAGCGAACGGATCTTGGCTGCGACCTGGCCGATCAGCTGTTTATCCGCGCTTTTGAGAGTGATGATCGGGTTGCCCTTCTTCTCGGTAACGGCCGTAACCGATACCTCGGGGGGAACCATCAGATAAATATCGTGTGAATAGCCGAGGCTCAGCTCGAGAATCTGGCCCTTGGCTTCAGCCTTGAAACCGACACCGACCAGTTCCTGTTTGATTTCGTAACCTTCGGTGACGCCCACTACCATATTGTGGATCAGCGCACGGTAGAGTCCGTGCAGCGAACGGTGACGGGGCTGATTCGTCGGACGGGTCACGTGGACCGCGCCATCCTCTACCTTAACGGTAATATCCGAGTCTACTTTCTGGCTCAGTGTCCCAAGTGGCCCTTTCACGCTTACCACATTGTCGTCCGAAACTTTCACTTCGACGCCTGCGGGCAAGTTTACAGGTAATTTACCAATTCTTGACATGTTGTTTAATAATTTAATTTTTCGTTTAATACTGCGAGGAGCAGGAGTTCTTCGTCATTTTTTATCGGAAACCGGCACAATGGAAACCGTTCCGTTCAACTCCTTTGCCGCGCCATCGGCATGTGTTTTAAAGTCCTTTTTCCGAGGTGGGGCACAACTTATCCGTTAAGTATCACTTTCGGCCCCTGCCTCACACGCCTTATCCGCAGCTCCTCGACTCTCCCGTTAATAAATGTAGCAGAGGACCTCGCCACCGACATTTTCCTGGCGAGCCTTCTTATCGGTCATGATTCCTTTCGAAGTCGAAAGAATAGCTATGCCGAGTCCGTTCAATACGCGGGGCATTTCGGCAACCGAAGCGTATTTGCGCAAACCCGGACGGCTTACTCGTTTAAGATTCTTGATAGCACTTACCTTGGTCTGGGGGTCGTACTTCAGAGCGATCTTGATTGTTGCGTGGCCCTGTTCGTTGGTATCGAACTTGTAGGCCAGGATGTAGCCCTGTTCATAGAGAATCTTGGTGATCTCCTGCTTAATTTTTGAACCGGGAGCTTCAACCACCTTATGGTTGGCTTTCACCGCGTTTCTAATCCTCGTTAGAAAATCCGCAATTGGATCTGTCATAGTGATTAAAAGTTAAAAATTAATTGGTTATTAGTTAATTATACGAGCAATTCCCGCCACACTCCGGCCCTTGACGGGGCGGTTGCGACGGTAATTCCCGAAAAAATCGCGTAAAGTTAATCAATATCTGCCAAATAATCGCAAAAAATTCCCGAAAAAAAGTGATTTTCAAGAAGCATCTTCCATCCGCACCCACTTCTCTGCGCCGCTCATCGTCCTGATCGGAGCCGAATCGGGAGCGGACGGAAGTGCCTGTATCCTGAAAATACGTCGGGAATACGACGGCTACCAGCTTGCCTTCTTCACGCCGGGGATCAACCCCTTGGAGGCCATCTCGCGGAACTGAATACGGCTGATACCGAACTGGCGCATGTAGCCCTTCGGACGGCCGGTCAGCTTGCAACGGTTGTGCTGACGGATGGGATTGGCATTGCGGGGCAGTTTCGAAAGCTCCTGCCATGCATCCATCTCGTTGATCTCGCCGCTCTTCAGACGAGCTGCGATTTCATCGCGCTTGTGCTGATAGCGTTTTGCGAGTTTCTCACGCTTGACCTCGCGTGCTTTCATTGATTCCTTTGCCATATCTCTTAATTCTTTTTAGCGTTTTTGAAGGGGAGACCGAACTCGCGGAGCAGGGCATAAGCCTCCTCATCGGTTTTGGCCGAGGTAACGAATGTGATCTCCATACCGAAGATCTTGGTGATCTTGTCGATATCGATCTCGGGGAAGATGATCTGCTCCGAGATGCCGAGGGTGTAGTTGCCCTGGCCGTCGAACTTCTCGTTGATACCCTTGAAGTCGCGGATACGCGGCAGTGCAACGGCGATCAGACGCTCCAGGAACTCGTACATACGGTCCGAACGCAGCGTCACACGTACGCCGATCGGCATTCCCTTACGCAGTTTGAAGTTCGAGATATCCTTGCGCGAACGGGTCTGAACGGCTTTCTGACCGGTAATCTGGGTCAGTTCGGCCTGAGCGACCTCGATCAACTTCTTGTCGGCAACGGCCTGACCCATACCCTGGTTGATGACGATCTTCTCGAGTTTGGGTACCTGCATGATGCTCTTGTAGCCGAATTCCTTCATAAGGGCAGGTTTGATCTGCTCCTTATAGGTAGTCTTGAGTGTAGGAATGTATGCTGCCATTATTTGATCTCCTCCCCTGACTTTTTAGCGTAACGTACTAATTTACCCTGATCGTTGAGCCGACGGCCGATACGGGTTGCCTTGCCCGACTTGGGATCGAGCGGCTGCAAGTTCGAAATGTGGATGCCGGCCTCCTGCTCGACAATACCACCCTGAGGATTCTTCGAATTGGGCTTCGTGTGCTTCTTGACAATGTTCAGACCCTCGACGATAGCGCGCTGTTTCTCAACGTCCACAGCCAACACCTTACCGCTCTGGCCCTTGCTGTTGCCGGCATTCACGTAAACCATATCCCCTTTTTTGATATGCAATTTGCTTGACATACTCTATTGTCCTGTTTTTTTGATTACAATACTTCCGGAGCAAGAGAGATGATCTTCATATACTGATCACGCAGCTCGCGGGCTACGGGGCCGAATATACGGGTTCCTCTCATTTCGCCTTGATTGTTCAGCAGTACCACGGCGTTGTCGTCGAAACGAATGTACGAGCCGTTTGCACGTCTGATTTCCTTCTTAGTTCTCACTACGACCGCTTTCGAAACGGTACCCTTCTTGACATCGCCCGAAGGGGTAGCGCTCTTCACGGACACTACGATTTTATCGCCGATAGATGCGTAGCGGCGTTTTGTACCGCCCAGCACACGGATACACAGGACCTCCTTAGCACCGCTGTTATCGGCTACGACCAACCTGCTTTCTTGTTGTATCATAACTATTTAGCTCTTTCAATTATTTCTACTAATCTCCAACGCTTGGTTTTGCTCAGAGGTCTTGTCTCCATAATACGGACGGTATCGCCGGCATTGCAGGTATTTTCGCTGTCTTCGGCCACGAACTTGGTGGTCTTGTTGACGAACTTACCGTAGATGGGATGCTTTACCTTACGCTTGACGGCAACCACAATGGATTTTTCCATCTTGTTGCTGACAACCTCCCCTATTCTTTCCTTTCTAAGATTTCTTTCCATAACGGCATTTTAACATTTAGGGTTCTTTTGACGCAGAATTGTCAGCATGCGAGCTATATCTCTGCGGGACTTCTTTATTATCGAGGAGTTCTCAACCGGCGAAACGGCATGTTGAACCTTCAACTTGGCCAGGTTATCCTTTTCGGTTTCGATGCGCTCGGTCAGCTCCTGTATCGAAAACTCTTTTATTTCAGAACTTTTCATCGCTTACAGTGAATTTTCGGTGTAATCACGTCTTACAATAAACTTTGTCGTAATAGGCAACTTCTGAGCACCGAGACGGAGCGCTTCCTGAGCGACCGCCATAGGCACACCTTCGGCCTCGAAAAGAATGCGACCCGGGGTGACGGGGGCTACGAAGCCCTCCGGCGAACCTTTACCTTTACCCATACGCACTTCGGCAGGTTTCTTGGTAATGGGTTTGTCCGGGAATATCCGAATCCATACTTGACCTTCTCGTTTCATATAACGCACGATAGCCTGACGGGCTGCTTCTATTTGACGACCAGTGATCCAAGTCGATTCCAATGCTTTGATGCCGAACGATCCGTATGCCAACTCGTTGCCGCGCTGTGCAAAGCCCTTCATACGGCCTTTCTGCATCCTTCTAAATTTGGTCTTTTTTGGCTGTAACATCTTTCTATTATCGCTTTAAAAGGTCATACACTACTTGTTGTTATTTCTTCTCTTGCGGGGAGCGCCCTTGCCGCGTCCACCTTGAGAAGGCTGACCGCCCTGTGCCGAGCTGGCGCTGGCGCCTGTTATTTCGAACAGGTCGCGCTTGCTGTAAACCTCGCCCGTGCAGATCCATACCTTGATTCCGAGGATACCGACCTTCGTGATGGCCTCCGAGAGGCAATAGTCGACATCGGCGCGGAACGTATGCAGAGGAATACGACCCTCCTTGTAGGTTTCGCTGCGGGCCATTTCGGCGCCGCCGACACGACCCGAGATCTGTATCTTGATACCCTCGGCGCCCATACGCATCGTCGATGCGATGGCGGTCTTGATGGCACGGCGGTAAGAGATACGGCCTTCAAGCTGACGGGCGATGTTGTTGGCAACGATCACTGCGTCTACTTCCGGACGTTTAACCTCGAAGATGTTGATCTGAACATCCTTGCCGGTCAGTTTCTTCAACTCCTCCTTGAGTTTGTCGACCTCCTGGCCGCCCTTGCCGATGATGATACCCGGACGGGTCGTCGAGATGGTGACGGTAACCAATTTCAGAGTTCTCTCGATGATAATCTTCGAAATACTTGCCTTGGCCAAACGGGCGTTCAAGTACTTACGGATCGTCGCATCTTCCACCAGTCTCGATGAAAAATCTTTACCGCCAAACCAGTTGGATTCCCAACCGCGAATAATACCCAGACGGTTTGCTATCGGATTAACTTTCTGTCCCATTTGCTTACTTATTTTCTTCGACTACCATTTTATCAACAACTATCGTAACGTGGTTCGAACGCTTGCGAATACGATGAGCGCGACCCTGGGGAGCGGGCTGTACTCGTTTGAGCATGCGGCCGCCGTCAACGAAGATCTCCTTGACACACAGTTTGGTATCTTCGAGACGTTCTTCGGGGTGTTTGGCTTCCCAGTTTGCTATCGCAGACTTCAAGAGTTTCTCCAATCTTATCGACGCCTCTTTCTTCGAGAAGCGCAGGATGCCCAAAGCCTTATTGATCTCCACGCCGCGGATGATGTCGGCCACAAGACGCATCTTGCGGGGGGACGTAGGGCAATCACGCATAATAGCTATTGCTTTCTGCTTCTTTTCGGCCTTCAGTTTTTCGGCCATTAAACTTTTTCTTGCACCCATTTTCTACCTATTTTTTCTTGTTACCGGCGTGACCACGGAAATTACGGGTCGGAGCGAACTCTCCGAGTTTGTGACCCACCATATTTTCAGTTACATAGACCGGGATGAATTTGTTCCCGTTGTGGACAGCTATCGTCTGACCCACGAAGTCAGGCGAAATCATGCTTGCTCGCGACCATGTCTTGATGACAGACTTCTTGTTGCCTTCGGCCTGGGCAATAACCTTTGCTTCGAGCTTCGGGTCAATGAATGGTCCTTTTTTTAATGAACGGCTCATTATGTTACTCTATATTTTAATTATTTTTTCTTCCGTGAAATAATAAACTTCGAGGTTGTCTTCTTCGGGTTACGAGTCTTGTAACCTTTAGCCAACAGACCCTTACGCGAACGCGGGTGACCTCCCGAGGCGCGGCCTTCGCCACCACCCATCGGGTGATCCACAGGGTTCATTACCACACCGCGGTTGCGCGGGCGGCGGCCCAACCAACGTTTACGTCCTGCCTTGCCGTGGCTTTCGAGGTTGTGGTCGATGTTCGACACGACGCCGATGGTGGCGCGGCAGGTAACGAGTACCATACGAGTCTCTCCCGAGGGGAGTTTGATTATAGCGAATTTGCCTTCGCGAGCCAGAAGCTGTGCATAGGCGCCGGCGCTGCGAGCCATGGCGGCTCCCTGACCGGGGTAGAGTTCGATATTGTGGATGACCATACCCAGAGGTATGTCAGCCAGGAACAGCGTATTGCCCACATCGGGAGTTGCGCCTGCGCCGCTCATGAGCGTTGCGCCAACCTTCAGGCCGTTGGGGGCGAGGATATAGCGCTTTTCGCCATCGGCATAGCATACCAGGGCGATACGTGCCGAACGGTTCGGGTCGTATTCGATGGTCTTGACTACGGCAGGAACACCGTCCTTCGAACGTTTGAAGTCAACGACGCGATACATCTGTTTGTGGCCGCCGCCGATATAACGCATGGTCATTTTACCTTCGTTGTTGCGGCCGCCGGTCGACTTCTTGACGCGGAGCAGCGACTTTTCGGGAACCGAAGTCGTAATGTCGTCGAACGTTCCGATAATCTTATGTCTTGTACCGGGAGTTGCCGGTTTAAACTTTCTTACTGCCATCTCTCTTAGATATTACTGTAAAAATCTATCTTATCTCCATCCTTCAAGGTCACAATAGCTTTCTTGAAGTTGTTAGCGCGACCCGACAACAAACCGGCTTTGGTATAGCGGCTTTTGGCCTTACCCATTACGTTGATCGTATTGACATCCGTAACAACCACGTTGTACATCTGTTCAACGGCGTTACGAATCTGCAGCTTGTTAGCTCTCGTATCGACGATGAAACCGTAGCGATTCAGTTTCTCGCCCTGAATCGTCATTTTTTCGGTCAAAATAGGCTTAATTATTACTTCCATTTTCTCTGCTGATTTAAGCTAACATTTCATTGATTACATTGACTGCGCCCTCGGCCATCACCAGTACTGCTGCGTTCATCACATCGTAGGTGTTCAGGCTTGCAGCGTTGACAACCTTGACATTCGGCAGGTTGCGGCACGAGAGAATGACATTGGCCTTGGTTTCGCTCATGACCAGAAGGATCTTCTTGTCGGCGACATTGAGGTTCTTGGTCAGTTCGATAGCCTGTTTGGTTTTGGGGGCGTCGAACGAGAACTCCTCGACAACGGTGATCGCGCCATCCTGAGCCTTGTAGGTCAGGGCGCTGCGACGTGCCAGCTGCTTGAGTTTCTTGTTGAGCTTGAAGCTGTAATCGCGCGGAACCGGTCCGAATACGCGGCCGCCGCCCGGGAACAGAGGCGATTTGATGCTGCCTGCACGGGCACCGCCGGTACCTTTCTGTCTCTTGAGTTTCTTGGTCGAACCGGCAACCTCGTTCTTCTGCTTCGATTTGTGAGTACCCTGACGCTGGTTGGCAAGATATTGCTTTACGTCGAGGTAGATAGCGTGGTCGTTAGCCTCCACACCGAATACAGAGTCCGAAAGTACGACTTTCTTCCCTGTCTCTTTACCCTGGGTGTTATATACTGCTAATTCCATCTTAATTCTCGATTGTTAAATAAGAACCCTTTGCTCCCGGAATCGATCCCTTGACGAGGATCAGATTGCTTTCGGGAATTACCTTAAGCACTTTGAGGTTAAGCACTTTAACCCGCTCACCACCGGTGCGGCCCGGAAGTCTCTTACCGGGGAAGACACGCGAAGGATACGATGATGCACCCAGAGAACCCGGTTTACGCTGACGGTTGTGCTGGCCGTGAGTCTGGCCGCCGACGCCGCCGAAACCGTGACGTTTCACAACGCCCTGGAATCCTTTACCCTTCGAAATACCCGTAACGTCTACCCAGTCGCCGTCGGCAAACTTCTCGACCGTCAAGATATCGCCCAGATTCACTTCGCTGATGCCCTTGAACTCCACCAACTTGCGTTTGGGAGTTGTGCCGGCCTTCTTGAAGTGTCCTAACAAACTGTTGCTGGTGTGTTTCTCACTCTTGTCGTCATAGGCAATCTGGACTGCTTCGTAACCATCTTTCTCAACAGTCTTGATTTGCGTAACTACACACGGACCAGCCTCAATAACAGTGCATGGTATGTTTTTACCCTCGGCACTGAAAACGGAAGTCATTCCGATTTTTTTTCCAATTAGTCCTGACATGTTTGTCTAATTACGTTTGTGTAATAAAAATTGTGTTTCGTTGTTGTTTGTATATCCTCCCTGCGCGATCCGCACCTATATATTATATATGCTACTGGCGGAGTGAGCGTGGAGGGGATGCTGCGGCAGCACGGGGGCGAGTCTGTCTCGACGGCTCCGAGACTGCCGCTGCAAACATCCGATCGTTATCAGACCTTGATTTCGACCTCTACACCCGAAGGAAGCTCCAGTTTCATCAGAGCGTCGATCGTCTTGGGAGTCGAGCTGTAGATGTCGAGGATTCTCTTGAACGTCGACAGCTGGAACTGCTCGCGAGCCTTCTTGTTGACGAAAGTCGAACGGTTGACGGTAAAGATCTTCTTCTGAGTGGGCAGAGGAATCGGGCCGCTGACTACAGCTCCGGTGCTTTTAACCGTCTTGACGATCTTCTCGGCCGACTTGTCGACCAGATTGTGATCGAATGATTTCAGTTTGATTCTAATTTTCTGACTCATATCTCTATTATTTCTCTATTCTAAATCCTTACGTTTGCCTTTGGCTTTCTCGATGATATCGGCAGCCAGGTTCGACGGAACCTCCTCGAAGTGCGAGAACTCCATCGACGAAGTTGCGCGGCCCGACGAGATGGTACGCAGTACCGTAACGTAGCCGAACATCTCCGACAGGGGGACCTTGGCCTTGACCACGCGGGCCGTACCCTTCTGCTCCATGCCCTGGATCTGACCGCGACGCTTGTTCAGGTCGCCGATGATGTCACCCATGTTCTCTTCCGGCGTAACGACCTCAACCGACATGATAGGCTCCATGATAACCGATCCGGCTTTGGGAGCGGCATTGCGGTAGCCGTTTCGTGCAGCGATTTCGAACGACAGCTGATCCGAGTCAACCGGGTGGAACGAACCATCCTTCAGGGTAACCTTCATCGAGTCCATCGGATATCCTGCCAGAGCACCGTTTGCCATAGCGGCTTCGAAGCCCTTCTGTACGGCAGGGATGAACTCTTTCGGAATATTTCCGCCCTTGACCTCGTCGACGAATTCGAGACCCATCTTGCCCTCTTCGGCCGGTCCGATTTCGAAGATGATGTCGGCGAACTTACCGCGACCGCCGGTCTGCTTCTTGAAGACCTCACGGTGCTGAATCGTCTTGGTAAGAGCCTCCTTGTAGTTGACTTGGGGAGCACCCTGGTTGATCTCGACGCCGAATTCGCGCTTCAGACGGTCAACGATAATGTCGAGGTGCAACTCACCCATACCGCTGATAATCGTCTGACCGCTGTCCTCGTCGGTCTTGACCGTAAATGTCGGGTCCTCTTCTGCCAGTTTGGCCAGGGCGATACCCAGTTTGTCGAGGTCCTTCTGAGTCTTGGGCTCAACGGCCAGACCGATCACCGGTTCGGGGAAGGTCATCTGCTCGAGAACGATCGGAGCGTTTTCGGCGCACAGCGTATCGCCCGTGCGGATCTCCTTGAAACCTACCGCTGCACAGATATCGCCTGCACCGACAGTTTCCAGAGGATTCTGCTTGTTGGCATGCATCTGATAAAGACGGCTGATACGCTCACGTTTTCCGCTGCGGGCATTGAGAACGTACGAACCGGCATCCAGCTTGCCCGAGTAAACACGCACGAAAGCCAGACGGCCTACGAACGGGTCGGTAGCGATCTTGAATGCCAGGCCGCAGAACGGATCGTCCTCGGTAGCATGGCGCACCTCTTCAGCCTCGGTCTTGGGGTTCATGCCCACTACGGGAGGAACATCCAGCGGCGAGGGGAGGAATGCGATGATATAGTCGAGCAGTTTCTGCACGCCCTTGTTGTGGAACGACGAACCGCAGAGCATCGGCACCAGCTTCATCTGAATGGTAGCCTTGCGGATAGCGGCGATAATTTCGTCGGGAGTGATGGTCGAAGGATCGTCGAAGAACTTCTCCATCAGGGCGTCGTCCACCGAAGCGACCTCTTCGATCAGTTTGTTGCGCCACTCTTCAGCCTCGGCCTTCATGTTGTCGGGGATCTCGCGCAGTTCGAAGTTGTCGCGGACGGTCTTGTCGTCGAAATAATAGATCGCGTTATTATATATAAGGTCTATCAGACCCTCGAATTTGTCTTCCGAACCGATCGGCAGCACTACCGGCAGAGCCGTAGCGCCGAAGTGCTCCTTGATCTGGGCGCATACACCCAGGAAATCGGCACCCGTACGGTCCATCTTGTTTACATATCCTATACGGGGGACATTGTACTTGTCGGCCTGACGCCATACGGTTTCGGACTGAGGCTCGACACCGCCCACGGCGCAGAACGTAGCCACGGCACCGTCCAGCACGCGGAGCGAACGTTCAACCTCGACGGTAAAGTCGACGTGTCCCGGGGTATCGATCAGGTTGATCTGATAGGTCTTGTCCTTGTAGTGCCAGAATGCGGTGGTTGCGGCCGAGGTGATGGTGATACCGCGCTCCTGCTCCTGGACCATCCAGTCCATGGTAGCGGCACCCTCGTGTACCTCGCCGATCTTGTGGGTTTTACCCGTATAGAAAAGAATACGCTCAGAGGTAGTTGTTTTACCGGCATCGATATGAGCCATGATACCGATATTGCGAGTATAATGTAAATCTCTTGTTGCCATTGTCTTCGCCTCTAACTAAAATCTGAAATGTGCGAATGCCTTGTTGGCCTCGGCCATACGGTGCATCTCCTCTTTACGTTTGAATGCGGCGCCTTCCTGATTGTAGGCAGCCATTATTTCGGCTGAGAGTTTTTCTGCCATCGACTTCCCGGCGCGTTTGCGAGAGTAAAGGACAAGGTTTTTCATCGACAATGAAATCTTGCGCTCGGGTCGCACCTCGGTAGGAACCTGGAAGGTGGCACCACCGATACGCTTCGATTTAACCTCGACCTGCGGGGTAATGTTTTCGAGCGCCTGTTTCCAGATTTCGAGGGGCGATTTGTCTGCATCCTTCATCTTCTCGCCAACGATATCCAACGCATCGTAAAATATCGAATAGGCAATACTCTTCTTTCCGTCCAACATAAGGTTGTTTACGAACCTTGTTACAAGTACATCCGAGAACTTGGGATCCGGAAGTAGAATTCGCTTCTTTGGCTTAGCTTTTCTCATTTTTCTAAAAAAATATCTTCAGTGTTGTTGTCTTTTCAGTTTACTTCTTCTTAGCGGGAGTGCCTTTTCCAGACTTGGGGCGTTTTGCTCCGTATTTCGAGCGGCGCTGCAGACGTCCGTCCACACCAGCCGAGTCGAGGGCTCCGCGAACGAGGTGGTAACGTACACCCGGAAGGTCCTTAACACGTCCGCCGCGCACCAGTACGATCGAGTGCTCCTGCAGGTTGTGGCCTTCGCCCGGGATGTAGGCATTGACCTCTTTACCGTTTGTCAATTTCACACGTGCTACCTTACGCATTGCCGAATTAGGCTTCTTGGGTGTAGTGGTGTACACACGGGTACATACACCGCGACGCTGAGGACACGCATCGAGCGCCGGCGACTTGCTCTTGTCGTTGATCTGCGCTCTGCCATTTCTTACTAACTGTTGAATAGTAGGCATTTTCTTACTGTTTTGTCCTTTAGTTTTGTTTGAAATCTCGTTATTCCATTATCCAAAATGGACTGCAAAGATACGAATTATTTTTCATTGACAGCATTTTTCGCTCTCTTTTTTCGCTTTTTGACGCCCATTTTCAGCCGATTTGCCCTGTTTGGGGGTATTTGGTTGATCATATTTTCTTATTGTATTTTACAATACATAATTACAACTTATCAAATTTACAGCACGCCATTATTATCATATTGTATATCAATATAATATACCCCGAACCTGCAAATTAAACATCATGCCGACACAGTATCCCCAACAACAATTCGGGCAGGACCCGTGGATCCTGCCCGAACATACTCAAACCTTATTTCCGGAGGTCCTGCAACAGCCGCAGCGCCTCCGCATATAACGTCGCAACCGACTACAAATACATCTTCAACAATTTGTCCATCTCCTGCTGCATAGCCTGCGCCTTGAGGGCTGCGGCACTTGCAAAATCCTCGCCCTGGGAGGCGTAGATAATCCCGCGCGACGAGTTGACCAGCAGGCCGCAATGCGAATTCATTCCGTATGCTGCAACATCCTGCAGCGAGCCACCCTGGGCGCCCACTCCAGGCACAAGCAGGAAGTGGTCGGGTACGATCTTCCGGATGCCGCCGAGCATCATTGCCTGCGTGGCCCCCACCACGAACATCGTATTGTTGCGCGAGCCCCACTCCGAAGCCGTTTCGAGCACCTGCTCATAGAGTTTGCGACCGTTGGCCAGGGGCAGTATCTCGAAATCAGCTGCCGAAGCGTTCGAGTTCAGGGCGAGTATGACGGCCCATTTGCCCTCGTAGGCAAGGAACGGTTCGACGGTATCGCGTCCCATGTACGGTGACAGCGTAACGGCATCGGCCGAACCATTCTCGAAAAAGGCCCGTGCATACATTGCCGACGTATTGCCGATATCGCCGCGCTTGGCGTCGAGAATGATGAACATCTCGGGGTACTTCTCGCGGATATAGCTGCAAGTACGCTCGAGCGAGGTTATGCCGGCCGCACCATGCTCTTCGTAAAAGGCCATGTTGGGCTTGTAGCACACCGTGTACGGAGCCGTCGCATCGACTATCGCACGGTTGAATGCAAAGATCGGATCCTCCTCCGAGCGCACGCATTCCGGCAATTTGCGCACATCGGTATCCAACCCGACACACAGAAAACTGCGCTTGGCAAGTATCTGCCTGAAAAGTTGTTCGTAAGTCATTTCTTATATCTCCTCAACAATTGGTTTACTGCTATTTGCAACGTCCTCACCGGATCAGTGCGCACGGATCCACTCGAGAAGCGTACGCTTCCATGTCTGACAAAACGCTCCCTCCTTGCGCAGGTCCCAGCCGTGACCGCCCGAAGGGTAGACGTGCATTTCGGCTTGGATACCCGACCGCTTCAGGGCATCGTAAAACATCGTGCTGTTCAGCGGCGACACAACCCGGTCGTCATCTGCCAGCAGCAGCAACACCGGCGGCGTATTACCGTTGACCCGGCGCTCCGCACCGTAATCCGACCATCCCGACTGCTGTCTCCACCCTTCACCCAGAAGATACTTCATCGACGTCGGTTCGGCATACTCCTCGCGGTCGGTTATCACCGGATAGAAGAGTGCGGCAAAGGCCAGCCTGTCGCAAATTCCCTCCTCGGTAGCCGCCATGGCCGCCAGATGACCGCCGGCCGAGAATCCGATGACGCCCAGATGCGCCGTATCGATTCCGAGCGCTTCGGCATTCGCCTCCAGATAGTCCACCGCAGCCCGCACATCCTCGATCGGCACTTCTGGATGGCCGTTCGGCAGGCGGTATTTCAGCACTGCGGCCGTAATACCGTTCTCGGCGAGCCACTGCGCAAAGGCATACCCTTCGCGATCCATCACCAGTCGGCGATAGGCACCGCCCGGGCACAATATCACACACCGTCCCGCAGCCGCTCCACTCTCTTCGTCAGCGGCCGCCTTGTATATGAACAGTTGCGAACGCACCGTGTTGGTCAGGCTGTTTGGCTGATCCTCCCACTCGTCGCCCTCAAGGCCATTGTCGGTCGGGGCCGTATCATTTGTCAGCAGGTCGACACACAGGTCCTCGCCGTATCGCTGCCCGAAAACCGACACCGGCACCGCTAAAAACAGCAACAATGCTGCCGTAAAAACATATCTCACCAAATGTTTCATGCCTGTTCTCGGCTATTTGTTTCGGTATTACCGTACAGTCCCTTGCCCGTGAACGGCAGCAATTACTCCCGTACGGACCGTCAGACAACGATATTGATGATCTTGCCTGGAACGATGATCACCTTCTTCGGGGTCTTGCCGTCCAGCCATTTTGCTACGGTCGGATCGGCCAGAACATCCTTTTCGATCTCCTCGCGCGAGGCATCGAGCGCCAGCTGTTTCTTGGCGCGCACCTTGCCGTTGACCGAAACCGGATATTCGTGGCTCTTCTCCACAAGGCATTCGGGATCATACTCCGGATATGTGGCATCGCAGACCGACGTATCGTGTCCGAGCACATGCCACAACTCCTCGGCGATATGCGGAGCAAACGGAGCCAGCAGCACCGTCAGCGGCTCCAGCACCTCACGTTTAGAGCAGTCGCCCAACTCATTGAGGCAGATCATGAAGGCCGCAACCGACGTATTGAACGAGAAGTTTTCGATATCCTCGCGCACCTTCTTGATGGTCTTGTGCAGGATCTTGCGCTCGGCCGGCGTCATGCTCTGATCGTTGAGTTTCAGTGCGCCGTCGCGGCCGAAGAAGAGGCTCCAGAAGCGGCGCAGGAACTTGTGTACGCCGTCGATACCGTTCGTATCCCACGGTTTGGACTGTTCGAGCGGCCCGAGGAACATCTCGTACATACGCAGCGTATCGGCGCCGTAGGTCTCGACTATGTAATCGGGGTTGACAACGTTGTACATCGACTTGGACATCTTCTCGATAGCCCAGCCACAGACATATTTGCCATCCTCGAGGATAAATTCAGCCTTTGCGAACTCGGGGCGCCAGCGGCGGAAGGCATCCAGATCGAGCAGGTCGTTGCGGACAATGTTGACATCGACATGAATCTCCTGTGTCTTGTACTGATCCTTCAGGCCGTACGACACGAACTTGTCGGTCCCGACCACGCGGTAGACGAAGTTCGAACGGCCCTGAATCATGCCCTGATTGACCAGCTTGCGGAAGGGTTCCTCCTCGCAGACATAGCCCAGATCGTACAGGAACTTGTTCCAGAAACGCGAATACATCAGGTGCCCCGTAGCGTGCTCGATGCCGCCGACATAGAGATCGACGTTGCGCCAGTACTCGTCGGCTTCACGACTTACGAGCGCCTTGTCGTTGTGCGGGTCCATGTAGCGCAGGTAGTAGGCGCTCGAACCGGCAAAACCCGGCATCGTCGACAACTCATATGGATACCCCTCCGGCGTTGCCCAGTGTTCGGCACGCGCCAGCGGCGGTTCGCCCTGCTCCGTGGGTCCGAAGTCCTTCACCTCGGGCAGTTCGAGCGGCAGCGCCTCCAGCGGCAGCACATGCGCCACATCATCCTTGTAGTAGACCGGGAAGGGCTCGCCCCAATAGCGCTGCCGCGAGAAGATCGCATCGCGCAGGCGGTAGTTGATCCGCTTGCGGCCGATACCGCGGCGCTCGACCTCGTCGAACATCCGTTCGATGGCCTCCTTGACGTCGAGCCCCGTAATGAATCCCGAATTTATCATCTTGCCTGACTTGGCATCGTAGCTCTCCTTCGAAATGTCACCGCCTTCGACCACCGGAACGATCTCCAGCCCGAAGTGGCGGGCAAAGGCGTAGTCGCGCGAATCGTGCGCCGGCACGGCCATGATGGCACCCGTACCGTATCCCGCCAGCACGTAGTCCGAAACATAGATCGGTATCTCCTTGCCGGTAAATGGATTCACGGCATACGATCCGGTGAAGACCCCGCTCACACGACGCGTCTCGGCGATACGTTCACGTTCGGAACGCTTCTTGGTCTGTTCGATATATTCGTCGACGGCCTTCCGGTTCTCGTCGGTCGTCAGTATCCCAACCCACTGGTGTTCGGGCGCGATGACCATGAACGTAACCCCGAATACCGTATCGGGACGCGTGGTGAAGATCTCCAGTTTCTCGTCGCGGCCCTTGATGTCGAAGAACATCTGGGCGCCGGTACTGCGGCCGATCCAGTTCCGCTGAATCTCCTTGAGCGAATCGCTCCACTCGAGACCATCGAGACCGTCCAGCAGCCGCTGGGCATAGGCCGTGACACGCAGCAGCCACTGCTTCATGCGCCGCTGCTCGACCGGATAACCGCCCCGCACCGACAGGCCGTCCTTCACCTCATCGTTGGCAAGCACGGTCCCCAGCCCCGGGCACCAGTTCACCATCGTATCGGCACGGTAGGCCAGGCGGTAGTTGTGCAGCACACGGTCCCGCTGCTTCTCGTCCCACGAGTTCCACTCGGCAGCCGTAAAACTCATCTCATGCGTGCAGGCCGCATCGACACCCTCGGTTCCGGACTTTTCGAATGCCGCAATCAGTTCGTCGATCGGACGGGCGCACTGCCGACGGTTGTCGTAATAGTGTCCGAACATCTCGATGAATGCCCACTGCGTCCACTTGTAGTATCCGGGATCGCATGTACGCACCTCGCGGCTCCAGTCGAACGAGAAACCGATCTTGTCGAGCTGCTGACGATAACGGGCGATATTCTGGGCCGTCGTGACAGCGGGGTGCTGACCGGTCTGGATTGCATACTGCTCGGCCGGCAGACCGAAAGCGTCGTATCCCATCGGGTGCAGGACGTTGAATCCGCACAGACGCTTGTATCGCGAATAGATATCCGAAGCTATATATCCGAGCGGGTGGCCCACATGCAGGCCGGCACCAGACGGATATGGGAACATGTCCAACACATAGAATTTCGGTCGCGAGGGATCGACCTCGACCTTATAGGTTCCGCGTTCACGCCACTCTTTTTGCCATTTGGCTTCGATGGCCCTGAAATCGTATTCCATACTCTTATATCGTCGTTTTATTTCAACATTCAGTAAATGATCCTGCAAAAGTAAGATTTTTTCACGGATAATCGACATTCTGCGCTCAGTTTTACCCGATTGACGGGTGTTATCGGGCCAAAAACCGATCATCATACCTGCGCTGCTTCCGCAAAACCGCCCATAACGGAGACATTTTTCACACACTTTCGCGGGACAATAGTTGCAGAATCAGAAATTTTGCCTATTTTTGTCGCACAATCCCGGGGGATTAGCTCAGCTGGCTAGAGCGCTTGCATGGCATGCAAGAGGTCACGAGTTCGAATCTCGTATTCTCCACAACACAACAGAGGCCGTTTCTCGTTTGAAACGGCCTCTGTTTTTTGCATATTGCATCGCGCCAGTCCAGCCTCTTTGCCGCCCGGCCCGTCACTTGTTGATACGGTAGGCCCGCTGTACACCCTTTATGCGCAGGATCTTGTAAATCAACATGTCGACCACGTTGCTGCTCGGCACCTCGACATTGACAACTCCCGACAGCGTCCCCTCGGACGACGACATGCTCATCGAACGTATGTTCAGCTTCAGGTCGTGGTTTATGACCTCCGTGATACGGTTTACCATACCCGTCGTATCGTCGGCCACCACCTTGATCGAGGCCCGGAACGCACCGTCGACAACCGTATCGCGCCACCGCGCCTCGATAACCCTGTAGGGGAAATTCTCGCGCAGACGGGCCGCATTCGGACAATCCTTGCGGTGAATCGTGATTCCCGAATTGATCGTCACGAACCCGAACACGTCATCTCCCATAATCGGATTGCAGCACTTGGCCAGCTTGTAGTCGATCTTGTGGATGCTGTCGTCGATGATCAGGGCATCCCCCGACGACCGCCGCGTATAGCCCTTCGACGAATCGGCCGCCGCTGCCGCAAGCTTGCGCTGCTCGTCGGCCTCGCCGCTCAGATATTTCGTCAGGACATCCTTTATGTCGGCAAAATCGATCTTCTGCTCCAGGATCCGGCTGTAAAGCTCCGTCCCCGTGCGAATCTTGTACCACTTGCACAGGTACATCACCGCATCGTCGATCGAGATGTTCAGCTTCCAGTTCTTCAGCTTGCGTTCGAGCTCCTCGCGCCCCAGACGGGCCTGGCGGGCCTGCTCCTCACGCAGAAACTGACGGATCTTGTTGCGGGCCTTCGTGGTGGTGACCACATTCAACCAGTCGGACTTCGGGGTCTGGTTCTTCTGCGTGGTGATCTCGACGATATCGCCGTTGTGCAGCACCTCGCGGATCGAGACATTGCGATGGTTAACCCGCGCCCCAGAACAGGTCGACCCGATATTCGAGTGTATGTCGAACGCAAAGTCAAGCACCGTCGCCCCCTCGGGCAGCTTGCGCAGGTCGCCCTTGGGCGTAAAGACGAAAATCTCGCCCGAAGCCGGTTTGGCATCGAACCGCTGAACCAGCGAATGGGTGGTATCCTCCATAAGTTCGCGCAGGCGGTTGAGCCACTGCTCGCTGGTCGCAGCCCCCTGGTTGACACCCTTGTAGCGCCAGTGCGCCGCAATACCACGTTCGGCAACCTCGTCCATGCGCTCCGAACGGATCTGCACCTCGACCCACTTGCCCTCCTTGGTCACAACGGTCGTATGCAGCGACTCGTAACCGTTCGACTTGGGGATCGAGATCCAGTCGCGCATACGGTCGGGGTTGGGCGTGTAGAAATCAGTCACGATCGAGTAGATATTCCAACACAGTGTCTTCTCGACCTCCTGCGGACAGTCGACGATGATCCGCAGCGCAAAGATGTCGAAAACCTCCTCGAACGGAATCTGATTTTTGCGCATCTTGTTCCAGATCGAGAAGATCGACTTTGTGCGGCTCTTGATGTGGTACTTGTAGCCGAGTTTGTCGAGCCGCGGGATGATCGGCTCCAGAAAACGCTGTATCAACTGTTCGCGTTCGGTAGCCGTACTCTCCAGCGAGGCTCGTATGCTGCGGTAGTCTTCGGGTTCGAGATAGCTCAGCGCGATATCCTCCAACTCGCTCTTGACCGTATAAAGGCCCAGCTTGTGGGCGATCGGGGCATAGAGGTTCAGACTCTCCCAGCTCTTCTTGTGGTGCTTCGACTGCGGGAAGATCGACAGCGACCGCATCACTTCGAGCCGGTCGGCCAGCTTGATGAGGATTACGCGCGGGTCGGTCGACAGCGAGACGATCAGATCGCGGAAATTACCGGCCTGCTCCTTCGACACCTTGGTATTGACATCCGAAATGTTGCACAGGCCGCGTGTAATGTTGGCCACGTAATCTCCGAACCGAGACTTGATGTCGTTCATCACGGCCTCGAAATGTTCCGGATCGGACTTAGCCGCCAGACGCACCACATCGTGCAGCAGCGTTGCCACCGTCGAGTTTCGTCCGAGGCCGATCTCCGAAATAACGATCTCGGCCACCCGCACCGAATGGTCGAGCAGCGGCTTGCCGTCATATCTGCGGTAACCGGCCAGGGCCCGATCGGCATATACGAGCGCCTTGTCCACCAAATCCTGCGTTACGGTCGAGAAGTTGGTCCGCACCAACTCCTTCAGTTTCCCGTAGCGCTCATCCAAAGAGAGTCCCTCATCCATAATCCGACCTTCCGATAATTGTTTTACGGCGGCAAGATACTAAATTAAATGCATTTTCACAATTCGCGCACAGCCGTCCTGCACCACCGTCCGACTCCTGTCCCGTTTCGTTACCTCCGGCTGCCGGAGTACGATCGGCCGGCTCCGAACGACTTCCATGATCAATCGCCCCTCCCGCACTCCCCACACCGGCCTCAGACATACCCGAAACTGCCGCCAAATGCACCTCCCGTCCCTACACTCAAAAGCTGCCGGCACCACTCTCCACCACCTCCGCAAAGGCCCCGTCTTGCATTTTATGCGTCACGGTGCTTGGTTTTTCAAATAAAATCGCTATATTTAGGGTCTTGAACTTGAAACTAAAACCAAATACCTGAATGCAATGAAAAACTATTCAACAAAAGAGATCAAGAACGTTGTTCTCATCGGGGCATCCGGCTCCGGGAAAACCACCCTCGCCGAGGCTATGGCCTATGAAGGCAAGGTTATCGACCGCCGCGGAACCATCGAGGGTGAAAATACCATTTCGGACAATACAGATATCGAACACGAATATAAACGGTCGATCTATTCGACCATCCTCTTCTCGGAGTTCATGGGGCGCAAGCTCAACATCATCGATACCCCGGGATCGGACGACTTCTGCGGAAGCCTCTTCTCGGCCTTCAAGGTCGCCGACGTCGGACTGATGGTCATCAATGCCACCGAAGGCTTCGAGGCCGGTACCGAAATCCAGGCACGATATGCCGCCCAGCTTCACAAACCGGTCATCGCAATAGTAAACAAACTCGATGCCGAAACCGCAAACTGGGAGGATACGCTCGAAAGCATCTCGGCATCCTCGCGCGTAAAACCGGTCATCGTACAGTATCCCATCAACCCGGGACCGTCGTTCAATGCATTCATCGACGTGCTCATGATGAAGATGTACCGCTTCAAGGACGAGAACGGAACACGCGAAGAACTCGATATTCCCGCCGAGGAGATGGAACGCGCAACGCACCTCAACCAGATCCTCGTAGAGGCCGCCGCCGAAAACGACGAGGCCCTCATGGAGCTCTATTTCGACAAGGGTATCCTGACGCAGGACGAGATCCGCAGCGGTCTGAAACTGGGTGTCGCAAAACGAGACTGCATGCCTATCTTCTGCGCTTCGGCAAAACGCGACATCGGCTCGAAACGTATCATGGAGTTCATCATCAACGTCGCTCCGGGCCCCGCTACCGCACCCAAGTTCCTCGCTACCGACGGAACCGAAATCGAGGCTGACGAGAACGGCGCCTGCGCACTCTTCATCTTCAAGAGCCAGATGGAGCAGCATCTGGGCGAGATCAGCTACTTCCGCGTTATCCGCGGCAAGGTTACCGAAGGTCTCGAACTGGTCAACAGCCGCACCGGAAACAAGGAGAAGATCTCGCAGCTGTTCGCCGTTGCCGGCAAGAACCGAATCAAGGTGACCGAACTCGCCGCCGGAGATATCGGCTGCACGGTGAAACTGAAGGGCACCCGCACCAACGACACTCTGGCACTGCCGACGGCACCAGTCGAGATCGAACCGATCGTATTCCCCGAACCGCGTTACCGTGCCGCCGTCAAGGCTGTCAAGAGCGGCGAGGACGAGAAGCTCGGCGAACTGCTCAACAAGGCCAAATACGAAGACCCGACAATCCTTGTCGAATACTCCAAGGAGTTGAAGCAAACCATCATACAGGGACAGGGTGAACTCCATCTCAACATCCTGAAGAGCCGTCTTGCAAACGAAAACAAGATGGAGATCGAATATTCGGCGCCGCGCATCCCCTATCGTGAGACCATCACGAAGGTTGCCCAGGCCGATTACCGCCACAAGAAGCAGTCGGGTGGAGCAGGCCAGTTCGGCGAGGTGCACATGGTCATCGAGCCCTACTACGAAGGCATGCCCGAGCCGACCAAGTACAAGGTTCCCGGCAAGGAGATCACCGTTAACGTCAAGGGCAAGGAGGAGTACGACCTCGACTGGGGCGGCAAACTCCAGTACTACAACTCGATTGTTGGCGGCGCCATCGACGCTCGTTTCATGCCGGCGATCCTCAAGGGTATCATGGAGAAGATGACCGAAGGCCCGCTGACCGGTTCGTATGCCCGCGACATCCGCGTGGTGATCTACGACGGAAAGATGCACCCGGTGGATTCGAATGAAATCTCGTTCAAGCTCGCCGCCCGCAACGCATTCAAGGAGGCATTTCGCAATGCCGGCCCGAAGATCATGGAGCCGATCTACAGCGTTGAGATTCTCGTTCCGAGCGACCGGATGGGTGACGTGATGAGCGACCTGCAGAACCGCCGCGCAATTATCGAAGGCATGTCGTCGGAACACGGTCTGGACCGTCTGAATGCACGTGTGCCGCTGGCCGAGATGTACCGTTATTCGACCACGCTCTCGTCGCTGACCAACGGCCGCGCCACCTACACGATGCGTTTCGCGTCGTACGAGCAGGTTCCGGCCGACGTCCAGGACAAACTGCTCAAGGCTTACGTCGACCAGGACGAAGATTAGTCTTCCGCAGCAAGCGCCAACAAATACGGCCGCCATGCACGATGCATGGCGGCCGTAATGTTTTCACAACACCCATCACTCAGTCAGTGACGGCAAACGGCTCAGGGTTTCCGCACTATATATAGATGGTCGACCGGCAGGGCATAGAGCCGGCGCTCCTCTTCGGTAAACCGGGCGACATAATCAATATCCTCAACCTCGAATCCCGCCTCACGCAGACGGTCGGCATAATCGGTCCCGTAAACGCGGCGGTGATCGTACTGTCCGAAGATCGCGGTCCGTTCGCGGGGATCGGTGATCGAATCATCCTCGAAGGTTGTCGTACGCGACAGGTCCACGGGCGAGAGCATCACTCCCCAACCGCCATGGCGCATGATCCGGAACATTTCGCGCATCGCCAGCCGGTCATCCTCGACATGTTCGAGAATATGGTTGCAGAAGATCACGTCGAACGACCCGTCGGCCAGCGGTATATCCTGAATATCGAAATGCAGGTCGGCCAGCGGACTCTCCAGGTCGGCCGTAACGTAATTCTCTCCGCAGCCCTTGTACAGTCGGCGCAGATGGCGCATCAGACACACCTCGGGCGCCACGTGCAGCAGTTTCGGACGCGTTTCGAACAGATCGCTCTCGCGCTGGAGCCACAGCCACAGCAACCTGTGACGCTCGAGCGACAGACAGTTGGGGCAGAGGGCATCGGTCCGCGAGGTGACATACCCGTATGGCAGGAACCTTCGGCGCACCGTCCCGCAGATCGGACACCGGCGGCCGCGACCCAGATAGAACAGTCCGAGAATCGGCACCGCCCACCCGGCCATCCGCTGCAACATGCTTCGCGGGAACAGGTTCAGGAAGAAGCGTATCAACCGTTTCATGCCTTCTCCTCCTCATCCGCAAGCACCTCCGCAACATCCTTCTCCGCCTTGTACAGGCGTTTTTTGCACTGCGCGATAAGTTCGGCCGCGCGTTTCACCTCCGCCGCCAGTGCATCGACATCCATCTGCCGCGAATCCATCTTCGCAAGGATGCGTTCAACCTCCTCGATAGCCTCCGTATAGGAGAGTTTCTGACTACTTGTCTTTGCCATTATCCGTAATTTTTGCTTTCATTCCACCTTTTGCCACACGTATCTCAACCGTCGACCCACACGGCACCTGATCCGGAGCCGTAACCGCCGTCCCGCCATAGCTCACAACCGCAAACCCGCGGTCCAGAATCCGCTGCGGATCATAACTCCCGACAAGCCGCTGCATGTTTCCGAGCCGCTCGCGCTCCCCGGCCAGCAACAAGGACGAATATTTCGGCAATGCCGCCCCGGCATCCGACACACGTTTCCGTTCGGCAGAGAGCAGCGCCGAAGCACCCCGCCGCAGATCGGCAGACAATCTCTCAAACCTCATTTCAAACCACTTCGTCACCGAAACGGCATGCGTCGCAAGCATCATCCCGACCCGTTCGACACGTTTCCGTTCAGTCTGCAAAACATCTCCGACAACTCTCTCAAGCGACTCCTGCAAATGATCCAGCCGAGCATCGGCCTCGGCGAAACGCTCCACGATCCAGGCCGCCACGGCAGTCGGGGTTTTCAATTCGAGGGCAGCGACCATATCCGCCACGCTCTCGTCCTTGTCATGCCCGATACCGGTAACGACCGGCAGCGGAAACTGCGCCAGATGTGCACACAGACGGTATGAATTGAAACACGAGAGGTCGCTCTGCGAACCGCCGCCGCGGATCACCACCACAAGGTCGAACCGCTCCTGCACGGCGGCCACACGCTCCAGCGCATCGACAATCGAATCCTCAGCCCCGTGCCCCTGCATGAAGGCGTCGAACAATTCGGTCTCGATGCGGTAGGGACTCCGCAGCAACTCCTTGCAGAAGTCGCGGTAACCGGCCGCCGTAGCGCTCGAAATAACCGCCACGCGTTGCGGCAGCGGCGGCAGCCCCAGTTCGCGGTTCATATCCCAGACGCCGTCGGCCCGCAACTGTTCGATCGTCCGGAGGCGTTGCTTGGCGATATCGCCAAGCGTATAGGTCGGATCGACATCCTGCACCTGCAGCGAAAAGCCATACAGTTCGTGATACGAAACAACCACCTTCAGCAACACCTTCAGCCCTACCCCCAACGGCTGGCCTGTCGTGGCCGTGAAATAGGCATCTATGCGGCCGTACAGCGACCTCCATATCACGGCCGACGCCCGGGCCCGCGGCACCCCGTTATCACCGCCCTTCTCGACCAGCTCCAGGTAGCAGTGCCCCGAATAGTTGACCTTCAGTTCGGCAATCTCGGCCGCAACCCACACCGGCAGCGGGAAATCCGCCTCCAGCCGCGCCTTCACCGACCGCTGCAGTTCAGAGAGTGAGAGATGTTTCGTTGAATCCATCGATACGCCGTATCAATACAAATAACAAAGGTATGAAAAATTTTCGGATCGCCATGCCTTTTCCCGCTGCCGCCCGACGCTCCCGACCTCCGCTGCCGCCGTGGCACTCAAAAAACAGTCGTCCCGACGGCTCGGCATATTGAATTTTTACGACGATTTGCGTATCTTTGCGCCAAAGAAAAGCAAGAGAGTAAGTTTTTTATGGCAGACAACACGATATTGGCCCGCCTCGACGGTCTGAAACTAAAATACGAGGAGATGGGCCAACAGATGACCGATCCGGAAGTGATCGCCGATGTCAAACGCTTCATCCAGCTCAACAAGGAGTACAAGGAGCTCGAACCGATCATCGAAACCAGCGAACGCTACCGTACGGCACTGGCAAACCTTCAGGAGGCCAAGGATGTGCTGGCCAACGAGAAGGATGAGGAGTTCCGCGAAATGGCCCGCGCCGAGGTGGCCGAACTCGAACCTCAAATAGCCCTGCTCGAGGAGCAGATCAAACTGTTGCTGATCCCGAAGGACCCGCAGGACGAGAAGAATGCCATCGTCGAGATCCGCGGCGGTACGGGCGGCGACGAAGCGGCACTCTTTGCAGGCGACCTGCTTCGCATGTACACCAAATATATCGAGAGCCGCGGCTGGAAGTACGAGATCAACTCCTTCAGCGAGGGCGCAGCAGGCGGTTACAAGGAGGTGGTGATGAAGGTCACGGGCAGCGGCGTCTACGGAACCCTGAAATACGAATCGGGTGTCCACCGCGTGCAGCGTGTGCCCCAGACCGAAACCCAGGGCCGTGTACACACCTCGGCAGCATCGGTTGCCGTGCTGCCCGAAGCCGAGGAGTTCGATGTCGAGATCTCGATGAACGACATCCGCAAGGATATCTTCTGCGCATCGGGCCCGGGAGGACAGTCGGTCAACACGACATACTCGGCGATCCGACTGACCCACATCCCGACCGGTATCGTCGTGCAGTGCCAGGACCAGAAATCGCAGCTCAAGAACTTCGACAAGGCTCTCGAGGAGTTGCGTACGCGCGTCTTCAACCTCGAATACTCGAAATATCTCGACGAGATCGCCTCGAAGCGTAAAACGATGGTCTCGACCGGAGACCGTTCGGCCAAGATCCGCACCTACAACTATCCGCAGGGCCGCATCACCGACC
>ERZ824600.46-NODE-46-length-175406-cov-6.643823_pt1 | contig 175406 bp, 169 predicted proteins | sample MGYA00519933_ERZ824600 | MGnify/ENA primary metagenome ERZ824600 (study PRJEB31778, sample SAMEA3449178) | human gut metagenome | biome: human gut; feature: human-associated habitat; material: faeces | place: United Kingdom | collected 2010/2012 ...
TGTTTTGCAGACGCAACTGCCGGGGATGGGATTCGCCTGGCAAGGAAAAACCGCCGATCGCCTGTCCGCAAAAACGGCACGAACAGAGCTCGGCGGCTGTGGTACAGCGGTCCCGAAGCACGTGAGAACCGCTTACACCACCATTCTATGCCGCCGTCCCTCGATACATGCGGGAAATTCCGATACGGTATGGGAAATCGGGTGTGATAGATCCGAAATAGCGTTTAATTAGTTGTTGTAAATATTCCGTTATTTTTCTTGACATTTCCACCATATTCTTATATAATGAACACAAACCACTACAAAAAAGGAGGATGCAATCATGAAAAAGCGCATACGCTGCCTTATCCTTGCCGCGATGCTTCTCTCCGGCTGTGTCACCGAAAAAAACGGTCCGTCGGACGAGACGGAGAAGAACGCGAACGTCGCTGTGACGCAGGGCTCCGAGGCGGAAGCGGTGACGGAGACGACGGTCGCCATGACGGTCACGGGAATGTACGGCACCTATGACTACGGCGGATACGAGTACCGCGTCCTGTCTCCCGGACCGGGCGAGCATGCCTACGCTCTGATCCAACCCGGTCTGAACGAGGTATACGCGGAGGAAATGACCGGGGATCTCATGAACGACGCGATCTACCGGCGCAACGCGATGGCGGAGGAGCTGCTCTCCATCAAGATCAAGCCGATCTGGTCCACAGGGGACACAAGCGGGATCACAAAGACGCTTAAAGCGGGGACCGCCGCGGGCAGTGACGAGTACGACGCGGTCATCAACCGGATGGACTTTCTCGGCGCGTCGATGCAAAACGGTGATCTGCGGAATCTGCGCGCGATTGACACCCTGGACGTGACGCATACATGGTGGGACAAAAATATCGTGGACGACTTCACGCTGTTCGGCGACCGGCTGTACTGGATCGCCGGGGACATCAATTTCGTGGACGACTACGCCGTGGAAGCGGTCTTCTTCAGCCGTTCGCTCTGTGACGACCACGGCCTGACGTATCCGTACGGGCTTGTCCGGGAGGGCAGGTGGACGATCGACCGGATGCTGGAGATGGCGGCGGCGGTCAGGACGGATGTAAACGGCGACGGCAAGATTGATGCTAACGATGTTACAACTCTCCAGATGTATATTGCTAAATATGCTGATGTAACTGTTAATGAGGCAGTTGCTGATGTTGACGGCAATGGCAAAATCAATGTTCTTGATGTAACTGCTATCCAGAAGTATGTTGCAGGCGGTTTTGATGGAACAGGCAATGCAGGCAAGGTTCTTGAGAATATTGCTTAATCTGCTGATTAAATAAAATAATTTATTAAATTTCAGGCGATGGCTCAGGCTGTCGCCTGTTTTTTATAAAAAAATAATACATTTAAAATAATCTCTTGATTTAAAGTTAACTTTAAGTTGTAATATAATATAGTAAAAATAAAGTATATTATATCTATCATATTGGTGGTACTTATGTCAAAGCTTTTAACTGTATATTATTCGCAAATTGTAAAATGAAGATGAAAGAATAAAAAAGAATATCCATAGAAACGATTTCGTAGTAGAATTAACTTACCACACAAAAATCCGAAAGGAATCGTCACTATGGATACACTTAATTTTACACCATCACAAGAAAGGTCAACATTTAATAAAAGAAGAACGATACTATATATCAATCAGGCTTAATATAGACCACCGTTCGGTTTACAAAATAGCATAAGAACTTCATCGTCCATACAATACAATCAAACAAGAGGTACAGTGCAGAACAGAGTATTTGTATGCAGGAACGGATTTTATGTGTGACGGCGGAGCAACCGCAAGTTATTACTACGGCCCTTTAAAACCGAATAATTGATAAAAACACAGCTGTCAAAAAGATAGCTGTGTTTTTTATATTTTACTTGATTTTATCGGCATTTTAGGCTATACTTTTATTAAATGAAAAAAGACAGGGTGATATTTTTGGCTGATAAGAATAAATCTGTTCAGAACGAATTTAACGAAGACGGCGCTTTGATTGCTTTGACAGACGAAAACGGCAAAGAAGTTGTTTTTGAAATTCTCGGCGTTGTTGATTATGACAATGATGAATTTGCTGTTTTGATTGAGAACAGCGCAAATGCTGATGAGGTTGTTATTTTCAAGATTCAATCTCTTGATGATGAAAACGAAGAATTTGTCAGCATTGAGGACGAAGAGCTTTTGAATAAGGTTTTTGAGCTTTTTAAAGCTCAGTATGACGGCTATATGAAATTTGAATAATGCCAATTATTAAACGGATTTTTAATAATTGAAAATGTATTGATTCTGACTTGCCAAAAGCCGATTTTTATCTGACTGTTGGCAAGTTTTTTGTATGGAGGTCATTGTGGATTTATTAAAGGACAGTGTAAAAAATTTATATTTCAGGTATCTTTTTCCGTCAATGGGCAGTGCTGTTGTAGCGTCTGTATATTTGATGACTGACGCTGTTGTAATAGGCAAAGGAATTGGCGATAACGCACTTACGGCGCTCAATATGACAACCCCGATAATCAGCTTTATGCTGTCAATCGGTATATTGTTTGGTATTGGCGGCTCGGTGTTATTCAGTGTACATAAGGGTACGGGTGATGACGAAAAAGCAAATAAATGCTTTACCACAGCTTTGCTCGGTGTTTTGACGGCTGCGATAATTATTTGCGTGTTATTTAATATTTTTGACAAGCAAATACTTTCGCTTATGGGTGCAAAAGACGAACTTTTTGATTTGGCTTTTGATTATGTACGGTTTTATTACTATTTTGCAATTCCGAGTGTGTTGGTTAATTTTTGTTCCGCTTTTGTACGAAGTGACAAAGACCCTAACCGTGCCATGATTGCTGTTACAGCCGGCGGAATTGTCAATGTAGTGTTCGACATTGTTCTTGTTTATCCTGCACAGATGGGAATGGCAGGTGCGGCTATTGCGTCGGTATCGGGTATTACGGTGCAGTTGTTGGTTTGTCTTACTCATTTTCTTTCAAAGAAAAATACAATCAGAATATCTAAACCGATTAAGGTATTAAAAAATACTTTCCAAATTCTAAAAGGTGGTTTGTCAGGGTTTATTACCGAACTTTCAAATGCGATTATTATATTTGTATTTAATTTACAATTGTTAAATTATTGCTCAAATGCGGAGCTTGCCGTGTATGGTGTTCTTGCAAACTGTGCAATACTTTTCAATGCTTTGTTTGTGGGTGTAGGTCAGGCTGTACAGCCTGTTTCGGCATTCAATTTTGGTGCAGGGCAGAACGGCAGAATAGCAAAATTGCGTAAATATGCCTACTTAACAGTGCTTATAATGGGCGTTGTTTTTGCATTATCGGGAATACTTTTCCCTGAATTTGTTGCATCGTGCTTTATCGACCTTACAGATGCAACACGAGAGGTAACTAAAACCGCTATGCCGATTTACTTTATTGCGTTCTTTGCAATGGGTGTAAATGTGCTTTCAACCTACTATTTCCAGTCATTGATGAAAGGCGGTTATTCGCTTGCGGTGTCAATGCTTAGAAATATTATTATAAGTTCGGCTTTGCTTATTACGTTGCCTATGTTTTTCGGCGGTTTTGCAATATGGTTTGCAATTCCGATTACCGAGGCAGTTGTTGCGGTTATAAGTTTTATGTTACTAATTATGAACAATAAACAAATGAAATCAAAAGTATAATGGAGAAAATATGGACTATTCAAAAGTATTATCACAACAGTTTCAAATTAAAGAAGAGTATGCAAAGAACATAATTTCTTTGCTTGATGACGGCAATACAATTCCGTTTATTGCCCGCTATCGTAAAGAAATGCACGGCTCAATGGACGACCAGCTTATTCGTGAATTCAGCGAAAAACTTGAGTATCTGCGTTCTCTTGATAAAAGGAGAGAGGAAATTCGCACCCTTATTGATGGTCAGGAAAAACTTACCGACGAAATAAGTCTTGCGCTTGACAAGGCTGAAACTCTAAGCGAGCTTGAAGATATTTACAGACCTTATCGACCAAAGAGAAAGACAAGAGCCTCTGTGGCTAAGGAAAAAGGACTTGAGCCGCTTGCCGAAATTATCCTTAAGCAGGAGAGCAAATGTGACCCTGTTGCTGTGGCAGAGGAGTATATTGATGAGGAAAAAGGCGTTGCAAATGTTGAAGACGCATTGCAAGGCGCAATGGATATTATTGCGGAAACGGTTTCGGATAATGCGGAAATCAGAAAGCGCATAAGAAACCTTGCGAATGTGAACGGTGTAATTTCTTCCGTTGCCGTAGATGCAGAAAAGGACAGCGTTTACAGACAGTATTACGACTACAAAGAGCCTGTTAAAAAGATTGCCGACCACCGTTTGCTTGCTGTAAACAGGGGAGAGAAAGAGGGATTTTTAAAAGTCAGCGTTGAAATGGATACCGAAAGACCGCTTAATTCCATTGCAAAGGTTATGATTACCAATCCTGCCTGTGCGTGTGCAGACATTGTAAAAACTGCTTGCGAAGATGCATACACAAGACTTATTTTCCCGTCTATTGAGCGAGAAATCAGAAATGATTTAACGGAAAATGCCTGCGAAAATTCAATGAAAGTTTTTGGTGTAAATCTTCGTCAACTGCTTATGCAGCCGCCTGTTAAGGGCAAAACTGTACTCGGACTTGACCCGGGCTACCGTACAGGCTGTAAAGTAGCGGTTGTTGACGGCACGGGAAAGGTACTCGACACAGCGGTAATTTATCCTACACATTCAGAGGTAAAGGTCAAAGAATCAAAGCAAAAACTTTTGCAGCTTATTAAAAAGCACAATGTAGATATTATTTCAATCGGCAACGGCACAGCAAGTAAGGAAACCGAAATGTTTGCGGCAGATGCAATCAAAGAGGCTGACCACCCCGTTTATTATATGGTAGTCAGCGAGGCAGGCGCTTCGGTTTATTCGGCATCAAAACTTGCGGCAAAGGAATTACCGCAGCTTGACCTTACACTCAGAAGTGCGGTTTCCATTGCAAGAAGATTACAAGACCCGCTTGCAGAGCTTGTAAAAATTGAACCAAAGGCAATCGGAGTCGGACAGTATCAGCACGATATGCCGCAGAAAAGACTTGGCGAAACACTTGACGGTGTGGTTGAGGGTTGCGTAAACTCTGTAGGCGCCGACCTTAACACAGCATCTCCAGCATTGCTTTCAAGAATTTCAGGTCTTAACAGTACGGTTTGCAATAATATTGTTGCTTATCGTGAGGAAAACGGTGCGTTTACTTCTCGTGCCGAATTAAAGAAAGTTCCAAAGCTCGGACCAAAGGCTTTTGAGCAGTGCGCAGGATTTTTAAGAGTACCTGAAAGCAAAAATCCACTCGATAACACAGGTGTTCACCCTGAAAGTTATAAGAGTGCGAAAGAGTTGCTTGCACTTCTTGATTATTCGGATAAAGAAATTAAAGACGGTAAATTTACCGATTTGGCAAACAGAGTTGCGGCAAAGGGAACAAAAAGCCTTGCCGATACACTTAAAATCGGTTTGCCTACTCTTGACGATATTGTAAAGGAGCTTTCAAAGCCAGGCAGAGATCCCCGTGACGAACTGCCTGCACCAATGCTCCGTTCCGACATTCTCGACATCAAAGACTTAAAGCCTGATATGGTGCTCAAAGGAACTGTCAGAAATGTAATTGACTTCGGTGCATTTATCGACATCGGTGTTCATCAGGACGGACTTGTTCATATCTCGCAAATTTGCGATAAGTACATTAAGCACCCGTCGGAGGTTCTCAAGGTTGGCGATGTTGTAGATGTAAAAATCATAAGCGTTGACCCCGAAAAGAACAGAATCAGCCTTACAATGCGCTTCTAAGCATAACAAATAAGCCACTTTATCGTATGATAAGGTGGCTTTAATAATTTGAAAACGGCTGTCAAAATAAGCGACAGCCGTTAAAGTTTGGTTATTTAGTTGTTTTGTGCAAGGTAGGTTTGCAGCGCTGTAACATCATTGACAGTCAGCTTACCGTCATTGTTCATATCAATACTGTCAAACAATTGCTTGTTTGTTTCGTCAATAAGCGGTGAACCGTCAGTATTCTTGTTGCCGGCAATATGCATTTGCAGATATGTAACATCTTTAATATTTACGGTACCGTCTTGGTTAGCGTCACCTGTGAGAATTTGCTCGCCCAACGAAATAAATTCAAAACCGTTTTCTTTTGCATATGTTTCGGCGGCAGTGTTTTTGTAGCCGTAAATTTTATAATTATTATATTTTATATTGTCAAAATTATCATTTTCTTCGTTATAAAGTGAATAGTAGCCAAAAGCATATTCTCCGATATTAGAAACATTTTTGGAAATTGTAATACTATCTAAATTATCACAATCTCTAAAAGCGGCTGTTCCTATGCTTTTTACACTATTTGATATTTTAACATTTTTCAGATTTTTACATAAAGCAAATGCACAGTTGCCAATAGTATCGACATTGTTGCCTATTACTATAGTATTTAAATTTTCACAACTTTGAAAAGCGTAATCAGAAATATTTTTAACATTGTTAGGAATAGTAATATCTTTCAAAGAAGAACAACCTGAAAATAAAAATTCGTCAATATTTGTCAGACTATTGCTTAGTTTCACACTTTTTAAATTTGAACATTCATAAAAAGCTCCACTGACAATAGTTGTTACACTGTCAGGAATAACAATGTTATCAAGATTTGAACAACCTCTAAAAGCATCTTCACCTATGCTTTTCAAATTATTACTAAGTTTTGCGCTTTTTAAATTAGAACAATCATAAAACGCACGCATGTCAATATTTTTAACAGTATTAGGAACAGTTATAGTTGTAATACCGCTACAGCCATGAAACATTCCTTCGCTAATTCTATCTATTTGAGGAATTGTAAAGGATTTGATACTTGAGCAATTATAGAAGGCAACTTTTCCAATGCTCTTGACACTACTCGGTAATGAGAAATTTTCGAGGCTTTTACACTCAAGAAATACTCCGTCACCAATACTCTTTATATTAGCACCCGTGGTTACAGTTTTTAATGAAGTACAATCGCAAAAAGCATAATTACCGATACACTCTAATTTATTTGACAATTTTACTTTTTCTAATTTAGAACAACTATAAAATGTGTATTCGTCAATATTTGTAATATTATCAGGCATTATAAAATCCTGCAGATTTGAACAAAATGCAAATGCAGATCGACCAATAGAAGTAACGCTATCGGGAATTGATACTTTTTCTAAGTTTGTACATCCGTAAAATGCATAAGAGCTTATATTCGTAACTTTGTTTGGTATTGTAATATTTTTTAGCTTTTTACAGAATCGAAAAGCTGATTCTTCTATGGTTGTAACACTATCTGGAATGGAGATATTTTCCAAATTTGTACAGTGACAAAATGTATTTCCGCTGATAGAAGTGATGTTATTTGGAAGTGAAACGGTAACAAGGCTTGTACAACCATCAAAAGTAGCACCTACAATATTAGTAACGCTGTTTGGAATAGTAATATTAACTAACTTTGTGCAGTTTTGAAAAGCGTTGCCTCCAAGATAAGTTACACTGTCCGGAATTGAAATATTTGATAAATTAGAGCAATCTTTAAATGTAGCAAAATTAATATAAATAACACTGTTTGGAATAGAAATATCAATTAAATTTGAACAGCCTTGAAATGTTGATTCGCTTATGCTAACGACTTTATCAGATAAAGAAACACTGACTAAACCTGTACAGTTTTGAAAAGCTGATTTTCCTATATTATATACGCTATTAGGAATTGAAATATCATTTAAACTTGAACAACCATAGAAAGCGTAATCACCGATTTCGTTAACACTGTTCGGTATTGTGATTTTTTCTATATTTGAACAATTACAAAATGCATCCTCTGCTATGATAGTGACACTTTTATCTTCAATAGTATCAGGGATAACAACCGTTTTATCATTACCTATATATTTTTCTATCTTAATGTTTTGATTATCAAGAATAGAATACATGAAATCTTTTGTTTTTATAACTTGGTATGATACAGCTTGATTATGACTTTCTATACTAGCCGCACTTACAGGCAAAACGGAAAATGAACTTGACAATATAAGTGCTGACAGCAGAATTGCTGCAAATTTCTTTGTTTTTCTCATTTATTATACCACTCCTTATGGAAAAAATAATTGTAACAACTGTCAATTGTTTATTTATATTTTAAGACTATTTGTCCTAAATGTCAATAGGTTATAATGTCCTATTTTATAATTGAATCGGTGATAAAAGTGAAACTAAGAATTAAGGACTTGCGTGAAGATCATGACCTAACGCAAAAGCAGATTGCAAATGTACTTATGTGCGACCAATCGTTATATTCAAAATACGAAAGGGGAGAGCGTGAAATTCCGTTGTCCCTGCTTATTGTGCTTGCCGATTTCTATAAAACAAGTCTTGATTATCTTACCTGTCGCACCAATAATCCCAAAATCTTAAAATGAACAGCAAAAGCGGTATCGAAAAACGATACCGCTGAATTTTTATGCTATATTATTACTCAACACCGAGGAGTTTTTTAGATGCGTCTACAAGACTGTCTTTAATGCTTTCTGCATCGTTGAAGTCTTTGCCGACTGCTGTGATGTAAGCCTTAATCTTTGGCTCTGTACCGCTCGGACGAATAATTACGCCGTTGTCACCCTCAAGACCAAATGAAATTACATTTGAAGTAGGGAGGTCAATAGCAGTCTTTTCGCCTGTTACTGTGTCAAGCTCATACTTAAGGAGATAGTCGGAAACCTTAACAACCTTTTTGCCGTCAATTTCAGTAGGAATATTCTCTCTGATTTCAGCCATAATGTTGTTCATTTTTTCCATACCTGCCGCACCGTCAAATTCAAATGCAGATGTATGGTTGAGGTAGTAGCCGTACTCCTCATAAAGTGAGTCAATAACCTGTGCTAGTGACTTGCCATGTTTCTTATAGAAAGCAGCCATTTCGCAAACAAGCATTGATGCAACTACTGCGTCCTTATCACGAACATAAGTACCTGCAAGGTAGCCGTAGCTCTCTTCAAAGCCGAACACATATCTGTCCTCTTCGCCTTTCTTTTCAAGGTTGAGGATAACTTCACCAATGTACTTAAAACCTGTAAGAACATTTTTAAGTTCACAGCCGTACTTTTCACAAAGCTTGTTGATAAGTTTTGTTGTAACGATTGTCTTAACCAAAACAGGCTTTTCGGGAAGTGTGCCGTTTGCCTTGCGTGAAGAAAGAATATAGTCTGTAAGCATAATGCCGTCTTCATTACCTGAAATAAGGCGGTAGCTGCCGTCGTAATCTTTAACCGCAATACCTACACGGTCTGCGTCAGGGTCTGTTGCAAGAAGAAGGTCAGGCTGTACTTTTTCGCAAAGTTCAATACCTTTTTGGAGAGCCTCTTTAATTTCAGGGTTCGGGTACGGGCAAGTGGTAAAGTTGCCGTCAGGAAGCTCCTGCTCAGGTACAACTGTAATTTCTTCAACACCGATTTTCTTAAGAACTTTTCTTACAAGTTTGTTGCCTGTACCGTTGAGTGGGGTATAAACTACCTTTAAGCCTGCACCCTCGCAAACGCCCGGGTTTATCTGCTGTTCCATAACTTTTTCAAGGTAGCTGTCATAAACATCATCAGAAACATATTCAATAAGACCGCTCTTAACAGCCTCGTCAAGGTCAGCAATCTTTACATCTTTAAACATATCAAGTTTGCAGATTTCGTCATATACAATACCTGCGGCAACATCTGTCATCTGACAACCGTCTTCGCCGTATGCCTTGTAACCGTTGTACTTAGCTGGGTTGTGGCTTGCTGTAACCATAATACCTGCCTGACATTTGAAGTAACGAACAAGGTATGAAAGTACAGGTGTAGGCTGTAATTCAGATGTGATGTAAACCTTAATGCCGTTGCCTGCAAGAACTCTTGCAGCCTCAAGCATAAAGAGGTCGGCTTTAATTCTGCTGTCATGAGAAATTGCAACAGAACCCTTACCGTACTTCTGAATAATGTAGTTTGCAAGTCCCTGAGTAGCCTGACGAACTACATAAATGTTCATTCTGTTAGTACCTGCTCCGATTACGCCTCTAAGACCTGCTGTACCAAAGGTGAGAGCCTTGTAAAAGCGATCATAAATCTCGTCCTCGTTGCCCTTTATGCTTTCAAGCTCAGCAATAAGGTCAGCGTCTTCGGTAGCGTTTTCTAACCATTCATTGTAAAGTTTCATAAAATCCATAAATAACCCCCGAGATATACTTTCACCGCAAAAAAATGCGTGTGAAAATGGTATTAATTTATTTATTTAAAAAAATTTCACTAATTAGTATAGCATAATTGCAATGGAAATTCAAGTATATTATTAATGCCCGACCATTTTTTGAAAAGTCGGGCATTAATTGTTAAAAATTTATTTGCTGATAAAAATTAATTGAGAAAATCTGCAAAAATTTGTCGATTAATGTTTAAACTGCTTTGGCTCGTCAATATGCTTTTTGCTAAATTTTTCCTTGCATAAATTGCATATTTTTTTGTAACAGAATTCTATGCCTGCGGCTATCAGATTTATTATGCCTGAGCTTATCAAAGCGCTGACAAACACGCATAAAATCATAAGCGGCATAAACGGAAATCTCGCATAAAAATCGGTTGTGTTTTTATTTAAAAATTCATAGTAGTAAATTGCATCGAAAATAAACGACAGCAGGTAAGTGCCGAGCACCAAATCCGAAATTTTCCAAAGTACAAATTTTGTTTTTACATTAATATTTTCGAGTTTGAGCTTGCTTATTATCAAGAAAATCAGAACAGACATTACATACGGTTCAATACCGTACCAATACACATAGTTTGAAGTTGAAAACGGCATGCCGTAGCATCTGTAAAAATTGAAAGTGCCAAATCCGAAAACGGCAACCACAAGAGCAATTATAAGGTAAATGTTTTTAATTTTTGTGCCGTACTCACGAATGTAGCATCCTGTAAAATAGTAGGTGATAGGATAAATGCCAACCCACCAGCTCGGTATCAGCTTTTGTGTTTCTGTATTTGATGCAGGATTTGCCCACCACTCCAAGGAGTCAAATCTAAACTCATTGAAAAGTGACGGCAAAATGGTAATAGCAATTAATGTGATAAGCAAAATATTCTTTTGCTTGCGGCTGTCAAGATTTTTGTAAATAATATTAAGAAACGGAACAAGCAAAAACAAGCCTATATACATTTCTATGTACCACGAGTAGTTAGCGCCTGTAAAATCTAAAATACCTGTAAAAAAGGTAAGCGGAGTAAGTGTGTAACTTCCGACAATGGATTTATAAATCATACAGGCAATCGCCACAAGAATGTAGACTATTATGGTTTTTCTTATGCCCGAATAGTAACCCTTTTTCAGCGTTTTGTTGCACAAAAGGAAACCCGACAAAATCATAAACAGCGGTACGCAAACAGAACACAATGTGCGCAGAACAGTTGCAAAATACATTACCGCATTATCGTTTGTTGTGTAATAGTAGCCCGAATGGTAAAAGAAATGAATACCGATTACACAAAGCACTGCTATAATTCTAAGAATATCCATATTAGGATTTCTTACTTTTAATTTTTCAAGATTCATTGCTACCCTCTCATTAAATGCCTTTCGCAAATTACGAAAGACATTGACTGTAAATTTAATATAAGTTTTAGTTTAGTCCTCAAGAAATTCCTCAACGATAAATCTCGGACGCCTTTTGACTTCTAAATAAATTTTTCCGATATACTCGCCGATAATACCGATTGCAAGAATTTGAAGTCCGCCGATAGCCCAGATAGAACACAAAATACTTGCCCAGCCGCTAACCGCAAAGCCCATAAAGTAGCTTACAAGGCTGTAAATAATCATAATAATGCTTATGGCAAATACAATTGTGCCAAGACCCGTTATCATTCTTATTGGCTGAATACTTAGAGAAGTAATGCCCTCCCAAGCAAGAGCAAGCATTTTTTTAAGTGGATATTTGCTTTCACCCGCAAGTCTTTCAAAACGCTCGTATGTAACTATATCCGACTTATAGCCGATAAGCGGTACCATACCTCTTAAAAAGATGTTTGTTTCTTTATATTCTGCAAAAGCGTTCAGAGCTCTTTTGCTCATAAGTCTGAAATCGGCATGGTTAAAAATAACTTTTGCACCCATTTTATTAAGGATTTTGTAAAACGCCTCGGCTGTAAATCTCTTGAAAAATGTGTCGGTTTCACGCTTTGAACGCACACCGTAAACAACATCGCAGCCGTTTTCGTATTTTTCAACCATTTCGTCAAATGTGTTAATGTCATCCTGTAAGTCTGCGTCAATTGAAATAACAGCGTCTGCCTTGTCTTTTAATGTAATAAGACCGCAGAGCAGAGCATTTTGATGTCCTCTGTTGCGTGTAAGTTTGATTCCCTGAAATACAGGATTTTCTTTGTGAAGGTCGCTGATAATACTCCAGGTTTTGTCTTTTGAGCCGTCATCTATAAATACGATTTTACTGTCATCGGTAATTTTGCCTTCAAGCATCATTTTACTGAACTTGTCAGAGAGCTTTTGCGCCGAATCTCTTAGTACTTCTTCTTCGTTGTAGCAGGGAATGGCAAGATATAATTTTGTCATATATGATATGCCTCCAAAAATAAATAATATGAAGAATTATCCATTAAATTAATAATACTATTATATAACTTATATAATTTAAAGTCAATAACGCACAAAATCAAGAAAATGTATCTTTACTGATGTAAAAATGCCGCCAAAAAAGAAAATTTTAATAAAATAGTAAATTTAGTCTTGTAAAGGGTGAAATATTGTATTATAATTAAGAAGTAAAAAACCTTATGGAGGTATAATCAAATGGCTCAGAAATCAATAGCAGTATTAACAAGTGGCGGTGACGCTCCCGGTATGAATGCCGCTGTAAGAGCAGTAGTTCGTGCAGGTATAAATAAAGGAATGAGAGTTTACGGTGTTTACCGTGGATACAACGGATTACTTAACGGCGATGTTCAGGAAATGAATCTTCGCAGTGTATCTGATATAATCGGTTTTGGCGGTACAATGCTTTACACAGCAAGAAGTGAAGAGTTTGCTACTCCTGCAGGTATTAAGAAAGCAGCGGATTTTTGCAGAAGCATTGATGTATCGGGCGTTGTTGTAATCGGCGGTGACGGTTCTTTCAAGGGCGCTCGTGCTCTTACCAATGCAGGTATTAACTGTATCGGTATTCCTGGTACTATTGATAATGATATTGCTTGTTCGGAATATACAGTAGGCTTTGACACAGCAATGAATACAGCACTTCAGATGGTAGACCGTATTCGTGATACTGCACAGTCACATGACCGTTGTTCAATCGTAGAGGTTATGGGCAGACGCTGTGGTGATATTGCTTTGCAGACAGGTATCGCAACAGGTGCTACGGCTATTCTTGTTCCTGAAATTCCTTACAACATTGAAAGAGATGTTATTCAGAGAATTGTCAACACTCAGAAAACAGGTAAGAAACACTTTATCATTGTTGTTGCCGAGGGTGTAGGTAAGGTTGCTGAGCTTGCTAATTATATAGAAAACAGACTCGGTATTGAAACTCGTGCCACAATTCTCGGTCATGTTCAGCGTGGCGGTTCGCCTACACTTCGTGACAGAGTTGTTGCAAGTGAGATGGGATTCAGAGCAGTAGAGTTGCTTGAGAAGAATCTCGGTAACCGTGTAGTAGCTATGAAAGACGGCAAAATTATTGATCTCGACATCAATGAGGCTCTTGATATGCAGCGTGTATTTGATGTAGATCTTTACAAGATTGCTATGACAATTTCTATCTGATAATTTATTCGGATTAATTTAATCGGTATTTAAAATGTCGGGGCGGACTATGTTCGCCCTGACTTTGTATTCTTATTTATTTGAAAGGATTTTCGCCTTATGATAACCTCTCAACAGGAATTGACAAGGGATTTGATTTTTTATTCTGTTTGTGTGTCGGATTTTGAAAAACTTGACTTTAAAAATGACGCACTTGCAGGAGTTCGTGCAAATTATTTTAATTCAAATCATCGTCCGCAAGCAGATGATACGGATATTTCCTTGGACGATGTTTCGTACAAGCTCTCTTACAAAATGAGTAAAAATCAGCCTTTATCGTGGAAAGTAACAAAAAACCTCCGCCCATATCAATCTGTAAAGCGTGAAACAGGCGGAATTTATTGTGTGAGATATTATACAGAAAATGCAACAGTCTATAAAAAGCAATTTTTTGACAGTTCGCATTTATGGATAAGGACGGAATATTTTGACAAAAGCATAGAGGGAGAAAGACTTTGTACTGTTTCTCCTAAAAAAATTGACGGTGTTATCGCAATTGAAAAAATACTTTTCAGCAATAACCATATGGTCGCCGGTGTTACTCTTTTTCCGTCAGACAAAAATCCCGAGAATAACAGCGCCGCACTTGTGTATTCAAATAACGGAATGATTTGGTATGACAGTGCGTTTGCTCCCGCTTCTTTGAATAAAGTCAATGCAAATTATAAGACGAAACACGCTAAACTTATGCTTGATGCAGATAAATTTTTACCTGATTACAAACCTGAAAATCCTATAGATTTATCATTGCTTGAATATCTTGACGATACATTTACAGAACCAAAGCCACAGGTTACGGCTTATGACAGAATTGAGAAAATTCTTGAGGAGGCACATAAGACAAATAAAAATCTGTTCGGTCAGGTTATTGAACATTCCGGTGTCGAAGTAGCAGATGAAGAAACCGATGTTCTCGCACAAACCGATGAAAGCGTTGAAGAAAAAGTTACCGAAAATCACGATGATGAAGTTATCGAACAGGCTGAAAAGTTTGAAAAATCCGACGAAACGGAGAGTAAAGACGATAATAATTTACAAAATTCCGTTGTTGAGGAAGGTGATGTTACAATTGCAGAAGAAGAAAGAAAATCTGACGCAGTGGTAAGCACTACTTCGGGCAATTATGAGTATTTTGGTGCGGTAGATGAAAACGGTTTGCGTACAGGCAGAGGAAGAACCGTATCTCCAAGTGGAATTACAGCGTATGACGGTGAATATACGCAAGGCAAGCGTGACGGCTTTGGTGTATTTTACTATAAAAACGGTGATATTAACTATGTTGGCGATTGGAAAGAGAATCAACGCAGCGGCGCAGGTGTAGGATACAGAACTTCTGACGGAACAATGCATATAGGTAAATGGGAGAATAATTCTCCGACAAACTACGGCGCAAGGTTTAATAAAGACGGTACATTTATTGATGTTGCCGATTATGCAAACGGAGTTAAAAACGGAAAATGCATTTCTTTAGACGAGAATGGCAATTTCTATATTTCAATATGGGAAAACGGAAAGAAAATTTCAGAACATATTATTGAATGGTGATAAAATGGATGATTTTGATTTTATTTCTGCACTAAATTCTTTTAATGAAAAATATTTGCCGAAAATTCTTATTTTTCTGCTTGTATTTGTTGTAGGCAGTTTAATTGTAAAATTACTGTTAAAGCTAATCAGAAAAATTATTGATAAAAGTAAGATTGAGCGTACTGTTATTACATTTTTCTTTTCTATATTAAAAATAGTTTTATATTTGATTGTTGTTATGACAGCGCTCTCTACAATCGGAGTTAATGTTTCTTCAATCATAACTACATTTGCCGCTGCGGCAATTACTGCCGGTCTTGCATTGCAGGAATCACTGGGAAATGTGGCGAGTGGCGTGGTAATTCTTATAAGTAAACCTTTTGTTGCAGGAGATATTCTTGAATTTGAGGGCATAAAAGGATATGTTAGAAGTATTCGTGTTTTTTCAACTCAAATTCATACTTTTGACAATAAAATTGTAAATATTCCAAATTCAAGACTTACCGCAAACAATGTAACAAACTGTACAGGTCAGACAAACCGCAGAATTAATTTGTCATATACTGTAGGCTATGATGATGACATTGACCTTGTTCGTAAGATAATTCTTGACCTTGCAAAGTCAGATGAAAGGGTTTTAAAAGATCCCGAACCAAAGGTATATGTTGATAAATATCTTGACAGCGGTATTCAAATTGTTGCTTGGGTGTGGGTAGAACCCGATGATTATTACGGTGTTTATTATATGATGCAGGAAAATGTACTAAAAGAATTTAAAAAGAACGGAGTAACAATTCCGTATCCGCATATTCAGCTTGTTAAAGAATAAAAATTCATAAAATCAAAACTATTGCTAAAAATAATAGTGCCTTCATTTGAGGGCACTATTTTTATTTATTAAGGATGGTTTTATGAAAAAAATAATTGCTGCATTGCTTGCAGCCATTGCATTTGCTACGGCACTTACAGGTTGCGGCGGTAATAAGAATAATTCTAAAAACGAAACTTCTACACATAGTTCCGCAACTTCCGAGAATTCCAAAAACGAAGACTCTAAATCAGACGATAAAAACAAAGTCGAGAGTAAAGCCGATTCTATGACAGATGATGCCGAGCGTAACGGCAGAGTTCGTGACGATGACGGAATTATCGGAAATGAAGAATACGAAAATCGTGACGACGGTTTAACAGACGGTGTTGAAGATTATGTAGAGGGCAGAATGGAAAACGGCTCTACACTTGCTGATGATGCGATTTTTTAATGAAAAACGGGCGTTTTTAAGCGCCCGTTTCATCTTATGGATTATTTATTGAAAAATGAAGAATTATAGTTTAGTGTATAGCTTAATTAAGAATAAAAAATTTAGGTTAAGCTATATAGTCATTATACAGCTTTTTCAAGTTCATGCTTAAGCCTGCGAATAATCTTTTTTTCTAATCGGGAAATATAGGATTGCGATATACCGAGTTTGTCGGCAACCTGTTTTTGTGTATGTTCTTTTCTGCCGTTAAGACCGAATCGCAATTCCATAATCAAACATTCTCTTTGATTAAGTTTTGACACCGCTTGCAGTACAAGCCTTTTTTCAAGTTCATTTTCAATATCTTTATTTACAAGGTCAGGGTCACTTCCTAAAATATCACATAATAACAGTTCGTTGCCGTCCCAATCTGTATTTAACGGTTCATCAATAGATACCTCGTTTTTCAATTGAGAGGATTTTCGCAGAAACATCAGTATTTCATTTTCAATACAGCGTGAAGCATATGTAGCAAGTTTTATGTTTTTTTCGGGTGAAAATGTTTTTACCGCTTTTATAAGCCCTATAGTTCCTATTGAAATTAAATCCTCTGCGCTTGCGCTCGGCGAATCGTATTTCTTGGCAATATATACAACAAGTCTTAAGTTATGGGTAATCAATTCTTCTCTGGCACTGTTGTCACCGTCTGTTATTCTTTGCATTATTTCGGCTTCTTCTGATTTTGTAAGAGGCGGAGGCAGAGTTTCACTTCCGTTAATATAAAATACTTCATCGTCAAAATTAAAAAATAATCTTATTTTTCTTAGAATCTGCATAATGTTCATTGCAATTTCTCCTGTCAGTTATTGATAAGTTCACTTGGTATTATTGCCTTTATATCATCTTTAAAGATGTTTTCGCAAATTCCTATATAAACCGAATTATCCGCTTCCTTTCCGTCAATAATAATGTTGTCGGCACAAAAGCCTTGCAGTATTCCGCTGCCGCCAAGGCTTGTGAACGGAATTAATCTGACCTTTGTTTTGTCGGGGACAAAATCATTAAACACCTCTTTTTCGGCTACTATCACGCTCTTGCCCGAAAACGGCTCTTTTACATTGCAGCCTGTATCAAGTTTTGCGTTAAATATATAGCACTTGTCATTTATTTTTATTTCTATATTATGAATATCTGACTTGTAAACGCTTTTCGTCAGTTTTTTTATAAGTAAAAGAATATAATAGCATACGAGGGTAAGAATTATCAGCAAAACAGGGGAGATGTCAAAGTAAATTACATCATTGTATATTCCCATACCTTTTGGCTTAAAAGCGAGGTATATAAAAATCATAAGTCCGCCAAAAGAAAATGAAAGTGCAAAGAAAATAAGTACCCGCTTTATGTATGCTTTAATTTTGCATTTTCCAAAGGTAATAAAAATTATTAACATAGCGACCGCCAAATCGGTGAGAATATTTAATCCGAACGGCAGTACAGGGAGCAGAGCGGTGAGGCTGAAAAGTCCGCCGACAATACTTCCTATTATTACTCTGAAATATTTTATATTTGAACCGATGATTTTCTTTGTCAGCATCAGTAAAAAATAATCTATAAATATGTTTACCGTGATTAGAACATCAATGTAAATATTATTCATAAAAAGCCCCTTTACTATTATTACATACATTCAAAATAATAAATGTCAAATTGTGTATAGGAGGTAAAATATGATTGTCGGTATAATTATAGGTGTATTTATAGGAGGCATTATCGGAGTAAGCGTAATGTGTCTGCTGTATTATCATAATTGAAGAAAATAAAAACGGCTGAGTCTTCGCTTTGAAAACTCAGCCGTATGTTTTGCCTGAATATTAAGATTTTAAATTTCTTGTGCCGAGGAAAAGAATAGCAAGCATGCCTGAACCTACATGAGAACCGATAACCGGACCTATATCGCAGATAATTGATTTTTTGCACATACCCTTGATTCTTTTTTGAAGTTCAAGAGCACCTTCTTTGTTGTCTGCATGACCTATAAATACAGTCTGCTCTTTTGGGTTTTCAGCGTCACGCTCAAAATGCGAAACAAGAGAATTATACACATTGCTTGCGCCTCTTACTTTACCTACATTAATAAGATGACCTCCTTCATCTACACTTATAAGAGGTTTAATCTGCAAAGCCTTACCGAATGTAGCCGCAACGGCGGAAATTCTGCCGCCTCTCTTAAGATGGTCGAGGTCTTCAACAATGAACCAGTGACAAACCTTGAGTTTAATATCATTAATATACTGTTCAAGCTCTTCGATTGAAACACCTTCTGTGTACTTCTGACCTGCAAGGTAAATAAGCAGGCCAAGTCCGACAGAGTCGCACATAGAATCAATAATAACAATTTTTCTGTCAGAATATTTTTCCTGCAAATCTTTTACAGCCATAAGACAAGTGTTATAAGTTCCGCTAAGACCTGTACAGATACCTGTATAAAGTATATCCTTTCCGGCTTTTAAATACGGTTCAAAATAATTTATAAAATTATTGTAGTTAATTTGGGTGGTTTTTGAGTCAATACCGCTTTTGAGTTTAGAATAAAAGTCATCAAGACTCATCATTCTTGCATCTGCATAGTGGAGGTAAGACTTGTCCTCCATAGTAAATTCCATTGGCAGAATTTCAACATTAATCTCCTTGGCAATTTCAGCAGAAAGGTCACAGGAGGAATCGGTCATAAAAATATAATCCATAAAAACATCTCCTTTGTAGTGTACATTTGTCATATAAGTTTATTCTATCAAATATATATATAAAAGTCAATGAATGGAGGCTTTTTTTATGAATTGCAGACTTACAGATATAAGACATAAGGAAGTAATAAGTGCGTGTGACGGCTGCAGAATAGGTTTTGTGGATGATGTTATAGTAGATACCAAGTGTGCAAAAATAGTGTCGCTTGTTATATTCGGCAGGAGCAGTTTTCTGGGATTTATAGGTAAATGTGAGGATTATATAATTCCGTGGGAGAAAATTGAGCTTATAGGTGAAGATACAATTATCATATCCTGTTCCATGCCGAATCCCGTAAAAAGGTGCAAAAAGCCAAGATTTAAAGAGAAATTCTAAAAAAATTGATTTTCTACCTATTTTGCACAATCCACTAAGAAGTATTCGCTAATTTATGCAAATTAAACAATTATTTGTGCTTATGAGAAAATTAAAATTTGATTGTTACAACAATATAACAAAAGTAACAAAAAATAACAGGGCTGAAAATTTGCATTTTTCAAAAAAATGTGGTTTAATAACAACGAATTGTGTGTTTGATAAAATTTTAACGACTAAAGGAAGTCGCATAAAACACAGCCGAATATTGGTTTTGAATTATGCTAATCACAGGGAGGATAAATTTTTGAGAACAAATAATAAACATACAGAAAATGGCAAAAAACAGGTTACTGCAAAAAAGACAAGCAGAGCACTTAAACCTATTTCTTTTATAAGTGCTATAATACTGGCATCTGCTTGCCTGCTTATTCCTACCACAACACTTGCGCCAAGTGTTGATGCTTATGCTGACAGCAGAGCGGCTGCATACTCCGTTGGCGGTATTGATACTTTCTCACAGTCAATTGCTGAAAATTGTGCGGAAACAGTACCTACGGAAACTGCTGACAAAAAAGCAGAGGAAACCACAGCGGCAACCAAACCGACAGAAAAGGCTACCAAGCCTACAACAGCTCCCGCAAAGGAGAACAAAAAAGAAACTAAGGCAACTACTAAGCCTGTTGAAGAAAAAGAAGAAGAAACACAGCCTACAGAGAGTGTACAGACTTATCTTGTAAATATTGATAATCCTGACACATCTTATTCTCCGAGCAGGGTAACTCTTTCTGATTATGACAGAGCAAAACTCGAGCGCCTTGTAATGGGTGAGGCAGGTACTATGGGTTATGAGGGATGTGCTCTCGTTGCTCAATCAATCAGAGATGCTATGAACCTTTCCGGTAATACATCTATTGATTACATTATAGATGAATATAAGTACTATGCCCCGACAAACATTGAGCCAAACTCAGATGTTAAAGCAGCGGTTTCTTATATTTTTGACAACAACGGTTCGGCTGTTCAGCACAGAATCATCTGTTTCTACACAGGTGAAAGTAAATGGCACGAAACACAGAATTTCATTATCAGCTGCGGTAATGTAAGGTTTTTTGATCTGGCAGTCTGATACATACAATATGCAAAAAATCAAGTGTTATTTCAAAAAAACACTTGATTTTTTTGCATTTTATGGTATAATAATATAGCATTTCGCACGTTGGGCTTGTCGGAACGGTGGCAAATTGCTCTTAACCCGATAAAAATCAAGGCCCGGCGGAGGTTTTAACCTAAGGAGGATATTTAAAATGGCAGTAGTTTCAATGAAACAGCTCTTAGAAGCAGGTGTACACTTTGGTCACCAGACAAGAAGATGGAACCCTAAGATGGCTGAATACATCTTCACAGAGCGTAACGGTATTTACATTATTGACCTTCAGAAGAGCGTTAAGAAGCTCGAAGAGGCTTACAACTTTGTTCGTGAGCTTTCAGCAGAAGGCAAGAGCGTACTCTTTGTAGGTACAAAGAAGCAGGCTCAGGATTCAGTTAAAGAAGAGGCTCTCCGTGCAGGCGCTTACTATGTAAACGCAAGATGGCTCGGCGGTATGCTCACAAACTTTGCTACAATCCGCAGAAGAATTGCTCGTTTAAAGCAGCTCCGCACAATGCAGGAGGACGGTACATTTGATCTTCTTCCTAAGAAGGAAGTTATCAAGCTTAACCTTGAGATCGAAAAGCTTGAGAAGTTTATGGGCGGTATTAAGGATATGACTTCAATGCCGGGTGCACTCTTTATTGTTGACCCAAGAAAAGAGAGAATCGCCGTTGCTGAAGCTAAGAAACTCAACATTCCGATTGTTGCTATTGTTGATACAAACTGTGACCCTGATGAAATCGACTATGTTATCCCAGGTAACGATGACGCTATCCGTGCAGTAAAGCTTATTGCAGGTGCTATGGCCGACGCTATCATTGAGGGTAAAGAAGGTCAGATGGGTGCAGCTGCTGTTGAAGAAGAAACAGCAGAAGAGGCAGCTGAATAATTTTATTTATCTTAATTATATCAATCGAAAGGATGTAATATAAATGGCAGCATTTACAGCTCAGGATGTTAAAACATTAAGAGAAAAAACAGGTTGCGGCATGATGGATTGCAAAAAGGCTCTCACAAATGCCGATGGTGATATGGACAAGGCTATTGACTTCTTAAGAGAGCAGGGCCTTGCAAAAGCAGCTAAAAAGGCAAGCAGAATTGCTGCTGAAGGTGTTGCTTATGCAACAACTAATGCAGACGCTTCTGTTGGCGTAGTTATCGAAGTAAACGCTGAAACAGACTTCGTTGCTAAGAACGATTCATTTATGGATTTTGTTAAGGCTTGTGCTCAGACAGTTATCGAGCAGAATCCTGCTGATGTTGATGAGCTTCTTACACTTAAGGCAGCAGGCTCAGAGCAGACAGTTGCTGAACTTCTCCAGGAGAAGATTCAGACAATCGGCGAGAACATCAAGATTCGTCGTTTTGAGCGTATGGAAGGTGCTTGCGTAGCTTATGTTCATGCAGGCGGTAAGATTGGCGTTCTTGTAAACTTCACAACTGACATTGCTGTAAACGATGAGTTTATTGCTTACGGTAAGGATGTAGCTATGCAGATTGCAGCTCTCAACACTCCATACCTTACAGAGGCTGATGTTCCGGCTGAAGTTATTGAGCATGAGAAAGAAGTTATGCGTCAGCAGGTTATTAACGAGGGTAAGCCTGAGGCAATTGCTGATAAGATCGTTATGGGTAAGATCGGCAAATTCTATAAGGAGAACTGCCTTGTAGATCAGGAGTTCGTTAAGGACAACAAGCAGACAATTAAGCAGTACACTAACAACACAGCTAAGGCTCTCGGCGGCAGCATTGAGATTGCTAAGTTCGTTCGTTTTGAAAAGGGCGAAGGCATTGAGAAGCGTCAGGACGATTTCGCAGCTGAAGTTGCAAGTATGGTTAAATAATTAATTATTTATTAATATTGCATAATTAATCCCACTCAAATTTTTTGAGTGGGATTTTTTGCATTTGGAAATAAAGCAATATAAGTATTTTTAGGTACTATATCAAATGTTTGTTGGGTGAATTATTGATTATCGCACAGCTTTAGTTAAATAATTAAAAATTTGGTTTGGGCAGTGCCCCTAATATATTCCAATATAACAATGTATCAGGCTCAAACAGCGAGCTGTTCGGCTATCAAGAAATTGTGTAAGAGTAAAGTGTTTGTGGCTTTGCCTACCCCTCACGACCTTTGAAAAAGTCGACCAAACTTTATTTATTAATTTTACCTTGACTTTTAGAATAGAACCGATTTCTATAATACAGCAATTATCAAATTAATTAAAAACAGAGCGATTGTAAGGCACATAAAAACAAAGGCAACCTTTTTTTGATTAGTAACATTAATAACAACTTTCTTTTTAATATTAGGAGATTTACTGAATATATAAGAAATAAAATCTACATTATTGATGTTGCTTTTAATATCTTTACCTATAATCAAAAACAAATTAAACTGTAATTTTAAAAGAATGTATTTTTCGGTTTCGTAAACGCCCGTAATGCTTGAATAATCAAATTCTCTTGATATATTCTTCGTTACGGTAATAATTTTTTCGCCAAAGTAAGTAGTGTGAGTAATATACTTTTCGCCGGTAGTAAACAAAGCTCTTTTATAGCTGTTTTTGATATTTCTCTGTGTTTTAAAATATATTACTCCCATAAGCAAAACTATTACTGCGGATAATATCAGAAATAATTGCATATCATCTGTAGTTTCACTTTGAAAATAATAATTAAAAGATTTTAGTATTAATATTCGTGTTGTTATAAAACCCGTTATGATAAATTCAATTATAAATATTATTGCCAATCTTTTATAGCTTACATTGTTAAAGTCTAAATAATCTTGTTCGTTCATTACAATTTTTGATTCAAAATCGTATTTATAATCACTGTAATTAATATTTTCATTATCCATTTTTAACACCTCAATACAATATTATCATAATGATAAGTAAAAGTAAATAAAATGTTATAAAACAATCAAATTACAGCTGATTTTTTATAGAAAAATAATAAAAAGGACATCGGTATATGAACAGCCGATGTCCTTTGAGTTTTTAAGATTTAAAATCAGTCAGCAAAATATCTCTTTAAAAGACCTGCAAAGCCTGCACCGTGTCTTGCCTCGTCTTTAGCCATCTCGTGAACTGTGTCGTGGATAGCGTCAAGATTTTGAGCCTTTGCTCTCTTAGCAAGATCAAATTTGCCTTCGCAAGCGCCTGCTTCTGCCTCTGCACGCATTTGGAGGTTCTTCTTTGTGCTGTCTGTAATTACTTCACCGAGGAGTTCTGCAAACTTTGCAGCGTGCTCGGCCTCTTCAAAAGCATACTTAGTAAAAGCGGCTGAAATTTCAGGATAACCTTCTCTGTCAGCAACTCTTGCCATTGCAAGGTACATACCTACTTCTGAACATTCACCCTCAAAGTTAGCTCTGAGATCCTTTAAAATATCTTCGCTAACGCCCTGAGCTACGCCAACCTCGTGAACTGTTGCAAAAGACGCACCCTCTACAACCTCTTTGAATTTGCTTGCAGGAGCTTTACACTGTGGGCAAAACTCCGGAGCTGTAGGTCCTTCATAAACATATCCGCATACTGTACAATACCATTTCATAATTTTTTCTCCTTTATAATAAATATATATTGTTAATTAAATACCGCTGTTCGGTATTAGTTATTACAGCAATCTGAACATTTGCCGTAGTAGATAACAAGTTTGCTCTCAATAGAAAAGCCTTTATTTAAAAGTGCAAGGCTTTCCGACGATTTGCTGCCGTCATCTGCTACATCAATTACCCTGCCGCAACAATTGCACACAAAATGTGTATGTGGGGAAGTGTTACCGTCAATGCGTTCTTCACCGTTTACATTACACACAACGCTTACTTTGCCTTCATTTTTAAATAATGAAATGTTACGGTAAACTGTGCCAAGGCTGAGATCCGGATAATCGGGCTTAAGCTGTTCGTATATCCAACGGGCACTTGGGTGTGTCGTTGTACTGAGAATTGTGTTGTATATAGCGTTTCTTTTTGAGCTGAAATTTCTTTTCATTGCAACATTTTCTCCAAAAAATTGATAATGATTACTGATTGCAAATATATTATCATAACTTTAAATTATTATATTTACATAAAAGAATAATAAAAATTATTTTTATAAAAAAATTTGGAGGTATTTATGGGTAAAATATACAAAAACAGATTAAAACTGCTTTTAATGTGTCTTACCACAGTAATTCTGTCAATTTTTATACTTTCATCTCTTAGCGGTGCAAGCGAAATTTCGAAAAATGCTATAAAAATACCGATTATAATGTATCATTCGGTATTAAAGGATAAATCAAGCCAAAATGATTATGTGATTTCACCTGATTTATTTGAAAGCGATTTAAAATATTTTCAGGAAAACGGTTATAAAACCGTAACGGTAAATGATTTAATTGACTATGTTTATTCCGATAAAGCCTTACCTGACAAATGTGTGATGCTGACATTTGATGACGGATACTACAATAACTATAAATATGTTTTTCCGTTGTTAAAAAAATACAACGCAAAAGCTGTAATTTCACCCGTTGCAAAGTTCAGTGAGGACTTTACGGCAACAGGTGAAGAAAATGCAAACTACGGTCATCTTTTGAAAAAGAATATTAAAGAAATGTATGATTCCGGGCTTGTGGAATTTCAGAATCATTCATACAATATGCACACTTTGACGCCGAGAAAGGGAATAGGTAAAAAACATAAGGAAAGTGATGATGAATATAAAACTGCAATTACAAATGATATAAATAAGGCTCAGGAATATATAAAATCTATTACGGGCAACGCACCTACCGCATTTATTTATCCGTTCGGTGAAGAAAGCGGCTCAAGTCTTGAAATTCTTAAAGAGGCAGGCTTTTTGTCTACTTTAAATTGTACCGAAAAACTTAATTATGTAACTAAAAATCCCGAAAGCCTTTATGAACTCGGAAGATTTCGCCGAGATAATGCGGAATCAACTGCACAACTTATGGAAAAAATAAGCAAAAAATAAATTGCGGAATAATATATTGTATGGTGCGTGAGCATTATTTTTATAAAAGGAGAATTATTATGCCAAAGGTATATTTAAGTCCGTCACTTCAGGAGTATAATCCTTATGTTGACGGCGGAAATGAAGAATATTATATGAATCTTGTTGCCGACGCTATTGAGCCGTATTTGTTTGCAAGCGGAATAGAATTTGACAGAAACAGTCCAGAAATGACTTTGTCACAGGCGATAAAGGACTCTAATAATTCTGCAAATGATTTACATCTTGCAGTACACAGTAATGCTGCACCGGAGGGATCGGCAGGCAGATATACCGGTGCTGACATATATTATTATCCGTCAAGCCTTAACGGAAAAAGGTTCGCTGAAATCTTACAACGAAATTATGAAAACATCTATCCGTATCCTGACGATGTAGATATTATTCCGACCACAAGCCTTGCGGAAGTCCGCAGAACAAAAGCACCGTCGGCATTGATAGAAGTAGCGTACCACGATAATCCCGAAGAGGCACAGTGGATAAGAGAAAATGTCGGAGCAATCGGAAGAAATCTTGCACAGTCGATTGCGGAGTATTTTGGAGTACCGTTTGTAGAGGCTTGAAATAGACGGCTATATAGTGTATAATTTAACAAAAAGCTAACGGAAGTGTAAGTATGAACGCTTTGAGCAACGAAACTAAACTTAAAATTGAAAAAACAATAAAAAATTTGAAAGCAAACAAGATGGATGCTTATTATTGTGATAACAAAGAAGACGCCTGCAATCTTGTAAAAACTCTGATTAAAAAGGGCGATGTAATATCAAGCGGCGGTTCTGTTACTCTTAAAGAAACAGGAGTGTATGATATTATTACTTCTTCCGATTATAAGTATCTTGACAGAGCGGCAGAGGGAATTACTCCCGAAGAGGTGGAAGAAGTTTATCATAAGACTTTTTCTTCCGATGTTTACTTTGCGAGCAGTAATGCGATTACAGAAAACGGAGAACTGTATAATGTTGACGGCAATTCTAACCGTGTTGCGGCAATTTTATACGGTCCTAAGAGTGTTATACTTGTTTGCGGTTATAATAAAATTGTAAAAAACATTGATGAGGCAATTGACAGAGTAAAGAGAATTGCCGCACCGAGCAATACAATAAGATTGAATATTGAAACTCCATGCAGCAAAACAGGTAAATGTATTACAGCAGACAAAGAGGGCGCAGAACTTTGTTCGGGCTGCAAAAGTGACAGAAGAATTTGCTGTAACTATGTAGTTTGCGCTCAACAAAGACATAAGGACAGAATTAAGGTAATAATTATAGGTGAAAAATACGGATATTGATATATTAAAATTTAATTAAATAACAATAGAATTATTCCGCTAATTGTTTTTGTGAATTATTGATTTTAAAAAATATGTACTGTTTAAGGCAAGCCATACCTTTGTTTCTAAAAATATGGCTTGCCGCACAGTTATGAACCCGATTAGTGAAAGTTGTTATTCTGATTCTTGTTCTGGCTGTTCTTCTGGTTTTTATTCTGGTTATTATTCTGATTTTTGTTCTGATTCTGGTTATTGTTCTGGTTCTGATTGTTATTCTGATTCTGGTTGAAGTTCATATTAGCACCTCCCTCCGATATGCTTATTATTATCGTTTCTAAGGAATTTATACAATGAATATTTTTTTAGATAAAATGAAAGCTCTGCTCGGTGACGAGTTTGACGATTTTTTAAAATTTTATAATTCAAGCGGAGAACATTACAGAGGCTTAAGAGTAAATACTCTGAAATGTTCTGTGGAAAAACTTGAAAAATTACTTGATTTTGATTTAAAATCCGCTCCTTTTTGCAGTGAAAGTTTTTATATTCCGAATGAAATTACTTCGCTCGGTAATAACCCTTTGCATCATGCAGGCGCTTTTTATATACAAGAGCCGTCTGCTTCTTCGGCAGTAACAATGCTTGATGTGCAGGAGGGCGACTATGTACTTGACCTTTGCGCAGCACCGGGCGGTAAGAGTACGCAAATTGCCGCAAAACTCAATTCAAAAGGCTTTTTATGGAGCAATGAAATTGTCAAAAACAGAGCTAATATTCTGCTCTCTAATATTGAAAGAATGGGTATAAGAAATGCCACGGTTTCAAATGCGTATCCCGAGGTGCTTTGTGACAGGCTTGCCGGCTGTTTTGACAAAGTGCTTGTTGACGCTCCTTGCAGCGGTGAGGGAATGTTCAGAAAAGACTCAACTGCCGAAAGCGAGTGGAGTGACGAGCATGTAAAAAGCTGTGCGGAGAGACAGTTAAAAATTTTGAACAGTGCTAAGAATGCGCTTAAAGACGGCGGAGTTATGGTGTATTCCACCTGTACTTTTTCAGTTGAAGAAAATGAGGGCGTTATCGGCAGGTTTTTAGAGGAAAATCCTGATTTTAAACTTGAAGACGCAAATGTAAATTTTGGCAGACCGACGCTTGAATATGCACGAAGAATTTTTCCGATGGACGGCGGTGAGGGACATTTTGCCGCAAGATTGAAAAAATCGGGTGAATTATATAAAAATTCTTTTACGGAAAACAGTAAAAAGAAAATTGACAGTAAAATTTTTGATTTTTACGACAGCCTGTTTATAGGCAGACCGTTTGGTGAAAATATTGAAGTAATAGGCGATAAAATTATTGTTTTGCCGCAGGAATATGTACCGTATGAAAAGCTGCCCGTTTTGCGCAGCGGAATAATTTTGGGACAAATAGTTAAAAACAGAATCGAACCGCATCATTCGGCATTTATGGCGGCAAAAGCAGACGAGTGTGTTTCAAAAGTGGATTTTGATGTAAATTCTGCGGAAATTAAAGCGTTTCTTCACGGCGAAGAAGTTGCCGTTGACAATAATATTAAAGGATACACTGCTGTCTGCGTAAACGGAATTACTGCGGGATTTGGCAAATGCTCAAACGGCAGACTAAAAAATAAATATCCGAAAGGACTTAGACTTTTATAATGAATAATTTATCTGATATAGGAAAAATTAAAGAGATACTTTCAAAACACGGCTTTACATTTTCAAAATCACTTGGTCAGAACTTTCTGATTAATCCGTCTGTATGCCCGAGAATGGCAGAGTACAGCGGTGCAGGCGAGGGTGTAGGTGTAATTGAAGTCGGTCCGGGTATCGGTGTACTTACAAATGAGCTTTGTCAGCTTGCCGATAAGGTAGTGGCAGTAGAACTTGATAAAAGACTTCTGCCTGTTCTTGAAGAAACCCTTGGCGAATACGATAACTTAAAAGTAGTAAACGAAGATGTGCTTAAACTTGATTTACACAAGCTGATTGCGGAAGAATTTGCGGGAATGAAGGTTGTTGTCTGTGCTAACTTACCTTATTACATAACATCTCCCGTTATTATGAAACTGCTTGAGGACAGACTGCCGATAGAGGCAATAACCGTAATGGTTCAGAAAGAGGCGGCACAGAGGATTTGTGCGGAAGTCGGTACAAGACAGAGCGGTGCGGTCACTGTGTCTGTAAATTATTATGCCGAGCCTGAAATGCTGTTTGGCGTAAGCGCAGGTTCTTTTATGCCTGCCCCGAAAGTCGATTCGGCAGTAATAAGACTTAATGTAAGAAAAGAGCCGCCTGTAAAGGTTGAGAGTGAAAAACTGTTATTCAATGTAATAAAAGCGGCTTTTTCACAGAGAAGAAAAACTCTTGCAAATTCGCTTAGTTCGGGACTTTCTGTTGAAAAAGGCAAGATAAATGAGCTTTTGATTAATTCGGGAGTAGAAACAAACGCAAGAGCGGAAAAGCTGACTCTTGATGACTTTGCGCATATTACAAACAATTTGCAGGAGATGATGTAATGAAAAAGCAAAAAATGAATGTTCTTTTTAAAATTGCGTTTATTTTACTTATAATATGCGTATTGCTTATATTAGCATCAATTGTTATTGCCTATGCTTTTGACAGTGAAAAATGGTCGGCAATTACTTCCGCAAGCGGAGTTTTGCTTGCAACCGTAGGAATAATTCTCGGAATGTTAAGCAAACCTAAGAAAGTAAAGTTAAAAGATGAAAATAAAGAAAAACAGTTGACAAAAACCGAATAATCTGATAGAATAAAACCACTGTAAAGGGGAGTAGTTTGCAGATAATCTGTGGTACAATTCGTCAATCTCATACCTTATGGTATCGGTTGTATCTTAAAAAACGAGACTTTTATTGTATGATAATTGCGTTTGCAATATTTTACAATAAAAGTCTTTTTGTTTGCTTACTTTCTTTTATTAAGAAAAAATATGGAGGAATTATGATGAACTGGTATCAGTTGACCAAAGAACAAGTGCTTGAAAAGCTCGGTGTTACAAAGGACGGACTGAGCTCAAAAAAAGCCGAAGAATTATTGCAAAAAAACGGCGAAAATGTTTTGCAGGAGGGAAAGCGAAAAACCGCTTTGCAAGTATTTCTCAGTCAGTTTGCGGATTTGCTTGTAATTATTCTTATTATTGCTGCAATTATTTCAATGTTTTCGGGTAATATTGAAAGCACTATAGTAATTTTTGCGGTAATTACACTTAATGCCATTCTCGGTACAGTCCAGCATATTAATGCGGAAAAATCACTTGACAGTTTAAAGTCACTTTCATCTCCGAATGCAAAAGTAATTCGTGACGGACAGAAAATTGAAATTCCGTCAAAAGAAGTGGTTGAGGGTGATATGGTTGTGCTTGAGGCGGGCGACCTTGTAGTAGCTGACGGCAGAATTATGAATAATTATTCTTTACAGGTAAATGAAAGCTCACTTACGGGCGAATCAACTAATGTTGATAAAAACGATGATAACATTACTGCGGAAGTCCCGCTCGCAGACAGAACAAATATGGTATATTCGGGCAGTTTGGTAACCTACGGCAGAGCTATTGTAGCTGTTACAGGCACAGGTATGAATACCGAAATAGGCAAGATTGCAAGCCTTATGAATGCGGCAAAAGAAAAGAAAACTCCTTTGCAGGAGAGCCTTGATAAATTCTCAAGCAAACTTGCGATTATTATTCTTATTATTTCTGCGCTCGTATTCGGTTTAAGCCTTTTAAATCATATGGCAATTATTGATGCGCTTATGTTTGCTGTTGCCCTTGCCGTTGCCGCTATTCCTGAGGCTTTGGGTTCAATTGTTACTATTGTACAGGCAATTGGTACTCAAAAAATGGCTAAGGAAAATGCCGTTATCAAAGATTTGAAAGCGGTTGAAAGCCTCGGTTGTGTATCTGTAATTTGTTCCGACAAAACAGGTACGCTTACTCAAAATAAAATGACTGTTCAGAAAATATATATCAACGGTGAAAGTATTTTTGAAGAAGAACTTGACCTTAATAATCAAAGCCACCGCTATTTACTTTACGATATGGTGCTTAATAACGATTCAAGCATTGTTGACGGAAAGGGAATAGGCGACCCTACAGAGTATGCGTTGCTTGAAACTCTAAGAAAACTCGGATACAACGAAGATGATTTGCGTTCGGGACTTAAAAGACTTGAGGAAGTGCCGTTTGATTCCGACCGTAAGATGATGAGCACAAAGTATAAACTTCACGGTGTGAATCATATATTGACTAAAGGTGCTATTGACGCTATTCTTGACAGATGTGACAGTATTGCGGCAAAGGACGGTGTTCGTCCGATTACTCAAGCCGACAAGGCAGAAATACTCAAGCAGAATACAGAGTATTCCGAAAACGGCTTGCGTGTGCTTACTTTTGCTTACAAGGAGTCTGATGAAGAACTCAATGTAAATACGGAGTACGGATATACTTTCTTAGGACTTGTTTCTATGATTGACCCTCCTCGTGAGGAGTCAAAAGCAGCGGTTGCAGATGCTGTCAGAGCAGGTATTAAGCCTGTTATGATAACAGGTGACCATAAGATTACCGCCACTGCCATTGCAAGACAGATTGGTATTTTCAGAGAGGGAGATATTGCCGTAACAGGTATGGAGCTTGACGCAATGAGCGACAGTGAACTTGACCAAAAGATTGAAAAAATATCTGTCTATGCTCGTGTTTCACCCGAAAATAAAATCAGAATTGTTGAGGCTTGGCAGAGAAAGGGCAACATCGTTTCTATGACAGGTGACGGTGTAAATGACGCACCTGCACTCAAAAAAGCCGACATTGGTGTTGCAATGGGCATTACAGGTACAGAGGTATCTAAGGATGCAGCGTCTATGGTACTTCAGGATGATAACTTTGCAACAATTATTAAAGCTGTTGCAAACGGCAGAAATGTTTACAGGAATATTAAAAATGCAATTCTGTTCCTGCTTTCGGGCAATATGGCAGCTATATTTGCGGTAGTTTACGCATCACTTCTTGCTTTGCCTGTGCCTTTTGAGGCAGTTCATCTTCTCTTTATAAATCTTTTAACCGACTCGCTTCCGGCTATTGCTATCGGTATGGAGAAGCCCGAAAAAGATTTACTCTCGCAAAAACCGAGAGATCCTAAACAGGGTATTTTGACTAAAGAATTTTCCGCACTAATGCTTTTGCAGGGTGCACTGATTGCCGTTGTTGTAATGACTGCTTTCTATATAGGTTTGCAGGTTAATGCCGCAACTGCAAGTACAATGGCTTTTGCAACACTTACCCTTGCTCGTTTGTTCCACGGCTTTAACTGTCGCAGTAAGCATTCGATTTTTAAAATCGGTCTTGCCTCAAATGTATATAGCCTGCTTGCTTTTGCGGCAGGTGTAGGACTTCTTGCTTTTGTAATTTTTGTACCGTTTATGCATCCGCTGTTTAAGATTGCGGAACTTACAGGCGCACAAATCGGATTTATTGCTCTGCTTGCTTTTATTCCGACTGTAATTATTCAGATTGCTAAGGTAATTGCTGAAAACATTAAAAAGAGTAAATAAAAGCAAAATCAGCCAAACTCAAGCAAAGATATATCTCTTTTAATAAAATAAATTTTATAAACCGCAGTATTGTTGTTAAAATATTATTAAAATTCTTGACAACTAACTGCGGTTTATTTATAATTAAGTTAAATAAATTTGTGAGGTGGCTTTATTATGAATATTTGGCACGATATATCACCAAAAAGGATTACATCAGAAAAATTTTACGCTGTTATTGAGATTTCAAAGGGCGGTAAAAATAAATATGAGCTTGATAAAGAAACAGGTATGTTAAAACTTGACCGTGTTCTTTTTACTTCAACTCATTATCCCGCAAACTACGGTTTTATTCCGAGAACTTATGCAGATGACGGAGATCCGCTTGATGTGCTTGTTCTTTGTTCCGAAACAATACAGCCAATGACCCTTGTTGAGTGCAAGCCTATCGGTGTACTCAATATGATTGATAATGACAGCTGTGACGAAAAAATCATTGCTGTGCCTGTTAATGACCCTAACTATTGCGGTTACAATGACATTGCTGACCTTCCTCGTCACTATTTTGACGAAATTCAGCACTTTTTCCAGGTATATAAGAGCCTTGAAAGCGGTAAGGTTACATCTGTAACAGAAACTAACGGTGTTGAGATGGCTAAGGATATTATTAAAAAGTCAATCGACAGCTACATTAAAGATTTCCAGATGGCATAAACAGAGGTATTAAGTGACAGAAAAAGAAAAAATGATTGCCGGCAAGGTATATAATTCTCAAGACAGCGAGCTTGTTGCTGCTTTGAATAAATCTAAGTCGCTTTGCCGTCAATACAATAATCTTGATTTTTCAAATGTTGCCGCTCGTAAGGTTATTATTGATGAACTTTTACAAGAAGAGCATAACGATGGATATTGTGTTTTTACTCCTCCGTTTTGGTGTGACTACGGATTTAATGTAAAAGTGGGTAAGAATTTCTATTCAAACCATAACCTTGTTATACTTGATTGCGCAGAGGTTACTTTTGGTGACAATGTTTTTGTCGGTCCTAACTGCGGATTTTATACTGCAATTCATCCTATTGATTCTCATCAGAGAAATACAGGAATTGAACTTGCAAAACCGATAAAAGTCGGCAGTGATGTTTGGTTTGGCGGCGGCGTAACCGTACTTCCCGGTGTTACTATCGGAGATAATGTTGTAATCGGTGCAGGCTCGGTTGTTGTAAAAGATATTCCGTCAGGTGTTGTAGCGGTTGGCAATCCTTGCAAACCTATCAGAAAAATTACCGATGCTGACAAGCTTGATTTAGACGATCCGAATATCTAAAAATATTAATGCATAACAAAAGGCTTTCTTGAGTTTTTAAGAAAGCCTTGATATTTTTTTATAAAAATATTAAAATAATTATAGTTTGAAGTCATCTAAGGTGTACTCGTGAAGAGTCGGCGCTGACTGCGGAACACGCATAAGCGGGTCATATTTAAAGCTTTTGCATTTGTCATCAATAATTGTTTTGTTTTTTATGCAATGACAGGTATCGTTTTCATAAACCGAATTTAAGCAGTATGTACAGCTTGGTTTTATGTTTTTGCCGAAAAGCTTTTTCTTCAACATAATATCACCTCATTCTTTAATCATTATAACATTAACAGTTGTCATTTTCAAGCGAAACTACGCATAAGGAGAAGTATAATGAAATTTAATTCAAAAACTATGACTATCCATAATGCGGACAGTGTGCCGTATTTAACATATAATTCTTTATCGGAAATTGATTTTATAAATCATGCTTTTTCCACAAAACTCGGCGGTGCGTCGACGGGTGAGTTTACATCTATGAACTTTGCGTTTAACAGTGGAGATAATCCCGACAGTGTTACTGAAAATTATAAACGCTTTTGCAAAAGTGCGGGATTTGATTATAATACGCTTACGGCTTCTGCTCAAGACCATAATACTTATGTTCGTGCGGTTACAACAGAAAATATTGGAACAGGTATTTATAAGCCGAGAGATATTGAAAGCGTTGACGCTTTGATAACAAATCAGAAAGGTGTAACTTTGGTCACTTATTATGCCGATTGTACACCGCTTTTCTTTGTTGATACAAACAAAAAAGCAATAGGACTTGCTCACGCAGGCTGGAGAGGTACTGTCGGCAGAATAGGCGAAAAGGTTGTGCAAAAAATGACCGAGCTTTACGGAACAAACCCGTCTGATTTAAAATGTGCGATCGGCCCTGCTATTTCCGTGTGCTGTTATGAGGTTGACAAACCTTGTGCCGACCATTTTCTTGCACTTAAAAATGTAAATCCGTCAGATTTTGTTCATCCTAAAGAAAACGGCAAGTATATGGTTGACTTGCTTGAAACCAACAGACAAATTCTTACGGCAGCAGGTGTAAAGCCGGAGAATATCACGGTTTCTGATGTATGTACAAACTGTAACAGCGATTTGTTGTGGAGTCACAGGGCAACCAAAGGGCATAGAGGCACAATGTGTGCGTTTATGTGTATAAAATAATTCTTAAATCGAAATATGCTTATTCTTTGCAAACCATACTTCTTTTACAGAAAATTCTTTGCCGTTAAGATAATTAAGAATACCTGCGTCGGTGTCAAATGAAAATTTAAGTTTATAGCTGTAAAGTGCCTGATACTTAATGTTATCAGGTGCTTTTCTGTTTTTTCCGTATTTAGTATCGCCCACAAGCGGATGACCGATATATGCCATATGCGCTCTTATCTGATGCGTTCTGCCTGTCAGAAGTTCAACTTCCGCAAGACTGTATTTGCCGTTGAAATCAAGAATTTCATATTTTGTTATAATTTCTTTTGAGCCGTCAACCTGTTTACTGAAAATTTTAACTTTATTTTGCGCTTCGTTTTTAATAAGATAATCGTGAAGAATATCGCAATCTTTTTTAGGTTTGCCGTGCAGCAGGCAAAGATAGTATTTTTCAAGTTCTCTTGTTTTGATTTTGGCATTGAGAACCCGCAAACTTTCGGCATTTTTTGCCGCAATTACTATACCGCCCGTGTTTCTGTCAATTCTGTTTGCAAGAGCGGGAGCGAATGCTTTTTCTTCTTTTGGGTTGTATTCGCCCTTATTATAAAGGTAGTGCTGAACTCTTGCCACAAGCGAATCAAAATGGTAACTCTTGTCCTGATGTACGATAATACCGGGCTTTTTGTCAATCAGAATTATGTTCTCATCCTCATATACTATATCAAGTTTGTCGGGCGCTTTTAAAAATTCGTAGTTTTCCTGCTCGCTTTCCTCAAAAAATTCATCTTTTATGTACAGAGTAAGCACATCGCCCTCTTTGAGCATATCTTTTATATCGCACTTTTTGCCGTTTAGTTTAATGTACTTTGTACGGATATATTTATACATAAGCGACTTTGGCATAGTTTTGAATCTTTTTGAAAGGAACTTGTCAAGTCTTTGGTTTGCATCGTTTTTCTTTATATCAATAGTTCTCATTGCTTTCTCCTTAACCTTAATCAATTTAATTTTATATTATTATAAAATTTTTTTCAACCGATTTTTCACACTTTTTAAAAAGCTGTGTAAACTGATACAGGGTGATAAAGTGAATTGCTACTCACACAGGCTAAGGTCGGCTGTATTTTTCGGGCTTGGACTTCTGACTGCAAGTTTACTGCCTTCAGAATGTGTGCTTGTGGTTGCAGCTGCAGCACTTATCGTGGTCAGTCTGACTTGCATACGAAGATAATATGAGAGGAGATTTGCAATGAAAGTTGTACTTATTGAACGGCCAAAATTCTTATCGGCAATTTTACGGAAGATTTACGGAATTAAAAAGGTAATAAATCCGCAATAAAACTTTCTTATATGTAAAATAAAATGAAATTTTATTGGTAATCATTAATAACATAATTAAACAAAAGATGTGCATATCGACAAAAAGATATGCACATCTTAATTTATTATTGAGTTCTTTTGGAAAAATATTATAATAGGACTGAAATTTTATTATGGAGGTTTTGAATTAACACATGAAACTAATCAAGAAAAGCGTAAGCATCCTTCTTTCTTCGATGATGCTTGTTGGCTGTACAGTTACTGCACTTACAGCTAATGCCTCAACAGGCGGTCAGCTTTGCAGTAAGTATGCCACAAACCCTAACGGCAAGGTAGGTATTCAGAAGACTATCACTATTGACGGTAGTGTTACTGTAGACGACGTAACATTACTCCAGCTTTACGTTGCCGGTGACAAGTCACTTGACGCTAACGCTCAACTCAAAGCTGATGTAAACAGAGATGGCATTATTGACATTCTCGATTGTACAGAAATTCAGCTTTATGTTGCGGGTAATATTCCAAACCTTGGTTGATACCTGATATAATTTAACAGCTTTTACAGCATCGGATTGATTAATTTCAGTCCGATGCTTTTTATTGTAATATTTTCATTACCTTTCTAATATATTTTGAGTATAAATATAAAAGGAGAGATAAAATATGGAGTTTAATCAGGATAACCGATCGTTTTGCACAACTGTTGCGGTGCTTGACACGGTTGCCGAACAGCTTGCTGATGTCGATTTAACTTTACCCGATTATTGTCCGGATATCGAAAAAATTTTGAAATGTACTCTTATCCCTAAAATTCAGACAAGAACATTATCGGGCGGTCAACTGCAAATTGACGGTAACTGTGTTGTTAATGTGCTGTATGTTGACAGTATCAAAAAAAGTATTCGTTGCTGTGAGCAGTCGGTTAATTTTTCTCAAAGCTTTTCTGTTAAAGAAGCGCCTGATAATCCTGTTATATTAACAAGAACAAAGCCCGAGTACATAAACTGTAGGGCATTAAGCCCTCGCAGACTTGTAATGCACGGTGCATTTTCGTTATATGCAAAGGTGCTTTCCTCGGCAAAAACAAGTATCTACTCACCGCCTGCCGAAAATTGTCTTGAAGCACAGCTGATGAATATAAAATGTGCAAGCCTGACTTCTCTTTGCCAAGAACAGTTCAGCGTGGTAGAAGAAGTTTCTGTGGGAGATAAGCCTGTAATTGAATCAATCTTGAGTACCGATATAAGTGTGAATATTACCGATACCAAAGCTGTTACAGGTAAACTTATGGCGAACGGCGAAATCAACTTAAAACTATTATATATAACTGATGTTGAGAGCGGCGAAACAGGAAAACTTGATTACTTATTGCCCTTTAATCAAATTATAGATTGCGAGGGTATCGACGAAAATACAATTAACTGTGTTTCCTGCGATATTATGTCTTATGACATCAGACTTAAGAATGATGTTATGTCAGATAAACCTCTTTTACTGCTTGATTTAAAACTTTGTCTTACAGAAGAAGGCTATGTAATAGCTGACGAAAATGTAGTTACAGACGCATATTCTGTTAAATGTGCAACTCAACCCGCTTTTACACAATTGAATATAGTGAGTGATCTTGCAAAACTTAATGATTCTCATATTGAAAAATCTTCGGTTGCTGTCGATAACGGAAAAATCAGCAAAGTAATAAACATATCATCAAACCAAATTACTGCTGATTATTCTTGCGACGATAAGGGTATAACTGTTTCGGGTAAGGTAAATATTTGTATTCTTGCCGAAAACGAAGATAAAATACCTGTGTTTATTGAACGCAATATAGACTATTCTCATCTTATGACATCAAGCAGTGAGTATAACTGTGCATTGTATGTTGAACCTCGTGTAGCAAGTATAAGCTATCGACTTGCCGATGACAGCACAGTTGAAATCAGGTGTGAAATTAAATTTGCCGTTTCGGCTGCCGCAAAAGAAAATATAAGGGCGGTTTCCGATGTAGAGATATTTGAAGATAAACCCGTAAAGCCCGAAGAGTGTGCTCTGACTTTGTACTTTGCGCAAGCGGGGGAGAGTCTGTGGAGTATTGCCAAATCGCATAATACGGCACTTGATAAACTGATTGAAGAAAATTCGGCAGCGGCACAAAATGAGGATATTTCTCGAATGCTGCTTATTCCGAGAGTTTAGGAGGTACAAAAATGGAAGAAAGAAATGTGTATCGTGACATTTCACGCCGAACAGACGGAGATGTGTATATCGGTGTTGTAGGTCCTGTGCGAACAGGTAAGTCAACTTTTATAAAAAAATTTATGGACTCTCTGGTATTGCCGAATATAACGGATGAGGCGGTATATCGCAGAACTCTCGATGAACTTCCGCAGTCGGCATCGGGAAGAACCATAATGACAACCGAACCTAAATTCATACCGGAAGAATCAGTTGAAGTTGATCTGGGAAACAACACTTCTTTCAGGGTAAGAATGATTGATTGCGTAGGTTATATAGTTGACAGTGCAATCGGCTACAGTGAAGACGAACAGCCGAGAATGGTTAAAACGCCTTGGTTCGATAAGGAAATTCCTTTTGATGACGCTGCCGAAATCGGCACCAAAAAGGTTATTACAGATCATTCGACAATCGGCTTGGTAATAACAACTGACGGTACAATCAGTGATATTGACAGGGAAGACTACATTGAGAGCGAACAGCGGGTTATTAACGAACTGAAAGAGATTAACAAACCTTTTATTGTTTTGCTCAACTCAACCGAACCCGAAAGCGAAAGAGCAAAAAATCTCGCTGCTCAAATGGCGTCAATTTACAATGTGCCTGTAATTCCCGTAAGCTGTATGGAACTTGATGAATTTGAAATTAAGCGTATTCTTGCCCAGCTTTTGTTTGAGTTTCACATAAAAGAAATCAAAGTAGATATTCCTAAATGGCTCGTAATGCTTGATAAAGATCACTGGCTCAAAACCAATATCTTTGACGCAATCAAAAAGAGTGCGGGAAAAATCGAAAAAATCCGTCAGGTTCAGGATATAATGCAGGAACTTGACAACTGCGAATATATTAATTCTACCGAAATAAAAAGTCTTGATTTGGGCAGAGGCTTTGCGACTATCGGAATTAATATTGACAGTAAATTGTTTTATAAGGTACTTTCCGAAGAATCGGGTATTGACATTACCGACGAATGTGAGCTGTTCAGTTGTGTAAAAGAACTTTCCAAAAAGCAGAAAGACTTTGATAAACTTGCGCAGGCTTATGAACAGGTGCAGGAAAACGGTTACGGAATTGTTATGCCGACTATTGAAGAGTTATCGCTTGAAGAGCCTGAAATTATTAAACAGAGCGGAAAGTACGGTATAAGGCTCAAAGCAAGCGCACCGAGTATTCATATGATGAAGATTTATACAAAGACAGAGGTAACTCCGATTGTAGGCTCGGAACAGCAGTCCGAGGAGCTTGTATCTTATCTTTTGAAAGAATTTGAGGAAAATCCGGAAAAAATTTGGGAAAGCAATATCTTCGGCAAATCCGTGCATGAACTTGTCAACGAGGGACTGCACAATAAATTGTACAGAATGCCGTCCGACGCAAGAGCAAAAATAGGTGAAACCATTGAAAAAATTATAAATGACGGTTGCAACGGTCTTATATGTATAATTCTGTAATTGAAATATAACGCTTTAAAATTAAACAAATTATATTTTAAAATATTTAATATGATTAGGTAAACCGCCAAAAATTATTCCCCCCCGTATTTATTATTGAAAATTTTACAGGAATAAAGTATAATAATCCTGTATGAAAATAATAAATATGGGGGTTATTTTATGAATCTTTCCGATGTAGCTTTAGCAGCTCAGACAGCCCAGAAAGAAAGTCTTACGCTTGCTGAAAAAGGCATAACATCCGCAAAGGTTGTTCTCACAGGCTTTGTTGTTGTATTTGCCATGCTTATTCTGTTGATTTTTATTATTAAAATCTACAGCGCTATTGTTCAGAAGGCTCAAAGTGCCGGCAGCAACAGCAAAAAAGGCAAGAAAAATAAAGATGAAAAACCTGCTGAAAAGCCGGCTGCGGCACCTGCTCCTGTCGTTACCGCAAGCGCAGCAACAGACGGAATTTCAGACGAAGTTGTAGCTGTTATTTCAGCTGCCGTGGCTACCATGTACGGTTCATCTGAAAAAGCACGAATCAAGAGTATTAAAAAGTCATCTGACGGTGGTCGTTCAGCTTGGGCAAAAGCCGGTGTACTTGATAATACCCGCCCATTTTAAGGCATATTTTAAGGGAAAGGATGTTATCTAATGGAAATTTTACAAGGCTTTGTAGATGCCGTTGTAGGTATCTTTAACAGTTCAGGCCTTACAACTCTTAACTGGCAGAACTATGTTATGATTGGTATTTCAATCGTTTTGCTTTATCTTGCTATCAAAAAGCAATATGAGCCGCTCTTGCTTCTTCCTATCGCTTTTGGTATGCTTCTTGTAAACCTTTATCCGAGCATTATGAGTGCTCCTTCGACCGAAATGATACCTCTTGCAGATTATGTGAAAGATCATACAGGAGCAATTCAATATCCGATTACCGAATTAAACGGTGCCGAATATGTAAACTATCCGACATACGGCGGTTTGCTTTGGTATCTCTATCAGGGTGTTAAGCTCGGCATTTACCCACCGCTTATTTTCCTTGGCATCGGTTGTATGACAGACTTCGGTCCGCTCATTTCAAATCCAAAGAGCCTTATCCTCGGTGCTGCGGCACAGATCGGTATTTTTGTAACATTTACAGGCGCTATTTTCCTCGGCTTTACAGCAGCAGAGGCAGGTGCTATCGGTATTATCGGCGGTGCTGACGGTCCTACGGCTATTTTCGTAACCACAAAACTTGCTCCGCATCTTTTAGGTTCAATCGCTATTGCAGCATATTCATATATGGCGCTCGTTCCTATTATTCAGCCGCCTATTATGAAAGCTCTTACAACAAAGAAAGAGCGTGCTGTAGTTATGGAACAGCTTCGTCCTGTATCTAAACTTGAGAAGATTATGTTCCCTGTAATTGTTGTAATTATCATTGCAATCTTCCTTCCTGACGCTGCTCCGCTTGTCGGTATGCTTATGCTTGGTAACCTCTTTAAGGAATCAGGCGTTGTTGAAAGAATTAACAAGACAGCTCAGAATGAACTTATGAACATTATTACAATCTTCCTTGGTACTACTGTCGGTGCAACTGCATCGGGACAGACATTCCTTACATTTGATACAATCAAGATTATTGTTCTTGGTCTTATCGCATTCTGTATGGGTACTGCATTCGGTGTACTCTTTGGTAAGATTATGTATGTTGCAACAGGTGGCAAGGTAAACCCACTTATCGGTTCAGCAGGTGTATCTGCCGTTCCAATGGCTGCTCGTGTATCACAGAAGGTTGGTCAGCAGGAAAATCCGGGCAACTTCCTCCTTATGCACGCTATGGGTCCTAATGTTGCCGGTGTTATCGGTTCAGCAGTTGCAGCAGGTGTATTGCTCAATGTAGTTGGCTAAAAACAAATATATATAATTTCAATAAAGGAAGTCGTTATGGCTTCCTTTAATTTTATTGTTAATAATTCATTTTTAGAATTAATTAGTGCATTTAATGAATTATAATATATATTATTGTATTTTTTATTGTATTTTTATGCTGATTTTGGGAGGTCGAGTAATGCCAACTAATATAACAATTCAGAGAATTTTAGTCATTGTCTTACAGAGAATAAAATTTATTATTCTTTTGACACTTGTATGTATGCTTTCGTTTTTTCTTTATTCTAAGTTTTTTATAACTCCTATGTACAGTACATCTGCTATGCTTTATGTGCAGAACTATAATGCTAAAAGCCAGAGCAATCAGGAAAACGGAAAAATCTTTAGCTCCGATATTTCAGGTTCTGCTTCTCTTGCCGAGGCATACATAGTTTTTCTTAATAATTCGGACAGCATTACTTCGCTTTTTAACGACTGCGATGTTTCAATAACAAACGATTCTTTCTTTATTACGGTTACGGTTTCGGGTTCAGACCCGCAAACTTGTGCGAATGTAGCAAATCAGATTTGCGAGACTGCAGGCGATGTTTTTGCCGATCGCTTTGCATACGGACAGATTGGTATTGTAAGATCTGCGCAAGTTCCCAATGCACCGTATGAACCAAACAATCTTAAAAACGCATTGATTGGTTTGGTAATCGGTCTTGTTGCATCTGTGCTTATTTCAATTTTACTTGAACTTATTGACCTTACTGTTAAGCCTGATGACGATTTACAGGAAATGTACGATATTCCTATATTTGCGGAAATACCTGATTTTGGTAATTAAGGGGGGATAGCGTATGAAGTTAAGATTACCTTTTAAAAAGGATTTAAGTAAAAAAAGCAAGTCACAAGTAACTGTCAACAATAAAAATAAATTTGCAATTGTTGAGTCTTACAAAATTGCAAGAACCAATATTATGTTTTCTCTTTCTGCGTCTGAAAAGAAAGCCTTTGCGGTAACAAGTTATTCAAAGGGTGAGGGTAAAAGTACAGTTGCGTCTAACCTTGCAATTTCTTTTTCAAAAATGGAAAGTAAAGTATTGCTTGTTGACTGTGACCTTCGCCGACCTAATGTTCATAATATTTTTAAAATAGATAATACCAAAGGTCTTGCGGATGTAATCGGTAAGATGATTAATTTTGATCAGGCGGTTCAGAAAAATGTTCTTCCCGGACTTGATATTCTCGTTTCGGGTACTATTCCGCCAAACCCGTCGGAACTTATGTGTTCCTCAACATTTATTTCTTTGGTTGAGCAGTTAAAGGAAGAGTATGATTATATCATATTCGATACTCCGCCTATCGGAGTGGTTGCCGATGCACTTCTTCTAAAAGAATTAATTGCAGGCTTTATTGTTGTAGTAAGAGAAAGAGCCACAACTCACGGCGATTTACGAAATCTTACGGAAAGCATTAAGCTTGCCGATTCAAGAGTCCTTGGTATAGTCAAGGTAGGCTGTTCACAGAACGAGAGAAGAAAAGGCAAGTATTACTACAAATACTATTACAATTATTATTAATTATTTTACAGCTTACGAAAACATATCAATTGTTTTTCGTAAGCTGTTGTTTTATGGTATAAAATTATGATTTTTAAAATAAAATGCAAGATTTTTAAAAAACACTTGCATTTTTCTTCCTTTTGGATTACAATATAACAGTAATATTTTGTATTTTTTGCAATTTGAATTTAAGGAGAAAGCAAAATGAATTATGTGAATTGTAACAAAGAAGACCTCGAAAAAGAATATGCGGCACTTGTTGCTGAATATGAAGAGGTAAAAGGTAAGGGTTTAAAACTTAATATGGCAAGAGGTAAGCCGGGTGAAGATCAGCTTAACCTTTCAAGACCGTTGCTTGATGTAATCAACAGCAGCACTGACTGTATTACAGCACACGGTGCAGATTGCCGTAACTACGGTGAGCTTGCAGGCATTGACGAGTGCAAAAACTTTTTTGCGGAGATTTTTGATGTAGATCCGTCAGATGTAATGGTTGGCGGTAACTCAAGCCTTAATATGATGTTTGATACAATTGCAGGTTTTATGACAAAGCCTGTTGTTGAGGGCTGCAAGCCTTGGTATGAGGTAAAGAACAGAAAATTCCTTTGCCCTGCACCGGGTTATGACCGTCACTTTGCTATTACCGAATATTTTGATTTTGATCTGATTCCTGTTCCGATGACAGAGAATGGCCCTGATATGGATGTTGTTGAAAAACTTGTTGAGAATGACGATTCAATCAAGGGTATTTGGTGTGTTCCTAAGTATTCAAATCCGCTCGGCGTTACTTTCAGCGATGAAACAGTTAAGCGCTTTGCCGCTTTAAAGCCTGCCGCAAAGGATTTCAGAATTATGTGGGATAACGCTTACTGTGTTCACGATGTAACAGATACTCCCGATGAACTTTTGAGTCTTATGGCTGAATGCAGAAAAACAGGTAATGTTGATCTTCCTATCATGTTTACATCAACATCAAAGATTACTTTCCCGGGTTCAGGTGTAGCTGCAATGGCTGCTTCCGATAACAATATGAAAGTAATTAAGAACAGATACCAGTATCAGGTTATCAGCTATGATAAGATGAATATGCTCCGTCACGCTCGTTTCTTTGGTGACCTTAACGGTGTTAAAGAGCATATGAAACTGCATAAAGCTGTTCTTAAGCCAAAATTTGAAATTGTTTTGAATGCTCTTGAGTCACAGCTTAAGGAAACAGGTACAGCTGATTGGACAAATCCAAACGGCGGTTATTTTGTAAGTGTAGATGTACTTGAGGGTACAGCAAAAGAGGTTGTTCGTCTTTGTAAAGAAGCAGGCGTTGTACTTACAGGTGCAGGCGCTACTTATCCTTACGGCAAGGACCCTAAGGACAGCAACATCAGAATTGCCCCTTCGTTCCCGCCAAACGATGAACTTAAGGAAGCAATGGATGTATTTTGCATTTGCGCTAAACTTGCAGCTTGTGCAAAAATTCTTAATAAATAAGCAATATATTAAACATTGATTTGCTTATTTATCTAAATGCAATGTAAAATTTCCAACTAAAAAGAATTTTTTTATCAAAAATTCCCTTATCCGTTGACTTTTTATCAAAAAAATTATATAATAACTCTGTTATGTCTGTATGTGTGTCTTTCGTAACAGAGTTATTTTTATGAAAGCAACTACAGTCAATTAAAAAATGGAGGTTCCTAAGGCATGAAAAGAATACCAAAGCCTGTATTCTTCATTGTAGCCTTGCTGGTGCTTGCTTTTACATTTACAGCAGTTTTCGGAGTATCCTACTATACAGGTGACAACAAAAACACTGTCGTTAAAGGCATTAGCGATATACGATGGGGAATAGACATCAGGGGCGGTGTTGAAGCAACATTTAAGCCTGCCGGCGATGTTGACGCTACTGATGAGCAGTTAGAATCTGCTAAAGCAATCATTGAGCTTCGTATGGTATCTGACGGTATTACCGACTATGAACTTTACGCTGACTCTTCAAACGACAGAATTATTGTTCGTTTCCCGTGGAAATCTGACGAAAAAGATTTCGACCCTGCAACTGCTATTGAAGAAATATCATCAACAGCAGAGCTTACTTTCAGACCGGGTAAAAGCTATGAAACTACCGAAGTAGGTTCGGACGGCAACCCTGTTTACAAAAATCCTAAAGACGATACAACTGAAATTCTTATGAACGGCTCTTACATAAAGTCGGCGCAGGCAGTTGTAAATCAGGAAGATAACTCATACGCTGTAAGCATTGAGTTTAACGATGAAGGTAAACAGCTTTTTGGCGATATTACAACTAAGTATCTTAATAAGACAATCTCAATTTGGATGGATGATGTTATGATTTCCGCACCTACTGTAAATGCGGCAATCACAGACGGCAAAGCACAGATTACAGGTGACTTTGACGCTGAATCTGCAACTGCTCTTGCAAACAAGATTAACGCAGGTGCTCTTCCGTTTAAACTTGAAACTGTAAGTTCAAGCAACATCAGCCCGACACTCGGTGAGAATTCACTTACAGCTATGGCTTATGCAGGTGTTATTGCATTTGCGGTTATTGCTGTTATTATGATTGTAATGTACAGACTTACAGGTGTTATCGCAGTTATTTCTCTTGCAGGTCAGATGGGTCTTGCAATTGCGGCTGTATCAGGTTACTTTACAACCATTTCGTCATTCACAATGACACTTCCTGGTATTGCAGGTCTTATTCTTTCAATCGGTATGGGCGTTGACTGTAACGTAATTACAGCAGAGCGTATTAAGGAAGAATTAAAGCAGGGCAGAACTCTTGACGGTGCTCTCGAGCGTGGTACAAAGAATTCACTTTCTGCTATTATCGACGGTAATATGACAGTTATTATTGTATCTGTTATTCTTATGCTTGTATTCGGTCCTTCAAATATTCTCTCAATCATCTTTGGTGAATCAACAACCGGTACAATCTACTCATTCGGTTACACACTCCTTGTTGGTGTAATTGCTAACTTTATTATGGGCGTATTCCTTACCCGTGTAATGCTCAGAAGTATTTCAGGCTTTAAGGTATTCCGCAAAAAAGGCTTGTACGGAGGTGTTAAGAATGGCTAATGAAAGCACAAAATCCGCTAAGGTTAATGGTCAGCTTTCTGTTGAAGAAGTAAGTGAAAAATTCAACGGCGGCAGAAAGATTATTGACTTTACAGGTCACAGCAAAATTTTCTTTGGCATTTCCATTGCAATTATTGTAATCGGTATCATTTGTAACTTCATTTTCGGTACTACACTTGACATACAGTTCTCGGGCGGTGCGTCAGTAAAATACAGTTATTCCACAGATATTTCCGAATCCGAACTTACTGATTTTATTCAGTCACATACAGAGGCAAGAATTACTACTTCTTATTCAACAGATATGGTTGGTAATTCCGGTCATAATGTTGCTGTTCAGTTCTCCGGAAACAAGGCTATTGATACTAACATTCAGTCGACACTTCTTGAAGATCTCAATAAACAGTATCCTGATGCAGGCTTTAAAATTCTTGAGTCGGGTTCTATTGACGCTTCAATGGGCTTTAACTTCCTCTTAAAGTGTCTTACAGCTGTTGCAATCGCAAGTATACTTATGGTTATTTATGTAACACTCAGATTTAAGAAAATCGGCGGTCTTTCAGCCGGTGTTACAGCTCTTATAGCACTTTTCCACGATGTTGTTATGATTTACTTTATGTATGTAATCTTCCGTATGCCGATTGATTCCAACTTCATTGCCGTAGTTCTTATGATTCTCGGTTACTCACTTAACGATACAATCGTTATTTACGACCGTGTTCGTGAAGAACGAAAAGCACTTGGCAGAAAAACAGATGCAGGTATGGTATTTAATCTCAGTGCTACAAAGTCGCTTAAGAGAACAATTATTACTTCTGTAACAACTCTTTCAGCAATCTTGATTGTATATATTGTTGCCTTAGTATATAATATCTCTTCGGTACAGGCTTTCGCACTTCCGATGATTATCGGTATCATTTCAGGTTGTTATTCTTCTATCTGTATTGCAGGTCCTCTTTGGGTACTCTGGCAGAGAAAGAAAAAGAACAGCAAAAAGTAATAATGCGTTTGCTTTAAATTTTATTTAATAATTATGGGCTGCGATATTAATAAATTTCGCAGCCCTGAATTTATATGTAAATGTATAATTTTTTATCAGCTTTGGTAAAACTATTTTGGGGTAATTTTTATATCTTAGGAGTGTTGTATGAAAAAAATCTTTTCACTATTATTGGTATCTGTATTGATGTTATCTTCTTTACTTAGCGGCTGTTCGAGCAGCGAACCGAGCAGCAAATCTTCCGATAAAATCAGCATAGTAACCTCGATTTTCCCTTATTATGATTTTGCAAGAAATATTGTCGGCGATAAAGCAGATGTAAAGTTATTGCTTTCACCCGGTAACGAACCGCATCATTACGAACCGTCACCGTCCGACATTGTTGCCATAGAAGAATGTGATATATTTATCTATAACGGCGGCGAAAGTGACGAGTGGGTTGAAAATGTGCTTGACTCTCTTGAAAATAAAAATATTACTGTTTTGAAGATGACCGATTATGTGTCACTTCTTAATGAAAAAAATCCTGACCATACTGACGGTGATGAGGCAGATGAACATATATGGACTTCTGTCAGAAATGCCGAGCAGCTTGTAAAGAAAATATCAGATGTTGTTACGAAAAAGGATAATAAAAATAAATCTGAATATGAAAACAATACAAATCAGTATCTTTTAAGTCTTGACGAACTTGACAAAGAATTTACTGATGTTGTTAATAATAAAAAGCGTGACACTGTTGTATTCGGCGACAGATTTCCGTTTTTGTATTTTATGACCGATTACGGACTTAACTACGAATGTGCGTTTCCGGGCTGCAGCAGTGAAACCGAACCGAGTCTTGAAGTAGTGACAAGACTTATTGATTATGTAAGAGATAATAATATACCTGTTGTGTTTCACCTTGAAATGTCAAACGGCAAAATTGCGCAGTTGATCGGTGATGATACCGGAGCTGAAATTTTGCAGTTTTCGTCGTGCCATAATATTACAAAAGATGAATTTAATAACGGAGAAGATTATATTTCTGTTATGAAACAAAATTGCAGTGCATTAAAGGAGGCTTTATCTTAATGTCATTAATTGATTTTAATAAGGTAACTATCGGTTATGACGGCAAAAGTGTAATTTCGGATCTTAGTTTTCAGATAAAGCCGAATGAATATGTTTGCATAGTTGGCGAAAACGGTTCAGGTAAGACAACACTTATGAAATGCTTACTTGGACTTATTCCGCCTTTATCTGGTAAGATTACATTCGGTGACGGATTAACTCAAAATGAAATCGGTTATCTTCCGCAAAAGACTGTTTTGCAAAAGGATTTTCCTGCTTCGGTTGAAGAAGTTGTGTTATCCGGCTGTCTGAATAAAAAACATACCTTGTTTTATTCAAAAGAACAGAAAAAAACCGCTGAAAAAAATATGGAACTTACAGGAATTACCGATATTCGTAAAAACTGTTTTCGTGAACTTTCGGGCGGACAACAGCAGAGGGCATTGCTCGCAAGAGCATTGTGCGCTACAACCAAACTTTTAATTCTTGACGAACCCGTAACGGGTCTTGACCCCGTTGCAAGTGCGGATATGTACAACCTTGTAAAGAATTTGTATAAAGAGGGAATTACCGTTATTATGGTTTCCCACGATATTACCGCCGCAGTTAATAATGCCACAAAAATTCTCCACCTTTCCAAGGATAACTACTTCTTTGGCAGTACACATCAGTATCTTCATTCCGATGTGGGCAAGAAATTTTTGATTACAGATTGCCCATGCGATGATTGCAGGCATCACCATATTCATAATTTAGCTTAAAGGAGGTGGTAAGATGTTTGAAACTATTGCTGAAATGTTTTCGTACGGTTTTATTGTAAGAGCTTTTATTGTCGGTACTCTTGTTTCGCTTTGCGCCGCCTTGCTCGGTGTAACCCTTGTGCTGAAACGCTACTCCATGATAGGTGACGGACTTTCCCATGTCGGTTTTGGTGCGTTAGCTATTGCCGCATCGCTCAATCTTGCACCACTTCAGGTGGCAGTACCTGTTATTATTATTGCCGCATTCCTGCTTTTAAGACTTTCCGAAAAAAGCAAAATTCGTGGTGATGCCGCCATTGCCATTATTTCAAGTACAGCGCTTGCAATCGGTGTTGTCTGTGTAAGTATTTCGGGAGTAAATACCGACCTTAATTCTTATTTGTTCGGCAGTATTCTTGCCACAACAAACGCTGATGCTGTAATGTGTGCCGTTCTTGCTTTGATAGTAATTGTGATTTTTGTTTTGTTTTACAATAAGATTTTTGCGGTTACATTCGATGAAACATTTTCAAAGGCTACAGGACTTAAAACAGGTGTTTATAATACTGTAATTGCCTTGCTCACAGCACTTACAATCGTAATCGGTATGAGAATTATGGGTACACTTTTAATTTCGGCTCTTATCATTTTCCCTGCACTTTCTTCAATGAGAGTGTGCAAAAAATTTAAAGCGGTAATTATTTGTTCGGGTGTACTTTCGCTTATTTGTTTCTTCGTTGGAATGTATGCATCTTACACAATGGATACTCCGACGGGAGCAAGCGTAGTAATTGTAAATGCCTTTGTATTTGTAATTTTCTGGCTTATTGAAGTTATTAATACAAGAGTAAGAAAACATAATTAATTATAAAATATTTTCAATTTGAACAAGCTCACTGTCCTTTATGGAGGTGAGCTGTTTTTTTATGCCGGCACTTTCGGCAAGGTAATTGTCGTTGCTCTGTGTAGCGACATATGACCGCATTGCAGATAGGTTTACACTGATTTCATCAACATAATCGTGAATAAGAAGAATATCAAAAATGCTTAGATTCTTTTGCCATTTTGATTCCGCAGCTGCAAGCACATCTTTTGCACCGTCATAATTCTCACTTTTAACAAGGTTGTCGGCAGATACAATTTCTTCGTTAAGTTCGTCAATTCTATTTGTAACATAGAACATTTCAAAAATGCCTGTTGCTATTGATAAAATAAAAAAAGCCAATGATATATATATTCTTTTCATATTAATTTTCCTTTGTAATTATTTTATAATTTCCTGCTCCGTCAAGCGTCATAATAAATATATCGTCTATGGCGACATTTTCTTTGTAAAGAATTTTATCTACGGTTTCTTTGCTGTTTTTGCAAAGTCTGAGTGAATTTTGTAAAAGCTGTCCGTCGCTGATTACCACGGTTTCAAGTTTTGTGTCGGGAACTTTAATATCGAGGTTTTCAAGTGTTACCGTGCGCTTTTCGGGCTTTTGCAAAACGCTTATTTTTCCGTTGGTTTCTACGATACAATATTGTACCTCGTCGAGTGAAAAAATATCCTGTTGCCTTAGCTGAATACATAAATCTTCGGTTGACATTCTAAGCCGTTTCATTTCGTTTTGCATCAGTTTTCCGTCCTCTATTACGGTTATGGGCGAACCGCAGATAAGACCTCGGAATTTTCTGTTTTTCAGCATTATTATACTTGCTATTATTTCACAGGCAATAAGAACGAGTACGGGAATTATGCCCGAAAGCAACGGTTGTGAAGTATTTGACATAGGAATTGCCGCAATATCGGATACAATCAGAGTTACTACAAGTTCGCTCGGCTGCATATCGCTTATTTGCCTTTTGCCCATAAGCCGAATTGCAAGAATAACAAATGCATACAAAAGCAGAGTTCTTATAATTGAAATAATCATTTTATCACCATTACTAATGTTTGCAATAAATGTAATTATATACAAATTTCGGAATATTTGAGATAACTTTGTAAAGCCTAATATTGGTGATAGAATGTATAATTCATTAAAAGAAAATTTATCTTTCCTTAAATCGGCTTTCGCAAATTCCGCCGATTTTACGGTGAGAGATATGATATTAAATTCAGATAATAAAACCACATCCGCAGTAATTACAATAGAGGGAATGTGCAGCAAAGAAGTAATCGCACTTTCTATAATTAATCCGATTTTTGATTTTGATTTTAAAAATGCAGACGGCACACAAATTCTTGATGAAATTCGACTTTCGGTTCTCTCTGCAAGTGAAATTGTGGAATTTGAGAGCTTTGATGAGGCAATAATGTTTTTAACTTCAGGTTTTGCTGTAATTGCTGTTGACGGATGCAGTAAAATGCTTGCAATCGGTGTGCAGGGCTTTTCTTTCAGAGGAGTTACCGAACCCGAGAGCGAGGTGGTACAGCGTGGTTCAAAGGAAGGCTTTACCGAACCTTTGAGAATTAATATGACGCTTATCAGACGAAGAATAAAAAGTCCTGACCTTGTATTTGAAACCGCAACAGTCGGTACAACTTCAAAAACTCAACTCTGTATTTGCTATCTGCAAAATTCGGTGTCTAAAATTATCCTTGATAAAATAAGAAAAAGACTGCAGTCAAGTGACCTTGAAATGGTGCTTGCATCGGGTTATTTATCTGAATATCTTGAGGATAAGGGCACAAAGTCTATATTTTCGGGAGTAGGCATTTCCGAACGCCCCGACACTGTATGCGGAAAACTTATGGAGGGAAGAGTAGCAATTTTGGTTGACGGTACTCCGACCGCAATTATTATTCCACATATTTTTGTGGAGGAGTTTCAGAGTGTGGACGATTATTCAAACCGCCCGTATTATGCAACCTTTATCAGAATATTAAAGTATATTTCATTTTTCACGGCAATATTTATACCGGGTATTTATACTGCGTTTGCTCAATTTCATCCCGAGTATTTTCCGAAAGGCTTGCTTTTAAAAGCGTCAACGGCACTTGCGGATACTCCTTTGCCTGTTGCGCTTGAAGTGCTGATAATTATGTTTGTTTATGAAATTATGAGAGAGGCGGGATTGCGGATTCCAAAACCGCTCGGTCACGCCGTCAGCATTGTGGGTGCGCTTGTAATTGGTGAAAGTGCGGTAAATGCAGGATTTATTGCCTCATCTACCCTTATGATAGTTGCAGTTGCGGCAATCAGCAGTTATGTTACTTCGTCGCTTTATGCACCTATTACAGTGCTTAGATTTGCTTTTGTGGCAGTCGGAGGGATTTTCGGAATGTGGGGGATTGTTCTTATGAGTTGCTTTGTGCTTGCAAATATATGTGCAAAAACTTCTGTCGGTGTTCCGTATATGTCTTCGCTTGCTCCTTTTTCTGTTAGAAGAATGAGAGATGTTTTTGTGCGTGCGGATTGGAAAAGATTATCCCGACATACAATAAGAGTTCAAAAGTTTGCTCAAACAAAGGAGAGTGACTCTGATGAAGGGTAAGATAACCCAGGTATATGCAGGGCTGTTTGCCGTTTTTGTTTTTATATTTTTGGGAGTAAAATATAATTATCTCGGCACACTTCCTTTGTGGGCGGTTGTTCTTGAAATTATATTTATGGCGGTTGTACTCGCAGTGCTTATGCTGCCGTCTTACATTCTCCATAAGTCAACAGGCTGTGATGTGTTTAATGTGTTTTTAAATAAAAGCTCATTGACAAAAATTACATTTTCTTCTCTTTATTGCATATTGTTTGTATTTGCAAGCGTGCGATTTCTTTCACTGTATGTTGATATTCTTATTACTGCGCTGAACTCGAATGCAAACAGGCTTGTACTTGCTGTCGGAATACTTTTTGTATGCGCATACAGTGCGTACAAAGGTGTGTTTACCGCATCAAGATGTGCTCTTATCGGTTCGGTTGTTACGGCAATTTTTATAATAATATTTCTGCTTGGCAATATTTCTGATGTAGAATTAAGCAATCTTTATCGCAGTAACAGTACAGATGATTTTTTTGCCGCACTTTTTTCTTTGCTGCCTGTTTGTGTGTTGCCTGTAATTTTTTCTGTAATATCGGGAAGTTTCAGTCAAAGTAAATCCGCTTTTGTATGGTTTCTTGTAATTGCCTTTGTAAGCAGTGCTGTGCTTGTGTTTTTTATGAATACAGTTCTTGCTGATTATGCAGACGGCAGGGAGTTTCCGTATTTTATACTTGCCCAAAATGCCTCCTTCGGACAAATGACGAGTTTTGATTTTCTTTATATGATTTGTATTTCTTTTTGCTCTTTTATAATTGTTTCACTGCTTTTATGCTGTATAAATGAGAGTACAGGTGTAAAGAAAAGAGGAAAAAATACCTTTATATTTACATCGTTGATTTTTGTAATGTATATATGTACCGAGGTTTTTCCGAAAGCAAAGGAGCTTGTGCAGAATGATATTATTTTTGCAGTTATGTGTGCCATATACGCAGTTGTATTACCGATTTATGCTTTGTTCAGATTGAAAGGAGGTAAACAGGGTGATTAAAAAAGTTTTGGCATTAATGCTTGTTTTAAGCAGTGTATTTTTGTGCGGTTGCGACAACAGTAAAAGGATAGATAAAGCTGTTATTATTGAGTGCATTATAGTTGATAAAAGCGATTACAAATTTATTTATATTTCTGATGAAGAAAAAAGTGAAACTGTCAAAATTGAAGAAAAAAGCCTTGAAAAAGCGCTCAAAACTTTAAAAACCGAGCATAAACCCGAAATTGTACTTTCTAAGCTTGAGCTTATAGCATTTGCGGAAAATGTTGACAGCGAAAAATATTACTCTGCATTACAGTATATAAAGAATAATTATGCGGTATCACCGTCGGTATATACAGCGGTATGCAGTAACGACATTTTAAAATTGCTTGATGAACCGAAAACGCTTGAAAAATGTACTGAACAAATAATGATTTTAGAGAAAAAAGATACCGACATTTCATCAACTCTATTAAAAATGAACAACAACCTTAGTAAATCTAAGAAATCATTGCTATATTTACCTCATATTAGTAAAAATAACGGGGTTACAGGCGAAAAAGTTGAAATTATGATAAAAAAATGAAAAATAATTCATAAAAAGACTTTATACTATAAGCGTTTTGTTGTATAATAATTGATGTATAGAATGGAAAGGCTATATACTTTGGGCAAAACTTTTGAATATATTTACCAAAGTAATTTGTGATAATGTAATTAAATTGAGAATAAAATACTTTAATATAACTTTGTAAACATAAGCGTGTGCAATGAGTAAACATAAGTTGCGGACAGCATAGTCAGAAAATTATTTTTAAAGCGGATTTTTTAAAATCTCGGTTCAATATCATTATTACTGATACAAAGCCTTTCACGAGCATATATTTTAATTATTGAACGGCGGTGGATTTATGGCTAGTGATTTTTCGGTTGCATTATCAAAAATGACTGAAGATTTAGATTTGCAAAAGGTTTATATTGCTGAAAATTTTGAAGAAATCAAAGTTTCAACATTTGAAGTAAATCGTCCGGGACTTGAGCTTACAGGATATTTTGACTTTTTCGACAGCAGCCGACTGCTCCTTTTTGGTACAACAGAGTTTTCGTATCTCTCTCGTTTCGGCTCGGAGGCTCAAAAAATGGTTATTGACTCAATATTGAGCTTTGGCCCGCCTGCGATTATCATTTCAAGAAATATCGAACCACCTATAGCTATGATGGAAAGTGCAAAAACACATAAGGTGTCAATTTTGCGCTCGGCAGAAACAACATCACAGGTTACAGCGGCACTTTTCCAATATCTCAACAAAGAACTTGCGCCTCGAATTACAAGACACGGTGTTCTTGTGGAAGTTTACGGTGAGGGTTGCCTGCTGCTCGGTGACAGCGGTGTAGGTAAGAGCGAAACCGCTATCGAACTTATTAAGCGTGGACACCGTCTTGTTGCCGATGACGCAGTGGAAATCCGAAAAACCTCCACTCACACGCTTATGGGACAGTCACCTGAAAATATCCGACATTTTATTGAACTTAGAGGTATCGGTATTATTAATGCAAGACAGCTTTTCGGTATGGGTTCGGTAAAGCTTACGGAAAAAATAGATATTGTTATCAATCTTGAAATTTGGGACAACACCAAGGTTTATGACAGAATGGGACTTGATAATCAGTATATGGATATTTTGGGCGTTGAAGTGCCGACCTTGACCATACCTGTAAAGCCGGGCAGAAACCTTGCCGTTATTATTGAGGTTGCGGCCATGAACAACCGTCAGAAAAAGCTCGGTTATAATGCCGCACAGGAGCTTTTGAGCGCACTCGGTATGGATTTTGATATGTCGCAGACAGAGAAAGTCATCGTTGACAAATGGGAGTAATAAAACGGGGCGAGCAAATGAAATTAGTTGCCGATATGCATACACATTCAATAGCGTCTACACACGCTTATGCCACTATAACGGAAATGGCACAGGAGGCGCACGATCTCGGACTTTTTGCCATTGCAATCACTGACCATGCAAGAACTATGCCGGGAGCACCGGGTCCGTTCTATTTTGAATCCCTTGCCATTTTACCCGCATACATAAAGGAAGTAAGAGTGCTGCACGGAATAGAGGCTAATATATGCGATTACTACGGTAATCTTGACGTTGAGCCGCAGCTGCAGGATAATCTTGAATGGGTGGTAGCTTCACTTCACACTTTAACTATTGAGGGCGAGGCAACTGTTGAAAAATGTACACAGGCTTACCTCGGTCTTGCAAAAAATCCTAATGTAAATGTCATTGGTCACAGTGGCAGTGAATACTTTAAATATGACTACGAAAGAGTTATCCCTCAGCTTGCAAAAGAGGGCAAACTTATTGAAATTAACGATTCCGCATTCAGATATAAAAAGAGTTGCGCCTCAAATTGTACGCAGATTGCAAAACTTTGTAAAAAATACAAAGCAAGAATTTGCGTGGATACCGATTCGCACTATACCCATACCCTTGGCAGAGGCACCGAAACTCTGAAAATGCTTGAAGATATAGATTTTCCGCAGGAGCTTATTGTTAATGCGAACGAAGAAACCCTGAAAGCATACTTTAAGGAGAAAAATATTTATTATTAACTGGAGTAATTCGATGAATAATATTGAAAATATATATAAATTTGCAGACAGTCTTGCTTGTGAAACAAAGCTTAACGAGCCAATGAAAAAACACACAAGTTTTAAAATCGGCGGCAATGCGGCAGTTTACATAAAGGTTGACAGTCTAAGTAAGCTTTGCAAATTTGTAAGAGAATGTAAACTTACAGATACAAAATATTTCTTGCTCGGTAACGGCAGTAATATACTTGTAGACGATAATGGCATGGATTGCGCTGTTATTAAACTTGACGGCGATTTCAAAGAGATAAGAATGATAGACAGCGAAACCGTTTATTGCGGCGCAGGCGCTACACTTGCTGCTCTTTGTAAATTTGCGCTTAACAACAGTCTTTCCGGACTTGAGTTTGCGTGGGGAATTCCGGGCTCTGTAGGCGGTGCGGCATTTATGAATGCGGGCGCTTACGGCGGAGAAATGAAAGATGTTGTCGTGTCGGTAAATCATATTACAGATGACGGCGCTATAGGCAGAATTGATAAAGAAAATCTTGAGTTCGGCTATCGCACAAGTGTTTACCGTAAAAATAACTGCATAATCACAGGCATTACACTCAAACTTAAGAGTGATAATCCCGATGATATTCGTCACAGAATGGACGATTTTATGAGCAGACGAATTGATAAACAGCCGCTTGAATTTCCGAGTGCGGGCAGTGTTTTCAAGCGACCCGAGGGAAATTACGCAGGTGCTTTGATAGAACAGTGCGGATTTAAAGGTAAGGGTGTCGGCGGTGCCGAAGTATCGGAAAAACACGCAGGTTTTATTATTAATAAAAGCAATGCCACTGCTAAAGATGTAAAAGAGCTTATTTCTCAAATTCAGACAACTGTTAAAAAAGAAACAGGTTATGATCTTGAATGTGAATTGATAATGCTTTGAAAATAATTATTTATGCAATAATTAAGGCGTAATAGAGGAAGTTGATATTATGGAATTTGTAATTATATCGGGTATGTCGGGTGCAGGCAAAACAAGTGCGCTTCACATTATGGAGGATATAGGATACTACTGCGTTGACAATATCCCCACCTCACTTTTGCAGACATTATACAAACTTTGCAAAGATTCTTCGGACAAAGCAATGAAAAGAGTTGCGGTTGTGGTTGATGTCAGAGGCAACGGTGATTATGAGGTTATGTACGACGACCTTGAAAACTTCAAGAAAAATAACGAGGGCGTAAGTATTCTTTATATTGACGCAAAAGTCGACAGCCTTATTGTGCGCTATAAAGAAACAAGAAGAAGACATCCGCTTACCGAAAGACTTAAGGACGGCTCTGTTGCCGCCGCCGTAAAGGAAGAGCAAAGATTGCTTGTTCCCGTAAAAACACTTGCCGATTACAGTATTGATACGACATTTATGTCAATTAAACAGCTTAGAGAACGCATTATTTCGATGTTTCTTGAGAACAGCTCCAACAGTATTATGCTTACTTTTATGTCTTTTGGATTTAAGTACGGTATTCCGCTTGAATCTGATTTGATTATAGATGTTCGTTGTTTGCCGAATCCGTTTTATATTGCGGAACTTAAGGAACATACGGGACTTGAAAAATGTATTCAGGACTATGTGCTTGACAGCGAAGAAACACAGGAATTTGTAAAAAGACTTATTGACTGGCTTGACTATTCATTGCCTTTGTATCTTAAAGAAGGCAAAAGCGAGCTTGTAGTCGGCATAGGCTGTACAGGCGGCAAACACCGCAGTGTTACAATTGCGGAATTGCTTGATAACTATTTTATGGAAAAAGGTTACAAGTGCATTGTACAGCACAGAGATGTAAAAAAATAACGAGGTGTAAATAGTGTCGTTTTCCTCCGAAGTTAAAAAGGAGCTTTGCTCTGTTAATGCTGTAGATACCGAACAAAAAAAGGCAGAGCTTTACGGCCTACTTATTTTCTCTAAGGTATTTAAAAAAGATAAAATTGTTCTTACAACCGAAAACAGTGATGTTTCTAAAAAAGTGACGGATTTGCTTGAAGAACTTTATATGCCGATTATCGAAAAAGAAACCACTTTGCGTGTAAGAACCACAGAGCATCACCTTTCAAAAATTTCACTTATAAATGCCGATGACTGTTTAAGAATTTTTGATGATTACGGTCATCACGACAATGATATATCGCTAAGAGTAAACAGAGCCAATATAAGCAGTGACGAACTTGTGGCGGCTTTTTTACGAGGAGCTTTTGAGGGCTGCGGTTCGGTGTCTGACCCAATGAAAAGTTACCACGCCGAGTTTTGTGTGCCGCATAAAAATCTGTCGGTCGATTTGTGTAAAATTCTTTCGGAAATACCCGAATGTGATTTTACGCCGAAAACAGTTGTGCGCAACGGCAGTTATGTTGTCTATTTTAAAGGCAGTGAGCAAATTTGTGACTTGCTTACATACATAGGCGCAACAAATTGTGCTATGGAAATTATGGGTACAAAGGCTGTAAAACAGGTGCGCAATAACATTAACAGGCGCATAAACAGTGAGGTTGCCAATATAACTAAAATTGCGTCTGCTTCCGCAAAGCAGCTTGCGGCGATACAAAAAATCAAAGACAAAAAGGGAATAGAGTCTTTGCCCGACGATTTAAGAGAAATAGCCGTATTAAGACTTGAAAATCCCGAAATGTCGCTGAGAGATTTGGGACAAAACCTTTCTGTGCCGATAAGCCGCAGCGGCGCAAACCACAGAATGAACAGATTACTTGAATATGCAGAGGATCTTGAATAATGAATAAAAAATTAACTTTTGAACAAGCTGACGCTAAACTTGACGAGGTTGTGGCTAAACTTGAAAATTCACAACTTCCGCTCAAAGAAAGTGTTGATTGCTACACAGAGGCTTGCGAATTACTTGCTTTTTGTATGCAGGAACTTTCGGAAAGCAAAGGCAAAATTGAAGATATTAATACAAAGTTAAATTATATTTGTACTACAGACGGTGATGAGTAATGACTGATTATATAAAACAAACCGAACAGGCTCTTTATGATTATTTGCCTGACTTAAATTGCAGAGAAAAAGAACTTATCGAGTCTATGAAATACAGCCTTGAGGCAGGCGGAAAAAGAGTAAGACCTAATCTTGTATTCAGTTTTAACGAACTTTGCAATGGCAAGGCCGAGGCTGCGGTACCTTTTGCTTGTGCGGTTGAGATGATACACACATATTCGCTTATTCACGATGATCTGCCTTGTATGGATAATGACGATATGCGCAGAGGCAAACCGTCAAATCATAAGGTGTACGGTGAAGATATTGCTTTGCTTGCGGGAGATGCATTGCAGTCGCTCGCTTTTGAAATTATGACAAGCGACAAGGCAATCAGCCAAAGCTCGGCTGTTGCGTGTTGTAAAGCTGTAAATACCCTTGCGGCTTATTGCGGTGCAAGAGGTATGGTCGGCGGTCAGGTTATTGACCTTATTAATGAAAATAAGTCAGCACCGATTGAAGTGTTGAGAGAAATGGATTATAAAAAAACAGCTTGTCTTATAAAGGCGGCTTGTGAGCTTGGATGTATTTCTGCGAATGCTGATGATAAACTTATAAAATCAGCATCTGAATACGGCGAGTGTATAGGTATTGCTTTCCAGATTCAGGACGATATTCTTGATGTTACTTCCACAGATGAAGAACTCGGAAAACCTGTAGGCAGTGACAACGAAAACGCTAAGTCAACATATGTGTCGCTTCTCGGTATAGAAAAGTGCAGAGAACTTGTTGCTGAACTTACAGATAAGGCAAAAACGGCTCTTAATGCTTTTGACGGTGATACAACGGCTTTGTGCGATTTTGCGGATTACCTTGCAAGCCGTAAAAAATAATTTATTATGAATATGAAAAAGGATAAGGGGGGAGAAAATGGGTGACTATGAGTTACTGTCAAAAATAAAATCGCCTGCCGATGTAAAAAGGCTTGATGAAAAAGACTTGGCGAAATTATGCAGTGAAATACGAGAAAAATTGATTGAAACCGTATCGCTCAACGGCGGTCACCTTTCTCCGAATTTAGGCGTTGTGGAACTTACCGTGGCACTCCACAGAACTTTTAATTTGCCCAAAGACAGCATTGTATGGGATGTGGGACATCAGAGTTATACTCATAAATTGCTTACGGGAAGATTTGACGATTTTTATACATTGCGCCAAAAAGGCGGCATTTCGGGTTTTCCTAAACGCAGTGAAAGTAAGTATGATGATTTTAATACAGGCCACAGCAGTACATCTATTTCTGCGGCATACGGTATTGCAAGAGCAAAGATGTTAAGCGGAGATCAGAGCCATACGGTTGCCGTAATCGGTGACGGCTCATTTACGGGCGGACTTGCTTTTGAGGCAATGAACAATGCCGGACGATTCAAAAAGAATTTTATTGTTATTCTTAATGACAATAAAATGTCAATTTCTAAAAATGTCGGTGCTTTTCCGAGATATCTTACCACAGTAAGAATACAGCCGTGGTATATAAGAGTAAAGAAAAATACGGAAAAGGTGCTTTCTAAAATTCCTCTGTTCGGCAGACCGATAAGCGCATTTTTAAGAAGAAGTAAGTCAAAAATTAAAAATCTTGTGTACAAAAACACTTTATTTGATTGCTTTGGCTTTACATATATCGGTCCTATTGACGGTCACGATATACCGGAACTCGAAAATGCACTTTCAGCCGCAAAGAAAATCAATTCACCCGTACTTTTGCATGTTGTTACTAAGAAAGGCAAGGGATATTTACCTGCCGAAGAAAATCCGGGCACTTTCCACGGAATCGGCAAATTCGATATTGATTCGGGCGAACCTATATCTTCTCATAAAGGATTTTCTGCTGAATTCGGTAACACACTTTGTGAACTTGCGGAAAAAGATAAAAAAATCTGTGCTATTACCGCCGCAATGGCAAAGGGCACAGGACTTGAGAAATTTTCTATCTATCATAAAGAGAGATTTTTTGATGTCGGAATTGCGGAAGAACACGCCGTGACTTTTGCGTGCGGACTTGCCTCAAAGGGTATGCGTCCTGTATTTGCGGTTTATTCGACATTTTTACAGAGGTCATATGACCAGATTATACACGATGCGGCAATGAGCGGACTGCACATTGTGCTTGCTATTGACAGAGCGGGAATTGTCGGTGATGACGGCGAAACACATCAGGGCGTATTTGATGTATCTATGCTTAATTCAATTCCGAATGTCACAATTTTTTCTCCGACATATTTTGACGGACTGAAATGTGCGCTTAATTCCGCAATTTATGTTTGCAACAATGTTGCCGCCGTAAGATACCCTCGTGGTGGTGAACTTTATAAGCCCGATGATTTTGGCGAGGAAAGCATTACTTATGATATTTACGGCAACAAAGATTGCGGCAAGCTGATTATCACTTACGGCAGATTATTCTCTTATGCCTGCAAAGCAAAAGAAATGCTTGCGGAAAAAGGCATAGAAGTTTGTATTTTAAAACTTTGTAAAATCAAACCGATTGACCCGTCGGCATTTGATTTTGCAACCGAATTTAATACGGTGTGGTTTTTTGAAGAGGGAATAAAAACAGGCAGTGTTGCCAGAAATTTCGGTGATGCTTTGCTTGCAAGACAGTTTAACGGCTGTTATCATATAAAAACCATTGGCGATAAATTTGTAAAACAGATGTCGGTATCCGAGGCTTTGCATATGCTCAAACTCGATGCAGAGGGTATGGCTGATGTAGTCTTGGAAGACCTTGACAGGATTGGAAACAGATAATGAAAAAAAGACTTGATATACTCGTATATGAAAACGGATTTACTGACAGCCGTGAAAAGGCAAAAGCTGTAATTATGGCAGGTCAGGTATATGTGGATAACCAGAAAGCCGACAAATGCGGTCAGAGCTATGACGAAAACTGCAAAATTGAAGTGCGTGGTTCAACTCAAAAATATGTAAGCCGTGGCGGACTGAAACTTGAAAAAGCTATAAATAATTTTGATTTTGACTTAAACGGAAAAATTACTATGGATATAGGTGCTTCGACAGGCGGATTTACCGACTGTATGCTGCAAAACGGCGCAAAGAAAGTTTATTCCATTGATGTAGGTTACGGTCAGCTTGCTTGGAAACTCAGAAACGATGAAAGGGTTGTAAACCTTGAACGCACAAATATGAGAAAGGTTACAAGGGAGCAAGTGCCTGATGAAATTGACTTTTTCTCGGTTGATGTTTCTTTTATTTCTCTCAAACTTATTTTACCTGTGGCAAGGCAACTTATGGCTGAAAACGCACAGGCTGTTTGCCTTATTAAGCCGCAGTTTGAGGCAGGCAGAGAAAAGGTAGGCAAAAAGGGCGTTGTGCGTGATCCTGCCGTGCATATTGAAGTTGTACGGAATATTTTTAATTTCTGCCTTGAAAACGGCTTTGATGTTTTAAATCTTGATTATTCACCGATCAAAGGTCCGGAGGGCAATATAGAGTATCTCATTCACTTGAGAAAGAGTGATGACCCCAAGTCATATACAGAGATTACTCCTGAAGAACTTGTCAAAAATTCTCATAGTCAGCTTGATAAATAAGCAATAAGATATTATTGCCTGTACAAGAAAGGAAGGGCAGTTATGAAAATAGCTGTAGTGGTTAATCTCAGCAAGGAAAAAGCAATTTCCTGTGCAAAAGAGATAGCAATACTTTTTCTTGGAGAAAACGCTGATGTAGTTATGCTCAGCGAATGTAAACCTTTTTATAAAGGAATAAATATAAGTTATGTCGATACCATTGACGAGCTTTTCGGCTGTTGCGATGCGGCGGTTACGGCGGGCGGTGACGGTACTATTATTCATGCCGCAAAATATGCTGCGGTAAATAATGTTCCGCTTATAGGCGTAAATGTAGGCAGGCTCGGCTTTGCCGCAGACCTTGAACCCGATGATATCGGCAGATTAAAAAAGCTTGTAAATAAAGAATATACAACAGAAAAAAGAATACTTCTTGATGTCGAGGTAAACAAAGACGGTGAAACAAAGCATTATCTTGCGGTAAATGACGCTGTAATTGCAAGAGGTCAGTTTTCAAAAATAATTGATATTAATTTGTATCTGGATGATGAATGGATTGCAAAATACAGAGCCGACGGTTTGCTTTTTGCTACCCCTACAGGTTCAACGGCTTATTCTCTTTCGGCAGGCGGTCCTATAGTTGCACCGCAGACGGACTGCATTATCGCCACTCCTGTCTGTCCTCATTCATTACATTCACGCTCGGTCTTGTTTGACGGCAGTGCAAGTCTTGCGGTTACGGTTCAAATTCCTGCCGATTGCTGCTGCTTACTTACTGTTGACGGCGAAAAAAATGTTGATATTCTTTCGGAAGACACAGTCAAAATCAAAAAATCAGAGCTTTGTCTTGAGCTTATTTCGTTGAGAAAGCGTAATTTCTTTAAGCTGCTTAACGAAAAGCTGAAAGAGAGGGAAATGTAATGAAATCAGGACGACACGCAAGAATACTTGAGCTTATTTCAGAACAGTCTATAGAAACTCAAGACGATCTTCTTAATTGCCTTAAGCGTGACGGTTACAAGGCTACGCAGGCGACAATTTCAAGAGATATAAAAGACCTTCGCCTTGTAAAGGCACTTGATTCAGACGGAAAATACCGTTATATGTCACCCGCAAAAAATCAAAATGAAAAAAAATCAAGTCTTAAGTCAATGTTTTCCACAGCCGTAAATTCCATAGACGCGGCTCAAAACATTGTTGTTATAAGAACTATGGTAGGTATGGCACAGGCGGTTTGTACTTCGCTTGATTCACTTGACCACTCGGAAATTGTAGGAACTATTGCAGGCGACGATACTATTTTTGTTGCTTGCCGTACCGTAAATGACGCAGTTAATCTTACCGAGGAGCTTAAAAAGCTGCTCTGAACAGGGATGATGTTATATGCTTACAACTTTATATATAGAAAATATAGCGGTTATCGAAAAGACTTCAATTGACTTTTCGCAGGGACTTAATGTACTTACAGGTGAAACCGGTGCAGGTAAAAGTATTATTATAGATTCAATCAACGCTATTATGGGACAGCGTACTTCAAAAGAACTTGTGCGCACCGGCGCAAAAACAGCGCTTGTAACCGCACAGTTTGATGATGTAAACGATACCGTAAAAGCAAAGCTTGCGGAACTCGGATACAACAATGAAGATGACGATACTTTAATATTGCAGCGTACGATTTCCGCAACGGGAAAAAGCAGTTGTAAAATCAACGCAAGACCTGCGAGTGTTACTGTATTAAAAGAGGTTGCGAAAAATCTTATTAATATTCACGGTCAGCACGAAAGTTACGAACTTTTTTCGCCTGATACACATATAGATTATATCGACAGCTTTGGCGAATTAAAAAACGAGCTTGAAGATTACCGAGAAAAATATAAAAAGTATAAGGCGTTGAAAAAGCAGCTTAACGAGGCTAATTCAGATGAGTCTGCAAGATTGCACGAAATTGATTTGCTTACATATCAGACAACAGAGCTTTTCAATGCCGATGTTCAGCCCGATGAGATAGAACAGCTTGAAAACGAACGCATTATTCTGATGAATTCCGAAAAGATTTTTACTCTGCTTAATGATTCGAGAGAACTTCTTGACGGAGATGAAAGAACCGCAGGCGGTATTGAGGCTGTTGAAAGTGCGATGAATTATATTCAGAGAGCGGCGTCACTCAATGCGGATTATGAAAGTATTTCCGAGAGCATCACGGATGTTTATTATAATCTGAAAGATTGTATAGAGTCGATTTCCGATGCCGCCGATTCGGTTGAAAGCGATCCGCAAAGGCTTGAAGAAATTGATGAAAGACTTGATTTGTTAAATCGTCTTACAAGAAAGTATGGCTGCGAATGTAATGAATTACCTGCACTTGCCGAAAAAATGCAGACAAGACTTGAAGAACTTTTAAGCTATGATAAGAACAGAGATCAGCTTGAGGCTGACTATAAAGAGTCCGAATACAATGCAAGGATTTCCGCACAAAAATTAAGTTCAATACGAAAAAAGACAGCAAAAGTATTTTCTGAACGAGTGCGTGAAGAAATGAGCTTTTTAAATATGCCGAATGTTCAGATAGTAACTCAATTTGAAAATACAGACTTTTACGAAAAAGGAACAGACAAGGTAGAATTTCTTATTTCCGCAAACCCCGGCGAACCTCCAAGACCGGTTGCAAAGATTGCCTCGGGCGGTGAGCTTTCAAGAATGATGCTTGCAATAAAAACAGTGCTTGCAAGCACGGAAGATATAGATACTTTGATTTTTGATGAGGTCGATACAGGTATTTCGGGTTCAGCCGCTCAAAAGGTCGGATTAAAACTCAAAGAAGTTTCAAAAAGCAGTCAGGTGCTCTGCGTAACACATCAGGCACAGCTTGCGGCGCTTGCCGACGCTCATTATCTTATAAGCAAACAGGTCGAGAACGGCAGAACATTTACGCAGGTAAAGCTGCTTGACTTTGACGGCAGAAAGCATGAGCTTGCAAGAATAATAGGTGGCGTAAATATTACAGACGCAGCACTTGCACATGCCGAATCAATGCTTAAAGAGAGTGAAATTTTGTAAGCGGCAGTTAAAAGGTAATTAAGGAGAATGGCATTTTGAAGAATTGGATAGTATCCGAAATCAACAAGGATGAAGCAAAAAGAATACAAACAGAATACGGATTACCTCCAATACTTGCAATGTTGTTGCAGATCAGAGGCATTACAAAAAGAGAGGAAATCGAGGATTTTTTGCAGAACGACAGCGTTATTGCATCACCTTTTGAAATTAAAGATATGAAAAAAGGTGCTGACAGAATTTTATCTGCAATTGACAATGATGAGCTTATATGCGTTTACGGAGATTACGATGCGGACGGCGTCACTTCTACGGCACTTTTGTACTCTTATCTTGAAACGGTCGGTGCAAACGCTATGTACTATATTCCGTCAAGAGAAACAGAAGGTTACGGAATGAATAAAGGCGCAATCGATATTCTCGCTGAAAAGGGAGTAAAGTTGATTGTTACCGTCGATAACGGAATAGCCGCTGTGGAAGAAATTGATTACGCAAACTCTCTTGGTATTGACACTGTAATTACTGATCACCACCAACCGACGGGAAAAATACCCAATGCTGTTGCGGTAATCGATATGCATCAATCCGACTGCCCGAGTAAGTACAAAATGCTTTCGGGTGTCGGTGTAGCCTTTAAATTGGTTATGGCGCTTGAGGGCGAAAACTGCGATGTATCGTCCCTGCTTGACAATTACTCTGACCTGCTCTGTATAGGAACAGTCGGAGATATTGTGGAATTAAAAAGCGAAAACAGAGTGTTTGTCAAGCGTGGACTTGTTAATATTCAGGAAAGCGACAGAGCAGGTATTAATGCTCTTATTGAAACCGCAGGAATTGCCGGCAAAAAGATTACTTCGGGCAATGTATCATTTACACTTGTTCCGAGAATAAATGCGGTCGGCAGACTCGGCTTTTCGGGAAAATCGGTTTCACTGCTGCTGACCGATGATGAAAACGAGGCAATGAGTATTGCAAAACAGCTTAATGAAGATAACAACGAGCGCAAGGAAATCGAAAAAAATATATTAATGAAGATTGACGAAATGGTCAAAGCAAATCCTCATATTACAAATGACCGTGTGCTTGTTATCGACGGCGAGGGTTGGCATCAGGGTGTTATCGGAATCGTGGCGGCAAAGGTCAAAGAATTTTTCGGTAAGCCTACTGTTGTTATTTCCCGTGACGGAGACGAGGCAAAGGGCTCGGGCAGAAGTGTTGAGGGATTTTCCCTTTGTGATGCGGTTTTTGCCTGCTCGGATTTACTTACACATTTCGGCGGTCACCCTATGGCGGCAGGACTTTCACTAAAAAGCAAAAATATTGAATTGTTCCGCCAAAGAATTAACGAATATGCCCTTAAGCAGGAAAATATGCCGTTTAATGCGTGTAATATTGACTGCAGGTTAAATCCTGCTTTAATAAGCGTTCAGCTTGTTGAACCGCTTGCGTATCTTGCTCCTTACGGTGCGGGTAATCCTACACCGCTTGTCGGGTTGTATAAAATGACTCTTTCACAGATTACTCCGCTGTCACAAAATAAGCATTTAAGGTTGCAGTTTAAACGCAATAATTCGACAGTATCGGTTATGAATTTCTTTACCACGCAACAGGAATTTCCTTATAAAGTAGGAGATGTACTTGACCTTGCGGTTACGCTCGATATAAACGAATTTAACGGTCAACGCAATGTTTCCGTAATATTAAAGGAAATAAAACCGTCAGTGCTTGATACCAAAGACTTCTTGCAAAGTCAGAGGAACTACGAAGATTTTAAACTCGGTTTAAATCTTACAAATGCGCAAATAACCGATCTTTTGCCTACTCGTGAAGATTTTGCAATACTATATGTATTCTTAAGAAAATCGGGAGGCTATGCCTATCCTATCGAAACGCTTGTACATAAACTTGATTATAAATTGTCTATCGGAAAAATCAGGATTATTCTTGACGCAATGAGCGAACTGTCGCTTATTGAGGTGATTGAAGGAATAAACAGCGCACAAATCAGGGTTTCCGAAGTGTCGCAAAAGGTTGATCTTAATTCAGCCGATACGGTTATAAAATTGAGGGGGATGCAGTAATGAGTAAATATTCAGGAATAGCACATTATCAGGATTTCAACGAGCTTGTAAAGTTGCTTGGCCAGTCAAACAGTACATATGATATTGACAAAATTACAAAAGCATACAAGTTTGCCGAAAAGGCTCATGGCGACCAAAGAAGAGTGTCGGGCATTCCTTATATTCTGCATCCGACTTCCGTTGCCTGTATTCTTGCCGAACTCGGTATGGATACAGACGCAATCTGCGCCGCACTTCTTCACGATGTTGTTGAGGATACTCCTACAACGCTTGAGGAAGTTGAAAAACTTTTCGGTGCGGATGTTGCAAGGCTGATTGACGGTGTTACCAAGATTTCAAAAATCGCTTTTTCTTCAAGAGAGCAAAGACAGGCAGAAAACATCAGAAAAATGCTTATTGCAATGGCAAACGACATCAGAGTAATTATTATTAAACTCGCCGACCGTTTGCATAATATGCGTACAATAAGCTGTATGCCTGAGCAGAGCAGAAGAGATAAGGCTCATGAAAATATGCAGGTATATGCTCCTATTGCTCACCGCCTCGGTATCAAAACCATAAAAGACGAGCTTGAGGATTTGTCTTTGCAGTACCTTGACCCGATTGGTTACAAGGAGATTGAAGATGCTATCAGCCTTTCGGAAAACGACCGTGACAAGTTTATTGAATCTATAAAAAATCAAATTCTTGAAAAAACAAATAATATAATAAAAAATGTTTACATAAGCGGCAGAGTAAAGAGTGTTTACAGTATTTACCGCAAAACATTTATGCAGGGCAAAACTATTGACCAAATTTTTGATGTCTTTGCAGTGCGTGTAATTGTAGATACCGTATCGGATTGTTATAATGTACTCGGCGTAGTTCACGATATTTTTAAACCTATTCCGAACCGTTTTAAAGATTATATTTCTATGCCTAAGCCGAATATGTATCAGTCATTGCACACAACCGTACTTGACAAAAGAGCCATTCCTTTTGAAGTTCAGATAAGAACATGGGAAATGCACTACACCGCCGAATACGGTATCGCAGCGCACTGGAAGTATAAACTCGGTATGGGTGCGGGCGGAAAAGGCGAAAGTACCCGCCTTGCCGAAAACATCGAGAAAGTCAAAAATATGATTCTCGATCAGCTTGAAGCCGAAGATGTAACGGATATTGCAAAGAATATCAGAAATGACTTTGAAGAAAACGATGTTTATGTATTTACGCCAAAGGGCGATGTAATGGTTATACCGAACGGCTCAACCCCTATTGACCTCGCCTATATTATTCACACACAGGTAGGACACCGAATGGTCGGCGCTAAAGTAAACGGAAAAATCGTGCCGATTGACTATAAATTAAAAACGGGTGAAATCTGCGAGATTATTACTCAAAAAGAAGAGCATCCTAATAAAGCATGGATAGATATTTGTAAGACTGCTTCTGCAAAGTCAAAAATTCGTCAGTGGTATAAGCACGAAAAGCGTGATGAAAACATTGCCGAAGGTAAGCAGATGCTTGAAAAAGAATTTAAGCGCAACGGCATTAATCTTTCCGATGAAGAGTTTGTTGAGTTTATTGAAAAAATGCTTATGAAAAAGCAGTATGTAACTCTCGACGATGTTTATGCCGCAATCGGTTACGGCGGTATTCAGCTTTGGAAAGTTATGCCGAGAATTAAGGAAGAATACCAGAAAACCTATGCCGCAGATATAGAAAAAATCGAAGTTCCGCAAGCTCCCCGTAAAAAGCCAAAGGCATCTTCGGGCGTTGTAATTGAGGGCACAGACGATGTTCTGGTTAAGTTCTCAAATTGTTGTAATCCTTTGCCGGGCGATGAGATTATAGGTTATATTACGAGAGGTTACGGAGTATCAATCCATAAGAGGGAATGTACAAATGTTCCTAAGAATCTTAATGACTGCGAAGAACCTGAAAGATGGGTAAGCTGTTATTGGGAAGACAAGGCAGGAGAGGCATTCCGCAGTACATTGCAGATTATTGCTACCGACAGAACAGGACTTCTTGCAGATGTAACAATCAAACTTTCAAATATGCACATCTTTATTCATTCTCTTAATTCAAGAGAAGTCGGCGACGGCAAAGCTATGGTAACCGCTACTATTGATGTTACAGGTAAAAATCACCTTAAAGGTGTAATTTCAAAACTTTCTGACATCAGCGGAATTATTGAGATTAAGAGGTTATAATATGAAAGCAATATTACAAAGAGTTACTTTTGCGGAAGTAAAGGTTGACGGCAATACAGTCGGTAAGATTGACAACGGATTTTTAATTCTGCTCGGTGTTGCGGAGGGTGATACCGAAAAAGAGGCAGACGCACTTTCGTCAAAGATTGCAACTTTGCGGGTATTTACCGACGAAAACGATAAAATGAATCTGTCGCTTGCGGATATTGACGGTGAAGTGCTTGTTATTTCAAATTTTACTCTTTATGCAGATTGTTCGCACGGCAGACGACCAAACTTTATGAAAGCCGCCAAGCCCGATATTGCAGAGCCTTTATATGAATATTTTTGTAAAAAGATGCTCGACAACGGTGTTCGTAAGGCAGAAAAGGGAATATTCGGTGCCGATATGAAAGTATCTTTGCTTAATGACGGCCCTGTTACCATTGATATTGACACCCGTGATTTAAAATATTAACAATACAAGCAGGTAATGAAAATGATAGATTATAAAATTTTTAATGTTACCGATTTGGCTACAAATTGCGTATATCTTATTGACAAGGAAACAGGCTGTAACGCAGTTGTGGACCCCGGTGCAAAGTCAGATAAACTTATTGAACAGATAAACGCAGACGGCGGAAAACTCACCTACGTTTTGCTTACTCACGGTCATTATGACCACATAACATTCGCAAAACAGCTTGCGGATATGTTTGGTGCAATGATTATAACAGGTAAAGCAAATGCAGAGTTTCTTTCCGATTCAACACTTAATCTTACCGCTTTTCATAATATAAACCTTGAGCCGTTTAAAGCAGACGTTTATCTTGAGGACGGCGATACCTTTATGATTGGCGAAACTAAGGTGAAGTATATCAGCACACCCGGGCATACAAAGGGCTGCGGATGCTATATAACAGATAAACTTTTGATTTGCGGTGATACACTGTTTTGCGAATCATACGGCAGAACCGATTTACCGACAGGCAATAACAATGATATGGTAAACTCTATTAAAAAGCTAAAGCAGCTTGAGGGTGACTATATCGTAATCCCGGGTCACGGCCCGACATCTACTCTCGAACACGAGAAAAAATATAATCCTTTAATGAGCAGGGTTTGATATGAATTTATATGTAATTAATCATGGCTTTCACTATGAACTTGAAAATGTGGCAAGATTGTTTTTTCCTAATGAAAAAATAACGGTTGTGCGTGAATGCGAGCGTAAGGAAGAGCCGTATATATATACCGAAATGTCGGATAAACTGACAGTTGAGGTAAAGGCAGGAGATTTCAATAAATCTCTGAATACTGAAAATACAGGCGAAGATAATGAAAAGGAACTTTCGCTTGCACAGATGCTTTATAAACTTTTGTGTGAATTTACAGGCATAAATCAACCTTGGGGTTTGCTTACGGGTGTCCGTCCTATAAAACTTTTTAGGAATGTTTCAAATGAGCAGGGCTTTGAAAAGGCTAAAGAAATATTTGCAAACGACTACTATGTAAGCCCCGAAAAACTCAACCTTGCCGTAATGACGGAGGAAAATGAAAGAAAAATCATTGAGCTTTCCAAGCCCGATTCTTTCAGTTTATATGTGGGTGTTCCTTTTTGCCCGTCAAGATGCAGTTATTGTTCGTTTGTAATGTCATCTATAGAAAGAGCAAAAAAACTTGTAGACCCGTATGCCGATTTACTTTGTGAGGAGATTAAACTTACAGCCGAAATCGCCAATAAACTCGGATTAAGACTTGAAACCGTGTATTTTGGCGGCGGCACACCGACTACCCTTTCGGCAGAACAGCTTTCAAAGGTAATCGGTACTGTAAACGGTAATTTCAATATGTCAGCTTGCAGAGAATTTACGGTTGAGGCAGGCAGACCCGATACAATTACTGCCGAAAAGTTAAAGGCTTTAAAAGAAAATAATGTTGACAGAATAAGCATAAATCCACAGACATTAAATGACGATGTTCTGCGTGAGATAGGCAGAAAACATACTGTACAGCAGTTTTTTGACGCTTTTGCTCTTGCAAGAAAATGCGGTTTTACAAATATAAATACCGACCTTATCGCAGGTTTGCCGACAGATACATACGAAAGTTTTAAAAATTCGGTTGACGGTATTCTTGCACTTGACGCCGAATGTATTACAGTGCACACTCTAAGTATGAAACGCAGTTCCACACTTACCGAAAAAGGTGTTACGATTGACAGAGAGGGCGCAGAAACCACAAGGAAAATGCTCGAATATAATCAAAATGAACTTTTGAAAAAGAATTACATTCCGTATTATCTTTACAGACAGAGCAGAATGGCAGGCAACCTTGAAAATGTCGGTTGGTCTAAAAAAGGCTATGAAAGTCTTTACAATGTTTATGTTATGGATGAAACCCATACAATTCTCGGCTGCGGTTCGGGTGCTGTTACCAAACTCAAGAGAAATAATCCCGACTATCTCGAACGCATATTTAACTTTAAGTATCCGTATGAATATATTGACAGATTTGAGGAAATGATAAAAAGAAAAAATGCAATTTCGGCATTTTATACACAATAAATTTGTTGCTAATCCCGTGCAATAATGCTATAATAGCACAGATATATTATATAGAAAGGTATGACTGATATGGGAAAATTCGACGGTATTTTAGACGATGTTATTGTAAATGCAAAGGCAGCGGCGTCTGTCGTTTCTAAAAAAGCATCTGATGTTTATGACAATTCAAAGCAAAAAATTGTTGCGGCTGAAATCAGAGCGGAAATTAACACCAAACTTAAAGAACTTGGTGCGCTCACTTACAAAAGTGTGGTACACGGTACTGATTTGTCAGACAAAATCAAAGAAAAATCCGCTGAAATTACAGAACTTAAAGAAAATCTTGATCTTATCAACGATAGCATTTCAGCAACAAAAAGTGTTACTTATTGCCCTGAATGCGGAAGTGATGTTCCTGAAAATTCAAAGTTCTGCAACAGCTGCGGCGCAAAGCTTGATGAAGATAAAGCAAAGCTTTAATATTTGATTTTATTTTGATAATTTGGTAATGGGTGATTTAATTTGTCTAAAAAATACAATGCGATAAGTAATGCGGAGGAAAATATTTCTCATTCCTTTTTAAAAGGTGCGGCAATACTTACGCTGAGTATGGTTGTTGTAAAAATCATCGGACTTCTTGACCAGGTACTTCTTACAAACATTTATTCTATGTTTGGCGAAGAATACGCTACAATGGGTTCGGGTCTTTTCAGCAACGCATACGAAATTTTTGTTGTTATATTTACGGTTGCTACAGGAGGACTTCCTATTGCAATTTCCAGACTTGTATCAGAGAGTATAGCTCAAAAAAGATACAAGGATGTCAAGCTGATACATAAGGTATCAATTCCGTTTTTTTCAATAGTCGGCATTGTGTCATTTATGATAATGATTGCAGGCAGTTTTATTTATGTAAGAATAATTGATTCTCCGTATTCGATTTATGCAATGCTTTGCCTTGCTCCGACTATTCTTTTCGGCTGTCTTGTTTCTATTTACAGAGGCTATTTTGAGGGACAGAGAAATATGTTCCCGACTGCAATCTCTGAAATAATCGAGTCAGGCGTAAAACTTATTCTTGGTCTTACTTTTGCATACCTCGTTATGAAATTCGGTATGGACCAATATAATGCTACAGGAGAGTTCCTTTGGTTTACTTTTGAATCGCAGTATGACGCAATGAATACAATTCTTGCGTTTTCCGTAGCAGGTGCTATCTGCGGTATTTCTTCGGGCAGCTTTATGGCTTTTGTATTCTTATTGCTCCGCTTTAAAATCGGCGGTGACGGAATACCCGAAGAATATTACGAAAATTCTCTTGATGCACGCACAAAGAGAGAAACATTTATACTTATGGTAAAAACTGCCGTGCCCACAGCAATGGGTGCTTTCATAATGAGTATGGGTTCGCTTATTGACCAGATTATTATTCAGCGTGTACTCAAAGAACTTGCGGTAACTAATCCACAGGCACTTATTGACCAGTACGGCAAATACGGTTTTACCGAATCAATTGTCAACGACCCTATTACAATTCACACTAAACTTTGGGGTTGTTATGCGGCAGCACTTAAACTTATGCAGCTTGTAACTGCGGTTACACAGGTATTCGGTTCAAGTGCTATGCCTAATGTTACAAGTGCATGGACAAAGGGCGACAAGAAAGTCCTTAAAACTTCAATGGAAACTGTATTCGGTATGACAATGATATTTACTCTTCCGATGGGTATAGGTCTTTGTGTTCTTGCACATCCGATTATGTCATTTATTTATACAAGTGACTCTATTGCCGCTATCGGCGGTAATGTACTTATGCTTATGGGACTTACAACTATTTTTGCGGCTATTGAAACGCCTATTTGCAGTATGCTGCAGGGCATAGGCAGAACAGATCTTCCTATGAAGTTGTATGCGTTCGGTATGGTTGTAAAAATCGGTATTACATGGATGTTTGTAAGTATTCCTTCCATCAATATTCAGGGCGCAACGGCAGGCTCGCTTATCGGTTACTTCTTGTCTTGTGTTGTAGGCATTTATCTGCTTATTAAACATTCAAAAATAAGAATAAACTTCTATACTACTACAATCAAGCCTTTAATCGGCGCAGTAGCAAGCGGATTGACTGCTTATCTTGTAAATGCAGGCGTACTTATGGTTGCTCCGCACAGAGTTGCGACAATCTGCGCAATTATTGCTGCAATCATCGTTTACATCTTTGTTTTGTTAATATTGCGTACTTTTACTGCCACAGTAATAGAATTTTTGCCAAAAGGGGAAAAAATTGCAAAACTACTTGCAAAATTCCATCTTATTGGGTAAAATATTAATTATGATTGCGAATTTTTACTACTTGCGACATATTGCATAGTAAAGCTTTTGCCTGAGAGGAAGATTGAAATGGATTTTAAAGAAAAGTCGGAATACAAATTTGAAGATTTAGTTAAAATTGTAAAAATTCTCCGTGCTCCGGGCGGTTGTCCGTGGGACAGAGAACAGACTCACAAATCTATCCGTTCAAACTTCATTGAAGAAACCTATGAGGCTGTTGAGGCTATTGATACAGAGGATAATGACCTTTTAAAGGAAGAACTCGGAGATGTGCTCTTACAGGTCGCTCTTCATTCTGAAATTGAAAGCGAAAAAGGTACATTTAATATTGACGATGTATGTGACGGCGTTTGCAAAAAACTTATTATCCGTCATCCGCATGTATTTGGCAATGTAAATGCCGATACTACCGAACAGGTGCTCAAAAATTGGGACGCTATAAAGATGCAGACCAAAGAGCAGAAAACTCAAACACAGGCAATGGAAAGCGTTTCTAAGGCTTTGCCTTCACTTATGAGAAGTTCAAAGGTTCAGCAGAAAGCCGCAAAGGTCGGTTTTGACTGGAGCAATGCGGAAGATGCACTCGCTAAACTTTATGAAGAATGCGATGAACTTAAAGAGGCTGTCTCAAAGGGTGATACCGATAATCAGTATGAAGAGCTCGGAGATGTTCTTTTCTCTGCGGTAAATGTTGCAAGACTGTTAAAGATTGACAGTGAACACGCTCTTTACGATGCGTGTGACAAGTTTATAGGTCGTTTTTCAAAAGTTGAAGCGCTTGCAAAAGAGCGTAAAATTGATTTGAAAAGCGCAACTTTGTCAGAGCTTGATTCCCTTTGGGATGAAGTAAAAATAAAAGAATAATTTGGAGGTCCATTGATATGAACAAAACAGAACTTATTTCAGCTGTTGCTGAGCAGAGCGGTCTTACTAAGAAAGATGCAGAAAAGGCAGTTACAGCAGTTATTGATACAATTATCGACTCTGTTGCCAAAGACGAGAAGGTACAGATTGCAGGCTTTGGTACATTTGAGCAGCGCCAGAGAAAGGCAAGAACAGGCAGCGACCCAAGAACAGGTAATCCAATTGAAATCGCAGCATCTAAGGTTCCGGCTTTCAAGGCAGGCAAGGTATTTAAGGATACTGTAAATCAGTAATTGATTTTTCGGAGTCGGCGTTTGTCGGCTCCTTTTTTTGTCGGAGGTGAAACAATGCGACTTGATAAATATTTAAAAGTTTCAAGACTTATTAAACGCAGAACTATTGCTAACGAGGCTTGCGACGCAGGTAAAGTAAGCGTGAACGGTAAAGAAGCGAGAGCGTCATACGATGTAAAAGTCGGAGATGTAATCGAAATTACTCTCGGTTCAAGAAGTGTCAAAGTAAAGGTTACAGCCGTAAAGGAAGTTGTCCGTAAAGAGGAAGCCGATACAATGTATGAGGCTGTAGTTTAATTGAAAATGTAATATTTTTGTTTTAATCTCCGTATAAATTAAGTAGCATTTATACGGAGGTATTTTTATGAGTGAAATTCCAAAAGGAAAAAATCATACTCTTATGCTTGATGCACGAGGTAAACTTATGCTTACGGGTGCGGAAGATGTAAGCGGCTTTAACGAAGAAACGGTGTCTGTACTTACTTCGTGCGGCAGATTGATTATTAAGGGAGAACGACTGCATATTGACAAATTGAATCTTGAATCGGGTGAAGTGTCAATTGACGGAAAAATAAATGCTATGCAGTATATAGGCAATGATAATTCCCGCTCAAGACTTTCTAAACTTTTTAAATAGGTGAGCTATGGAAATTGATTTTTATATTCAATCTCAAGCTTTTTTATATTCGCTTTTATTCGGTGTAGGGCTTGGAATGTTGTACGGCGTATTTAAGTTTATAAGAGTAGCGTTTTTAAGTACCAAAACCGCAGTTATTATTGCCGATATAATTTTTATGCTTATTGCAAGTGTTGCGCTGTTTTTATATTCACTTGCAATGCTGTACGGATATGTCAGAATTTATATTGTATTCGGTGCTTTGTGCGGCTTTTTGGCGTACAGGTTTTCACTCGGAAAACTCATTTCAAGGATATATTGCCCAATAATAAATGCGATTAATGTTATAATCCAAAAAATTAAAACAAAATTTAAAAAAATTACAAAAAAACTATTGAAAAGCAGCAACAATATATTGTATAATATGAGTAAGAAAATAGATACATTTAGAAATAAACGAATAGGTTTATCGGTAAGAAAAAAGGTTAAGGCGAGTAATGAAAAAGGAAAAGAAAAAACCGCAGATTAATCCTGAAAGTAAAGCCGAAAATACAACTATAAAGGAAATTGAACCTAAAAAGAAAAAACGAGGAAGATATGTACTTTTATATCTCGCAATTATCGGATTTGCTTTTTACGCAGTTATCACTATAGTTAATCAAAATATTCAGATAGCCGACAAAAGAGCTGAACTTGATGAGATTAATAAGCAGATTAATGTGGTTGAAATCCAGACCAGATATTTGGATAAAGTTAAAGGCTACACAGGCGACCAGCTTAAAGAATACATTGAGAAAATAGCCAAAAACGAAATGGGTTATGTTAGCGAAGGCGAAAGAATTTTCTATAATGTTTCGGGCGAATAGCTCTTGTAAAGTCAAAGGGTAGAATATAAATTAAGGGGTAAATAATTTTTATGGCAATTGAAGTCGGTATGATTTTAGAAGGTAAGGTTTCGGGTATAACAAAGTTTGGTGCATTTGTCGATTTACCCGATTCACAGACAGGTATGGTACATATTTCAGAGGTAGCACATACCTATATTAATGAAATTGGTGATTATGTTAAGGTAGGACAGACTGTAAAGGTAAAGGTTCTTGCCCTCAATAACGGCAAAATCAGCCTTTCTATGAAACAGGCAGTTCCGCAGGAGCGTAAGCCAAGAAATAACGACAGAGGTGACAGACCTGAAAGAGGCGACAGAAACAACCGCCGCCAGGGTACACCAAGACAGCCGTACAAACCTGCACCACCCGTTAAGTCACCGGGAAATTATGAGTGGCAGGCTTCAAAAAAGAATACCCCCACAAGCTTTGAGGATATGATGTCTAAGTTTAAACAGACAAGCGAAGACAAAATTTCTGACCTCAAGCGTGGTGGTGAAAGCCGCAGCTACAGCCGCAGAGGCAACGGCAACGGCAGAAAATAAATTACCTGAAAAGGGAGGCACAATTATGAAATATACTTACACAGCAAGAAAGGTAACACTCAGAGATAACTTTAAAGAAAGAGCAGAAAAAAAGCTTGATAAATTCGGAAAACTTTTTTCTGAGAACGCCACAGTAAACATAGTTGTCACCCTCGAAAAGAACCGTCAGACTGTTGAAGTTACAATCAGAGATAACGGTCTTGTTCTTCGTGCTGAGAGCACAATGCCTGAAATGAATGACGCACTTGATAAAGTTGTTGACATTCTCGGCCGTCAGATTCGTAAAAACAAGACTAAGCTCGAAAAGAAGATTAAGAGCGGTAGCATTGATGATTTCGTAAGTCTAAGTCCGGAAATTAACGAGGCTGAAGACGATGACTACAAGATTATGCGTAAAAAGCATGTTATTATTAAACCTATTACCGTTGACGAGGCTATTCTTGAGATGAATATGGTAAACCATAACTTCTTTATGTTCAAGAATGCCGACACTGATGAAATCAATGTGGTTTATAAGCGTGAAAACGGTGATTACGGTCTTTTGGAGCCAACTGTCTAAGGTCTGTAATTAAGCGTGCAGGATTTTAATTGATTTTGTATGCTAATATAAATTAAAAATACTGATAAGGGTATCGGTTATTCCGATACCCTTTTTTAAGGAATAAGGAGTGAATTCGGTGCTTAAGTTTTCCGCACCTTGTATTTTCGGTCTTGAGGGACTGTGTGCAAATGAATTTAAATTTTTAGGTTTAAAAAATGTTGAGGCTCATAACGGAAAGGTAACCTTTGAGGGCGATTTTTCAGATATGGCAAAGGCAAATATCAATTCAAGATATGCCGAAAGAATTCAGATTTTGCTTGCAGAGTTTGAGGCGGTAAGTTTTGAAGAACTGTTTGAAGGTGTCAAATCAGTCGCTTGGGAAGATTTTATAGGTGTTAACGACGCTTTTCCTGTAAAAGGAAGATGCCTTAGCTCAAAACTGATGAGTGTTCCTGATTGTCAGAAAATTATCAAAAAGGCTGTTGTAACAAGACTTTCCGAAAAATATATGCTGCCTTGGCTTGAGGAAAGCGGCCCGCTGCACCAAATTCAGTTCCTTATTATGAATGATAAGGTCAGCGTTATGCTTGATACTTCGGGCGCAGGACTTCACAAGCGTGGATACCGTGCCGAATCAAACGAAGCACCGATAAAAGAAACTCTTGCCGCTGCTATGGCTGATTTGTCAAGGGTAAGAGGTAATCATTTTGTTGTTGACCCTATGTGCGGCAGCGGTACTATTCTTATAGAGGCGGCTTTAAAAGCAATGAAAATAGCACCGGGAATCAATCGTTATTTTGCAGCCGAAAAATGGAATTGCGTTCCGTCAGATGTATGGAAAGAGCAAAGAGAAATTGCAAAAGCAAATGAAAAGCGTGATTGCGATTTCCGTGCCGAGGGATATGACATTGACGAACTTGCACTTGAAGTAGCAAAAAAGAACGCAAAACTTGCAGGTGTTGCTGACAGAATTACATTTGCTAAGCGTGATATAAAGGATTTTGAGCTTAACGAAGGTTTTATGACAGTGATAACTAATCCGCCTTACGGAGAAAGATTGCTTGATGTAAAATCAGCAGAAGAACTTTACAAGGTAATGGGTGAAAAATTTAAAAGAACACAAGGTAAAAGTTACACAATAATCACTCCTGACGATGACTTTGAAAAAATCTTTGGAAGAAAAGCCGATAAGCGCAGAAAATTGTATAACGGCACTTTAAAATGCCAACTTTATATGTATTTTAAGTGAAACCTAAGTGAAGTTGTTGATTTATTTTTAAAAATGTAGTATGATAATTTAGATATATTATTTTAGGAGGCATTCTTTTGGAAGAGAATAAAGATTTTTTTGCCGAAACAGAGAATAACCAGACTTCGGCAGAAACAAATAATGATGTTGCAGAAACCCCTGCTAAAGTTAAAGGCACAATAAATGTAATTGCCGGAGAGGACGGTCCTACAGCGGTATTTACAGCCGATTCAACTCCTGCGAAAAAGAAAACAATTCAGACCCCGATTATTATTGCGGGCGTAATAGTTTTAGCTTTTATTGCTGCATTTTTCGTATTTACTTCATTCTTCAATTCAAGTATTGTTGGTACATGGGTACTTGTAGAGGACAGTAACGGCGCTACTTATGATGAGGCTGGCGACGGTATTACATATTACACACTTGATAAAGATGGCAACATTACAGTTTCTGTCGGTACAATTACTCAAAAATCAACTTATACAACAACAAGCGAAAACGGTACTGATTATGTAAACTCAACTAATGTTTTCTCGGGTTCATACACAATTTCAGGTAATATCTTCACAGGAAGAACATTTAAGCTTACAGTAGACGGTGTTGAAAAACCTTATATTTTCAAGAGCGCAACTGTTAAAAAACCTGAACTTAAAGTTCCTGATACATTCAAAAAGAGCGATAAATTAACAGGTAATTGGAACATTCCTTCTTATGATATTACTTATACATTTAATGCTGACGGTACTTTTATCGCCGATATGTACGGTTCAATCACATATGAGGGTGTTTATACCTACGATAATGAAAAAATAACAGTAACATACTATGCAGATTCAGAAGCAACAATTGATATTCCGTATGCGTTTGACGGAAACGATACACTTGTTATGAACGGTATGGGATATTACAGAATGAACGATGACGGCTCGCTTGTAGCTACACCGGATCAGGCTTAAAATTAAATAACAAATATATTAGGCAACACTGCTTTTTGCGGTGTTGCCTATCGTTATTTTAGGGATAAGTTATTTTATTTCACAAGGAGGGAAAGGGTATTAAAAAGTTTATTTATGCTGTTTTGACTATTGTTATAATGTTTTTTGTCGCAAATATGTCTGCAATTGCGGTTGAAAAATACAATTTTAATACCTTTTCAAATTGTGAAGAAGTTTATTTTGATGCCGATGATAACGGTGCGTTTGCTTTTGCGTACAACGGAAAAACTGTTTATACTCAAAGTTTTGTACCTACAATAAAGTCATACAGCTTTACCGTTGATGGTGGATTTGTAGGAGTACCTTTCATTGATAAAGATACTGTTTGTGCAGTATATATGACAAATGATTTTAAGTACCGTATAGTGCGTATTAATTGTTTTGACGGCAGAGTAAGTTATGTAAATTCCGATGTTTTAGATGACTTTAATTATACCGATATTTCAATTTGCAATAACAGGCTTTATGTTATGAAAACGGACGAAGTGTATTGTTATGTTTCGGCATATGATTTTAACGGAAAACATTTGTCTGATTACAGATTCAGCGAAAAGAATGTGAATGCCATTACAACAAATAACGGCAGTGCATATGTTTTTCTTTATGACGGTTTCGTTTACAGACTTGATGAAAACAAAGCCGAATATTGCACGAGAGTGCGTGATTGCTCGGATTTTTATAACAGCGGTGCGGGATTTTTGTCTGACAGCAGAGGATATATTTATTCGTTAAACGAAAATAAAGAATATACAAATATGTATAATTGTACAAATCCGTTTTCTGTAAGTAATGAGAGTATTTATTACTACAGATCGGGTTCTGTATATCGCACTTCTCTTAATAACAGTAGCATTACAAAGTATGAAATAAACCGAAATACCGGAAAAATTCTATATGCGTGCGGAAAAGTCGTTGCAATTACAGATGATTATTCTACTGCAACGATTATCGGTAATTCCGATTTTAAAAATATTGATTTTAATACAAATTCAGATACCAAACCGCAATCAAATAATTCCACAGATAAAAATGGCGGTAATTCAAATGCGCATTTCTCCGATTATATTTTTACTGATGACGGCTTTATTTGCAATATAAAAAGCGGAACAACAGCAGCACAGCTTAAAAAGAATTGTCCGCCGATAACTTCTGTAACCGATAAAAACGGAAATAATTTGAGCGGTAAATTGAGAACAGGTGCAGTTGTAGCCACAAAAGAAACAAGCTACACTGTTGTTGTACTCGGTGATGTAACAGGTACGGGAACGGTTAGCTCAAATGATTATAAATTGCTTATGAAAACATTGACAGGTGAGAAAGAGATTTTTGGAGCATACAAAAAAGCCGCCGATTATAACCTCGACGGCTCTGTTGATAATAAGGATTTAGTTTTGATAGCACAGGGAAGATAAATTAGTCTTCCATTTCCCAGTTGTGCCAAACATTCTGAATGTCATCGTTGTCCTCAAACATATCAAGCATTTTCTGCATCTTTGTTTTATTATCCTCGTCATCAATCTTTGTGTATGTGCTCGGTACCATTTCGAGTTCGGCAGAAACGAATGTATAACCTGCTTTTTCAAGGTCATCTCTTACTGCGCTGAAATCTTCAGGCTCGGTGTAAATTGTAAATACATCTTCGTCAGCCTCAAAATCAGATGCGCCGTACTCAAGTGCGTCGCTCATAACAGTGTCTTCGTCCTTATCAAGGTCTTCACGCTCAATTACAAGTACGCCTTTCTTTGTAAACATAAAGCTTACGCAACCCTGAGTACCCATATTACCGCCGAACTTATCAAAGTAATGTCTTACTTCACCTGCTGTTCTGTTACGGTTGTCTGTAAGAGCCTCAACGATTACCGCAACACCGTTAGGACCGTATCCTTCATATGTAACTGCCTCATAGTTTGCACCGTCGCCGCCGCTGGCAGCCTTTTTGATAATACGCTCAATGTTGTCGTTAGGAACATTGTTAGCCTTTGCTTTAGCAATACAATCCTTAAGCTTTGAGTTTACGCTCGGATCAGCACTGCCGCCCTCACGGATAGCAACGATAAGCTCTCTGCCTATCTTGGTAAAAACCTTAGCTCTTGCAGCATCGTTTTTACCTTTTTTCTGTTTAATGGTACTCCATTTGTTATGTCCTGACATAAAATCATTCCTTTTTAATAAAATACTACATCCTTATTAGTATATCATATACTTATATCTGATGTAAACTAAAAAAGTTATTACAGTTTTGTAATAATCTCTTTGCTATATGAATTATAGTGTGGTATAATGTATTTAAATAAAAACAGATTTTATAAATTAAGTTTTGAAATATAAGAATTTATAAGGAATATAAGAATTTATAATATGAAAGGAAGTTTACCAATGATAAAATCAATGACAGGCTTTGGCAGATGCCGAACTGTTTTGCATGGAAGAGAAATCAGTGTTGAGATAAAAAGCGTAAATCATCGTTTTTTTGAATTTTCCTGCAGAACTCCAAAGGGCTACGGTTTTCTTGACGATAAACTCAAGGCTCTTGTAAATTCAAGAGTATCCCGCGGTAAGATTGATATGTTTGTTACAGTAGGCGCTGCAGAAGACACACCTGCCGAGGTAAAAATTAATCATTCTCTTGTTTCGGGTTATATTAATGCAATGAAAGAGATTTCGGAAACTTACGGAATCGAAAATGATGTTACGGTTACGGCTATCTCTCGTTTTCCCGATGTATATACGGTTTCAAAAGCACCTGAAAATGAAGAAGAAATCACAGCGGATGTACTTGAGGCAGCAAATACGGCTATTGACGGATTTATTGCAATGCGTGAGGCTGAGGGCGAAAAAATGAAAGCCGATATTCTTGGCAGAGCGAAAGTTATACTTGCTACCGTTGATGAGATTGACGAGCGTTCACCGCAAACGGTAAAAGAATACGAAGAGCGTTTGCTTGACAGAATTAACCGTACTTTGCAGGATTATAATATCAATATTGACGAGCAGAGAGTGCTTACCGAAGTAGCTGTTTTTGCCGATAAAGTAGCTGTTGCCGAAGAAACCGTAAGACTTAGAAGTCACTTTGCACAGCTTTCAAAGATAATGGAATCACAGACTCCGATTGGCAGAGAAATAGACTTTATTATTCAGGAAATGAACCGAGAGGCGAACACAATCGGTTCAAAGGTTCAGGACGCCGAGATTGCGCATAAGGTTGTAAAAATCAAGAGCGAAATTGAAAAAATGCGTGAGCAGATTCAGAATATTGAGTAAGGAGAAATTATGAAACTTATCAATATCGGATTTGGCAATCTTGTAAATTCTGATAAACTTATTGCCGTTGTTGCACCCGATGCGGCACCCGTAAAGAGAATTGTGCAGGATGCAAAATCAAAAGGAATGCTTGTTGACGCCACTTGCGGAAGAAAGTGCAAGGCGGTACTTGTAACGGAAGACGACCACATTGTGTTGTCCGCCATCTCCGCAGAGGCTATTCATAACAGAACAGTTGAAAGCGAGGAACAAAAGGATGAACAGTAAGTCTAAGGGTAAGCTCGTGCTTTATACAGGTTCTTCCGGTGTAGGCAAGGGCACAATTATGGCAGAGCTTTTAAAGCGCAATCCCAATATTCGCCTTTCGGTATCAAATACCACAAGAAAACCTCGAAAAGGTGAAATTGACGGAGTGCATTATAATTTTGTTACTAAGGAACAGTTTGAAAAACTTATAGAAGAAAACGGTTTTCTTGAGTATGCAAAGTATTGTGACAATTACTACGGCACACCTAAAAAACAGGTAGAAGATTTACTCAATCAGGGCTATGATGTGTTCCTTGAAATTGAGGTTCAGGGAGGACTTCAAATTCTTGAAAAATATCCTGATGTGTTAAGTATTTTTATTCTTCCTACTTCTATAGATTCGCTTTCACGCAGACTTCACCGCAGAGGAACCGAAGATGAAAAAACCATCGCTAAGCGACTTGCAGAGGCGGAGCATGAGATGTCATTTAAGAACAGATATAAGTACAATGTTGTGAACGATGACCTCGACACAGCGGTAAACGAAGTTCTTGATATTTTAGAAAAAGAGAGTAAATAACCGATTTTTTCGGAAAATATATTATGATAATGATAGGAGATTAATTATGCATAAGGTTAATGTTGACGAATTATTCGCAGGTAAGCAAAGTAAGTACGCACTCGTTGTAGGTGTTGCAAAGAGAGCAAGAGAGATTACAGCAGAGCAGGAAGAAAGCGGTGAGGTTACAGACGACAAGCCTGTTCTCATTGCTATTGATGAAATCAAAAATCATGAAATAGGCATTTTAGAGCCTGACGATGATGAACTCCAGAATAGCTGAAATTGCTGTTGAAAAAGCAGCGTATTCCTTTGACAAGGCATTTGACTATGTGATTCCCGATTCTATGCTTGACAAGGCGGTAGCGGGAACACGGGTTCTTGTGCCTTTCGGCAGAGGAAATCGTAAAAGGCAGGGGATAATAACCGCTGTTCATCAGGGTGAAAGCAAAAGCTTGAAGTCTGTTATTTCCATACTTGATGATGAGCCTGTTTTAAACGATGAAATGCTTAAAACAGCCGCTTTTATGAAATCTCATTACTTTTGCACCTTTTATGAGGCTGTAAAAACAATGTTGCCGGCAGGTATTAACTACAAAGTTACTACTATGTACGGTGCAAAAGATGAAAGCGAGTTTTCCTTTGATGAACTTACGGACGAGGAAAAACGAGTTTATAATTACCTTTTTTCTAAGCGAAAAGCAGTAAAAAGCGAAGTATTACTTGATGCTTTCGGTTACAGTACAACAGAACCTTTTGAACTCCTTGTTCAAAAAGGGGTGTTGTATAAGTCGGACGAGATTTTTCGCAAAGTTAATGACGCCGTAATGAAAATGGCGGCGGTTACTCCCGAAGTTGATATATCGGGAGTAAAACTTACCGAAAAGCAGAAAAATGTGTTTGAACTTATTGAAATGGCAGGTGCAATTTCGGTAAAAGAGGTTTGCTATTTTACAGGAGTTACCGCCGCCGTTGTGGATGCGCTTTGTAAAAAAGGACTGATATACTTTTTTGATGAAGAAGTATTCAGAATTGAAAATCGACAAAAAGACAGCTCTTTGAAAGAAATTGTGCTTTCCGAAGAACAGCAGTCTGCTTGCGATTCTCTTTACAATGAATATGATTCGCCTTTTCCGAGCGTAAGTTTGCTTTACGGAGTTACGGGTTCGGGAAAGACAAGTGTATTTATCAAACTGATTGAAAAAGTAATTGATGACGGTAAGGGCATTATTGTTATGGTACCTGAAATCTCGCTTACTCCGCAGTTTGTATCGCAGTTTGCCAAAAGGTTTGGCGATAAGATTGCGGTTTTTCACAGTGCGCTTTCACTCGGCGAAAGACTTGATGAGTACAAAAGAGTAAAACAAGGTCTTGCACAAATTGTAATAGGTACACGCAGTGCTGTGTTTGCGCCTTTTGATAAGGTCGGACTGATTATTATGGATGAAGAGCAGGAATACAGCTACAAGTCCGAAAGCTCTCCACGCTACCATGCAAGAGAGATTGCTAAGTTCCGTTGCTCGTACAATAATGCTTTGCTTGTACTTAGCTCGGCTACACCGAGTATAGAAACCTATTACTATGCACAGACAGGCAGATATTCGCTTAATACGCTTTCTGCACGATACGGTAAAGCCGTGCTGCCGGAGGTTGTTGTTGCGGATATGGGGGAAGAACTGAAAAACGGCAATACAAGCGGTTTTTCTGATGTTCTCCTGCAAAATATTGCGTATAATATTGAGCATAAAAAGCAGTCGATACTTTTGCTTAACCGCCGTGGTTACAATACTTTTGTTACTTGCAGAGCGTGCGGAGAGGCTGTGACTTGCCCAAATTGCTCAATTTCTCTTACTTACCACAGTGCAAATAACCGATTAATGTGCCATTATTGCGGCTATTCTGTGCCTTACACAGATGAATGTCCCGTATGTCACAGTCACAGACTTACTTTTGGCGGAACGGGCACACAGAGAGCGGAAAAAGATATTTCCGATATTTTTCCCGAGGCAAGGATTTTAAGAATGGATACCGATGCCACTTCGTCGAAATCTTCGTATGAAAAAATGATTTCAGCTTTTGCTGACGGTGAATATGATATTCTTGTGGGTACACAGATGGTTGCAAAGGGACTTAATTTTCCAAATGTGACTTTGGTTGGTGTGCTTAATGCCGACCATATGCTTTATGCCGATGATTACCGCAGTTATGAGCGTTCTTTTTCACTGCTCACACAGGTAGTCGGAAGAAGCGGCAGAGGCAATGACAAGGGTATGGCTGTTATTCAGACATTCACACCCGAAAATCTGATAATTTCAATGGCATCAAGACAGGATTACAATACCTTTTATTCGAACGAAATAAAGGTACGCAAGGCAATGCTGTATCCGCCGTTTGCCGATATATGCCTTGTAGGCTTTGTATCGCAGAACAGAGAAGCTGCCTTTAAAGGTGCGAGAAAGTTCCTTGAATTCTTTACAGAAGAGGCAAAGAAAAATTATCCGAATATGCCGTTGCGAATATTAGGGCCTACACCTGCATTGGTGGTAAAAATAAGTAATAAATACAGGTTTAAAATTATTATAAAATGTAAAAACAATTCCGAGTTTCGTGCCCTGCTTTCAAAGATTCTTTGTGAGTTTGGCAAGAGTAAGGAATTTTCGGGCGTTACGGCTTATGCCGATATGAACGCTCTTGTATGTTAAGGAAGTGTGAATATGGCTATTAGGCAAATTGTAAAAGAGGGCGACAGCGTTCTCACAAAGCACTGCCGTGAGGTTGTTAAATTTGATGACAGACTCGCACAGCTTATAGATGATATGACAGAAACCTTGCACGACTCGGGCGGCGTAGGTCTTGCCGCACCGCAGGTTGGCATTATCCGCAGAGTTGTTGTTATTGATGTAAGTAAAGAACAAAATCAGGTTATCGAGCTTGTAAACCCTGTTATCATTGAATCAAGCGGCGAGCAGGAGGGGCTTGAGGGCTGTCTTTCTTGTCCGGGTGAATGGGGTATTACAAAGCGCCCTAACTATGTTAAAGTGAAGGCTTTTGACAGACACGGCAATGAATTTACGATTGACGGTGAAGAATTGCTTGCAAGAGCTTTTTGTCATGAGCTTGACCATCTTGACGGTATTCTTTTTAAACAGAAAGCAAGCAAGATGCTTACTCCTGAAGAATACGAAGAAATGTTTGGCTGATTTGAGGGTTAATTATGAATATAATTTATATGGGCACTCCTGATTTTGCGGTGCCTGCACTCAAAAAATTATACGAAAGCAAGCATACGGTGCAGGCTGTGTTTACACAACCTGACAAGCCAAAGGGCAGAAAAATGGTGCTTACTCCTCCTGATGTAAAGGTATGTGCGCAGGAACTTAACATTCCCGTATATCAGCCGACAACCTTTAAATCGGAAGAACCTCTTGAAATAATAAAAAAATATAATCCCGATGTAATCGTTGTTGCGGCCTACGGTAAACTTTTACCGAAGACAGTACTTGAAAGTGCAAAGTACGGCTGTATCAATATCCACGGCTCACTTTTGCCGAAATACAGAGGTGCGGCACCTATTCAGCAGTCGGTTCTTAACGGCGACAAAGTAACTGGTGTGACAGCTATGCAAATGGCAGAGGGACTTGACACAGGCGATATATTGACAGTAATTGAAACAAAAATCGGCGAAAATGAAACATCCGGAGAGCTTTTTGACAGACTTAGTATACTCGGCGGAGAGTTAATTATTAAAACTCTTGAAATGCTTGAGAACGGAGAAATTAAGCCTGTAAAGCAGGATGAAAGCAAGGCTACGCATACATCAAAGATTGATAAGTCGCTTTGTCCGATTGATTTTACAAAATCAGCCAACGAAGTGCACAATAAAGTCCGTGGACTTAATCCCTGGCCGATTGCGACTGCCGAACTTAACGGAAAAAAACTGAAAATTTATTCTACAAAAGTATGCGAAAAAAGCGGAAAAGCGGGCACGATAATCAGCATAAAGCCGTTGATTGTTGCTTGCGGCAGCGGTTCGGTCGAAATTATAGAGTTGCAGCCTGAGGGCAAAAAGCGTATGCCGTCAGCGGCTTTTCTTGCAGGTCATAAATTAAATATCGGTGACAGCTTTAACTGATATAGGTATATAAAGGAGAATTTTTATGTTTTATGGTTTTGACTGGACATATGTTGTGTTTATTCTTCCTTGCGTAATTATTTCACTTATATGTCAAATTAATGTTTCATCAACTTTTTCAAAATATTCTCAAATGAGAAATTCAAGAAATATGACAGGCGCACAAGCTGCCGAATTTGTTTTAAGACAAAACGGCGTCTACGGAGTGCGTATTGAAAGGGTAGCGGGAAATCTTACTGACCACTTTGACCCGAGAACTAATGTAATCAGACTTTCAGACAGTGTTTATAATGCAAATACCGTAGCAGCCGTAGGCGTTGCTTGTCATGAGGCAGGTCACGCTGTTCAGCACGCACAGAATTATTTACCGAATAAAATTCGTTCGGCAATTCTTCCGATGGCGAATATCGGTTCAAAATTAAGTTGGTTTTTGATTATATTGGGACTTTGTTTTTCCGCAAAAATCGGTTTTGTTATGTTGTATATCGGTATAGCTTTATTCGGATTTTCTGTACTTTTTACAATTGCAACTCTTCCCGTTGAGTTTAATGCTTCTAAAAGAGCGCTTGAAACTATCAAAAACGGAAATTTGCTTTACGGTGAAGAATACACGGGTGCGAAACGCACTTTGCAGGCAGCCGCTATGACCTATGTTGCATCTGCTCTTACGGCAATTTTACAGCTTTTAAGATTGCTTATAATAGCGAATAACAGAAGAAGATAAGAAAAGAGATTTTTAAATGGCTAATTCACGCAAAACTGCATTTAAAGTATTATTAAAAATTGAACAGGACGGAGCATATTCCAATATAGCACTCAATAACGCAGTGAAGGAAAGTGAGCTTTCGCCGCTTGATGCGGCTTTTACATCTGCGCTTGTTTACGGTGTGCTTGAGCGTAAAATCACTCTTGATTACATCATTAAACAATATTCTAAAATTCCGTTAAGGAAAATTGAGTTAAAGACAAAAATTATTCTCCGCCTCGGACTTTTGCAAATGGCTTTTATGGATAAAATTCCCGAAAGTGCCGCTGTTAACGAAAGTGTAAAACTTGCCAAACAGCAAAAACTGCAAAAATCCTCCGGTTTTATAAATGCAATTCTGCGCAGTTTTGCGAGAGATAATTGTAAAATAAAATATCCCGATTCAAACAATAAGGCAGAGTATTACTCGGTAAAATATTCCTGCCCGCAAATGCTTGTTAAATTATGGATAAATTCCTACGGCGAGGATAACGCAAGGGGGATTTTAGAAAATCTTAGCGGCAGACCGAATATTTACGCAAGAGTTAATACGCTGAAAACAAATACAGACGAACTTATAAGTGTGCTTGCCGATGATAAGGTAAAGGCTGAAAAAGTTGATTTTCCGAGTAATGCGGTAAAAATAGCAGATACGGGTTCAATCGAAAGATTGAAAGCCTACAAAGGCGGTTTACTGCATATTCAAGATTTGTCGTCTCAGCTTTGTGCTTATTTTCTTTCAGCCGAAATGGGACAGACGGTGCTTGACATTTGCTCTGCCCCCGGAGGAAAAACCTTTACCACAGCCGAATATATGCACAACAGCGGCAAAATTATTGCCTGCGATATGTACGAGCATAAGCTGAAACTTATTGAAAAAGGCGCAAAAAGGCTTGGCATAGATATTGTAGAAACCTGCCTGCGTGATGGTTCGTCAGACGAAAATCCGTTGCCTATGGCTGACAGAATACTTTGCGATGTGCCGTGCAGCGGACTCGGAGTGCTTTCAAGAAAGCCCGAAATTCGCTATAAAGATGACCTTATAGATACAGACCTTGCTGATATTCAGTATAAAATACTTTGCGAAAGCGCAAAATATCTTAAAAAAGGCGGAAAACTTGTATATTCGACCTGTACGCTGAATCCGCTGGAAAACAATAAAAATACAGCAAAATTTCTTGCCGAGCACAATGATTTTGAGGGAGTTGAACTTGAACTGCCTCCTGAACTTAAAAGAGCATTTGACGAAAAACCGTATGAAATAACACTTATGCCGCACACTTTTGACGGCGACGGTTTTTACATAGCCGTACTTACAAGGAGGTAATCTTTTGAGCTTAATTGATATTAAATCTCTTGACCTAAATGAGCTTACCGACTTTGTAACCGAGAACGGTTTTGAAAAGTTCAGAGCAAAACAAATATACCAATGGCTTAACAAAAATGTCACTTCTTTTGATGAAATGTCTAATGTTTCTGCGAAAATCAAGGATTTTTTAAAAAGAAGTTGTTACATTTCTGTTGCAAATATTGAAAAAAAACTAATTTCAAGGTATGATAAGACAGTAAAGTATCTTTTTTCGTTCAATGACGGTGAATGTGTAGAGTCCGTTGTTATGAATTATAAACACGGATATTCAATTTGCATTTCCACACAAGTGGGCTGCAAAATGGGCTGTACTTTTTGTGCAACCGGCAAAAGCGGTTTTTCAAGGAGTTTGACTCCGTCCGAAATGCTCAATCAGATTGAATCCGCACAAAAAGATTTGAATATCAGAATTTCGAATATTGTTCTTATGGGAATGGGCGAACCGCTCGACAATTTTGAAAATGTGGTAAAGTTCTTAAGACTTGTATCCGATGACAACGGTCTTAATATCGGTATGCGCCACATCACAATTTCCACTTGCGGTATTGTACCTAAAATTTATGAGCTTGCAAAGCTGCACTTCGGCATTACGCTTTCCGTGTCATTACACGCACCTAACGATACCGTAAGGCAAAAAACTATGCCTATCGCTAAGCGATATTCTATGGATGAACTCTTAAAGGCTTGTAAAGATTATTTTGATATTACAGGCAGACGGGTTACTTTTGAATACTCTATGATAAGCGGTGTAAATGATTTTGACAGGGACGCTTACGAGCTTGCGGACAGACTTGCCGATATGAACTGTCATGTAAATCTCATTCCGGTAAACACCGTTGACGGAACAGGATACAAAAAGAGCAGTATTGAAAGGCAACAGGCCTTTGTAAATATACTTGGTCGAAAACATATTGCGGCGACAGTCAGGAGAACCCTTGGAAGTGACATTAACGCTTCCTGCGGTCAGCTCAGACGAAATCATACTAACGAAGGAGGAAAATAACTTGGAAGTCTTTAGCAAAAGTGACATTGGCTTAGTTCGTTCACAAAATCAGGACGATTGCCGCTTCGGAGTTATTTCTCCCAGCTGTGCTTGGGCAGTAGTCTGTGACGGAATGGGAGGTGCCAACGGCGGCAACATAGCGAGTGCAACAGCTGTGGAATACATAAGCTCCAAAATAACCGATTTATACAAGGACGATATGACCAAAGAACAAATCGGCGAGCTTATAGCAGAAATTGTTGTAAACGCAAATATGAAAATATATGAACTTTCTTTGAAAGATCCCGAACTTATGGGAATGGGTACAACCTGCGAGTTTGTTTTTGTAAAGGATACCACTGTTCATATTGTCCATGTTGGCGACAGCCGTACCTATGCAATAAGGGGCGGCAAAATCAAACAGCTTACTGAGGATCACTCTGTTGTACAGGAAATGGTGCGCAGAGGTGAGCTTACCTATGAACAGGCACAGAATCATCCCAATAAGAATTTTATAACAAGAGCACTCGGAATAAAACCGTCCGTAAGGCTTGACTATATAGAGGCAAACTTTATTTACGGTGATGTTCTTTTAATATGCACAGACGGACTTTCCAATTGCATTACAACAGGCGATATGGTTAAAATTTGCCACGAAAACAGGGGCGAGGATCTTATTAATAAGCTTGTTGACAAGGCAAAGGAAGGCGGCGGAACCGATAATATTACCGCCACGGTTATTTATTGAGAAACGGAGAGTGAAATAAATTGGATAAATATATCGGCAAAAGACTTGATGGCCGTTATGAAATTCATGAGCTTATCGGCGTTGGCGGTATGGCTAATGTATATCGCTGTAACGATACTCTTGATGACCGTGAAGTTGCCATTAAGATTTTAAAAGATGAATACCTCAATAACGAGGAATTTATCCGTCGTTTTAAAAATGAATCAAAGGCTATCGCAACACTTTCACACCCTAATATTGTTAAGGTGTATGATGTCAGCTTCGGTGATATGATTCAGTATATTGTAATGGAATACATTGACGGCATTACACTTAAAGAATACTTTGATCAGCAGGGTATCATTGAGTGGAAAGAGGCTTTGTATCTCACAAGTCAGGTTCTTAAGGCTTTACAGCATGCGCACGAGCACGGCATTGTCCACCGTGACATAAAGCCGCAGAATATTATGCTTTTACAGGACGGCACAATCAAGGTTACAGACTTTGGTATTGCCCGTTTTTCCGACAAAGCTACACGCACAATGACAGAACACGCAATTGGTTCGGTTCATTACATTTCACCGGAGCAGGCGAGAGGTGAGGCAACAGACGGCAAGTCTGACATCTACTCGGTCGGTGTTATGCTTTATGAAATGCTCACAGGTAAACTTCCTTTTGACGCAGACAGTGCAGTTTCAGTAGCTCTTATGCAGTTACAGTCAACTCCTAAGCGCCCGAGAGAGCTTAATCCAACTATTCCTATCGGACTTGAGCAGATTACAATGAAGGCTATGGAAAAGAATCCTGCCGACAGATATAATTCTGCCGCTGAAATGCTCAACGATATGGAGCGTTTCAGACTTAATCCGTCTATTGTATTTGATTATTCAAAATTTGTTGATAATCAGCCTACAAAGTTTGTTACTTCACTTAAAGATACAAAAACAAACAGTACAAAGTTTGATAAGGCTGTTGCAAAACCGGAGGAAACTCCAGAACCTGAAATCGAAACCGCAGAAGAGGAAAAGAAGGTTGAACACAAGCCGTCTTATTACGCAATCAAGGGTATTGTAATTTCTGCCGTAGTTGTGGTTGCCGTATTTGTAGGTCTTGCAATTTTCAGAGGCTGTTCGACTTCACAGGCTAAAGATGTTGAAATACCGAATTTTGTCGGTAAAACTTTGGCAGAGGCCAATGCCGACAACAAAGACAATTTTAACTTTGTTGTGGAGAGCAAGTATGACGCTTCAAAAGAGCTTGGTGTAATTCTTGAACAGGAGCCTGCCGCTGATTCAAAACTTGTAAAATCAGGCTCACAGATTACTCTTAAAGTAAACGGAACAGATACAAATGCTTCGGTTCCTTATGTTCTTAATTATTCCGAAAAAGACGCATCTGCAATTATTGAGGAAAAGAGCCTTGTTCCAAAGATAATCTATGTTGAAAACACTAAAACTCCTAAGGGATATGTTGCAGAAGTATTCCCTAAGGCAGGTGTTCAGACAAATATCGGTTCTACCGTTTATATTTACATTGCAAACGGCGAGAGAGATGAAAAGGTAACTATTCCGTCTGTATCCGGACTTTTACTTTCAGAGGCTAAAACAAAACTTGTTGATGCAGGTCTTACTGTAGAAACAGTTTACGATGACGAAAGTAAAGAGGCAAAAGACACAGTTCTTTCACAGTCACCGTTGCAGTACGGTAAGGTAGATAAAGGTACTGTTGTTACCCTTACTGTAAGTTCGGGCAAGGGTGATGTGGCTACAGTAAATGTATATGTAGATTTACCTACAAATGTTCCCGAATCGGTTGAGATGACTGTAATTGTAGACGGTGTTGTTGATACTAAGTATTCAAAAACACTTGTGCCGCAGTACAATAAGACCTGTACTCTTGAATTTACGGGTTCGGGTACTTCAAACATTGTGGTACAGCTTGACGGTCAGGTTTACCGTGAATATTCAATTAATTATTCAACACTTGTTGTAACACAAACAGCTACTCACGAGTATGCTGTACCTACAACCGCACCTGTTGAAACACAGCCTGCATATACAGAGCCGCCTGTTACAGAGCCGCCATACACACCGGTTCAGCCAACAGATGCAACCGAATCTTCCGAGGCATCGCTTTAATTGATATGAGCAGTAACGAAGGATTATTGATGAAAGTGCTCGGCGGTTTTTACTATGTCGAGTGCGACAATCAAATATATGAATGTAAAGCAAGAGGAAGTTTCCGCAAGAGCGGAAATTCTCCTCTTGTTGGCGACAGGGTGAAAATTTCTGTTCAGAAAGAGGGCTTTGCCTCTCTTGACGAAATCCTGCCGAGAAAAAATAAATTAAAGCGACCGCCGCTTGCTAATATTGATATTCTCGTAATCGTTTGTTCGACAGTTTCGCCAAGTCCGAATTATGCGGTTATAGATAAAATGACCGCCGCTGCGATTAACAGCAATATGCAACCTGTAATTGTCATTTCAAAAGATGATATTGAAAGCGGTGAAAAGGTTGCCGATATTTACAAAAATGCGGGATTTGAAGTTTTTTGTACTTCTCCGCTAAAATCAGATGAAGCAGAGAGATTAAAGGCCTTACTTATGGGCAAAACTTCTGCTTTTACAGGCAACAGCGGTGTGGGTAAGTCAACCTTGTTAAATATGCTTTTTCCTAACCTAAGCCTTGCAACAGGAGAAATAAGCGATAAACTCGGACGAGGCAGACATACTACAAGAGCAGTTGAACTGTTTAATCTTGACGGCTGTTATATCGCAGACACACCCGGATTTTCAACAGTTGATTTGCAGAGATACGAAATTATTGATAAAGACGAGCTTCAATATTGCTTTCCCGAATTTAAAGAGTATCTCGGAGAATGTATGTTTACTTCGTGTTCTCATACTTGCGAAAAAGGCTGCAGAGTTTTGCAGGCACTTGCTGACGGAGATATTGAGAAAACCCGTCACAACAGTTATGTTGCTATGTACAATGAGGTAAAAGATATTAAAAAGTGGCAGTTAAAAAAGTAAAGGGGAATTAAAATGCGTTGTACGATAATTGCGGGCTCGCCTGAAGCGGATATAAATTTTATATCGGAACAGGTTAAGGACTGCAATTATCTTATTTGTGCCGATAAGGGCTATGAATATGCAAAAAAAGCAGGTGCAAAGCCTAACCTTATAGTCGGTGATTTTGATTCGTACAGCGGTAATTTACCCGATGATTGCGAAGTAATCAAACTCAATTCACATAAAGATGATACAGATCTTTTGCATTGCATAGAGGTTGCACTGTCCCGTGGATACGATGATTTTGTTATCCTTGCCGCAACAGGCGGAAGATTTGATCATACCTTTGCAAATATTTCTGTTCTTATGTATCTTGATAAAAAAGGTGCAAGCGGAATAATCGTTTCCGACAAAGAGATTATTCGCTTTTTGAAAATGGGCGAATATAATTTTGACGGAAATAAAGGAAAAACTTTTTCAGTCTTTCCTTTTGCCTGTGACAGTGTGAATGTATCTTACATAGGTGCCGAGTATTCGGCGGAGAATCTTATTTTAACTGCGGAAGAAGCAATGGGCATTTCAAATATTTTTATTTCTGACAGAGCAAATGTAAAAATAAATTACGGAAATGCAATAATTATTATTAATCAGTTCATAAATTAAATTTAATTTACAAAAACATTATATAGTATGCGGTAATTTTTAAACACCAATATGGGGGTATAGCTCAGTTGGGAGAGTGTCTGACTGGCAGTCAGAAGGTCATGGGTTCAAGCCCCATTATCTCCACCACTTAGTTTTATAAAGAGATGTCATTGTTATATAAACGGTTGTAATAACAAAATTGTAACTATAATGACACTCATTAGTCTTGAAAAGAATTATAACCTTATGATATAATATATTAGTATCATTTCGTTTTGTGTTATTCTATTTGGAGTTGAATTTTTATGTCATTATGTATGGGTTGTATGCAGGAACTTAACGGTAGTGTAATCTGCCCGAACTGCCATTTTGATAATTCAGAAGTTCAGTCGGCACCTTTTCTGCCTTTCGGCACAGAGCTTGCAGGCAGATATGTAACAGGTACCGGACTTGAAACTAACGGTGAATCTACACGCTATATTGCTTTTGACAAGCAGACGGGCGATGTTGTAATTGTATCTGAATTTTTACCGATCGGTCTTTTTTCAAGAGATGAAGGACAGACTGAATTAAAAGTTAATTACGATGACAGACTTGCTTTTAATAAACTTAGAGATGAGTTTATTTCATATTTTCGCATTATTTCAGAATTAAAGGATCTTTCGGCACTTACAAATATTGTTGATGTTTTTGAAGAAAACAATACAGCATATGCTATTGAAGAAAAAGAGGATCTTATTCCTTTTGAAGAATATATTGAGCGTAGCAACGGTCATCTTGACTGGGATATTGCAAGACCGCTCTTTATGCCCGTAATTTCGGCACTTGAGGCTCTTCATAAGCGTGGTGTCGGTCATTATGCGGTAGCGCCTAAAAATCTGTTTATTACTGCTTCGGGTAAAATCAGAATGGCAGGCTATGCTACGGAAAATGAGCGTAAGCGTGGTACAGCGCTTAAATCTCAATTGTTTTCAGGCGCAGCAGCACCCGAACAGTATGAAGATAATTTTCCGCTTGATGATATTACGGATATTTACGGACTTTGTTCTACACTTTTCTATGCACTTACAGGTCATCTTCCAAAGAGTGCGGTTGAGCGTTTAAAAGACAGCAGACTTCTTATGAGCACATCTACTGTAAAGAGTTTGCCTCCTCATGTTGTATCTGCACTTGCAAACGGTTTACAGGTTCAGCGTGAGAACAGAATTACAGATTTTGACGAGCTTCGTTCTCAACTTTCCGTTGCACATACCGCAAAGGCTATTCAGGACGAAATTTCGAGAACAGCAAGTATGAATATTACAAAGGAGCAGTCACGCCGTAATAACGGTATGTCGCATACTTCCATTGTTACTATTTCTGTTGCAATTACAGTTCTTGTACTTGGTATTGCCGGTGTATTTTGGCTTATGCAGAATCCGCTTGCAGGATTATTCTCGGGTAATACTGATGCCACTGCAGCGTCTACATCAAGCACGGAATGGACAGGTCCTGTTGTTCCTAACTATGTCGGAATGAAGTACGAAGATGTTGTAAAGGCTGCGGCTTCCGATGACAGCGTTGTGGTTTACAGAGATTACAATGATGCTTACAGCGATAAATATGCCGACGGTGTTGTAATGGAACAGTATCCTCCGGCAGGTTCAAAAGTAGAGCAGGAAGACGGTATTACAGTTTCTGTAACAGTCAGTCTTGGTGCTCAGATGCGTGAACTTCCTGCAATTCAGGGTAATAAAATTGATGAGGCTGCGCAGTCGCTTGCAGATGCGGGACTTCTTGCTACAGCTGAATATCAGTACAGTGATACAGTAGCGGAAAACAGAGTTATCGGCTACAAAAATCATGTTGCAGGCGATACTCTTGAAAGCGGTTCTAACATTATAATTATTGTAAGTAAGGGCAGACAGCAGACTACAACTCAAGCAACTTCCTGATATTAAAGCTAAAAATAATGGCTGAATCAATTGTATATTGACTCAGCCATTTTGATTTAAGAATTTAAAATTTATATTACAAATCAATTTGCAAAACCATAATTATCCGACTTTTTACAAAGAACCGTTTATTTAAACTTGCTTTTTACGCTTTTTTCCGCATTCCTTACCAATGTAAAAAGTGAAGCAGTACCTTTTTCAAAATATCTTGAAAGCAAATCGGGTGAAAGAGCAATTGATGTATTTTCGGTCTTACTTTCGATTATAGCGTCAATCATAGCAAGGTCGAGCGTCATAGCTGCGCTGCAAAGACTTCTGTACTTGCTTTTGTTCAGCGTAAATAAATCCTGCGGGTTGCTTTCTTCACACGAATATACCGAACGAAATGCCTGATACTGGGCATTCATAAGATAGTTGCTTACAGCGTTTGTCAGCTTTTTGTTTCCGAGTTTATCGAGTATATCGAAAATAACGGCGCTTGTATTCATTACAACTTTTTTGTTGATCATAGCGACCATATTGCTGCCCGGCTCAACTGTCGGAATCTCCGCATCGGGTATATTGACAGGCTGTGCCTGCTGACCGTTTCTGTTCGGTGTTCTGCCAAGCAAATAATCACAAGACACATCGTAATATTCGGCGGCTTTTACGAGAAAATCAAGTCCACATTCTCTTATTCCTTTTTCGTAATGAGAGAGCAGCGCCTGGGAAATACCCAAGTCCGCCGCGACCTGCTTTTGGCTTAATCTGCGTTCTCTTCGCAGCATTGAAATTATCATAGGAAAATCACTGTTCATTGAAAGCACCTCTTTTATACGAACAGTATAATATATTAATTACAATTTGTAAATACCATAGGAGTTACAATTATGAAATCTTATATTATTCACTTTCTTCGCCACGGAAGTATAGACGAAACTTTGTCGGGCAAATACATAGGCACAACGGATGTTCCGCTTTCGGATAAAGGAAAAACAGAACTTAGAAAACTTGATTACGAATACCGCTATCCCGGTTGTCAGGCGGTTTTTACAAGTCCTTTAAAGAGATGTACGCAGACCTGCAAAATTCTTTATCCGGAGCAAAATCCGCTTGTCATCGCCAATCTTTCGGAATGTAATTTTGGCGAATGGGAGGGAAAAACCGCAAATGATTTAAACGAAGATGAAGATTTCCAAAAATGGCTTGCGGGTGACCCCTCGGTAAAACCTCCGAGAGGTGAGAGCAATGCCGATTTCACACGCAGAATCTGCAAAATGTTTGAAAGCATTGTTGAGGGACTTATCAAAACAGGTACAACAGAAAGCGTTATTGTCACACACGGCGGCGTTATAATGACCTTGCTTGCAGTGTACGGAATGCCACAGGCAAAGCCTTTTGAATGGGTTATGGACAACGGTTTCGGCTACTCGGTAAGAATTACTCCACAGCTTTGGCAGAGAGATAAAATTATGGAAGTTTTCTCTGTTATTCCCGAGAAAAAAGATGTTGAAGATTAATTTTTAAAATAGCTTAAATTGTAGCACAGTTTACAATCTTTTGTAAAAAATTGTGCAATAATGTAATATACAGGCAATATAATATGTCTGAACCTACGCAATTATTATATATTAACTCAAAGGAGATATTAATATGGCAGACTACAAAATCGTTTTGTTAAAAGGTGACGGTATCGGTCCTGAAATCGTAAACCAGGCTGTTAAGGTACTCGACAAAGCAAGCGAAAAGTTTAATTTTACAGTAGAATATGACGAGGCACTCCTCGGCGGTTGTGCTATTGACGCAACAGGAGTTCCGCTCCCTGATGAAACAGTTGCTAAATGTAAGGCAGCAGACAGTGTGCTTTTAGGCGCAGTAGGCGGTCCTAAGTGGGATAATCAGCCGGGTAATAATCGTCCCGAAGCAGGTCTTCTCGGAATCAGAGGAGCACTCGGACTTTTTGCAAACCTTCGTCCTGCTGTTATTTTTGAACCTCTTAAGAAAGCATCACCGATTAAAGATGAAATTATCGGCGGTTCGCTCGATATTATGATTGTTCGTGAACTCACCGGCGGTATTTACTTTGGTAAGAGAGGCAGAACAGAAGTTGACGGTCAGCCTGCTGCATGGGATACAGAACAGTATTCTGTACCGGAAGTAGAGAGAATTGCAAGAGTAGCTTTTGACCTTGCTATGAAGAGAAATAAAAAGCTCACAAGCGTTGATAAGGCAAATGTACTTGAGTCATCAAGACTTTGGAGAGAAACAGTAACAAGAATTTCTAAGGAATATCCCGAAGTTGAACTTAACTATATGTATGTTGACAACTGTGCTATGCAGCTTGTAAGAAACCCGGGTCAGTTTGATGTTATTGTTACTTCAAATATCTTTGGCGATATTCTTTCTGATGAGGCGTCAATGATCAGCGGTTCAATCGGTATGCTCGCATCTGCAAGCCTTTCAGAGAGCAAGAGCGGTCTTTACGAGCCAATCCACGGTTCGGCTCCTGACATTGCAGGTCTTGGTATCGCAAACCCGCTTGCAACAATTCTTTCTGTTGCAATGATGCTCCGTTATTCACTTGACCAGCCACAGGCAGCAGACGCTATTGAGGCAGCAGTTACCAAAGTTCTTGAGAATAACCGTACACCGGATATTTACGAAGAGGGTACAAACAAGGTTACTTGTGAGCAGATGGGCGACCTCGTATGTGAGGCACTTTAATATCTAACAGAATGGAGGAGTAAAATGCAGTTGTACGATATGCACTCGCATATACTTCCTGGAATTGATGACGGAGCGCCAAGCGTAGAAAAAAGCCTTGTTATATTAAATGAACTAAAAAAACAAGGCGTAACAAATGTTTGTCTTACTCCTCATTTTTATACAAATGAAATCAGTGCAGAGGATTTTGCCGCACAAAGACAGCATGCGATTGATAAACTTATGCCGCATATTCCTGACGGTATGAAAGTTGTTGTTGGTGCGGAAGTTTATGTCACTCGATATATGTTTAACGGAGATGACTTTTCCTGCGCTTGTTACGGCAACTCCAATTACATACTTACCGAGTTTGCTTACACATCGCAGTTTTCAAGTCACACTATGGAGTATTTTGTAAAACTTACAGAGAATTACAATATGATTCCTGTTCTTACTCATGTTGAAAGATACCCTGCTTTAATCAACGATCCGTCTATTATCGGTGAGCTTAAGGATATGGGTGTAATTATCCAGACTAACACCAATTCTTATACCAAAAAAGCGTCGTTTTTCTCAAAACTTAAGCTTATAAAGCTTATAAAAGGCGGATATATTGATGTTATCGGCAGTGATGCACATTCATTGACCCATAATGACCCACGCACATTTACAGAGGCTTTGGACTTTATTTCTGCAAAATGCGGACAAAGCACAGTAAGAAAAATGATGAGCAACGCGGAAGAAATCTTCAACAGCGCACTTTGATAACAATAAAGGATGTACTTTTTCGGTACATCCTTTTAATTTTATACTAAAATCTTACAGGTACGGATATACTATTAAGAGCAGTAAAAACCTTGCCTTATGAAATGGGGAATAGCCGTGTTTGAGATTTTAGTGGGAATATTGTTGTTTGTTGTACTTCTCGTGGTTTGCAGTGTGCTTGTGTCTGAATATCTGTTTAAAATGATTATTTACAGGCAAAAAAAGAGCAGTTGTCAAAAGGACATTGATGCCGTAGCAAGCTGGTACAGGCATTATCCGATTGCAAAAACAGGCAGATTATGGCTTGAAAATATGCCATATATTAATGTTTATATAAAGTCTTTTGACGGACTGCGATTATACGGCGCTTTGCTTGAAAACGAAAAATTTTCCGATAAAATTATTATTTGTGTGCACGGTTTTACAGGCAGCGGTAAAAAGGATTTTGCAAGCCTTGCCCGTACTTATTATTTAAACGGGTATAATGTACTTCTTGTGGATAACAGGGCACACGGGCAAAGTGAGGGCAAATATGTAGGCTTTGGAGTGCTTGACCGCTTGGATTTGCGTAATTGGGTGAAATATACTGTAAATCGTTTCGGCAGTAATATAAAAATATTTTTGCACGGTATATCTATGGGCGGAGCAACTGTACTTATGGCAAGCAGTATTATGCCAAAAAATGTGCGTGGCATTATTGCAGACTGCGGATTTACAAGCGTAGACGAAATTTTTGAGTATGTACTGAAAAGAGATTATCATCTTCCGAGATTCCCTATCATTTATCTTACAAATATTATGTCAAAAATTCGTGCCGGATACGGATATAAAGATGTTAATACCGCTTCGGAAATTGCAAAATCGGATATTCCTGTTTTATTTATCCACGGAGAAAATGACGAATTTGTACCGCTTTGGATGACTATGAAAAATTATTCTTACTGCAAAGCATATAAAGAGCTTTATATAGTGAAAGATTCCGAACATGCCGAGTCGCATTACATTGATAAAAAAGCCTATGAAAGCCGTATGCTTGCATTTGTTGATAAGTTAAGTAAATAAGCCGATAAGCAGGATAAAACTGTTTATCGGCATAGGAGAATATTATGCACTACATAAATCATTACAATTCACCGCTTGGGAAAATTACTTTTACAAGCAACGGAAAAGAACTTACGGGATTATGGTTTAACGGGCAAAAATATTTTGCCTCTACGCTTACTAAAGAATATGAGCAAAAAAATCTGCCTGTTTTTAAACAGACAGCAAAATGGCTTGATATTTATTTTAGCGGCAAAAATCCCGATTTTACGCCGCCTTTGTTTTTATCGTCAACTTCGTTTCGTAATGAAGTTTGGAAAATACTTTTGACTATACCGTACGGTAAAATAATGACATACGGTGAAATAGCTAAACTTATGGCTGAAAATAGGGGAGTAGAGAAGATGTCTGCACGGTCTGTGGGTGGCGCAGTGGGACATAATCCTATTTCAATCATTGTTCCGTGCCACAGGGTAGTAGGTACGGACGGAAGTTTGACAGGCTATGCGGGCGGTGTTGATATTAAAGAAAAATTTTTAAAATTTGAAAATGTCGATATGTCTAAGCTGTTTGTGCCTAAAAATAAATAGTTTGAAAAATTTAAGCTGCAAAACTTTTTAATAGACTTTTGCCATTGTGTTCAAGTAGCAAAACAGGAAAATATTTGTGGGCTTTGCCCACACCCACAATCTTTGAAAAGTTAGACCAAACTTTTATAATTGCCTGGCTTATGTGTTTCGCTAAACCATATTTATTCTAACTTTTATAAAGAACCGTTTAAATATGCTTAATTATAAACATAAAAAATCTGCCATACCAAATCAGGTATGGCAGATGAATTTTTAAGGGATTTTATAAGGAGTTTTAAATTAGTACATACCGCCCATATCAGGAGCAGCAGGTGCAGCAGGAGCTGCAGGCTCTTTAATATCTGCAACGAGTGACTCTGTTGTGAGTACCATTGCAGCAACAGAAGATGCGTTCTGAAGAGCAGAACGAGTAACCTTTGTCGGGTCAACGATACCTGCCTCAATCATATCTGTGTATTCCTCTGTAAGAGCGTTAAAGCCGTAACCAACCTTGTTAGCTTTCTTGATGTTTTCGCAGATTACGCTGCCCTCAAGACCTGCATTTGCGGCAATCTGACGGAGCGGCTCTTCAAGAGCTTTAAGAACAATCTTAGCGCCTGTCTTAGCATCACCCTCAAGTGTATCAACAAAAGCGGAAACAGCAGGAATAGCGTTCATACAAGCGATACCGCCGCCTGCTACGATACCCTCTTCAACAGCAGCCTTAGTAGCGGCAAGAGCATCTTCGATTCTGAGTTTCTTTTCTTTCATTTCAACTTCGGTAGCAGCACCGACTTTGATTACTGCAACGCCGCCTGCGAGTTTAGCAAGACGCTCCTGAAGTTTTTCACGGTCAAAATCAGATGTTGTTGTTTCAATCTGCTGACGAATCTGTGCAACTCTGCCCTTAATAGCGTCCTTGTCGCCTGCACCGTCAACAATGATTGTGTTTTCTTTCTCAACCTTTACCTGACGAGCAGTACCAAGCTGATCCATTGTTGTATCTTTAAGCTCAAGACCTAAGTCTGATGTAATTACTGTACCGCCTGTAAGTGTTGCGATATCCTGTAACATTTCTTTTCTTCTGTCGCCAAAGCCCGGTGCCTTAACAGCAACACAAGTAAATGTACCTCTTAACTTGTTGAGTACGAGAGTTGTAAGAGCTTCGCCCTCTACATCTTCGGCAATGATAAGGAGTTTTCTGCCTGACTGAACAATCTGCTCAAGAATCGGGAGAATTTCCTGTGTATTTGAAATCTTCTTATCTGTAATAAGAATGTATGGGTTGTCAAGTTCTGCAACCATCTTGTCTGTATCTGTTACCATATAAGGAGCAATGTAACCACGGTCAAACATCATACCTTCTACAACTTCGCTGTAAGTTTCGGCTGTCTTTGACTCTTCAACTGTGATAACACCGTCTGTTGTAACCTTTTCCATAGCCTCGGCAATGAGCTTACCGATGAACTCATCCTGTGAAGAAACTGTAGCAACTCTTGCAATATCGTCAGAACCCGAAACCTGCTTGCTGTTGTCAGAAACAGCCTTTACCGCAACATTGATAGCGTCTGCAATACCTTTCTTAAGAACCATTGGGTTTGCACCTGCTGTTACATTCTTCATACCCTCTCTGATAAGAGCCTGAGCAAGAAGTGTAGCTGTTGTTGTACCGTCACCTGCAACATCGTTTGTTTTGATTGAAACTTCCTTAACAAGCTGTGCGCCCATATTCTCGAATGGGTCGTCAAGCTCAATTTCCTTAGCAATTGTTACACCGTCGTTTGTGATGAGCGGAGCGCCGTACTTTTTGTCAAGTACAACATTTCTGCCCTTAGGGCCGAGTGTGATTTTAACTGTATCAGCAAGCTGGTCAATACCTCTCATAAGAGATTTTCTTGCTTCTTCACCATAAGCAATTTGTTTAGCCATAATTAATTACCTCCAAAATATATCAAATAAAAATAATTATTCTACTGTTGCAAGAATATCTGACTGACGAACGATTGTGTACTCTTCACCGTCAATCTTAACTTCTGTGCCTGCATACTTGCTTGCGATTACTTTGTCGCCGACATTTACATACATCTTAACTTCGTTGCCGTCTACAACACCGCCGGGGCCTACTGCAACTACTCTTGCAAACTGTGGCTTTTCCTGTGCGGCAGATGAAAGAATGATACCGCTCTTTGTTTTTTCTTCGGCTTCTTCAACCTGTAATACTACTCTGTCAAGTAATGGTTTAATACTCATAATATAAATCCTCCTAAAAAGTTTATGTGTTATTTCATTTAGCACTCTGTATCCTTGAGTGCTAATTATATTTTATACCATTTTTTAGAAATGTCAAGAGAAATTTGACTAAATTTGACCTTTAATTTATAAACAATTAAATTTATTTGTACAGCACTGTATTATAATTCTAATATAGAACTAAAACAACTTAAACAAGCCCTTTTTTCTTTAGTTTACCTTTAGGTTCAGGTTTATTTATTTCATAGCCGTTTTTAATGGAAAGTTTTGCAAGCAATGCAATTCCGTCCGTAAGAGCCTTTTTAGATTCATTGTCTATCTTATTAAATGCTTTAATCATAGTCGGTATATTTTTTATGCCTGCCTTTCGTATGTCGTCAAAGGTGATTTTACCGCCTTCTGCCATAATTTGAAATACAGAGTCTATGATTTGTTTTTTCTGTTCGGTTGTAAGTCCGTCAATAAGCTCTTTCATATTTTTTTCGGCAAATTTAATGCTCTTGGTATCTTCATCAAGGTGTACAAAGTGTGTGCCTACTACATTCCAGCTGAAAGCATCGTGCTGCCAGAAAGAATGACTTGCGCTTTTTACTATTATATAATCTTCATCATGCTCAAGTAACATACCCACAAATGATGACTGCGGAACAAAGGTAGTGATTCTGTCGGCAATTTCTTTGTGCTGCTCACTTTCTATGAATTCCTTTGAAAAACCCGGACCGTCGTTGTTATATACAGCTATTATTCTGTCTTTGATTTCAGGAAAAGTATTTACAGCGGAATAGATTGCGAGATTTCCGCCTTTGGAGTGACCTCCGAGGTATATTTCGCTGTTTGGATATTTGTTTGCAACCATACTCAGATATGCCGCTGCGTTAAGCTGTGAGGGAATATTGTCGGTTATGGCAATCATACAATCTTCTTTCCAACCGTTGAGCGTATTGTCTGTGCCACGGTAAGCGATAAATAATTTATCTGTATCAAAATGAAAAGTGCAAGCGCCGAATTGCATTGGATTATCTTCGCAGTCATATGCCGCAAAATCCGATACATATATATTTTTTAACCTGTTGCTTTTAGCTGATTCGGATAATAACTTGGTTATTTCCTTGCCGACTGTGTTGTAAAAATCTTTAATTACATAGTAATCTTTAAAAACAACATCACGCTTTTCTTTAAAATAAAGTTTATTTATGTCGGAAAGCGGAAGCTGTGATTTTTCTGTATATCCCGAAAAATCAAGATAAACAAGCTCTGAAAATATAAGAGCGTCAACTTCGTTTAAAGGTGAAATATCAAAACCTAAATCGCCACGCCATTTTAAATAGTTTATAAGATTATTCATAACCCACCTCGCAATATATTAATAATTAAATTTTATAAAATTTGCACTTAAAAAGCAATATAATTCACATAAAATTCAGAAAGCCCACTGCAAAATATGCAATATTTTCACCGAATTTTTTTGTTTTTAAAACCGTAACGGATATATTGTTTTGAATTTCGCAATTGTTTACAACTTTCTTTTATAATCTAAATAATTATAAAAGTTTGGTCAACCTTTTATAATTTTTTGACTTAAGGATAGAACCGACAAATTATAAAAACCGCTCTCCTAAGAATTTTTTAGAAGAGCGGTTTGTGTATTTGTTTTAATAATTATTCGTTAATAGCTTTAACGAGAGCCTGTGCTTTATCTGTCTTTTCCCAAGCAACGCCGAGTTCTTCTCTGCCCATATGACCGTAAGCGGCAAGCGGACGATACTTTGTTTCTTTAAGCTTTAACTGCTCAATAATAGAATTCGGACGGCAGTCAAATACCTTTTCCACAGCGTCTGAAAGCTGTTCGTTTGTGTAGCTTGATGAACCGAAAGCATCTACCATTATTGATACAGGTTTAGCAACACCGATTGCATATGCAAGCTGAACCTCGCACTTATCGGCAAGACCTGCGGCAACAATATTCTTTGCGATGTATCTTGCGTAGTAAGCGGCACTTCTGTCAACCTTTGTCGGGTCTTTACCGCTGAATGCACCGCCGCCGTGACGAGAAAATCCGCCGTAGGTATCAACTATAATCTTTCTGCCTGTAAGACCTGAATCGCCTACAGGGCCGCCGATTACAAATCTGCCTGTCGGGTTGATGAAATATTTTGTGTTTTCGTCTAAAAGCTCGGCAGGAATGATTGGCTTTACTACATATTCAACCATATCTTTTCTGATCTGCTCCAGTGTAACCTTTTCATCGTGCTGTGTAGATACAACAACGGTGTCTACCCTTACAGGTGTGTCACCCTCATACTCAACGGTTACCTGTGTTTTACCGTCAGGACGAAGGTAGGAGAGAGTACCGTCTTTTCTTACCGCTGTAAGCTGTTTTGCAAGCTTGTGAGCAAGTGAGATAGCAAGCGGCATAAGCTCTTTGGTTTCGTTGCAAGCGTAGCCGAACATCATACCCTGGTCGCCGGCACCAATCTGATTGTTGGCGTCATTTTCGCCGTCTTTAAGCTCGTAGCTTTCGTTTACGCCCATTGCAATATCAGGGCTCTGCTGGTCAATAGAAGTGAGTACAGCGCAAGTATTGCCGTTAAAACCGCACGCCTGGTTGTCATAGCCGATGTCATTTACAACTTTTCTTGCGATACCTGCAATGTCAACATAGCAGTCTGTAGAAATTTCGCCCATAACATGAACTACACCTGTTGTAGCGGTTACCTCGCAGGCAACATGAGCGTTTTTATCCTGTTCGAGAATAGCGTCAAGAACAGCGTCGGAAATCTGGTCGCAAACTTTGTCGGGATGTCCCTCTGTTACTGACTCAGAAGTGAAAAAATGTTTTGCCATTATAATTCTCCTTTGCAAAAAATAAGCACCTTTCAGCCGAAAGGTGCTATTAAGACTCATCTTTCGGTAAATACCGCAGGATTTGGCACCTTGCAAATGTAGGTTGCCGGACTTCACAGGGCCTGTTCCCTCAGTCGCTCTTGATAAGATAAATATTAACTTATTGATTTAATTATATACCGTTATATCGACAAAAGTCAACAAGAAATAACAGGTATATTATAAAATCGGATAATCAAACAAAAAAATTATGCGATTTCATCAACGGAACAACATTCTGTACAAGGTACGCTGTGTTTTACTCTGTCCTCAACCTCGGCACGCTTTGCATTGTTAAAGCGGTCTACCGTACCTACAAGATAGCCTGTGATTCTGCGGATTCTTTCAAACGGAACAGAATCGTAATCGTATTTAACATCAACATAGTCGCCGTCAACTGTGAGTTCAACATTCTTGATATATTTATCAGGATTAGCCTCTCTAAGCTGTGTTGTGTATGCCTCAATTTCCTTTTTGCTGAGCTTTCCGCCCTTTACATTTACTGTCATAAATATCCTTCCCTTTCGTAATTTCATAATCCTCTTTAATATATAATGTAACTTTTAATTCTTTAAAAGCATATATCTTGTAGAGTAAATCTATTATAGCACAACATCTTGTTGTATGCAATATTAAAATAGGAATTATTCGCACAAATAAAAGTAAGTATTTTTGTTTATTTTTACAGTTGACAAATATATAAAAGCAAAGAGGACAAAAGTTTTGCCCTCAAATAACAATTTTTATTAGTTTAATTTCCCGATTTGTAATTGTATATGAATATTTTAGCACAAAATTTTTTATTTCAAGCAAATAAGGCGATGCTTCCACCGCCTTATATATTATTCGAGCACTAATAAAACTCGGTCTATGTTGTTACCGAAAAGTCCTGCGTAGCCGTCCTGACCGTTTGAAGTTTGGTCATCGTGCTGCCAGTCAAAATATTCTTTGCTTATTGCCGAAACTTTATATTTTGCAACAAGATATTTGTTAAGACTTTCGGCAATACTCTGCGGTGTGGTGTAATACACTCTGATTGCGTCAATTTTACTGCCGTTGCCCGCATAACCGTTTTCTAAATCGTCAATGTCATATCCGCTCACCTTTGGCAGCCATCCGCTTTTAGTGTGAACCTGATACCACACCTTGCCTTCACTTACTTTTATTGCAATATCCGTAATTGCTTTGCCTTTTAAACCTGCGTAATCTTCAAGATTTTTTACTTCGGGCAGCCAAACACCGTCACAGCGCACTCTGTAGAAAATATCCGGTTTGGTTATTTTTTCTTTGTCTTTATCGTCTTCTTTTTTGCTGTTGAAAACGCTTTCGTTAAATATGATGTTCGTATCAATATTTTTGCCGTAACCGCTTACCCTGCCTGTTGAACTGTTCTGCCATATATCACAGTTTAATTCATTTACAGAATTATATTGAGCAAGCCAGATACTGTACTTTTTCTTTAATTTATCGTAATCGAGAAAATTATTAAACCAATTCAGATTAGCATATACACCTGCTCTGTAGTTACTTTTCTTGATCGTTTCGCAAAAGCGTTCCGCAATTTCTGTAAGTTTTGCTTTGCCGAGTTTAGTTTGTGAACTATCTTCCAAATCATAATAAATCGGCATATCAAGAGATTTGTTATTAATGCATTCAAGGCAAGCCTTTGCCTCTTTTTCTGCATCGCCGACGCTGTCTGCGTAACTGTACCAGTACACACCAATCTTCATATTTTCGCTTTTTGCGTTTTTGTAATGACTTTCAAACATACTGTCTTTCTGACTTGCTTCTCTGCCGTAGCCTGCTCTTATAATGACAGCTTTTATACCATCGTTTTTCATTTTGTTAAAATTAATGCCTTGCTGAAATTCTGAAATATCAACACAGCTTACTTTTGCCATAAAATCATCCTTTCAAATTGATAAAGTTTACTTTAGTATAATATTAAAAATAATACCAAAAGTTAAACTTTTCATTTACAGTGTTTAAAGTGCAAAAATTGCAGAAATTAGGCTAATTTTATTGTAAAAAATTTTATTTTGTGCTAATATTACCTTATAAAATAAAATGAAATCGGAGGTATTATGATGGAATTATCAAAAGTAACGGAAACTCGCAGAAGCGTAAGAGAATACATAAATAAACCTGTTGAAACAGAAAAGTTAAGAGAAATGATTGCGGCGGCTCAACTTGCACCGTCATGGAAAAACTCGCAGGTATCACGCTACTATGTGGTAACAGGCGAAAAACTTGCAGATGTTAAGAATGCATTGTCGCCTTACAATCAGAAAAATGTTGCAGACGCTCCCGCACTTATTGTTACCGCAATTGTGCTTAATCGTTCCGGATACGAAAAGGACGGTACACCGACAAACGAACTCGGCAACGGTTGGGGATTTTACGACTGCGGTTTGCAGAGTATGAATCTTTTGCTTAAGGCAACAGAACTTGGACTTTCAACTCTTGTAATGGGTATAAGAGATAACGAAAAAATCAAGGAAGTTTTGAATATTCCCGAAACCGAGGCGGTAGTAAGCGTAATCGGAGTAGGCTACAGCAATGCAGAGCCTGCAATGCCAAAGCGTAAGGCTATTGAGGATATTGCTAAGTTATTTTAATTTAATATAGCAAAGCGTAAAGTAAAAACCTGTACAGCAGTTGCCGTACAGGTTTTTTGGTTATGGTTTTACAGTTTTAAATAAATTTAACTGCTGTGCCGTAAGCAAGCACTTCGGCAGCCTGTTGCATAACAGAAGCTGATGTGTAACGAACGCATACAATAGCGTCTGCCCCCATTCTTGCAGCCATATCAATCATACGCTGAGTGGCAATATCTCTTGCCTTGTTCATCATTTCAGTGTATGATTTAAGCTCGCCGCCAACCATAGTCTTAAAGCTCTGTCCCATATCGCTGAACATATGCTTAGACTGAATTGTGTTGCCTTGCACAAGACCGAGTGTGGCAAGGTTTTTGCCTGAAATTGTTTCTGTAGTAGTAAGTATCATAATTTCTCCTCAATTAAATATCTATTTCCTCAAGGTCGCTTTCGCTAACCTTGCGTAGCTCTTTTTTGCTTAAAATATCGTAAATTACAGGAACAATATAAAGAGTCATAATTGTTGCGTACAGCAAACCGCCGATACATACAATAGCGATAGGCTGCATAATCTCTGAACCTGTGCCTATACCGAGTGCCATTGTTGAAAGTCCGAGAACGGTTGTGATTGCCGTAATAAGGATAGGCCTCATTCTTGTTTTGCCTGCCTCTACAATTGCCTCTCGTCTTTCTTTGCCCTCAAGTCTTAGGTTGTTGATGTAGTCAACAAGTACGATACCGTTGTTTACGATAATACCGCAGAGCATTACAAAACCGAGCAATGCCACAACGCTGACATCAAAACCTGTAATAAGCAATCCGAGGAATCCGCCTGTAAATGCAAGAGGAATTGTAAACATAATGATAAACGGTGACTTAAGGCTCTGGAATTGAGCAACCATAATAAGGTAAATAAGAATTACGCCTAAAAGCATCATAAGCAGCATTTGATTTACAGCTTCCATTGTGCTCTCGTTTGAACCCGAGTATTCAATACTGCAGCCGTCGGGAAGTTTATAATCATCAAATAAAGCTTTTGCCTTGTTTGAAACATCGGTGTTTGTATAACCGTCTTTTAAAGTACCGCTGACTTTAATATAACGCTTTTGGTCACTTCTTGTGATTGAATTCATTGATTCGGAATCTGAAATCTCGGCAACTTCGGAGAGTTTTGTGGTCTTTTCGTTGCCTTCTTTGTCTGTATAAGTGAGTTTAATATCCTTGATATTGTTCTTTGTAACATCACTGTTTTCGTCTTTGATTACAACCACATCAAGGTCTTTGCCGCTGTTTGTAAGGGTAGAAGATGTGGTTTCCGAGGTGATTGCGGCGGCAATCTGCTGATATACCTGTGCAACCGTAAGTGACTTTTTGGCAGCCTTTGTTTTATCGACAGTTACCTTAATTTCGCCCGAAGTAGCGCCGATACCGTTATCGGTTTCGTCAATGCCGTCAACCGCAGCAAGTTTTTCCGCCATATCTTTTGCGGTATTCTGCAAAGTTTTGAGGTCATCACCGTAAAGTTTGATTGACACACCGTCATTACCGAGCATAGCTGACATTGAGCTTGAAGAAGAACTGCCGCTTACAACCACATCTCCGTCAATACTTTGAAGTTCTGCTTCAATTTCTTTGCTGATACTTTCGCTGTTCTTTACTTTGTCGTCTTTGAATACTGCATATGCCATAACAGAACCTTTGTCTGCATCGGAAGACGATACAGAGCCTGTAAGACCCATAAGGCTTGTTGTTGAACCTGTCATAACACCAACAGTTTCAAATTCGTCATACTCGGAAAGAGTGTCGAGTAGGTTTTGTGCGGCGTCAATGGTATCGTCCATAGTAGCCGAATCATCAAGCTTAACCGTTACCGAAAGCTCCGTGCTTGCCATATTCGGCATAAAACTGAAGCCTCTTGCCACAGCACCGAACATACTGCCAAAGAGAAGTACAACTGCAGCGATAAGTGCGACTACTCTGTGCTTTAATACAAAACGAATAGATTTTTCGTAGCCGCCGAGCATTTTATCAAACATTCCGTGCTTAACAGGTTTAACCTTTCTTAGCATACGCTGACCCATAGCAGGCACAAGCGTAAGGGCAACAATAAGGCTTGCAAGCAGGGAATAGGTGATAGTAAGCGCCATATCCATAAATATCTGACGGGTAAGACCCTCTATGAATACGATAGGGAAGAATACGCAAATTGTTGTAAGTGTAGACGATGCAATTGCGCCCGCAACCTGTTTAGCACCGTTTAAAGCGGCTTTTACAGGCGGCACACCCAAATTGCGCAGTCGGTATATATTTTCAATTACTACAACCGAGTTGTCAACAAGCATACCTACGCCGATTGCAAGTCCCGACAGCGAAATCATATTGAGAGTAACACCGCTAAAATACATCAGCACAAGTGCAAAAATAACGCTGATAGGAATTGAAAGCGCAACAATGAGGGTTGGTTTAATATCTCTTAAGAAAAGGTACAGAATTATAATTGCAAGTACAGCACCCATAAGAAGATTCTGTAAAACGCTGTTTATAATAATATCTATGTAGTCGCCCTGGTCCATAAGGGCGGTAAAGTGCAGACCTTCGTTTTCCTGTGTAAGAGAATTGAGCTTTTTGGCTATATTTTCGGAAACAGTAGCGGTTGCGGCATCACTCTGCTTTGAAAAACTGAATACAACGCCGGAGTTTCCGTTAATCTTTGTGAATACCTCGTCCGAATCGTCAGCTATAAATACATCTGCAACATCGCTTAGTTTTACAACGCCTATACCGTCAATTCCCGTGTCAAAAAGAGCAAGCGACTGCATTTCTTTATCACCGTCTATTTTGTCGCCGACACGCACAAGATATTTAATATTTTCGTCATCACTTACATATCCTGCAGGCATTGAGAAATTTTGTGCCGTAAGAATATTTGAAACATTGCTTATTGTAACAGTGTTTGTCATATTGGCGGCTTTTTTGGCTTTATCTTTTTGGTCGGAGAGTTCATCACTTGCGGATTTTAATTCTTCTTGAGCGGAATTAAGCTGGGTTAATGCACTGTTTACTTCACTTTGCTTTGTGTTTAGCGCAGAAAGTCCGCCCGAAAGCTGATATGCCGCAAGAGATTGCTGTTTTTCTATCTCTGAAAGTGCCTGATTTACAGATACGGTATTGTTGTCAAGACCTTTTACAGCGGCTGCAATTTGTGTAATACCGCCGTCTACTTGAGATATTTTATCCGCAATTTCCGCTATTGTATCATCAAGTTTTTCCTCTGTGGTGTCAAGTCCTTTTAATGCCTCAACTGTTTGAGTTATTGCTTTATCTACATTTGTAAGAGCATTTTTTGCATTATTAAGTCTTTCTTCAAGCTCTTCTTTCGGAAAACCGTATTTATCAAGTTCTTCATCTATTTTAGCAAGGATTGCTCTTACCTGTGCAAGCTGCTCGTCTGTAAGATCGGGGTTTGCAAGTTTGCTAAGCGCATCTTTGTAGTCGTTGTATATTTTTTCAAAAGCTTCTATCTGTTGTGTAAGCTGTGCTTTTTCGTCCTGCAAACTGTCAAGTTTTTCTTTTATCTGTGTTAATGTTTGGTAGGCAATTGTCAAAGTTTGCTTGGTTGCAGTAAGCGACTGCTGTTGGTCAAGCAACTGCATTTTTGCATTCAAAATTTCAGTGTAACCGCTTTGTGCCTTACCTTGGGCGTCAGCAAGCTGTTTTGCAACTTCTTCCTGTTGAGAATTTAAGTCGTTTATTGACTGCTCAATGGTATCACTGCCTTGCTCCGCTTTAGAAATATTGTCCTGCAATTCTTTCTTTGCATCGGAAATTTTCTTTTCCGCATCGCCGAATTTGTCATTGAGAGCGTCATTGATTTTTGCGTTGAGAGCGTCAATCTTGGTTTGCGAAATAATAACATTTTCCTTTTGAGTTACAATACCTTTTGTAGATACAGAGGCTACACCGTCAATTCCCTCAAGCTGATTTTTCAGTTCGTTGTTTACATAGTCGGAAATTTGCACTGTATCGTAACCGTCGTAATCAACCGCAACCATAGCTACAGGCATCATATTAGGGTTAATTTTCATAAGGTACGGACTGCCTACACCGTCAGGCCATGCATCTTTGATAGTGTCAAGATTGCCTCTCATATCAACGGTAGCGGTGTCCATATTTGTACCGTCCTCAAACTCAAGTGTCAACATTGAATAGTTGTCAGATGAGGTGGAGGTGATGGTTTTTACGCCGTCAATGGTTGAGAGTGACTGTTCAAGAGGTTTTGTTACCACCGATTCAACTGTTTCCGGAGTTTGTCCCGGATAGGTTGTAAGGATTATTGCATACGGAAAATCCATATTAGGCAGTAAGTCAGGCGTCATTTTAAATACCGACACTATACCCAATACAATTACCACAATAACCGCCACAAAAATTGTCATCGGCTTTTTTACACTTAGTTTTGGCAGCATATCATTCCTCTTTCATTGATTATTTCGATTATTTCCATAAAATTACTGTTTAATAAATTATTTATTAACTAATATCACTTGACTGCGCCTTGTTTGATTATGTCGATTTTTTTGATAAGGCGTTCACGCACTTCTTCACGGTCACTGCCTGCGACAAAAACATCGAAAATTGCATTTTTAAGCACTTGTGTAAGAATTTCTATGAGGCATTTAACGCTTTCGTTATCCTGAAATTTCAGATTTTGTCTGTCCACCATAGTGTAAATCTCGTTGTTGGTGAGTGCCATATTAAAGCGATTTTTCAGATATTCGCTCACAAGGTCATCGTTTGCTTTAAAGCTGTCTACAATGTTTCGCATAATTTTCATTGTTTGCTTTTGAGAGCTGTAATTGCCAAAATAGTCAAACATTTTAATGTACATAACAAAAAGGTCGCCGCATGAAAGTTTTAAAATTTCTTTGGCTTTGTTGCTTGATTCTTCAAACATAGTTTTAGTGATAATTTCTATCAAATCTACCTTGTCGTCAAAATACTGATAAAAACTGCCTCGGGAAATTTCAGCGGTTTTTATAATTCTGTTTATAGAAACCTTTTCGTTAGGTCGTTCCATAAATTCTTTTATGACAGCGTCGGTAATACGCTTTCTTTTTTCGTACGGAAGATTGTAAAATGTTTTTTTAATCATACCTATTACCTCCTGATATGACAGGTTATCATATTTGCTATAATTTTAGCATTATATAAATCCTTAGTCAATAAAGGTAACACAAATGTTATGTGAAGGTTTTGTGTACAAACTACTTAATAATGTCAGCACATTTTCCTTTTGTAAATTCAATTAAAGTTTGAGGGTCAAGGTCAATCTGATAACCGATTTTTCCCGCGCTTACAATAATGTTCGGATTGTTAAGGCAGCTTTCGTGGAAAACGGTAGGGTACTGCTTTTTCATTCCGACAGGTGAGCAGCCTCCTCGAATGTAGCCTGTTACTTTTAAAATATCTTTTACATGAATCATCTCAACGGATTTTTCGCCAACTGATTTTGCGGCTTTTTTAAGGTCGAGTTCCGCCGCAACGGGAACAACAAATACAAAGTAGCTGCCGCTTACGCCTTTTGTGACAAGCGTTTTGAATACACATTCGGGATTTTGCCCCAAAAGTTTGGCAACGCTTATGCCGTCAACAGCGTCTTTTCCGTGCGGATATTCGTGTGCTGCATAATCTATTTTTGCTTTTTCGAGAATACGCATTACATTAGTTTTAAATTCTGACATAACAGCCTCCAAATTACAAATATATAATAATGATTATAATGTTTAATAATATACACATATAATTTTATTGTGGAAATTTGTGTATGTCAAGTATTGTTATAAATTAGACATAAAACTGTGTTTTTGCTCAAAATTTTAAAAATATTGATAGATATATATTGACTTAATTACTGCAATAAAGTACAATAGATTAAAAATAAATTGTATATTTTTCGTTTTTTCGCATTTATTGGGTATGTTTAATTGATAATTGCCACAGCACAAGGCTTTGGCTTAAAGAATTTTGCGGTATATATAAAGAAAATTACGGAAGGATGATTGGCAATGCTGACTAAAAGCGAAGAAGAGATTATGAATTTATTATGGGAGGTGGGCGAGCCTCTGGCAAGTTCTGAGATTGTGAGCAAATCTGTAAGCAGAACATGGCGCAAAAGTTACATTAACCTTTTAATCAATTCATTGCTTAACAAGCAAATGATTGAGGTTGTGGGTGTAAAACAGATGACAAAGAATTATGCCCGCACTTTTCAGCCTACAATGTCAAAGTACGCTTATTCCGTAAAGCGGATTTTTTCTCAAAAAGGTTTTAAAGAAGAGAATATCCCCGACCTTTTTGCCGAGATAATCGCAAATACGGAAAATCCTCAAATTCTTGAAAAAATGCAAAGTCAGCTTGACGAAAGAAAGCGAGAACTTGCATCGGATAAGAATAACCGTGATAGTTACAGCGCATAATTAAAAAGTAAAAATTATTATTACAATTGCCGCTTCAGAGCGGCTTTTGTATTATAGATTTATAGATTATCGGGTATAAAAATTACAGCCATCAAACTTATTTTAGTCTGATGGCTGTTTGCTCTTTGATGTTAAAGTCTTACAGGAATATTTTTTTCGTTAAGATATTTTTTTAATGTGGGAATCGGAATTTCGCCGAAATGGAAGAGAGAGGCTGCGAGGACTGCGTCTGCTTTGCCCTCTGTGAATGCGTCATAGAAATGCTCAAGAGCGCCTGCGCCGCCGCTGGCGATTACGGGAATTGAAACTTTTTCAGAGATTGCTCTTGTAAGTGCGATGTCATAGCCTTTTTTCTGTCCGTCCTCGTCCATACTTGTAAGCAGAATTTCGCCTGCGCCGAGCTGTTCACATTTTACAGCCCATTCAACCGCATCAAGGCCTACAGGAGTTCTTCCGCCATTCACATAAACTTCCCAACCGTTTTCTTTTCGCTTTGCGTCAATGGCGGCAACTACGCACTGACTGCCGAATTTATAAGCCGCCTCGCTGATAAGTTCAGGTCGATGAACGGCGGCGGAATTAACGGAAACTTTGTCTGCGCCTGCTCTTAAAAGTAAATTGAAATCGTCAACACTTCTTATACCGCCGCCTACGGTGAACGGAATGAAAATTGAATTTGCTACTTTTTCAACCATATCAATTGTAATATTTCTTGAATCGCTTGAAGCTGTAATGTCGAGAAATACAAGCTCGTCTGCGCCTTCTTTATCGTATTGCTTTGCACATTCCACGGGGTCGCCCGCATCTACAAGATTTACAAAGCTCATACCTTTTACAACTCTGCCGTTTTTTACATCAAGGCAGGGGATAATTCTTTTTGCATACATATCTTTTCTCCTTACTTTCCGTTTACCATATCGGCAAAGTTTTTAAGAATTTTTAATCCGACTTCACCGCTTTTTTCGGGGTGGAATTGCGTTGCGGAAACATTTTCCCATTCGATTGCCGCATCAATTTGAACTCCGTAGTTTGTCCTTGCGGCAACAATTTCAGGGTTCTTTGCCGTTAAAAAGTATGAGTGAACAAAATATACATAGGCATTGTCTTCTATACCTTTAAAAATGCCGTCCTTTTTTACAATATCAAGACTGTTCCAACCTATATGCGGTATCTTTAAGCCTGTATCGGCAGGAATTTTTGTTATGCTGCCGTCAAAAACAGATAAGCCTTTTTTATTAGGGCTTTCTTCGCTTTCGGGAAAAAGCAACTGCAAGCCGAGGCAAATACCTAAGAAATGCTTTTTTGTCTTTATAAAATCAAGTACGGTGTCTTTAATGCCGTAGCTTTCCATGGTGTCCATTGTATCTCCGAATGAGCCTACGCCCGGCAAAACGGCACCGTCTGCCTTTAAAATCATATCTTTATCTCTTGTAACAACACAGTCACAGCCGATATATTTCAAAGCCTTGTTTACGCTCTGAATATTTCCTGCGCCGTAGTCAATTATAGCAATCATAATCTGTCCTCCCGATTACATTTCAGCATAGTAGTATATTAGCATATTTGCTCGCTTTTTGCAAGAAAAACAGTGCGATAATTCATTATTTCAAAAAATAAAAAATTAACCTGTTTTTCGGTTGAATTAAAATAACTTGTGTGTTACAATTAAATATGTATGTAAAATTAAGAAAAATCCTGCGTTTGCAGGTTGCTCATAATTACAGAATTTTTAAAAGAAGGTTATTTGATGATCACTCATTTATTGACAAGAATAGATTTGAGTATGCACTCGCTTTCAAAAGGTCAAAAGCGAATTGCACTTTATATAGAGGAGCATTATGACAAAGCGGCTTTTATGACTGCCTCAAAGCTCGGCGAAACCGTCGGCGTTTCGGAAAGTACGGTTGTAAGATTTGCCACAGAGCTTGGCTATGACGGCTACCCAAAGCTGCAGAAAGCCATGCAGGAAATGATAAGGGATAAGCTTACTTCTGTTCAGCGAATTGAGGTTACTTCAAGCAGAATCGGCAATGACGATGTTTTAAACAGCGTGCTGAATCAGGATATTGATAAAATCCGCAGAACCATTGAAGAAACCTCGCACGAGGATTTTGAAAGGGCTGTAGACAAAATCTGTAATGCCGACAGAATCTATATTTTCGGTGTTCGTTCAACTGCCGCAATCGCAAGTTTTCTCGGCTACTATTTTGAACTTATTTTCGATAATGTAAGAGTAATCGACTCTACAAGCCATACAACAACATATGAGAGAATTTTCAGAATGACCGACAAAGATGTTATGATAGGAATTTCATTTCCACGATACAGCACAATGGCTGTTGACGCTATGAACTATGCCCGTTCGCAGGGTGCGCACGCTATAGCAATTACTGACAGTATGGTGTCGCCGCTTGTTAAATCGGCAGACTCCGTACTTATTGCAAGAAGCGATATGGCGTCAATAGTCGATTCGCTTGTAGCCCCGTTAAGCCTTATAAATGCGCTTATTGTTGCGACTGTCCTTAAAAAGAAAGATGAAGTATCCGAAAACTTCCGCAGACTTGAAACCGTATGGAACAGAGAGGGAGTTTACGCAAGCGGAGAGAAGAACGAGGAAGAAGAGACGGAAGCGGGAAAGAAGAATGGAAAGTAAAAAGGTAGTTGTGGTCGGCGCAGGTGCGGCGGGTCTTATGGCTGCATCGGCAGCGGCAATGTACGGCGCAAGCGTAACATTAATAGAAAAAAACAAGCGTGTCGGCAGAAAAATTATGATTACGGGCAAAGGCAGATGTAATGTTTGCAATAACTGCGATGTCGAAACTTTTATAAGAAATGTTCCTACAAACGGAAAATTTCTTTATTCGGCAATCAACAAATTAACTCCCGAAGACACTGTTGCTTTCTTTGAGGGACTTGGACTTTCTCTTAAAACAGAGCGTGGCAACAGGGTTTTCCCGCAGTCCGACAAAGCTGTTGATGTGGTTGATACATTGTATAACTATGTAAAAAACTGCGGCTGTAAAATTGTGGAAGACACCGCCGAAGAACTTTTGCTTGAAAATGGCGAGGCAGTCGGAGTTAAGTGTAAGAACAAAATATATTATGCGGACAGTGTGATTATATGCTGCGGCGGTAAAAGCTATCCTCTCACAGGTTCTACAGGTGACGGATACACTCTCGCAAAGCAGGCGGGACATACAATAGTACCGCTAAAACCGTCGCTTGTTCCGCTCGAAAGCAAAAATCTCGACTGTAAATCAATGCAGGGCCTTGCACTTAAAAATGTTGGTCTTAAGATTGTTGATACACAGAGCGGTAAAACGGTTTACGATGATTTCGGAGAAATGCTGTTTACTCATTTCGGTATGAGCGGTCCTATGGTACTCTCCGCAAGCTCACATATCCGTGATATTTCGGACGGCAGATACAATGCCGTAATTGACATAAAACCTGCACTTTCTTATGAGCAGCTTGAAAAACGCTTACAGCGTGATTTTGACGAAAATCATAATAAAGATGTTTCTAATTCATTTACTAAGCTGCTGCCTAAAAAACTTGTTGTACCTGTTTTAAAGCGTTGGGGTATACCTTTTGATAAAAAATGCAATTCTGTTACTAAGGAAGAACGCAGAACTCTTTGCGAACTTTTAAAGGCTTTTACCGTAGAAATCAGCGGTTTTCGTCCTATTGAAGAGGCAATTATTACTTCGGGCGGCGTAAAAACCACTGAAATTAATCCGAAAACTATGGAAAGCCGACTTGTAAAAGGACTTTACTTTGCAGGCGAAGTAATAGATTGCGATGCCTATACGGGCGGCTTTAACTTACAGATAGCATGGAGTACAGGTAATCTTGCAGGCGAAAGCGCCGCTTATTAAGAAAGGAAGAATAAAATGTCTGTTGCAATAGCACTCGATGGTCCTGCAGGTGCAGGTAAATCCACTATAGCCAAAAGAGCAGCGAAAGCTCTTGATTATATATATATTGACACGGGCGCTCTTTACCGCACAATCGGTCTTAGCGCAATGAGAAGAAATATTGAGCCTGTTGAGTCAAAAGAAGTGAGCGATATGCTTAAAGAAATTAAGGTTGAGCTTGCTTTTAACGATAATTCAGAGCAAATTGTATTGCTTGACGGCGAAGATGTTTCGTCACTTATCAGAACTCCCGAAGTATCTATGACAGCATCAAAAATTTCCGCAATTCCCGAAGTAAGAGCATACCTGCTTGATTTGCAGAGAGATATGGCAAAGAAAAATAATGTGATTATGGACGGCAGAGATATCGGTACGGTTGTTCTTCCCGATGCAAAAGTAAAAATCTTTCTTACCGCATCTCCCGAGGCAAGAGCCGAAAGGCGATACAAAGAACTTTTGAAAAAGGGAATGACTGTAAGTTACAACGATGTTCTTAAAGATGTAAACGAGCGTGATTACAATGACTCTCACCGCAAAACCGCTCCGCTCAAACCTGCCGAGGGCTGTGTGATTGTAGATACTACAGAACTTGATTTTGAACAGTCGGTAGATAAAATAATTTCCGTTATAAAGGAGAATGTTTAATGGGACAGTCTAAGGTGCTTTACAGAGTCGGTCAGGCGGTTTGCCGTCCGATTATGAAAGTGTTTTACAGATATAAATTTATAAATAACAACTCTATTCCGCATGAGGGAGCATATATAATTGCAAGCAATCATATGTCGTTTTCTGACCCTGTGCTTTTAGGTCTCGGTCAAAGGCGCAGACTTTTCTTTATGGCAAAACAGGAACTTTTTAAAAACAAGTTTTTTGCAGGATTAATCCGTGCACTCGGTGCGTTTCCCGTTGAGCGTGGCGCAGGCGACGGCAAAGCTATAAAAACAGGTGAAGACCTCATAAAAGAGGGCAATGTAATGACTATCTTTATTGAGGGAGGCAGAACAAAGACAGGCGAATTTATGCGCCCGAGAAGCGGCTGCGCACTTGTTGCTCAACAAATGCAGGTGCCGGTTATTCCTGCGTGCATCACAATTACGGGTAACCCGAAGTACCGCTTTGCAAAGAGAGTAATTCATTTCGGCGATCCGCTTACTCCGCAGCAGCTCGGACTTACACCCGACGGTGACAGACGACAGCTTAAAAATGCCACAAATATGATTATGGACGAAATCAAGAAGATGAGGGAGCAAGACAGAAAATGAGCATAACCGTTGCAAAATCTGCCGGCTTTTGCTTTGGCGTAAACAGAGCAATAAATATTGTGAACAGTTTGCTTGACAAGAATGTAAAAGTATCTACTCTCGGACCTATCATTCATAATATGGAAGTCGTAAATGAACTTGAAAGCCGTGGCTGTAAAGCGGTTGAGAATATTGACGAGGTAGAAAAAGACGCTACTCTTGTTATCCGTTCTCACGGTGTTCCAAAATATGTTATTGACAAATTAGATGAAAATGGTGTAAAATATGAAGATGCAACATGTCCTTTTGTTAAGAAGATACACAATATAGTGGCAAATCCAGACAACAAGGACGGCATAGTTTTAATCGCAGGCAACAGCGTTCACCCCGAGGTTGAGGGCATTATAGGTCATTGCAGCACCGAATGTCACACCTTTAAAAACAGTGAAGAAATTGACGAGATTTACAATATTGTTCTAAAAAAGAATAATAAACAGGTTTTTGTTGTCGCACAGACCACATTTGACACAAAAGAATGGAAAAAGTGTGTAAAAAAGATTAAAAAACTATGTACAAATGCAAAAATATTTGATACAATATGTAATGCAACGTCAGTTAGACAGACCGAAGCTGACTTACTTGCGGCTCAATCCGATTTTATGGTAGTAATAGGCGACAGGCACAGCTCAAACACGGGCAAGCTTTTTGATATATGCAAAAGGCAGTGCGATAACACAGTTCTTATTGAAACAGCGGATGAGCTTGATGCTTTACAAGTCAGCGTTGCTGAAAAAATTGGCGTTACTGCCGGTGCATCTACTCCGGCAAGGATAATAAAGGAGGTACTGGATACAATGAGTGAAATTAAATCCGGTGTAACAAATGGTGAAGAATCTTTTGAGGCATTGCTTGAGGAATCCCTCAAAAACTTAAATACAAATGAGAGGGTAATGGGTACAGTGCTCAGCATTGCGCCTAACGAGGTTCAGGTTGATGTCGGCAGAAAGCAGACAGGCTTTATTCCTGCCAGTGAGCTTTCTAACGATCCTAACGCTAAGCCGGAGGATATCGTAAAGGTTGGCGACAAGATCGAGCTTCTTATTATGAAGACAAATGATCAGGAAGGCACAATTATGCTTTCTAAGCGCAGAGTAGACGCAGCTAAGGGCTGGGAAATTCTTGAGTCTAAGGTTGAGTCACAGGATGTTCTTACAGGTAAGGTTACAGAGGCTGTTAAGGGCGGTGTAATCGTTATCTACAACGATGTAAGAGTATTTATTCCTGCTTCACAGGCAACTGCTACTCGTGACGAGAGCCTTGAGGATCTCGTAGGTAAAGAAGTACAGTTCAGACTTATTGAGGTTTCACAGCGTGGCAGAAGAAAGAGAGCTATCGGCTCAATCAGAAGCGTACTTAAGGAGCAGAGAGCTGCTCAGCGTGAGGAGTTCTGGAAGAACTGCGAAATCGGTAAGAAGTACACAGGTGTTGTTAAGTCACTTACAAGCTACGGCGCATTTGTTGACCTTGGCGGTGTATTCGGTATGATTCACATTTCAGAGCTTTCTTGGACACACATTAAGCACCCGAGTGAGGTTGTAAATGTTGGCGATACTGTAGAAGTATATGTAAAGGACATCAACGAGGAAACAAAGAAGATTTCTCTCGGCTTTAAGAACGCTGACGAGAATCCATGGGAGATCCTCAAGAACCAGTATCCGGTGGGCACAGTTGTTAAGGCTACAATCGTTGGTCTTACATCATTTGGTGCTTTTGCAAACATCATCCCGGGTATTGACGGTCTTATCCACATTTCTCAGATTGCTAACAAGAGAATTGAAAAGCCCGCTGATGTACTTTCAGTTGGCGAAACAGTAGAAGCTAAGATTACTGCTATTGACTTTGACAAGAAGCGTGTAAGCCTTTCAATGCGTGCACTTCTTCCGGAGGACGAGCAGGCTCCTGCTGAGGCTACTGAAGAGGTTGCTGAATAATTTGTTATTAAACAGGGCATTCCATTATAGGGATGCCCTTTTGTTCTATTTTATATAATAAACCGCAAAAGGAGCGATAAAAATGACTCCAAAAGAAGAATTTATTGAGATTTATACAAAGTACATAACACGCAACGGTGCAGAAGAATTACTTGAATGGCTCAAGCGCACAGACTTTTTTACTGCTCCTGCAAGTACGAAATATCATTGTGCCTGCGAGGGCGGACTTGTAATGCACTCGGTAAGCGTGTTCAATACAATGATGGAAAAGCATTATGACGAAGAAACCGATAATATTGAAAGTTTTGCAATATGCGGACTTCTGCACGATTTATGCAAGGCGCAGTTTTACAAGGTTTCGTCAAGAAATGTAAAAAACGAGCAGACAGGCGTATGGGAAAAAGTACCTTATTATGCAATTGACGACCAATTCCCGTACGGTCACGGCGAAAAATCGGTTTTTCTTATTGAGCGCAAAATGCACTTAAAGATTGATGAGGCAATGGCAATCCGTTGGCATATGGGAGAGTTTGGTGATAAAAACAGCAATTCAATTTCTCTTGCATACGAGCGTTATCCGCTTGCCGTAAAGCTCCACCTTGCAGACCTTGAATCAACATATTTGAAAGAAAAGGGCACTTCGGCAGTAAACAAGTAATTTTAATTTTTGCTTTATTTTTGGCATATAACACCGCTTGTTTTATGAAATGTTAAATAAGGATGATTTTATGGATATAATTTTGGCAGAACAAAGAATAAAAGAGCTTACAAAGACGATTGAGTATCACAATAATCGTTATTATAATCTCGATAATCCCGAAATTTCCGATTACGATTATGATATGCTTTTGCGTGAGCTTGAAAACCTTGAAAACGATTTTCCTACACTCAAGTCACCGCTTTCGCCGACAAATAAAGTAGGCGGCGAGCGTGGAGAAAAATTCTCTCCCGTAACTCACACAGTGCCGATGGAAAGTTTGCACGACAGCTTTTCTCATTCGGAATTGTTTGATTTTGACAGAAGAGTGCGTGAGGTTGCTCCGAATGTAAAATATGTTGTTGAGCCAAAATTTGACGGTCTTTCTGTATCTTGCGAGTATCGCAACGGTGTATTTGTTCGAGGTTCGACAAGAGGTGACGGAACAGTCGGTGAAGATGTTACGGATAATCTTATGACAATACGCTCACTCCCGAAAAAGATTGAAAATGCGCCTGCGTTTTTAGAGGTGCGTGGCGAGGTTTATATGTCATTTGACAGCTTTAACGAGCTTGTTAAGGAGCAGGAAGATAACGAAGAAAAGCCGTTTAAAAATCCGAGAAATGCCGCCGCAGGCTCATTAAGGCAAAAAAATTCAAAGATTACCGCAAAGCGCAAACTTGATATTTTTGTATTTAATATCCAACAAATCGAGGGCGTTGAAATTACAAGTCATCGTCAGGGTTTGGATTACCTTACCGAGCTTGGATTTCCGACTGCGTTTTATAATATTTTCGAGGATATGCAAGAGGCTGTTGAAGAAATTGAGCGTATAGGAAATATGCGAGGTACATTTGATTATGCGATTGACGGTGCGGTTGTAAAGGTTGATGATTTTGCAACAAGAGAATTATTGGGCAGTACCGCAAAATATCCGAAATGGGCGGAGGCATATAAATATCCGCCCGAAGAAAAGGCGACAAAATTACTTGAAGTTGAAATAAATGTAGGCAGAACAGGCGTGCTTACTCCTGTCGGAATTTTTGAACCTGTATTTCTTGCAGGTACGACAGTAAGCCGTGCAACGCTCCACAACAAAGATTTTATAGATGAAAAAGGTATTTGCGTAGGTGATACGGTAATTATCCGTAAAGCCGGAGAGATTATTCCAGAGGTTCTTTCTGTAAAAGAACACGGAGAAAATGCGGTGCCTTTTGAGTTTCCGAAACTTTGTCCGTCCTGTCACACTCCTGTTGTGCGTGACGAAAATGAGGCTGCTATTCGTTGTACAAACACCGATTGCCCCGCCCAGCTTATGCGCCATCTTATCCATTTTGTAGGCAGAGATGCTATGGATATTGACGGCCTCGGACCTGCTGTGCTTGAACAGCTTGTGAATGAGGGACTGATAAAATCTCCTGCCGACCTTTACAGATTAACGGTTGACAGCATAACCGCCCTTGACAGAAAAGCCGAAAAATCTGCGCAAAATCTTATTAATTCAATTGAAAAATCAAAACACAATGAATTATATCGCCTTGTTTTTGCACTTGGCATCAGAAACATAGGTCTTAAAGCCGCAAAACTTTTATGCGAAAATTTTGCGAATATTGATGACCTTATGAATGCAAAAACAGAGGATATTTCCGCAATAGAGGGCTTTGGCCTGATTATGGCGGAAAGCGTAGTGAATTATTTTTCTGCCGAAAGCACAAAAAATCTGATTGACGAACTGAAAGAACTCGGACTTGAAATGAAACCGTCCGAACAGAAGAAAAAGGGCGGAATTTTTGAGGGCAAAACCTTTGTTCTTACAGGTACTCTGCCGACTATGAAAAGAAGTGAGGCAGGCAAACTGATTGAGCAGAACGGCGGAAAAACAAGCTCTTCCGTATCTAAAAAAACCGACTATGTGCTTGCGGGCGAAGATGCCGGAAGTAAACTGACAAAAGCACAGCAACTCGGTATTACCATTATTTCTGAAGAAGAATTATTAAATATGCTTGCTGAATGAATTTAATAAGAAATGCGCTAACCTAAAAATAAATTAACTATAGCTATTATCACGGGGATTGCACTATCCGCAAAATATATGACTATAACACAAAGAACTATCTTACATAAGTAGGATAGTTTTTTGTTTTTACTTACAATCTATCATTGAAAAAATATTTAAACCTTGTTCTTTTTATGTGCTTGTCTGCATACATATTAACAAAGCCAAGGAAAGGACGATAAAAATGACAAGTCTTAATAATGAGGGCAGGTTTGTACTTGCCATACGCTCGCTAAGTCAGAATATTTATCAGAGAATTTTACCGCTGTCGCAAAAATTCTGCGATACTGCGCAGGAAATACGATTGCGTGTAAACAGACCTGTAGCGGTTGTTTGCCCGGAGACTACATATTTTCTTACGGAAAAGGGCGGGCTTACCAACACTATACTTGACGGCTCAATGCTTACAGTCAGCCGTGGCGACCTTACGGATACTTTTCACAACATTTGCAATTACTCGGTATATTCAAAACAAAGTGAAATTATAAACGGCTTTGTTTCAATGCACGGCGGTCACAGAGCGGGTATCTGCGGTACGGCAATTTGTGAGGGTGACAAGGTAATAAATATCCGTGATATTTCGTCAATTAACATCAGAATTGCAAGAGAGCATAAAGAGTGTTCAAGAGCTGTTATTGACACTCTTAATCCCGACTTTGGCGGCGTGCTTATTTGCGGTGCGCCATGCACGGGCAAAACCACGCTCTTAAGGGATATGGCAAGAATACTCTCGACCGAATACGGCAAGAGAATTTCTTTGATTGACGAAAGGGGAGAGCTTGCGGGCACTTCCTCTGGTATCCTGCAAAATGACATCGGACTTTGTGATGTGTTTGACCTTTACGATAAGCCGAGCGGAATTATTCAGGCTATACGCAGTATGTCGCCCGATATTATTGTTTGCGACGAAATCGGTACGCAGAGAGATATTGACGCTGTGGAATATTCCGTGAATTCGGGTGTATCTTTTATTTCTACCTTGCATTGTTCAAGCGTTGACGAACTTAGAAGAAAAGATAATATCCGTAAACTCGTTTCCTGCGGCGGCTTTAAAACCCTTGTTTTCCTTGATAACAGAGCGTCTGCCGGCAGAGTGAGCAAGATTATGAGAGTCGGTGATGTATTTGGTAATTAAAATTATCGGCTGTATCTTGCTTGTGAGCGCAACAACTCTTATGGGATTTAAAAAAGCCCAACGGCTGTACAAACGCAGAGATTTTATAAATGACTTTTTGGTTTTTCTCGATACTCTTGCGACAAATATTCGCTACAGTACAGATGAACTTTCGATTATTCTTTCCAAAAGCGAAGACAGATTCGGAAAAGCAATATACGGTGCGTACAAAAAATACGACGGTACATTTTTTAAAAAATGGAAAAATGCGGTAGCGGATATTTCCGACGGTTACGCTTTAAAGCACGAGGATAAACAGCTTTTATGCTCATTCGGAGAAAAACTCGGCATAACCGATGTAGAGGGACAGCTCAAACACATTGAGCTTTACAAAGGGCTTGCGAACGCTCATCTTGATGACAGTAAAAATGAAATAAAACAAAAATCACGGCTTTACAAAACTATGGGATTTTTTGTCGGCACGGCAGCCGCACTTGTTATAATCTGAAAGGATAGCTATGGATGTTGAACTGATTTTTAAAATAGCTGCAATCGGTATAATTGTAGCCGTGTTGTGTCAGGTGCTCATACGCAGCGGCAGAGAAGAACAGGCAATGCTTACGACGCTTGCGGGTCTTATAGTTGTGCTTACTCTGATTGTCACGCAGATAAGCGCCTTGTTTAACACGATAAAGCAGTTATTCGGCTTTTAGGAATAAAGTATGAATATTATTACTATAGCCGTTGTCGCAATTGTATCTGCAATTTCTGCCGTAACAATAAAAAAGCATAACGGTGAAATCTCGCTTATGCTTTCAATTGCCTGCGGAGTAATATTGCTTACAGCCGTATTTTCGTTTGCGGCTACGATTTTGCAGACGGTAAATAAAATTGCGGCAGCGTCTGATATGAATATTGAGTATATAAAAATATTGCTCAAGGTAATAGGAATATGCATTGTAACAGAGCTTGCCGTCAGTGTATGTAAGGAGTCGGGACAGCAGGCAATAGCAACAAATGTTACGCTTGCAGGTAAAATATTGATTATGGTAACATCGCTTCCGCTTTATACGGAAATTTTAAATACAGTGGTGTCACTTGTAGAAAACTCCTGAAGGAGTGTTGATGTTGAAAAAAACAGCAGTGTTTTTAGTTGTGATTGCGGTTGTTTTTCTGTCGCAGATTACTGTATTTGCAGCCGATACAACAGCCAAAACCGAAAGTACAACAAATGATATTAACAGCATTTACGATACCTCTGCTTTATATGACAGCCTGTCTGACGATGTAAAGCAGAGCCTTGAAAATATAGGGATAAACGGCATAGACAGCAATGAGCTTTCGCAGATTTCGTTCGGAGAAGTTGTGAATGAAATTGTAAAACTTGCAGGCGAAAACAGCGCAGGGCCGTTAAAAGCGGTAATCTCGCTTACCGCACTCTTGCTTATATGCTCGCTTTTATCTTCGTACAAAAATTCGCTTTCAAGTGAACTTTCCTCCTCACTTGGCATAGCAGCCGTACTGTGTGCTACCTGTACGGCTGCACTCCCCGTAATTGAAGTAATTTCAGATATGTCAACGGTAGTAAAAACGGCATCAAGTTTTATGCTTGCATTTGTGCCTGTAATGGTTATGATTATGTCGAGCACGGGACACGCTGTAAGCGGTGCGTCATATTACGCAATGATGATCGGCGCAGGAGAGGGAGTGGGACAACTAAGCTCAAAGGTAATAGTTCCTTTTCTTAATATGTTTCTCGGAGTGTCAGTAACGGCAAGCGTATGCTCGGAATCAAAACTTACGGGTATAACTTCAATAATTTCAAAAGCCGTAAAATGGGTACTCGGGTTTGTTATGACTGTATTTACAGCCGTACTTTCTTTTAAGCAGATGATAACAACCTCGGTTGACGATGTTTCTACACGAGCCGTGCGATTTACTTTAAATTCATTTATTCCGATAGTCGGCTCAGCGCTTTCAGATGCATACAAAACCGTACAGGGCAGTGTAAACTTGCTTAAATCGGGACTTGGAATTTTTGTTATAGTATCTATTGCTTTTGTGTTTCTGCCTATAATACTTAACAGCCTTTTGTGGATATTTACTTTATCGGCAGGAAAGTTACTTGCGGAGATACTCGGCATAAATCAGGTAAAGGATTTGCTTGAGGGTGTCGGTACCGTGCTTTCAACCTTGCTTGCAATTGTATTGTGCATTATGTCGGTTTACATAATTTCAACTGCACTTGTGCTTTTGATGGGAGGCGGCGGAATATGAGCGGTATGATTTCTGCGGTTATAACAGTTTGTGCCGGTGCTCTTATTTGCAGTCTGCTGTCGGCATTTGTACCCGATGGTACTACCAAAAAAACCGTTGCCCTTGTAATCGGTGCGTTTATGGTATGCTGTCTTATTTCGCCGATAACCTCGGCAATTTCATCTATAGATTTTGATGCCGAACCTGTTGATTACAGCGAAGATCAAGTTTCCACTTCCGACGAAGCCTACGCAAATGTTGTGATTAAACAGGCACAACAAAATCTTGAACAAAGCCTTACCGACCTGCTTGCTCAAAACAACATAAAAATATCCGAATGTAAAATTGTACTTGCAAAATCACAGTCAAACAGCATAATTATCGGTGACATCAGCATATATATGAGTAATGAATATAAAAGCCGGAAAGATAAAATCGGCTCAATTGTTTTTGAAAGCTTCGGAGCATATCCGAGAATAACTTTTATTTAAGGGTGCAAAGCTATGGAAGAAAAAACAAACGGAATAAAAAAGCTGTTTGAAAGTGACAAAGCAAGAAAAATTATAGTAATTATCGGTATTATCGGAATAGCACTTATTTTTATTTCTTCAATTTCGGGAATTAATACCGATAAAAAAACGGAAACCGAGGGCTTTTCGGTTACTACCTACAGCACGGAGATTGAAAGCGATTTGCAAAAAATCCTTTCAAGTATCAGCGGCTGCGGAGAAACAAAGGTGCTTCTTACCATAGAAAACTCGGTCGAATATGTATATCTTGAGGACAGTACCACCAAGACAAAGGAAATTCAGCCTGTTATCCGCGGTGTGCTTGTTGTATGCGAGGGCGGAGATGATCCCGTCGTAACACAAACGGTCACACAAGCGGTAACAAGGGCACTGGATATTTCATCGGCAAAGGTATGTGTTACAAAATTAACAGAACGAAGGTAGAGGTATTATGAAAATTCAGAAGAAACATATTGTAATGACATCACTTGTACTTGCTCTGGCAACGGCGGTTTACATAAACTATCAGATTTCGCAGGCTCGTACAACTTCACCTGCAAAGGAGCTGGGGGCAGCGTCATATGTAAATGCAACAGTCGGGGAAACAGCAACCTCCGACGAGGCGGCAGCTGCAATGGCACTATCGAAAGAGCAGCAGGATTTCTTTGCATCCGAACGCACTAAAAGGCAGAACACGCAAGACAAGGTAATTGACGATGCGGAGGAGATACTCGATTCCGACTCGAGTTCAGATACGGAGCTTACCGAGGCGCAAGAAAATGTAGAGCGAATCATCAGCTTTTTTACAACGCAGGATACCATAGAAACCATTGTGAAAGCGAAAGGCTTTTCCGATTGCCTTTGCTGTATAACCGATATGGGTGTAACCGTTATAGTTCCGAAAAACGAGCTTAACGAAAACACCGTTTTGTCAATATACGATGCCGTAACAACGCACTATGAAATTGCAAGTGACGCAATATCTGTTGTAGGTGCGTGAATATAGTTTACAATCAAAATTTTATGTGATATAATTATCCTGATAATTTATTGTAAAGTTGGGATAATATGTCTGAAGAGATAAATGTAACTTCTCAGGAAGTAACAGAAGAAAATGAAAACGAAGCAGTACAGATTAAACTTACACGCTCCGAACAGCGTGAGCAGGTATTTATGCTTTTATTTTCAAAGTCATTTACAAACACATCTGTCGACAATATGGTGCAGGACAGCTCGGAACTCTTTATGGGCGGAGTAAGCGCACTTGCACAGGCAGAAGTTGAGGGTATTGTATCGGCTAAAGAAGAACTTGACGAGATTATTTCACGCTATCTAAAAAAAGGATGGACTCTTTCAAGAATTTCAAAGCCGTCGCTTGCAATCCTTGAACTTGCAGTGTATGAAATCAAGTATCTTGACAATGTTCCCGCAAGCGTAGCAATCAACGAGGCGGTAGAGCTTGCAAAGAAGTACACTATTGACGAGAGCGGATTTGTCAACGGAATATTAGGCTCATTTGTAAGAGATAACGGAGAAAAGTAATGAGCCTTTTCCTTGGTATAGATACCTCTAACTACACAACTTCGGTTGCGGTATATAACAGCGAAAACGGCGAAATGCTGCAGCGAAAGCAGCTTTTGCCCGTAAAACAGGGACAGCTTGGCTTAAGACAGAGCGATGCGGTTTTTCATCACACACAACAGCTTCACACTCTTGTTGAGGACATTGCAAAGGAAGTTGACTTGTCGGGTGTGTCTGCATTAGGCGTATCAACACGCCCCCGTCCGGTTGACGGCTCATATATGCCGTGCTTTACGGTTGGAGAAAACACAGCAAGAATTATATCGGCAGTAATAAAAAAGCCTCTCCTGACATTTTCACATCAGGAGGGGCATATTGCCGCAGCACTGTTTTCAGCCGCAAGAGAAGATTTGTTTGAAAAAGAATTTTTAGCATTTCATATAAGCGGAGGCACAACGGAGGCGGTGCTCGCAAAGGGCAGTACAAGCTCGTTTGCCGTTAAAGAGGCTGCAAAAACACTTGACTTAAATGCCGGACAGGCAGTTGACAGAGTGGGGCTTATGCTCGGTTTAAAATTTCCATGCGGTCCGCAGCTTGAACAGCTTGCTCTTAATAATACAGAAAAATTCAAAGTTCGTCCTACTCTCAAGGGCGCCGATTGCTGTTTGAGCGGACTTGAAAATCAGTGTAAAAAAATGCTTGATAACGGCGAAAGCAAAGAAAAAATCGCTGCTTTTTGCCTTGCTTTTATTCAGACTACGCTTGAAAAAATGACTGAAAAATTGCTCGAGCAATACGGCAATTTGCCTGTGATTTTTGCGGGCGGAGTAATGTCAAATTCCATTATAAGAAATGCTCTGACCGAGAAATTCGGCGCTACATTTGCAAAACCCGAATATTCCGCCGATAACGCAGCGGGTATTGCGTATTTGGCATATAAGAAATATACGGAAATCTAAGACGATTATAAGTGTAAAAATATTAAAATACTTCATCAGCGGGAGGTAAAGAGATGTATTCACCGCAGATTCAAAAGCCGAGAGTGCTTTCTGTTTCACAAATAAATTTTTATATAAAGTCAATTATCGAGAATGACGGCAGTTTGCAGTTTGTACTTGTAACGGGTGAAATCTCTAATCTTACCGTGCACCAACGCAGCGGTCATATTTACCTTTCGCTTAAAGACAGCAATTCAGTTATAAGTGCCGTTATGTTTGCAGGCAACGCAAGACGACTTAAGTTCCGCCTTGAAAACGGAATGAAAGTAATTTGTCGTGGCAGAATTTCTGTATATGAGCCGAGCGGCAGGTATCAGCTTTATATTGAAGATATGCAGCCAGACGGTGTGGGTGCGCTTACGCTTGCGTTTGAACAGCTTAAAAAGAGCCTTGCTCAAAAAGGACTGTTTGACAATGCGCATAAAAAGCCGCTGCCGAAATTTCCTAAAACAATCGGCGTCATAACTTCTCCCACGGGTGCGGCGGTTCAGGATATAACGAATATTATCAGACGAAGATTTCCGAGTGCGGATATAGTGCTCGCACCTGTGCTTGTTCAGGGAGAAAGTGCGCCCGAGCAGCTTGTGCGTGCCGTAAATAAATTCAGTGCAAGCAAGATTGCCGATGTGGTTATCATAGGCAGAGGTGGCGGTTCAGCCGAAGATTTATGGGCGTTTAATGACGAACAACTTGCATATGCTGTCTATAATTGCGAAACTCCCATAATTTCGGGTGTGGGACACGAAACAGATTTTACTGTCTGTGACTTTGTCGCCGATGTTCGTGCCTCTACTCCGTCTGCTGCGGCAGAACTTGCCGTACCCGACAGGCAGGAGCTTATGTCTTACTATTTTAAGCAAAAGCAATATATATCAGCTATGCTTGACAGAAAGATAAAAACGGCGCAGTTAAGACTTGAAAATCAGCAGAGAAGAATGTCTGCATCATCGCCGAAGCTCAAAGCGGAACAGCTTGAAAAACAGCTTTCGGCAAAGAGCGAAAAGCTGACACGGTTTATGAATATTTATATTTCCGATAAAGAAAATAAACTTATTGCCGCAAAGGGCAAACTTGACGGTTTGAATCCGCTTAATGTATTGAATCGTGGTTATGCAATCGCCGAAAAGGACGAAAAAATCATTACCTCATCAAAACAGCTTAAAGACGGCGACGATTTCACTGTTATTTTGAGTGACGGTAAAATAAACGCAAAGGTATGTGGTGAATAACTATGGCTTTTACACATCTTCATAATCATACCGAATACAGCTTGCTTGACGGAGCAAGCAGAATAAACAAACTTGTGGAATCGGCAAAGGAAAAGGGACAAACCGCTCTTGCCATTACCGACCACGGTGTAATGTACGGCGTCATTGACTTTTACCGAGCCTGTAAAAAGCAGGGGATAAAGCCTGTTATCGGCTGTGAAGTTTATGTTGCGCCGCACTCTCGTTTTGACAAAACTTCGGCGTATGAAAAGTATTATCATATGGTGTTGCTTTGCGAAAATAACGAGGGATATCAAAATTTAATTAAACTTGTTTCAAAAGGTTTTACCGAGGGCTTTTATTCAAAGCCGAGAATTGACGATGAGCTTTTGAAAGAATATCACAAGGGCCTAATCTGCCTTTCTGCCTGTCTTGCCGGTGAAATTCCGCAGAATCTGCTTGACGGAAACTATGACGGAGCAAAGCAGAAGGCTCTTTTTTATCAATCGCTTTTTGGTAAGGATAACTTTTTTATAGAACTTCAGGACCACGGCATAGAGGAGCAAAAACGAATTAATCCGCAGCTTATTCGCATTGCCGAAGAAATCGGTGCCGAACTTGTGGTTACAAACGACAGCCATTATATAGATAAAAAGGACAGCTTTACGCACAGTATTTTGCTTTGTATCCAGACCAATAAGACGGTAAATGATGTGGACAGAATGGAGTTTAAAACGAGCGAGTTTTACCTTAAAACAGAGGAAGAAATGCGCTCACTCTTTCCGAATCTGCCGCAGGCATATGATAATACACAGAAAATTGCCGACCGCTGTAATGTTGAGTTTGAGTTCGGCGTGCGTAAACTGCCACGATTTGATGTGCCGAATAACGAAGATCATTACGAGTATTTTCGCCGGAAATGCTATGAGGGTCTTTACAGACATTACGGAGAAAATCCCGATAAGTCTTTGATTGACCGACTTGAATACGAACTTGCAACTGTTTCAAAAATGGGTTTTGTCGATTATTACCTTATCGTAAATGATTTTGTACAGTATGCAAAGAGTGAAAAAATCCCTGTCGGACCCGGCAGAGGTTCGGGTGCAGGTTCGCTTTGCGCCTATTGCATAGGAATTACAGCGATAGATCCGATCAAGTATAATCTTCTTTTTGAAAGATTTTTAAACCCTGAGCGTGTAAGTATGCCCGACTTTGATGTCGATTTCTGTACCGAGCGCCGAGGAGAAGTAATTGACTATGTAGTGCGTAAATACGGCACGGACAGAGTTGCGCAGATTATATCATTCGGTACTATGGCGGCAAGAGGTGCTATAAGAGATGTCGGCAGAGTGCTTGCAATTCCGTATGCCACGGTTGACTCGGTTGCCAAACTTGTACCTATGGAATTAAAGGTTACTATAGATTCCGCACTCAAGGCAAGTCCCGAATTAAGACATCGCTATGAAGAGGACGAACAGACAAAGAAATTGCTTGATATTGCAAAGAGCATTGAGGGAATGCCAAGACACGCTACAATGCACGCCGCAGGTGTAGTAATTACCGACCGTCCCGTATCTGACTATGTTCCGCTTTCAAAAAATGATGACAATGTGGTAACACAGTTTACCATGACCACACTTGAGGAACTCGGTTTGCTCAAAATGGACTTTCTCGGACTTCGCAATCTTACGGTAATTGACTATGCGGATAAACAGATACGAAAAAATCATCCCGAGTACAATCCCGATAATATAAACGATAAAGACGAAAAAGTTTTTGCTATGATTTCTCAAGGCAATACGGAGGGTGTGTTTCAGTTTGAAAGCCAGGGTATGAAAAATGTTCTTATGCGACTAAAGCCCGATTCGATCGAGGATTTAATCGCCGTGGTTTCGCTTTATCGACCCGGACCTATGGACAGTATTCCCCGTTACATCGACTGCCGCCACAATCCATCGCACATTACCTATAAGCACCCGTTATTAAAGCCTATACTTGAGGTTACCTACGGCTGTATTGTCTATCAGGAACAGGTAATGCAGATTTTAAGAGTGCTTGCAGGTTTCAGTCTTGGCAGAGCGGATATTGTTCGCCGTGCCATGAGTAAAAAGAAAGCCGCAGAAATGGCAAAGCAAAGAGAAATTTTTCTTCACGGCATTACAGATGAAAACGGCAAAGTAATTGTTGACGGTTGTATTCGCAGAGGCATTGACGAGAAAATCGCCAATTCAATTTATGATGAGATCGAAAGTTTTGCTTCTTACGCTTTCAATAAGTCACACGCAGCGGCATATTCTACGATTTCATACAAAACCGCATATTTAAAATGTCATTATCCGCAGGAGTATATGGCGGCATTGCTCACAAGTGTGCTTGATAACCAAAACAAACTTGCAGCATATATAGGCGAATGTCAGCGGCTCGGAATAAAAGTTTTGCCTCCGAGTGTAAACGAAAGCAATCTCGGCTTTACTGTCAGCGGTAACAATATACGCTACGGATTGCTTGCAATTAAAAATCTCGGCAGAGCTTTTATTGATCAGATAATTAAAGAGCGCAGATTAAAGCCTTATACAAGCCTTTACGATTTTTGTAAAAGACTTTGCGGCAAAAATATGAACAGCCGTGCCATAGAAAGTCTTATAAAGTGCGGTGCGCTTGACGGACTTGGCGCTAACCGCAGACAACTGCTTGCAATAAGCAAAACCGTGCTTGACGATGTTGAATATGAGGCTAAAAAGAATCAAGGCGGACAGCTTTCGTTTTTTGATATGGGTGACGACAGTACAAAGGCTACATCAGAACCCCAACTGCCTGATTTGAAAGAATTTTCGACTGATGAGCTTTTGAGAATGGAAAAGGAAATAGCAGGCATATACCTAAGCGGCCACCCTGCCGATAATTACAGCCTTTATTCCGAGAGAATGAAAGCCGACAGAATAGGTGAAATTATAAATGACGAAACAGGACGCTATCCCGACGGCAAGAAAGTGCTGATTGTAGGTATTATTTCCAAAGTGAAAACTCAACTTACCAAAAGCAACAAACTTATGGCTTTTATAAATGTAGAAGATAAGTACGGCATAATGGAAGCGGTTGTTTTTCCGAATGTGTATGAAAAAAGCACTATTCTTTTAAATGAAAACATACCCGTTATTATAAAAGGCACATTGAATTTTAAAGAAAACGAAGAACCGAAAATAATTTGCGACAGCATTGCAAAAGCCTTTAATAATGAGGAATGTAAAAATATGTCTGCCGCAAATTACGAACAAAACAGGGCAGCGGCAGAACATAAAAGCACATATCAAAAGCCTTATGTACCGCAGGCACTTTATTTGAGAATTGATGACCTTAATACGGATATGTACCGTCGAGCAAAGAGAGTTACGGATATTTTCGACGGCAGAACACCGATTATTTTTTATCTTACCGATTCAAAACGCAAGGTAAAAGCCCCTGCAAATATGTGGGTGAGCCTTAATGATGTTATGATAAAAGAGCTTAAACATCAGCTTGGTGATGAAAATGTAGCGGTAAAATAAACAAATTCTTTATAAAATCACTATCGAAAACATATAAATTCACCTTTTAGCTATTGCAAAATTCGTTTAATAGGTATATAATACTATATATGATATTCACTTTAACGCATAAAAACTTTAAAGCATATGTTTGTTTAAGTACTAAAGTGAAAACGGGAGGACGAATTTTTATGAAAATGACAAAAAGAATTTTGGCAACCGCAACAGCAGCGCTTACAGTAACAGCTGCACTCGCAGGCTGTACAGGCGGTACTTCATCAACAACTTCAACAGCTGCTCCTTCACAGGCAGACGCTAACAAAGTATATAATATCGGTATTTGTCAGCTTGTTCAGCATGAGGCTCTTGACGCCGCAACTAAGGGCTTTAAAGACACTCTTACTGAAAAACTCGGCGCAGACAAGGTTAAGTTTGACGAGCAGAACGCACAGGGCGATTCGGCTACTTGCGCTACAATCTGTAACCAGTTTGTTTCTTCAAATTATGACCTTATTCTCGGTAACGGTACTGCGGCTCTTCAGGCTGCATACACGGCAACACCGTCTATTCCTATTCTCGGTACTTCAATTACAGACTACGGCACAGCTCTTGATATGGCAGAGTGGACAGGCGTTTCGGGTATGAATGTATCCGGTACAACAGACCTTGCTCCGCTTGACAAGCAGGCTGATATGCTCAAGGAACTTTTCCCTGACGCTAAAACAATCGGTATTCTCTATTGCTCGGCAGAGGCTAACTCAAAATATCAGAGCGATACAATCACACCTTTCTTTGAGAGTGCGGGCTACACTGTAAAGACATATTCATTTGCAGATTCAAACGATGTTGCGGCTGTAGCAAAGACAGCTTGTGACGAAAACGATGTTCTTTACATTCCTACAGATAACACAGCGGCTTCAAATACAGGTATTATCGACAATACGGCTACAGCTGCAAAAACTCCTATCATCGCAGGTGAAGAGGGTATTTGTAAAGGCTGCGGTGTTGCAACACTTTCTATCAGCTACTATGAACTTGGTCAGAAAACAGGCGAGATGGCTTATGATATTCTTGTAAACGGCGCTGATATAACTTCTTTAAAAGTTGAGTCAGCTCCTAATGTTACCAAGAAATATGTAAAGAGCCGTTGCGATGCTTACGGAATTACAATTCCTGACGATTACGAGGCTATTGAGGAGTAATAATCCTTAATTTATAAATTAAAAAACGGTGGGGTGCCGTGAAAGCGACACCCCAATCTTTTATGTATTGGTGGTTTTTATGGAATTTTTAGCAGAATACTTCGGTTCTCTTAATCCTGCAAACTTTCTTGCGGCTTTGCCGGGTAATATTGCGCAGGGTATTATCTGGGGACTTATGGGTCTTGGTGTTTTTATTACCTACAAACTTTTGAATTTTGCCGACCTTAGCGTTGACGGTTCTTTTGCAACAGGCGGTGCGGTTACCGCTGTTATGCTTATTAACGGCTGTTCTGTATGGGTAGCGCTTATAGTTGCTATTCTTGCGGGCATTGCGGCAGGTCTTATAACGGGACTTTTACATACTTTGCTCGGTATTCCCGATATTCTTGCAGGTATTCTTACGCAGATTGCGCTTTATTCAATCAACTTGAACATTATGGGAAGGTCAAATCTTCCTATCAGCTACAGAAACTATGCGCTTGTAATTTCCGCAAGCGATATTAATTTATCAATTATCATCGCCCTCGGAATTGCGGCTATTGTTATTGCGGCTATGTATTGGTATTTCGGAACAGAACAGGGCTCTACAATCCGTTCAACAGGTTCAAACCCTGCTATGAGTAAGGCACAGGGCATTAATATCAATGTCGCAAAAGTAATTGCACTTGCGCTTTCAAACGGTCTTGTTGCTCTTGCAGGCTCACTTTTTGCACAGTACCAGGGTTTTGCCGACATCAATATGGGCAGAGGTGCTATCGTAATCGGTCTTGCCGCAGTTATTATCGGCGAAGTCCTCGGCGAGGCTATCTTCCGTAAGCGTATGAACTTTGTTGTAAAAATGCTCTTCGTTATTGTGGGCGGTATTCTTTATTATATTGCAATGGGTATTGTTCTTTGGCTCAAGATGCCGACAGACGATACAAAGCTCTTCACAGCAATTATAGTTGCAATCTTCCTTGCAGTACCTTATTTACAAAAGAAGAGTAAAACCTCCTTTAAAAAGGTAGCTAAAATGAATTTAAAGGCTAACAAGGCAAACGGAGGCAGTGACAATGCTTGATATTATTAATATTCACAAAACCTTTAATAAAGGCACAATAAATGAGAAGGTCGCACTTGACGGTGTGACACTTCACTTAAACGAAGGCGATTTCTGTACAATAATCGGCGGCAACGGTGCGGGTAAGTCAACTACACTTAATGCCGTTGCCGGTGTATGGCCTGTTGACAGCGGTCAGATTCTTATTGACGGCGTAGATGTAACGGGACTTCCCGAGCATAAAAGGGCAAAGTATCTCGGCAGAGTTTTCCAAGACCCTATGACAGGTACTGTTGCCGATATGGAAATTTTGGAAAATCTTGCCCTTGCGGCAAGAAGAGGCAAGAAAAGAGGTCTTAGCTGGGGAGTTAAGAAATCCGAAAAAGAAGAATACAGAACACTTTTAAAGCAGTTTGAACTCGGTCTTGAGGACAGAATGACATCAAAGGTAGGTCTTCTTTCGGGCGGACAGCGTCAGGCAATCACCCTTTTAATGGCTACAATCAATAAGCCTAAACTTTTGCTTCTTGACGAGCATACAGCGGCGCTTGACCCTAAGACTGCGGCAAAGGTGCTTGAACTGAGCGATAAGATTATTGCCGAAAATAACCTTACAGCCCTTATGGTTACACATAATATGCACGATGCGATTGTGCACGGCAACCGCCTTATTATGATGGGCAACGGAAAGGTTATACTTGATATTTCAGGTGAAGAAAAGAAAAAACTCACCGTTGACGACCTCTTGCAGAAGTTTGAAAAGGCGAGCGGTTCTAAACTTGAAAATGACAGAATGCTTTTGAGCAAAGGCGAAGAATAAGATTTTGTTTTTGTCAAATTTGATTAAAATTTTATTTCACAGCAACGGGGCTGTTTCATCTTCACAAATGAAACAGCCTTTTTGTAAATACTTTATAATTTTCATCGTTTTTTAATTTTTATGTAACTATTTTGCGATACAAGAATTGTAATTGTCGAAATTAATAAAAAAATATATTATAATTCCTTTATGTAAATTAGAATACTCCGAAATCTTGTAAAATATGATGTTGAAGATAAGTGACTGAGGTGATAAGGTTATGAAAAAAGCTTTAATTATTTCTCACTCTGTGCAAAGTGCCGAGGCTCTTTCACAGCTGCTTAAAATTGAGTATTTTACGCAGATTTCTATTGCTGATAATTCTAAAACAGCAAAAAAACTTGTTGAGAACGATGAGTTTGACCTTATCTGTATTAATGCACCTCTTGCAGAGGAAAGCGGTATTGAGCTTTCCATGTATTTTGCGAGAGTAACCCGTTCAAGCGTGGTTATTATTGTTCCTCAAAAAAACGCAGACGATGTAAACGATGCTTTGACCGAGCACGGTGTGCTTGTAATAGCCAAACCTATTAATAAGCATTTGTTTCATCACTATTTGCAGTTTACGGAATGTTTCAGAATGAGAATGTTGACCGTAAACGAGGAAAATGAAAAGCTCCGCCATATTGTGGAGGATATGAAGATAATAAACAGAGCCAAGCTTCTGCTTATTACCTGCCTTAATATGACTGAACAGGAAGCACATCGCTACCTTGAAAAACAGGCGATGGATATGAGAATGAGCAAAATGCAGATTGCAATGCAGGTTATTAAAACTTACGAAAACTAATTATGCAAAATTTCTGAAAGGAATGTGTATTTATGAGCCGTAAAGCATATTTGATACTTGAAAACGGAACTGTTTTTGAGGGCAAATCATTTGGTGCAGAAAAAGAAACTATGGGAGAATTGGTTTTTACTACAGCTATGACCAGTTATCTTGAAACACTCACCGACCCCTCTTATTTCGGTCAGGTGGTTATTCAGACTTTCCCTTTAATCGGTAACTATGGTGTAATTCCCTCTGATTTCGAGAGCAAAGTGCCCTCACTTAGAGGTTATATTGTAAGAGAATGGTGCCAAGCTCCCTCTAACTTCCGTTGCGAGGGCGATCTTGACACCTTTTTAAAAGAGTCGGATATTCCGGGCATCTACGGACTCGACACCAGAGCGCTTACAAGAATTGTTCGTGAGTATGGTGTGCTTAACTGCAAAATCGCTTATTCGGGCGAAGTTACCGAAGAAGAGCTTGCAGAGATTAAGGCTTATAAAATCGAACAGGCTGTAGAGAGCACAACAATCAGCGAAAAAGAAGAATTCAAAGCTGAAAACGGCGACCTCAATGTTGTTCTTATGGATTTCGGTGCAAAGCACAACATAGGCAGGGAGCTTGTTAAGCGTGGCTGCAATGTTACGGTAGTACCTGCTCATACAACAGCAGAGCAGATTAAAGCTATGAATCCTGACGGCATTATGCTTTCAAACGGTCCGGGAGATCCATCGGACAACACTGCAATTATTGCCGAGCTTAAAAAGCTTTGCGAATATAAAATTCCTACATTCGGTATCTGCTTAGGACATCAGCTTTTGGCACTTAGCCAGGGCGCTAAGACAGAAAAACTTAAATACGGTCACAGAGGAGCTAACCAACCTGCAAAAGAGGTTGAAACAGGCAGAGTTTACATTACTTCACAGAACCACGGCTATGCTGTTGTAAGCGACAGTATGCCTGAAAATGCTGTAGAGAGTTTTGTAAACGGCAATGATGATACTTGTGAGGGTGTTAAGTATACAAATATGCCTTCTTTCTCTGTTCAGTTCCACCCGGAGGCTTGCGGCGGTCCGCACGACACAGCGTTTTTGTTTGACCGTTTCATTGATTTGATGAAAAACAACAAATAAAACTATCCATAATTTATATACGAATTTGATTTTTAAATAAGGATAAGGAATGATTTTATGCCACTTAAAAGCAACATTAAAAGAGTTATGGTAATCGGTTCGGGTCCGATTGTAATCGGTCAGGCTGCTGAATTTGACTACGCAGGCACACAGGCTTGCCGTGCGCTTAAGGAAGAGGGACTTGAGGTTATTCTCGTAAACTCTAACCCTGCTACCATTATGACAGATAATGCAATGGCTGATAAAATTTATATCGAGCCGCTTACACTTGAAACAGTTAAAAGAATTATTAAAAAAGAGCGTCCCGACAGCCTTCTTTCCACACTCGGCGGTCAGACAGGTCTTACACTTTCTATGCAGCTTGCAAAGGAAGGTTTCCTCGATAAATACGGAGTTCAGCTCCTCGGCGCTAATCCCGAAACAATTGACAAGGCAGAGGACAGACAGATGTTCAAGGACACAATGCTTGAAATCGGACAGCCTGTTATTCCGTCACTCGTTGTAAACGATGTTGAGTCTGCCGTAAAATTTGCAGATGAAATCGGCTACCCTGTAATTATTCGTCCTGCATTTACACTCGGCGGTACAGGCGGCGGTATCGTAAATGATGAGGAAGAATTAAGAGAGATTACTTCAAACGGTCTTGAGCTTTCACCGATTACACAGGTTCTTGTAGAGAAATGTATTTCGGGTTGGAAAGAAATAGAGTTTGAGGTAATGCGTGACAGCGACGGCAATGTTATTACTGTCTGCTCAATGGAGAATTTTGACCCTGTCGGCGTACATACAGGCGACAGTATCGTTATTGCTCCTACCGTTACTCTTGCAGATAAAGAGTATCAGATGCTCAGAAGTGCGGCGCTCGATATTATCTCTGCCTTAAAGGTAGAGGGTGGCTGTAACTGCCAGTTCGCACTTAATCCGGAAACATTTGATTATGCCGTAATTGAGGTAAACCCAAGAGTTTCCCGTTCATCTGCTCTTGCGTCAAAGGCAACAGGTTATCCTATTGCAAAGGTAGCGGCTAAAATTGCTATCGGCTACACACTTAATGAAATCAAGAATGCCGTAACGGGTACAACATACGCTTGCTTTGAGCCTGCTCTCGACTATGTTGTAGTTAAATTCCCAAAATGGCCGTTCGATAAATTTGTATATGCAAACCGCACACTCGGTACTCAGATGAAAGCAACAGGTGAGGTTATGGCTATTGCTCCTACATTTGAGCAGGCTATTATGAAGGCTGTAAGAGGTGCAGAGATTTCTCACGATACACTTGATGATAAGGAATTTGTTCAACTTTCAAATGCGTCTGTTTACGACAGATTAAGCGTTTGCGATGATAAGAGAATTTTCTGCGTATATGAGGCACTCAAGAGAGGCATTACTGTAGAGCAGATTCACGAAGTTACACTTATTGACGAGTGGTTCTTGGAGAAACTCAAGAATATCATTGCTGTTGAGAATGAGCTTAAAAACAGCGAGCTTACAGATGACCTCTACTACAGAGCAAAGAAAATGGGATTCCTTAACAGAACTATTGAGGCTGTTACAGGTAAGAAATGCGAAAAGAACCTTTTGCCTGTATATAAAATGGTTGATACCTGCGCCGCTGAATTTGAGGCACAGACACCTTATTTCTACTCAACCTTTGATAAGGAAAACGAGGCAGAAGAGTTTATTAAAAATAATAAATCAGATAAAAAGACAGTTATCGTATTCGGTTCAGGCCCTATCAGAATCGGTCAGGGTATCGAATTTGACTATGCGTCGGTTCACTGCGTATGGGCACTTAAAAAGGCAGGCTATGATGTTGTTATCGTAAACAACAACCCTGAAACCGTATCTACCGACTTCGACACTGCCGACAGACTTTACTTTGAGCCGCTTACAACAGAAGATGTTATGGGTATCATCAATACAGAAAAGCCATACGGTGTTGTAGTAGCATTTGGCGGTCAGACAGCTATCAAACTTACAAAGCATATGAGCGACTGCGGTGTTAATATTCTCGGTACTTCATATGATGCCATTGATATGGCAGAGGACAGAGAGCGTTTTGACGAACTCCTTGAGAAATACCACATTAAGCGTCCGAGAGGCGTAACGGTTATGACAACCGATGAGGCTCTTGAGGTTGCCGAAACAATCGGCTATCCTGTACTTCTCCGTCCGTCTTATGTACTTGGCGGTCAGAATATGATTATCGCATTTAACGAGGCTGATGTTAAGGAGTATATGGCTATTATTCTTGCACAGAATATAGAGAACCCAATCCTTATTGATAAATACTTACAGGGTACAGAGCTTGAAGTTGACGCTATATGTGACGGTGAGGATATTCTCATTCCGGGTATTATGGAGCATATTGAGAGAGCCGGTATCCATTCCGGTGACTCAATCGCTGTATATCCTGCTTGGAATATTTCTGACAAGATGACACAGACAATCATTGAAAGTTCTAAGAACCTTGCTATTGAGTTACAGACAAAGGGTCTTGTAAATATTCAGTACCTTATCTATAATGACGAGCTTTATGTAATTGAGGTAAATCCCCGTTCATCAAGAACAATTCCTTATATCAGTAAGGTTACAGGCGTACCTATGGTTGACCTCGCTACAAGAGCAATGCTCGGCGAAAAGCTCAAGGATATGGGTTACGGCACAGGTCTTTACAGAAAGAGTCCTTACATTGCAGTAAAAGTTCCGGTATTCAGCTTTGAAAAACTTATCAATGTTGATAACCACCTCGGACCTGAAATGAAGTCAACAGGTGAAGTTCTCGGTGTTGCAGGCACTCTTGAAGAGGCTCTTTATAAGGGACTTATCGGTGCTGGTTACAAGATGAAGAAAAACGGCGGTGTATTTATTACTGTTCGTAATTCCGATAAGGCAGAAATCGGCGAAATTGCCAAGAAGTATTATGACCTCGGCTTTAAGATTTATGCTACAGAGGGTACAGCAGCCGTACTTAAGAAATACGGTATTGACGCTGTTGCCGTAAAGAAGATTCACGAGTGCAAGACAGACAACACACTCACACTTATTGAGTCGGGTAAGATTCAGTATGTAATTTCAACTTCTGCAAAGGGCAGAATTCCGTCAAGAGATTCTGTTAAAATCCGCAGAAAGACAGTTGAGAGAAACATTCCTTGTCTTACAGCTCTTGATACCGCAAACGCACTTGCGGATTGCCTTAAGAGCCATTATTCACAGCACAGTACAGAGCTTATAGATATTAACCATATGAGGGATGAAAAAGAAATGCTTAAATTTACAAAGATGCAGGGCATCGGTAATGACTATATTTATTTCAGCACTTTTGATCAGGAAATCAACAATCCGGAGGCTCTCTCTGTAAGACTTTCAGACAGACACTTCGGTATCGGCGGCGATGGTATTATTCTTGTTTGCCCATCTAAGGTTGCTGACGCTAAGATGAAGATGTACAACCTTGACGGTTCAGAGGGTAAGATGTGTGGTAACGGTATCCGTTGCGTGGGTAAGTTCCTCTATGACCACGGTATGGTTGATTACAAGGAGAAAGACGAAATCACAATTGAAACACTTTCAGGTATCAAGAGCCTTAAGGCTTACACAACCAACGGTGAGGTAACAAGCCTTAGAGTAGATATGGGCAAGGCAATTCTTGATCCAAAGGAAATCCCTGTTGCTATGAATAAGGACAAGATTGTAAACGAGCCTGTTACAATCGGCGACAATGAATACAACATTACCTGCGTATCTATGGGTAATCCACACTGCGTTGTATTTATGGATGACATTGACAATCTTGACATTGAAAAGATTGGTCCTATGTTTGAAAACGATAAACTCTTCCCGGAGAGAGTTAATACAGAATTTGTTACAGTTCTTGACGACCATACAATCAAGATGAGAGTATGGGAGAGAGGTTCAGGCGAAACATGGGCTTGCGGTACAGGCGCTTGTGCGGTAGCTGTTGCGGCTTGTGAAAACGGCTTCTGCAAAAAGGGCGACGATATTAAAATCAAGCTCAAGGGCGGTGACCTTGTCATCAATTACACAGACGAAACCGTATATATGACAGGTAACGCCGAAAAAGTATTTGAAGGAGAGATTGAGGTATAATTTATGGCTAATCATACTGAAAAAAAAGCTAAAAAATATATATTTGTAACAGGCGGCGTAGTATCCGGTCTTGGTAAGGGTATTACAGCAGCTTCTCTCGGCAGACTCCTTAAGGCAAGAGGCCTTAAGGTAGTCGCTCAAAAACTTGATCCGTACATCAATGTTGACCCGGGTACAATGAGCCCGTATCAGCACGGCGAGGTTTATGTAACTGAGGACGGCGCAGAAACCGACCTCGACCTCGGTCACTATGAGCGTTTTATTGACGAAGACCTCAACAAGTATTCAAATCTCACAACAGGTAAGGTTTATTCAAATGTACTTGAAAAAGAGCGTCACGGCGATTATCTCGGCAAAACAGTACAGGTAATCCCACACATTACAAATGAAATTAAGTCTTTTATTTACAATGTAGGTGAAAAGACTGACGCCGATATTGTAATTACAGAAATCGGCGGTACAGTAGGCGACATTGAAAGCCAGCCTTTCCTTGAGTCAATCCGTCAGGTTTCGCTTGAAGTTGGCAGAGAAAACAGTATTTTCATTCATGTTACACTTGTTCCGTACATTAAGGGCAGTGAAGAGCATAAATCAAAGCCGACACAGCATTCGGTTAAGGAACTCCGTTCACTCGGTATCAACCCTGATATTATTGTTCTTCGTTGTGACGAACCGCTTGAAGAGAGTATCTTTAAGAAAATTGCTTTGTTCTGTAATGTAAAGCCTGACTGTGTAATTGAGAACATTACACTTCCGACTCTTTATCAGGCACCGCTTATGCTTGAAGAGAGCAACTTCTCAAATGTAGTTTGCCGTGAACTTAACATAGCTACAGACAAAACACCTGACCTTACAGAGTGGAAAGAAATGCTTGAAAGAATCAATAACCGTTCAAAGAAATGCAAAATTGCTCTTTGCGGTAAATATGTTGCACTTCACGACGCATACCTTTCAGTAGCCGAGGCACTTCGTCACGCAGGTTACGAAAATTCCGCTGATGTTGAAATCAAGTGGGTTGACTGTGAGCTTATCACAAAGTATTCGGCAGATGACCTTTTAGGCGATGTTGACGGTATTCTTGTTCCGGGCGGCTTTGGCAACAGAGGTGTTGAAGGTAAGGTAATGGCTGCCAAATATGCTCGTGAGCACGATATTCCGTACCTCGGTATCTGCCTTGGTATGCAGACAGCAGTAATTGAATTTGCTAAGCATGTACTCGGATATGAGGATGCAAACAGCGGTGAGTTTGCTCCGGAGGGCAAGCACAATGTAATCGACCTTATGCCCGAACAGCTCGGTATTGAAGATATGGGCGGTACAATGCGCCTCGGTGCTTATCCTTGCGTTATCAAGAAAGGCTCAATTATGGAAAGAGCTTACGGTAAGCCTGAAGTACAGGAGCGCCACCGTCATCGTTATGAATTTAATAATGATTACAGAGAAGAAATTGAAAAGGCAGGTATGATTATTACAGGTACTTCACCTAACGGTATGCTTGTTGAGGCAGTTGAAATTCCTGCCAATAAGTTCTACATCGGTGTTCAGTATCACCCTGAATTTAAGTCCCGTCCTAACAGAGCACATCCGCTTTTCAGAGAGTTTATTAAGGCTTCGCTTGATAAGTGATTTTGGAATTTTCTTGGTTTTGGCAATTATTTGTCACTAACCTTTTGCCCATATATCAGAAAAGGATTGATAATAATGCAGATTAACAGAAATTTTGACAACCTCGTGCCAAACTATCTTTTTGCAGAGGTTGCATCAAGAACAAATAAGTATATGCAGGAACACCCTGACAAGAAGGTAATTAAGCTCGGTATCGGTGATGTAACACTTCCGCTTGCTCCTGTTGTAATTGAGGCTATGAAGAAAGGTGCGGAAGACCTTGCACATAAGGATACTTTCAAGGGCTATCCTGATTATGAGGGCTATGCATTCCTCAGAGAGGCTATTTCTAACTATTATGCAGGTTTTGGCGTAACAGTAGATGCAAACGAAATCTTTGTGTCTGATGGCGCAAAGTCAGACTGCGGCAACATTGGTGACATTTTCGGCAAGGATAATGTTGTTCTCGTTACCGACCCTGTTTACCCTGTATATGTTGACTCAAACATTATGGCAGGCAGAAAGATTGTTTATGCTAACTCAAACCGTGAGAATAACTTTGCGGCTCTTCCTGATGAGAATGTAAAGGCTGACATCATCTATCTCTGTTCACCTAATAACCCAACAGGTTCAGCCTATACAGCTGACGAGTTAAAGCAGTGGGTTGACTATGCAATCAAGAATGATGCTATCATTCTCTATGATGCAGCATATGAGGCATTTATTACAGAGGATCTCCCTCGTTCAATTTTCGCAATTGAGGGTGCAAGAAAGTGCGCAATTGAGATGTGCTCACTTTCAAAGACAGCAGGCTTTACAGGTACAAGATGCGGCTACACAATCATTCCGAGAGAGCTTGAGCGTGACGGTCACAACATTTACAACACATGGTATCGCCGTCAGGCAACAAAGTTCAACGGTGTTTCATGGCCTGTACAGTGTGCAGCTGCCGCTGTATTCAGTGAAGAGGGTCAGAAGCAGATTAAGGAGAATATTTCTTACTACCAGGATAATGCAAAAATTATCTCATCAGCTATGGATGAACTCGGTATTTATTATACAGGCGGTAAGAACTCACCGTATATTTGGCTCAAGTGCCCTAATGATATGGGCAGCTGGGAATTCTTTGACCTCCTTCTTAACGAGGCTAATGTAGTAGGTACTCCGGGTGAGGGCTTTGGTAAGAATGGTGCAGGTTACTTCCGTCTTACTTCATTCGGTGACAGAGAAAACACAATTGAGGCAGTTGAAAGAATTAAGAAGTTACTTTCTAAGTAATTTTATTTCTGCCAAAGTATAGTGATTATTTGAATTTTAAAGGTGCTGTAAAAGAACAGCCCAAATATAAAACGACTGCATTCTAACCGAAAGGTAGGAATGCAGTCATTTTTCTGTAATGGAATATCTTTGGGTTTGACTTGTCCTTTTTCATAAATATATACACTGCCTCTGCAATAAGGGCATCGGATTGACTGCGTTGACCTTACGCTCTCCAAAAACAGTACGCTTTTATCTTTATTAGGGCTGATTCCTATATGTGTTCCTTTAAATCCTTGACTTTCAAATTCAACTTTGATATCATCTAAATAGAGCATAGGTTTCTCTCCTCCATTGTTTGTCTTGTCAACTACAATTCTGGAGCTTCCTATGCTCTTTTTCAATATTTACTTTTGATTATCCCACATTTTTCCGTGATGAGGGATAAAAAGGAATCAAAATTTTTTAGTTTTGATTCCTTTTTGCTATTTATTTGTTTTGATGTTTATTTTTATTTAATACTTTCCCTACCACCAAACTGCTCAAAAAAGCCGCAAGCAAAATCCATGGGAGGATTCTTGCGTCGAAGCAGAGTAGGAGAAGTACGGTTACTGCAAGAGGTTTTCGCATTGTAACACCGAGAAGTGCGGCGGTAATTACTGCTGCGCAAAATGCGGTATCAAGTCCCATAAGTAGGGCTACACCAAAGCCGATGCTCACTCCGCAGAAAATAACGGGGAAGAAATGACCGCCTTTCCATCCTGATTTAATGCAAACATTTGTTATTACAAGTTTTAATAATCCTGAAATTATCAGTATCCACGGCGCAAATTCTCCAATTCCGTTATTTATCTCGTTAATGCTGTCTTCACCCGAAAACATTACAAGCGGAAGGTATGTACCGAAAATTCCAAGAATAATTCCGCCAAGTGTGGTGCTTATTATTATTCCTAAACTGCTCTGAATTTTATCAAATAAAATTTTGAGCAGTTTTTCTGATATTATAAATAAAAGTCCAGCTAAAGTGCCGAGAAGTGCAAGAGGAATACCCCATAGTCTTTCAGTATTTGTAATGTTGTATTCGCCTATTCTCGGTAATCCCATACTGCCGCCGAAAGCTTGATTCAGTAAAAATATTGTTCCTGTTGCAAACAGCACAGCTACGATATTTGAAATTAATTTGCCTGTGCGTATATCGGTTGCTTTGTCTTGGGTATCTAATTGTTCTTCATTTGCTGCGGCAAGACCGAAAAGCGGTGCATAAAAAATAGCCGTTAATGTGGCGCTCACACCTGTTTGCATAAGTTCGGGTATCTTACTTTGTGCATTCTTCATATGATTGCCTGCCCAGTAACAAAGTCCGACAATAACTCCAGTAAGTCCTGCTTCCGGTCCGATACTGCCGCCGAAAAGCAGTGGAATAAGTGCGGAAATACAAAGCAATAGCACTTTATTGTACGGATAAAATTTATCTCGCTTAACTTTTTTCATTACTTCGTCAAGCTCGTCGGGGACTGCTTTTGAGATTTTTTGATATATTCCAAGCAGTATTCCGCCGATTGTACAAACTGCAAGAGGATAATATGTAAAATTAATATTTGACGGAACAGTTTCCCATATAAAGCAGATTCCAAGGCTCATTAATTTAAGAAATAGCCATACTATACAGGCTATTACCGCACCGCTGAACCCGCAAAAAAGATAATAGATGAAATTGTTGGCAAGTGTACTTTTTTTCATATGTTGCCCTCCGTATTAAAATTATATGATTTCTTTTGAGTGTTGTAATGCGCAATTGTGTCTATATTGTCAAGTATAAATTGTTGGACATTGCTGTCATATAAAACGACTTTATATGAACCGTACATACCCAAGCGTTCCTGTGTTGTGATGCCGAGTTGAATACCGTTTTCAGTTGGGATTTTATGATTTTTACCGTTTTCGTCTGCAAAATATTCAAGCATATTACAAGCATATTAATTTTTATAAGCCAATTAGTTATGCTTGTTGTTTTAATTCCTTTCATTTCCTCGGTATCAATCAAACTGTTAAGCTTTTTGGTAATTTCGGTAACTGTAATTGGGTTATCATCAAAAACATAATCTGCTAATTGCTGCGGTGTAACAGAAAAGGGAATTTTACTGTTTTTCTTTTTTGCGGATTGTTGTTATTTTCAATTAAATTTCTAAGTACATCGGAAACATAAAAAAGACATCTTGAAATATGTATATTATTTATAGTATCGTTTTCTGACGCCAATTCATTGGTTATTGGATTTATTCCGTTGGCGAGTTTGTCAAGATATGATTTTGCTTTTAAAAGTTTTTTATTTTCGTTCAAGTTAATCACCTGCTGCAGCTTTTATTAGGTAATATGTATTTAAAATTATACCATATTGATATAGAATATTGCAATTAATTAGAGGAAAAATATCGAAAATTTAGCTAATATGTTATATTAAAGTGCTGAAAGAAACTTTGTTGTGAAACTATATAATAGCTATTATTGGTGATGAAAGTGCAATTCAGCCTAAGTGTTTTGTTTATTAGGTTGAGAGATGTATTGCAAATTGAGATAAGCAAATATTTAAACATAATTATATTTTATTAGATAACTATGATAAAACGGTTGCCGAGATCGGATAGTGGTATAGATTATGATTTATAGCATTTATATAAGATTTTTATATCGCAATAATTTAATATAATATAAAATAATATTGTAGATGATATGACCCCTAAAAATAATAAAAAATTTTAAAAGCACTCTATGATTTGCAGAACTCCTGATTGGTTGGTATTTGTTTTCAATCTCTTATGGGCAAGGATTGCTACTGTTTTTGCAAATAAAGCTGAACCCAAAACTTTGTGTAATATAATCAAATTTAATTGTAGGTTTTCTTGCAAATTAACAATGATTTTGTAAAAAAATGCAAAATAGTCAAATTTGTATTGGTTAATATGCATATATTAAAGAAAAGTGCCAATTTATTTGTTATATTAATCTTAAATAAGCTTTTTTGTTGATATATTGAACTTTATGTGATATAATTATGAAAAAGTGTAGTGTGTAAGTGTGTGCATATATTAAGAGGTATTAATTATGAACAGAGAAAAAACAATTTATAATAGAATAATTAAGAGAATTTTAGATGTTATATGCTCTTTTATGGCAATTGTATTTCTCTCAATAGTTTATTTACCGATTTGTGTAGTTATAAAATGTACAAGTAAAGGTCCGATTTTCTTTAAGCAAAAGAGAATCGGAAAAGATAAAAAATATTTTAATATACTTAAATTCAGAACAATGAGAATTGATACTCCGAAAGATTGTCCTACTCATTTGTTAAAAAATCCGGAACAATATATCACTAAAGTTGGCAAATTTCTAAGAAAAACAAGTTTAGATGAATTGCCGCAAATTTTTAATATATTTAAGGGCAATAGCGGTATAATAGGGACAACCAAGAAAAACCTTGATTTTACAGGGGGTTCGTTGGCTTAGTCGAATCTTGTTATGATGATTTTTCTGCATGGTTGTGTCGGTTAAGCCGGGAAATTATGTACATATGAACGGTTTCTTGGATGCTTATTTTGACCCACACTATAAGCTGAAAAATTATGATAAGGAGATTTGACCTAGCCTGCGGATGCTCTTCAAAAAGAACATTCACAGGCTAGTTGTCGTGTTAGAGATACCTATATTAATAAGTAAAATATTTATAACGCATGAGGAGAGTATTGAGAATGAAAACTGAAACAGAGTAGGAAACTGTTTTGTTTAAATCACTTGAAAAAAGTAAAACGCAAAATTGAAAAAGAATTATGAAAGGACGAAATCCACCCGATTTTCGTGAAGGTAAACAATGAATAGAGCGAGTGAGAATAATATGAATGTGAATCGTACAAAGCAGAGCAGTACGCCTAATATCAGATGGATGCTGGTCGTGTATGATTTGATTGTGTATGCAGTAGTAGCAGTACTATTGTTGGTGCTGTATGGAGGAATGGATAAGTTATCAACTACAGGAATACTTCAACAAGTATGACTCTCTGCACTGTGTTTGTTTGGTGCGCGCTTGATTGGAAATATTTATGGACAAGTATGGAGATATGGCGGGATTCAATGTTATATTAGATTATTGGCTACGGATTCAATTGCATTTTTAATATATTTATGTCTTGAGCTGCTTCTCCCAATTTCTAAAATTATTTTTGCGATTCCGTCGATGGAGGCAGTAAAGAAGAAAAAATTATATGATTACTATAAAGCGGCTGGATATAAATTAAAAGTATATGATTATCCGACTATGTATGCAGCAGGTGGAAAACGACACCTAAGAGAGTTTGATATTGAAGAATTATTATTTAGAAAACCGATTGTTGTTGCTGATGAGAGAACTAATGCATATTACAAAGATAAGGTAGTACTGATTACCGGAGGCGGTGGCTCTATTGGTTCGGAACTTTGCCGACAGCTTGCAAAGATGAATCCTAAAAAGATAATTATTTTGGACATTTATGAAAATGGTGCTTATGATGTACAGCAGGAACTTAAAATTGCGTATGGAAATAGATTGGATCTACAGATTGAAATCTGCTCTATTACGCATAAGAAAGCGTTGAAGCGTGTGTTTGATAAGTATCATCCACAATTATTATCAATGCAGCAGCGCATAAGCATGTGCCACTGATGGAGCATAACTGCATTGAAGCTATTTATAATAATGTATTTGGAACTAAGAATCTTGTGGAACTTTGCGAAGAATATCATGCAGAACGATTTATGATGGTTTCAACTGATAAAGCTGTGAATCCAACAAATGTTATGGGTGCGACAAAGAGAATGTGTGAGATGATTGTACAGAGCGCAAGTACGCATGGAACTGTAAAATACAGTGCAACACGTTTTGGCAATGTTTTAGGAAGTGCTGGCTCTGTTATTCCGTCGTTTAAGAGACAGATTGCAAATGATGGTCCGGTGACTATAACAGATAAACGAATTATTCGATATTTTATGACGATTCTGGAAGCTTCACAGTTAGTTCTTCAGAGTGGGCACTTGCACATAATGGGGAGTTGTTTGTATTAGACATGGGGCAGCCTGTTAAAATTCTTGATCTTGCAGAAAATATGATTCGCCTGTCTGGAGTACAGGGAATAACCGTACAGGAAATTGGACTTAGGCCAGGAGAAAAATTATTCGAGGAATTATTAGTAAAAACGGAAGTACTGGATAAGACAGATAACCGCATGATTTTTATAGAGCGAGATACTCCACTTAGTGCGGAAGAGATTCAGTAAAAATTAGAAATGCTGAAAGATGCCTATGATACAGGCGATGATCTGATTGCGAAAGAAACACTTAGGAAAGTTGTTCCAATATTCAGAAAACCAGAAGAAGTGAATAAGGAAGTTGCTCCTCTGGAAGAAAAGAAAGAATGTAAAAAAACAGGCATAAAAGTGGCAACATTCTAAAGTAAGATACTGATATAAGAATAAAGAAGGATGAACCAGATGAGACAAACAAAAAAGGCGTATGAAGGATTGTATAATAAATATATAAAAAGAGGATTAGATATTATTATTACTGGTATTGTATTAGTGATATTATGGCCACTTTATTTAATCTTAGCAGTAGCGATTTTTTTGGAAGACGGATTCCCGGTTTTTTACAGAGCACCAAGAGGTGGATATAAAAATCAGACATTCAAAATATGCAAATTTAGAACGATGGTAAAAAATGCGGACAAAATTGGAGGTGGAACTACAGCATTACATGATCCGAGAATAACAAAAGTTGGGGAGGTTTTGCGAAAAACAAAGCTTGACGAAATACCTCAATTGGGTCAGGTGTTCTTAGGAAAAATGAGTTTAATTGGACCAAGACCAGAACTTGTAAAATATACAGAAGCATACGAAGGAGAAGAGAAAGACATTTTATGTGTAAGGCCAGGAATTACCGATTTTAGTTCGGTTGAATTTATAAATTTAGATGAAATTGTTGGTGGCGAAAATGCAGATGAAATGTATGAAAAATATGTTTTGAAGAAGAAAAATAAATTGAGAATAAAATATGCACATGAAGTTTCGCTTGGAACAGATGTATATATTTTATTTAAAACATTAAAAGCTGTTTTTGATAAGGCTTTTGGTTTTTTAGTAAAAAAAGAACACCGATAAGATAGGAGACGGAAACGGAATGGAATATATTTATCTTAAAAATTCAGATTTAAAAGTATCAAGATTATGCATGGGTGGTTGTCCATTAGGTGGTTATGGGTGGGGAGACACTCAAGAACAAGAATTAGTTGTGGCAGTACATACGGCATTAGAAAATGGAATCAATTTTTTCGATACGGCAGACACATATGGATTAGGACAGTCAGAAATCACATTAGGAAAAGCTTTAAAAGGACATCGCGAAGAAGTGATTATTGCTTCAAAATTTGGTGTGCGTGTACAAAATGGGAAAACCTCATACGATAATAGCCCGGAGTGGATTAAAGAAGCCTGTAATGCCAGTTTGAAGCGATTAGGAACAGAATATATCGATTTATATCAAATTCATTATCAAGATGGAAAAACACCTCTTAAAGTAGTTGTGGAAACTTTGGAAGGACTGAAAAAAGAAGGGAAAATTCGATATTATGGACTTTCTAATATTCATGAAAATGATATGGTAGAAATAGAAGAATTGGTTGGAAAATTTGTATCATTTCAAGATGAATATAGTCTTGCATGTAGAAAAAATGAAAAAGATATTTTGAAAATTTCGAAAGAATTAAAAATGACGCCTATGACCTGGGGAAGCTTAGGTCAGGGAATTCTTACAGGTAAATATGACAAAACGGTATCTTTTGAAGCAAATGATCGCAGAAGCAGAGATATTTATGTGAATTTTCATGGGGAAAAATTGCTGAAAAACTTGGAAATTGTAGACGAGATGAGGAAAATTGCTAAGGAGCATGGAAAGTCTGTAGTAGCAGTTGCAATACGTTATATACTGGATTATTTACCTCAATCGGTAGCTCTTTGTGGTGCGAAGAGACCGAGTCAGATTATTGGAAATGTAGAAGGCGTTGATTGGAAATTAAACAAGGAAGAAATACAAAAATTAGAAGAGGTATCCAAGTGAGCCAAAAAAGATATTATGAAGTAGATATTTTATATGCTATTGGAACATTTCTGGTTGTGCTCGGACATTCACATTCTAGCAATTGGGAAAATTTTCAGGGAACGATATTGGTTAAAATTATTGATGTGATTTACGCTTTTCATATGCCTTTATTTTTCTTTATTGCAGGTTTTTTATTTTGGAATTCTAATAAATTATTTAAAATAGGTTATAAAAAATGGATAAAAGAAAAGACTATTAAGTTATTAACTCCATATATAATATTAACAGTGATTGGAGGAATTCCCAAGTATTATGTGGAGAATGGGAGCTTAGCAGGTATTGGAACAGCAATGGTAAGATCCTTAGTATTTCCTAGAATGAATATATGGGGACACTTTTGGTTTATTTTAGTTCTTCTCGAAATATATATTATTTTTGGCGTAATTTGCTTAAAGATAAAAGAAGCAAAAAAAAGATTAATTATTAGTCTCTTGATAGCAAGTTTAGGTTGGCTATTGCCGTTAAATACAATGCTTTTAGGATTGGAAGATATTCATAACATGGTAATTTATTTCGTTATGGGTATGATTTTCTGTTATTTTCATTTAGAGCAAAGAAATGAGAAAGTATTTTTTAGAATATTAATAATGCTTTTGACATTAATGATAGCAAATGTATTGATGAACTATTGTGAGTATAATAGTCGATGTGTAAAAATGTTTGAGGCAGTATGTTGGATAGGGGCTTGTTGGGAAGTGGCGTTCCTGATTAGAAAAAGTAAATTAGCTACATGGATTAGTAATCATAACTTCACAATATATATATATTCTTGGCTGTTTCAATCGGTTTTTATGCTGTTTTGTGACCGTATGGGGGTAATATGGTATTTAGAGACGATGATAATGTTTTTAGCCGGAATATTGGGACCTGTATGTATTATTGAAATATATGAAAGAACACCGAAATTGCAGTGTAAAATAGTTAAGCTAATAATAGGAGAAAAATGATATGAAAAATCAAACAAGTGAGCAATTAGCATGGAAAATTAGAAGACATGGAATAGAAATGACACATTTATCGGGAGGAAGTCATATAGGTGCAATTATGTCAGTTGCGGATATTATTGCTGTATTATATGCTGATGTATTAAAGTATGATCCTCAGAACACAAAATCAGAGAAAAGAGATCGTTTTATTTTAAGCAAGGGACATGCGGGAGCAGCGATATATGCAGCATTGGCAGAATGTGGCTTTTTTGATGTAGAAGAGTTAAAAACACATTATGCGAATGGAAGTCGTTTATCAGGACACGTATCGCATCATCTTCCAGGAGTTGATTTTTCAACAGGTTCTTTGGGACATGGATTATCAGCCGGTGCAGGTATGGCATACGCAATAAAAAAGGATGGAAAAAAAGAAAGAGTATTCGTTGTATTAGGAGATGGAGAATGTGACGAAGGTTCTGTGTGGGAAGCTGTACTGTTTGCCAATCATTTTCGTTTAAATAACTTAATTGCAATTGTAGATCACAATCATATGCAGAGCATGGATTTTCAGGAAAATACAATTGAAATTGAAGATTTTGCAGCAAAATGGAAAGCATTTGGTTGGAATGTAATTGAAATAAACGGTAATTCGCATGAAGAATTAAAGAGTGCTTTTGAAAAGACAGAAATCATTCGTGAAAAGGAGCCACATAAACCAACTGTGATTATTGCAAACACAATAAAAGGATACGGCGTGTCTTTTATGCGTAATGATATTCTGTGGCACTACAGATTTCCACATGATGGTTGGGAATATGATTGTGCAGTAAATGAATTACATGAACATAAACCGGAGGGAGTAGAGGACGTGTATACCCCAAAAGGTATTCAAAATCCGGTAATGCCGACAGAGCAGGATGATATTAATAATGATCATACATTTACAGCAACTTGGAAACCTTCTTATCAGGAGAAGATGAGACGTGTTGAGGCACCAGCAGGAAGTGGAGAACGAGAACATCGGATATAAGGAGAAAAAATAATGAGAGATACGTTTGTAAGAACATTAGTCCAATTAGCAAAAGCTGATAAAAAAATCGAATTAATTACAGGTGACTTAGGGTTTGGAGTATTAAAACCATATTATGAAACTGTGCCAGACCAATTTACTAATGCGGGAATTGCAGAACAAAATATGACTAGTGTAGCGGCAGGAATGGCGTTAGAAGGGAAAAATGTGTTTACCTATTCTATTGGTAATTTTCCAACGTTGAGATGTTTAGAACAGATTAGAAATGACTGTGCTTATCATCATGCGAATGTAAAAATAGTTTGTGTAGGCGGGGGATTTGTATATGGCTCTTTAGGAATGAGCCATCATGCAACTGAAGATATTGCTATTATGAGGTCTTTACCGGATGTAGTTGTAATGGCACCTGCAGATTTAGTAGAGGCAGAAGAGTGCACAAAAGCATTAGCTGCTTATTCAGGAACTGCTTATTTGAGACTGGGGCGAGGAGGTGAAAAACGAATTCACGATAAAATTGATGATTTTCAAATTGGAAAAGCAATTAAAGTGAAAGAAGGAAAAAAAGTAGTAATTTTTTCTACAGGTGCTATATTTGAAGAAGTTCAAGAGTCTTATGATATTTTGCAACAAAAGGGATATAGTCCGGCAGTTTATACATTTCCAACAGTAAAGCCACTTGATGTGAATGTAATTCAAAAGTGTGCAAAAGAATTTGATTTGATTGTGACATGTGAAGAACATAATATCGTGGGAGGATTTGGTTCGGCTGTTGCAGAAGTAATGGCAGAAATGCGTGAGAAAAAAGCATTTCTTCTTAGAATTGGATTGAATGACGAATATTCGGTGAAAGTGGGAAATCAGAAGTATTTAAGGACACAGTATGGAATGGATGCAAAATCTATAGCTGAAAAGATTCAGGAGATAATAAATGAGTAAGAAAATTCTTGTAACATCTACAGATTTGATGATGATTCAATTTCTAGTGCCACATATAATAAATTTAGCTGAAAACGGATATGAAGTTAGTATTGCGTGTTCTAATGTAGGTGGACGTATGCAAGAGGTAAAAGAAAAACTGAAAGCTTCTACAAAAGAAATTTATACGGTGCGTTTGCATCGAAGTCCGGTGTGTGTGGATAATATGAATGGATATCGTGACATGAAAAAAATTATTTGTGAAAACCATTATGATGTTATCTGGACAAATGAACCAGTAATGGGTGTAGTAACAAGACTGGCTGCTCAAAAGGCTAGAAAGAAAGGAACAAAAGTATTATATGTGGTACATGGTTTCCACTTCTATAAAGGTGCTCCATTGTTAAACTGGTTAATCTATTATCCTATTGAAAAAATAATGGCATCAAAATGTGACATGATTTGTACGGTAAATTGTGAGGATTATCAAAGAGCAAGGAAATTTAATGTCCAAGAAGTAAGATACATTCATGGAGTAGGGATTAATACTGAGCGTTTAACAATTAGTAAAACATCTACTAACATTAGGCAGGAATTGAAATTATCAGAAAATGAGATTCTGGTGTTGTCTATTGGAGAACTAAATAAGAATAAAAATCAGAAAGTAATTATTCAGGCAATAAAGAAAATTAATAATAAGCAACTTCATTATATCTTATGCGGAAAAGGAGACCAGGAAAAGGAACTGAGGGATTTAGCGATTCGGTTGGGGATAGAGAAATATGTACATTTTCTTGGATATAGAAAAGATGTTGTAGATATTTGTATTCAATCAGATATTTATGTAATGCCTTCACACAGAGAGGGACTTCCAGTATCATCGTTGGAAGCTATGTATTGTGGTTTACCATTGGTTACTTCTAAAATCAGAGGATTAGAAGATATAATGAAAGAAGGAAAAACAGGATATATGTGCAAACCGGAAGATGCAGAAGGTTTTGCAGATAGAATTAATACTCTGTTGAAGAACTCGGAGACACGAACGAAAATGGGGCAATATAATAAAGAAGCTGTAAAACCATATTGTATAAATGAAGTGAAGAAAGAGGTTTTAAAACTGATTGTAGGGTTGATGAAATGAGTAAAGAAATATTAATTATAATATGGATGGGGGTAATGGGAGTCCTTTCTACGCAAATTCAATTTAAAAAAATTGAATTTGTAGAAGATAAAAAGGTAGTTAGATATTCAATGGGTTTTGCATTGTTTGTTTTTTTGCCGATTATTATATGGGCCGGATTTCGAGATGGAACTGGATATGCAGATACGAATGCATATATTGCACTATATAAATCACTACCAGAAAATATGCATCAGTTATTGACATATCTCGGAGGGCTTGAAAAAGATTGGGGCTTCTATTTCTTTTCTGGAGTGATAAAACAAATATTTGGAGAAGGGTATAGACCTTTTTTATTGATAATAGCAATAGTTCAGGGGTTGAGCTTGATAAAATTCTATCAAAAATACTCTGAAAATTATGTGTTATCTATAGCATTGTTTATATTGTCTGGAGAGTACATGGGCTGGATGATGAATGGAATGCGTCAATTTCTTGCAGTTTGTATTATATATTTTGCAATTCCATGGATCGTTGAAAAAAAATATATACGATGTATATTAGTTATACTATTAGCGTCAACTATACATCAAACTGCAATTATAATGTTACCTATTATTTTTATTGTACAAGGAAAGCCTTGGAATAAAAAAACAATAGCTACATTAGGGATTGCTTTAGTGGCTTTGATTGCGTCTAGTCAGTTTACTAATTTTTTGAATGTAGCGATGGAAGATACAGTATATGCTGCAAATATTTCGGAAATGGTTAATCAAACAGGAACTAATCCTATTCGTGTATTAGTCTATTCTTTGCCTGCTTTATTATCATTATTAGGAAAAAGATATATAGAAAATAAAAATGATACGATAGTTAATATTACAGTCAACATGTCTATTATTACAATGGCGTTAAGTGTGATTGGCATGATGACCAGTGGGGTTATGATAGGAAGATTGTCAATATATACAAGCTTATTTAATTATGTATTATTACCATATGAATTAGACAATATTTTTGAAGAAAGAACAGCTAAGATATTAAAAGTGGTTATGATTATTATGTACATTATGTATTATTACTATCTGATGCATTTTGCATATGGAAGAATTTGATTAGAACATGTGTAACTTATAAATTATTCAACAAAAGTAAAAATTAAAAAATTTGTTGTGCGTACAATAAAAAAGGAAAGAAAAATGATTAGAATATTACATGTAGTAACTTATATGGGCAGAGGTGGCTTGGAAACAATGTTAATGAATTATTATCGAGCATTGGATCGAAGCCAATTCCAATTTGATTTTTTAACACATCGAATTGAAAAACATGAATATGACGATGAGATCCTTTCGTTAGGAGGAAAAATATATCATATTTCAAGATTGAACCCTTTTAGTGTATCTTATAAAAAGGAATTACTAGAATTTTTGAAGAAACATCCAGAATATAAAATTATTCATGTCCATCAGGATTGTTTAAGTTCAGTAATATTAAAGAGAGCCAAACAGTGTAATATCCCAGTAAGAATTGCACATAGTCATTCATCAAGTCAGGACAAAAATTTAAAGTATCTTATCAAATTGTGGTACAAACGTTGGATTCCTAAGTATGCAACAGACTTATTTGCGTGCGGAAAAGAGGCTGGTGATTGGATGTTTGGTGGAGCAAAATATCAAATTATCAATAATGCAATTTCAGCAAAGGTCTATACTTTTGATGCAGGGAAAAGAGATGGTATGCGTAAGGAATTAAATTTAGGAAATGCATTTACATTAGGATTAACCGCTAGATTTTCTTGGGCGAAAAATCATCATTTTTTATTGGATATTTTTGATGAAGTTTTAAAAATGGATCCATCAGCAAAATTACTTTTAGTAGGAGATGGTGAGCTAAGAAAAGATATTGAGGCTAAAATGCATGAATTGGGATTAGCAGAGCATGTAATAATGACTGGAGTTAGATCAGATGTTCAGAATTTATTGCAAGCTATGGATGTTTTTGTGATGCCGTCTAATTATGAAGGGTTAGGGGTGGCGGCAGTTGAGGCACAGGCAGCAGGACTTCCTTGTTTCCTTTCTGAAAAAGTTCCGGAAGCATGTAAAATTACGGACTCAGTTTATTATATCGCTTTGTCAGAATCAGCAAGAACATGGGCAAGTCAAATATTATCAGTTAAGGGTAAGGAGAGAAAAAACACATATCAAGAAATCAAGAATTCAGGTTATGATATTGAACAAAATGCAAAACAATTAGAAAACTTCTATATAAAAAAATATGAAAATTTAGGTGAAAGGAATTAAGTATGAAACCAATATTGACGATTTTTACTCCAGCATACAATCGTGCACATACAATTGGTCGAACATATGAGAGTCTAAAAAAACAGAATTGTAAAGAGTTTATTTGGCTTATTATTGATGATGGCTCTACGGATAATACTTCGGAGTTAGTAGAACAGTGGAAAAACGAATCGTGTGGATTTGAGATTCGATATATATATAAAGAAAATGGTGGTATGCATACAGCACATAATATTGCGTATGAGAATATAGATACAGAATTAAATATGTGTATTGATTCTGATGATTGCTTGGCAGAGGAGGCTGTTCAGAAAATCCTAAATAAATGGGAAGCAGTAAAAGACTTTGGATATGCAGGAATTATTGGATTAGATGCAGATATGAATACCGGGGAAATTATAGGAAGTAAGTTTCCGGAAGATATGAGGGAAACAACTTTGGTAGAATATTATGCTAAAGGTGGAAAAGGAGATAAAAAATTAGTATATCGTACAGATGTTATTAATAGGTATCCGCCTTATCCGGTATTTGCTGGGGAAAAGTATGTTGCATTAGCCTATAAATATCGATTGATTGATAATGATTATAAGTTAGCTGTTTTAAATGAGGTACTTTGTAATGTAGAATATCAAACTGATGGATCGTCGGGAACAATGTATAAGCAATATTTAAAAAATCCAAGAGGTTTTGCTTTTTGGAGAAAAATTAGTATGCAATATCCAGAGTCAAGAAAGAGAATGTTTAGAGATTGTGTGCACTATGTATCAAGTAGTTTAATTGGTCATAATTGTCATTTTATTAAAGAGTCACCGAAAAAAGTGTATACATTATTAGCAATACCGTTTGGAGCACTTCTTACAGTATATATAAAATATAAAGCAAGAGGGTAATATTATGAATGATAGATGGAAAAAAGATTATTATCGTATGACTGGAGAGAAGTATAAGAATGGGATAAAATCATTTGTAACAATGAGATTTTCTCATCAAATTGAGTATATGAAATTGTGGCGCAAAGTTAGTGAAAAAGGAAATATAGTTGATAAGATACGTTTGCATATAAAAGCGAAAAAATATGGACTGGAAATTTCGCCAAAAGCAAAGATAGGCGAAGGTCTTTATTTGGGGCATGCATTTGAAATTACTGTCGCTGGGGGGCAATAATTGGAGCAAATGTAAATTTACATAAAGGATGTACGATAGGAGCTGAAAATCGAGGAGAGCGAAAGGGCTGTCCGATAATAGGAGAAAAAGTATATGTAGGTATAAATTCTACAATAGTAGGAAATATCCATGTGGGTAATGATGTAATGATAGCTCTAAATACGTTCGTGAATTTTGATGTGCCGGATCATTCTATAGTAGTAGGAAATCCGGCAAGTATTCACAAAAAAGAGAATGCAACACAAGGATATATTGCGTTTTGCGTAGAGAAAGAGGAAGATTGATAAATGATACCAAAGAAAATACATTATTGTTGGTTTGGGCATGGAGAAAAATCAAAATTAGCGAAGAAATGTATTGCAAGTTGGAAAAAATATTGCCCAGATTATGAAATAATCGAATGGAACGAAGAAAATTTTAATGTAAATCAGAATCCATATACTGAAATGTGTTACAAAGAAAAAAAATATGCGTTTTTAACAGATTATCTTCGACTAAAGATTATTCAGGAATATGGAGGAATATACTTTGATACAGATGTAGAGGTAATACGTTCTTTTGATGATCTTTTAGATGCTGGGGCATTTTTTGGTTTTGAAACACCAAAGTATGTTAATACAGGAGAAGGATTTGGTGCGGAAGCAAATCATCCGATAGTTGCTCAAATGTTGAAGGAATATGACGTGTTATTAGATGGGAAACATGGAATGAAAGGTTGCCCGATACTTAATACGGAAGCATTAAGGAAAGCGGGACTAGAGCAAAATGGAACTAAGCAACAAATTGGTTCAGCAGTGATTTATCCAATGGATTATTTTAATCCATATGATGATCCAGTAGGAATATTAACTGTGACAGAGAATACATATTCTATACATTGGTATGGAAAAAGTTGGTTGGATAAAAAAACAATAATTAGAAGTAAACTGATGAAGCCAATTCATCGTATTTTTGGGAAAGGGTTTTTTCATAGAAATGAGTAAAATTCGCATATTTATGGTTGGATTGAGTAATAACAAAGGTGGGGTTGAATCGTACATTATAAATCTGTGTGAACATTTACATTCAAAAGAGTTTGAAGTTGTATATGATTGGCCAGAAATGTGTATAGAAGATAAAAAATGGATTAAGCCTAAGAATAGACATAATTACATAAAATACGTAGCTTTTTGGCATAGTTTTTTTAAAGAAAATCATTTTGATGTGGTATATTATAACACTTGTGATATTGTAAGTGTGGATATTTTAAAGTTTGCAAAAAGAGCAGGAATACCTGTTAGAATTATACATTCGCATAGTACAGATACGCAATTTAAAAAGAGATGGTTTCATTATTTGACTGAAAAATATAATCGGAAAAATATTGAAAAGATTGCAACCAATTTATTGGCCTGCTCGGAAGAAGCAGGAAAATGGATGTTTGATAAAAGCAAATTTACTGTAATAAAAAATGGAATAAATTTGCAAACATATGAATTTAATGAACAGTTTAGAGAAGAATGTCGAAAAAGTATAGGGATAAAAGATGAATATTTAATAGGGTGTGTAGGGCGATTAGTCTTGCCAAAAAATCCAGAGATGTCAGTGGAAATTATGAAAGAAATATCTAAATTGAATGCAACTGCAAAATTTGTATTTGTAGGTGATGGAGAACTTAGACCTCAGGTAGAACAGAAAATTAAAGAATACAATCTTGAAGATAGAATCGTCCTATTAGGGCCTCGTGACGACGCAAATAAATGGTATTCGGCACTAGATTGTCTTGTCATGCCATCATTATTTGAAGGACTTCCATTTACTTTAGTAGAGGCACAAGCAGCAGGTTTGTCTTGTGTGGTATCAAAAGCCGTATCTAGTGATGCAAATATTACAGGATTAATTGAGTATGTCGATTTGAATCAAAGTACAAAAGTATGGGCAGAACATATATTAAAAACTTGTGAGAAAGAAAGATTAGATACAAAAGAACAATTAAAAAAAGCAGGGTATTCAATTCAAGATACAGCGGAGCAGGTTGATAAAATAATTCAAACATCATTAGAAAAGAGAGTACAATGTTGACGAGTAAAGTAAGAGAATCAAATTTGAATATCTCAGAATTCTTAGTATGATTTTTATTGTTGCAGGACACTCAGTGTTGCATGGTGGGGTGGAGATGCCTCTAACAGTAAATGGGATTTTTGCTTTTGTAATGACACAGGAGTCAAGAATAGGTGTTAATATATTTGTTTTACTGTCAGGATATTTTTCTGCTACGAAGGTAATTTATATAGATAAAATAAAGAAAATTTATATTCAAGTATGGACTTATTCAATTATGATTGCAGTGGTACTGTTTTGGAATATTGTAGACAAATAATTTTAGGGAGAATAAGTTATAATGATAATAAAAAAAGTAATGGTCAGATTACGTAATACTGTCTGGAATTATAAGCATAAAAAAATAAGTCAGAAAAATCGTGAACGGCTGAATTGCGATGATGTTACTATTATTTCTACAAATTGTACTGGTGGTATTCTATATCATGATTTAGGTCTTGAATTTAAATCTCCAACAGTAAATCTGTTCTTTCGTGCACAGGATTTTATAAAACTGTGTGAAAACATAGAGTACTATATGAGCATTGACAAATTTGTTGAATGTACGGATAAGGAAATTATCGGAGATAGAGAATATCCGGTTGTATATTTAGGAGATTTACTGGTATTTTGTGTTCATTATGATACAGTAGAAGAGGCAGAAAGAAAGTGGAATTCTAGAAAGCAACGCATCAACTGGGAACATATCGTGATTATAAATAGTGATAGAGAGGGTATGACAGAGGAAGTGAAAGATCGTTTTGAAAAGTTGCCATACCGTAAAGTGATGTTTGTACATAAGCCCGATAAAAAACATCCTAGTTGTTTTTATATTAAAGGATATGAAAATCAAGAATCGGTAGGAATTATTACGGATCATAATACATGGGATGGAAAAAGACCGGTGGATCAGTTTGATTGGATTGAGTTTTTAAACAAATGATGAGTATAAAATGGGAGTATATAAGATGAAAGAACGTATACAATGGATTGATGAAGCAAAAGGAATTGGAATTTTATTAGTGATGTTTGGACATTGTTATCTGCATTGGGATTTTTGCTTTTGGTTTTATTCCTTTCATATGGCATTGTTCTTTTTCCTTTCGGGATACACCTTTTCAAGAAAGGAAAGATATGATAGGTTCTTAAAGAAAAAGATTCAAACACTTTTGGTTCCTTATCTGTTTTTTGTAATTGTAACAATGTTGTGTAATGGAGTTTTGGCTATTACACATGGTAATAGTTATGATGTGTTAGATATTGCAAAGCAGTATCTTATTCAGAATAGGTATACTTTGTTATGGTTTATTACGTGCTTATTTCTGGCAGAACAGGCAATGTATGTATTAAGTATTCTAAATTCAAAGTATGGGAAAAATAGATTTTGGCTTATTTCATTTGCGATTGCCCTGATAGTCTTTTATCTCTATAGAATCAGTATTGATATTGATTTGCCATGGAATGCAGATTTAACGATTTTAGGAACAGCATTTATGTGTTTGGGACAATGGTGTAAGATTAGTAAATGTTTTACTACATATTTTGCAAAACCAAATATGCTTTTGTGTCTTGGTGTGGTGGTGTGTCTCATTGCATCTGCTCTAAACTACAAATATTTTACAAAAGTAGATTGGTACAGTGATTGTTGGGGTAATCCGATTTTATTTGTGATAGCAGCAATAAGCGGAATAATAGCTGTTATAAGTATATCAATGTTAAAAAATAATAAAATACTTGTTGCAGTTGGAAAAAATTCACTTATGTATTATGGACTACATAGAATTGTAATAGATCTGATGTTCGTAGTATATGGGAAATTAGGAATTGAGATTATAAATACAAGTTGGTCTGCAGTTGGTTTTGCAATGATAGATGTTTTGGTCTCTATTTGTGTAATTACACCATTTAATTTATTTATTTTGAAATATATGCCATGGTGTTTAGGAAGAAAAAAGGTTAAAGTTAAAAATGATAAGTATTATAATACCAATATATAATGTAGAAAAATATCTTTCAAAATGTATTGAGAGTTTAGTGCGACAAACCTATAAGGATATAGAAATAATTTTGATTAATGATGGTTCACCAGATCATTGTCTGAGTATATGTGAGCAATATTCAAAAAAAGATAATCGTATCATTGTTATTGATCAGGAGAATAAAGGTGTATCTGCTGCAAGAAATGCGGGATTAAAAATTGCTAAGGGCGAATATATTGGATTTGTTGATCCTGATGATTGGATAGCACCGGAGATGTATGAAAGTATGCACTCAGCCATGAAAGAAACGAATGCAGATCTATGTATATGTGGGTATGATTATTATGATGAACACGGAAAAGTAGATGAGAATAGACGTTATAATACAAAAGAAAATGAGACTATTACACAGAAGGATGTGATGTATAGATTTTCTGATATGCCACCAACTATTAGGCATGGAGTTGTAAATAAATTATTTAAAAAGGAATTATTAAATGGTCAGATGTTTAAGGAAGGATTACATTCATCAGAAGATGTGTTCTTTTTGAATGAATATGTTCAAAAAATTCAAAATGCAGTGGTTGTGCATCAGCCTTATTATAAAAATCTTGTTCGTCAAGGAAGTGCAACGCATGGTGGACTAAGTATAAATAGTTTGGCAGATTCATTTGAAGCACATTACCAAATGTATCAAGATGCAGTTGGAAAATATCCGGAATTAAAAGAACATAGTCTTGCTTTTTTATTAGATGTTTGTACTTTGAAGTATACAGAAGCATGTAGAAAATCGTTGGAACTTGAACAGAGTGAAAAAAAGAAAATTCAAAAATGTCTTATAGAAATGAGACATTTTATTAAAAGAAATGCTGTTTCAGCACTTTTTAATAAAGAAATTTATTGGAAAACGAGAATTTGGTATTTAATTTTAAAGTAGAGGATTAATGATGAAGAAAATTAGTATTATTGTTCCTGTATATAATGTGGAAAAGTATGTAGAAAATGTATACAGAGCTTAATAAATCAAAGCTATAAAAATGATTATGAGAAATAGATGGCAAATTATGTCATCGAAACGTATATATTGGAAAGAAAAAGTGATAATGTTAGTTGGATGGTTTTAGTGATAATATGAAAGAAGATATAAGAAATATACAAATAAAGTGCATAGAAATTTTAAATATAGTCGATCAAATATGTCATAAACATAATATTCAATATTCACTTTGTGGAGGAAGTGTTGTAGGAGCTCATTTATATCAGGGATGTTTACCTTGGGATGATGATGTGGATTTAATGATGACGAGAGAGAATTATAATAAGTTTCTTTCTGTTATAAAACAGGAACTTCCAAAAGGATTTTCGGTTCATAATTATCAACTTTCAGATACATATTGGTCGTTATTTACTAAGATTGTTAATGATAATACTACAATAGTTCAAAATGATGGTGCAGTGTCTGGTGTGTTCTTAGATATTACTGTTTATGATAAAATACCAGATAATTATAAACGGAAAGAGGATATATTTCTTTGGAAGATGTCACAGGTAGTTAGTATTGGAAAAATAAAGGGAAAATCGTTAAAGGCAATTGTAAGAAATATGGTGCTTACACTTTTCTTTAGGGATAAAAGTAAGTATTATAAGTTTTTTCAAAAACGTGTAGAGAAAAATGGAATGTGCAAAAAGTATCATTATTCAGAATTGTTTGGAGCATTTTGTAATACGAAACCCTATGATGCAGAGATATTTGAGAATTATACGCAGATTATGTTTGAAGGAAAGAAGTATATGATTGTAAAAGATTATATAAAATATTTGCAGACAAGATATGATCGTACTGATTTTAGAGAACCGAAAGAAAAACAGGTTGCACCACATTATCAATATGTAAATTTTGAAATGCCATATAAAAAGTATTTACAACAACATATGGGAGTAGAAAATGAGTAAAGGGAAAAAAATTCTAAAAATTTTTGGGTATGGAGTCATTTCCCAAGTTATTACACTATTGCTTGGAATTATTATTCCTAAATTGATGATTGTAAGTTATGGATCAGAAGTAAATGGGCTGCTGTCTTCTATCAGACAGGTTTTTGTTTATGTTGCACTTCTGGAGGCCGGGATAGGAACTGCATCATTACAGGCACTGTATGCGCCAATTGCTACTAATGACAAAAAACGTACTTGTGAAATAATGTCTGCAACAAATCGATATTATAAACGAACAGGCATTTTGTATGGTATAGCAGTTATTGCTTTGGCAATAATATATCCTATAGTTGTAAAATCAGATATACCTGTGTTTGTAGTTGTAGCAGTTATATTTTTTCAGGGAGCATCAGGTGTTATTAACTATTTTTTTCAAGGTAAATTTACAATTTTATTGCGCGTAGATGGAAAAAGTTATATAACAACAAATGCAACAACCATAGTTTCTGTTGCTTCAAAACTTATTCAAATTGGTTTGATGTTAACTGGATTTGATGTAGTCATGGTTCAATTTGCATATTTCGTAGTGAACTTGGTACAAATGATTTATATATCGTTATATGTGAAGAAACATTATGCATGGCTTGATTTATCTGTTGAGCCGGATTATGCTTCGTTGAGTCAAAGTAAAAATGTAATTATACATCAAGTATCAGGACTTATTTTCAATAATACAGATATTATTGTCCTTACATTATTCTGTGACTTAAAAACAGTTAGTGTATATTCATTATATAGTTTGATTGTTAGTTGTGTGTCTAACATTATCGACACGTTATGCAGCAGTGTTGAATTTGTGCTTGGACAAGCATTTAATTCGGACAGAAATTATTTTTTAAAACTTCAGGAAGTATATGAAACTTACTATTTAGGCATTTCATTTTTCTTTTTTACCGTAACATTGATTATGCTTCCTTCGTTTATGAGGGTATATTCTCAGGGAATCACAGATGCCCAATATGTAGATAAATATTTACCGCTTCTATTTGTAACTTTGAATGTGTTGATGTATGCGAGAAGAACATCAAGTCAGATCATTAATTTTGCTGGGCATTTTAAACAGACACAGGTAAGGTCAATTATAGAGAGTGCTATTAATCTTACAGTATCATTAGTTTTGGTATTTAAAATAGGTGTGTATGGAGTTTTAATAGGAACCATTGTAGCACTATTTTATCGAACAAATGATGTTATTATTTATGCAAACTGGAATATATTAGGAAGAAAACCATGGAAGACATATAGAAGATGGATACAAAACTTATTTGTTATGGTAAGTTCTGTATTTTTGATTAATAATATTTTACCGGATATTGAAAATTATTTTTCATGGATTGTAAATGCAGCGTGGGTGTCAATAGTATGCGGAGCGGTATACTTTGGCATAGATTCTATCTGCGATATAGAGAGTTTTAGATTTGTAAAAGAAATGTGTCATGGATTTGTAAAAAAAAGAGAAGTTCGGTAAAAGATTATATAAATTAAACGGTGTTTAAGCTCCGGTAATAATTTATGTAGATAGGATTATAAATAATTGTAATAGGAGAAATATTTGGATATTTATCAGATTATCATAACGTATAATAAAGCTTGGACAAAAGAAGAAACTGTATGCTTTGGTATTATATTAATATTTATATCAGGAATACTTGCAATAAGTGTGTATAAACACAAAATACTTAAACAACAGGCAGTAGCTATATTATTACTTGCAATATATCTTGGGATTGTGTTGGGCTCGACGGTATTCACAAGGGAATCATCAATACGTAGCTATAAGCTCATGCCTTTGTGGTCATGGAAAGAAATTCTATTTGGAAATGATGCGAGAGAATTGTTGATAGAAAATTTATTAAATGTTATCTTGCTATTACCAATGGGCGCATTATTACCTTTTGTTTTTGGAAAAAAATTGAAGATTAAAAAAGCTTTTTTATATGGATTTTTTGTATCGGTAGTAATTGAATGTTGCCAATTAGTGTTCAAATGCGGACTATTTGAATGGGATGATATGATTCATAATGGAATTGGCTGTATGTTAGGCGATATGATAGGAAATACAATATTGAATGAATGGCAGAGATTAAAAGGGAACAGGAATATATAGTATAGACTATAGAACAGGAATATGGAGGGGAAAATCAAGTTCGTAACAACAAGGATTGTTAGCATCTAAATTGGTTTTGGCAGGAGTACGGCACAAAAGGCGGTTAGCTCTGCAAATAAACATTATCTTGATTGGAGTAAAGAGCATAACATAAATAGCATTAAAACTCTTGCAGATTATTATAATGTGAAGTATAATGATAGTAAGCGGTATGCACTTCTTCAGGAATATGTTAAAGCTGTTAATAAAGGTGATATTTCTCCTTTGTAGGTTTTGATTTATATGAAATTAAAGCCAAAGAAATTAAAGATGAGCTTGTTGGTCTGAAAATTAGTAATGACATAAATTATGAAATAACAGACTTCTCTACGCATTTTATTGACAGAGTGTTAGGTCAAACCTCAACAAGTCAAGAAGGAATGCGATTAGGTACAACCATAGAGCAACTTAAAGATAGTATTGCCAATCCCCGAAAAATATCAGAACCGTTTTTGGTAAATATGAAAAAGAATGGTGAGGAATAACGCATAAAAATTACTGGTAAAAGTTGTTCTTTCGTATATAGCGTAAAAGACAAATTGCTTGTTCAAGCTACATCATTCGGAGAGGATATTATATTATGATTATAATAAATGATAAAAATAAAAAATTTGTTAAAAATCACATTCCAAAAGCAGATGAAATATTAAACTCAGCTTCAGTAAGAGATGCTCTTGAGGCTTTTTCGGATTGGCTTGATATGAATCCTGATTGTTGGGATGAAAATGGTTATGACTATAGTGACTTGGGAAGACAAGCTCAAAAAGTATATGATGATATATTGTACGATAATGTTTATGCTAATAAATCAAATGCATAAAATTGTCTTATATCGCATTTTAATTAAAAATGCAAAGTTACACCACCAATTCATTAAAACGCAAATTAAACGATTTTAAACGGCATTTAAAGGAGCTGTAAAAAACAGCCTAAATAAAAAAACGACTGCATTCTAACCGAAAGGTAGGAATGCAGTCATTTTTGTGATATAATTTACTATCAACGAAAAACCATATCAACAAGGTACATAAAACTAAAAAGTTTTCCACATTAAAGGTGCAAAACCAAGCACCTTTTCGAGTTATGCCCAAATTTTAAACATTTTTAACATTCTTCATATTTTCATATCATATTTTTATACAATTTAAAGAATGCAAGCAAAAAAATCACCGAGGCTCACTTTTTCGTGAATCTCGGCTTTTTGATATGCTGTTTTTTACAGCACCTATCGTCAGATTGCATAAACGGAAAGT